>Ga0070697_100001005_pt1 | contig 21283 bp, 22 predicted proteins | sample KBSK1501metaG_FD_65475 | JGI IMG/M metagenome (GOLD analysis project Ga0070697, IMG submission 65475) | Corn, switchgrass and miscanthus rhizosphere microbial communities from Kellogg Biological Station, Michigan, USA - KBS K1-50-1 metaG | ecosystem: Host-associated > Plants > Roots >... | reverse complement strand
ATCAGAAATATCTCACCTTGCTCCTCGAGGACGTCGTAAAGGGCAGCAACGTGGGAATCGCTGAAGCGGGAAGCGCGTTCGGCCTCCTCGAGAAAACGAAGCCGGTAGAGAGAGTCGGCGCGCAGCGCGGGAGCGAGACGCTTGAGGGCGACGGTGCGCTTGAGTTTGGTGTCCTCGGCGCGGTAGACCTCGCCCATGCCACCTTTTCCGAGCCGGTCGCCGATGCGGAACCGTCCCACGACGGAGCCGGATAGGGACTCCTGCGGCTGGAGGCTGGCGAGAAAGGGCTGAAAATCGGCCATACCGGACTTAGGGTGATTCAGAATCGGAGAAGCGTCCCGAAGGCTTCAGGGACAGCTCTGGGGCCGCCTGCCGTCCGGCAATCTTACCCCTCGGCGAACTGGCGGGCAATCTTAGGGAAACGACCGTCCCAATGACGACGCTTCGGCAGCAGTGACCTCGGTTCGGCAGGGAATAGGCGGAGCGGAGAGTTTTACCTCTTAAGTATCAGTTGCTTGAGCAACCTTCTTCACGCGTTACTTGCGGCCACCGACGTGCATTAGACAGGACTCGCGGCTAGATGCCGCTACGACGTGCGATCCGAGGAGCCGATCCATGCTGCACAAGTGCGCCAATCCGGTCTGCCCGAGCGTGTTCCGCAGCCTCAGGCATGGCAAGCTCTTTTTATTGGAGACAGACCATGCCGCCGGATCGATTCACAGTCCCTCCCCCATGAACCGAAGAGAGCGCCTAGCGCGCAGGGTAGAACGTTACTGGCTGTGCGACCACTGTTCCTCTCTACTTACCCTAACCTTTGAGCGGGGACGAGGAATGGTTACGGTTCCTCTCGCTGCCCGGAATATGCATGTGCCTGCCGTGCATCTGACGCCGATCCAACCGGCGATGAAGGGATATCAGCACAGACTGGAAAGGGCTTTATGAAATATTTGAGAACGAATGCGTGTGCGATTTGCGGCCAGGAGCAGCCCGGCCACGAGACTCCGTTTCCTGGTGGCGGAGAATCGCTGGGAAGACAAGCTGACCATCCTGCCATGGAACGAGCAGATGGCCTCGCGCGCGGGTATTCAGGTTGCCTGTAGCGTCAACCACGTGGAGGAGCTAGTGGTTCACTGGATGACCACGGGAAGTGTGGACTATCCCTTGGCGAGGACGGCATTAGGATCGGGAAAATGGCGCCGTCCGGCGGAGCCGGGTTGTCGGGTCGATCTCAGCGGAGTGCGTCAGATCGGTGAACTGGCGGTGCATCGCGAGAGCATGGAACGGGTGCTGGCGGAGAGTCCGCAGTCCCCTGCAGGTGATTCTGGATGCGCTGCTGGAGGCCCTGCGGCGGGAGACGGTGAGTCAAGCCGATGGAATTTCGAAGCGCGAAGAGGAACGAGAAGAGGAGTCGTGGGTGGTTTCGTCGGAGCCGGAATACTAGATTGCTGAAGCGCTGGGCTGCTATCGCGACGCCCTCCCCCGGGGCTGGGCTCATGATCTTCGTTCCACTGGGGAGCACAATGTAAGGTTCTCACCCACACCCTGGCGCCCGCTGCGCTCTTTCCCCGCCTCTCGGCTTGACCCTAGGTGCCTAGGTTGATTTTTTTCCAGGCACGCCAGTCTTCGGTGACGGCGCTGGCCATGTCTCTGGCGGAAGAGGATAGCCAGTTTGGTTTGAGTCCATTGAGATACTGACGGATTGCCTTCCGGGCGCGGCGGCTGCCTAAATGAATATTGGCCGTTTCCCATCCCATGGCAAATAGGAGCCGGCGTTCGTCGCGGTTCCGGGGCAGGACCTCCAGCTCAATGCGGCTACAGTGGGGCGAAAGGCGGCGCACGATCCAGTGGCCACGCAGCTGCACGAAAGGATCTGGAGAACGTACCGCCCGGTTGATGATGGTTTGGTACATGAGTTCCGAGGGCGCATCCGCCGCGTGGGCCCAGTGAACCGAGGACGGAACCATCGCTTTGGCTTCGCGCGCAATTTCGCCGCCGTTGCATCCGGCGATGGCCACCAGACGCACCCGACCCAGACTGCCCAGGCCAGCAGTGCGGCGTGCGACGCGATAATCCAGACCGCGCTGGGGCAGGAGATGCTCGAGCGCGTCCTTCGCGCTGGCGGGGATTCTTCCTGTCATCCGAGGCAGTTTCTGCATCTTCTGCCAGAAAGTCACCGGATCGCGCAATTCGCTAAGGGCGATCTGGCGCAGCCAGTTGTGTTCTTCTTCGAGCACAAAGGGACATCCATGTTTGGAAAGTGATTTGCGGTAGCCGTCGAGGATTACGGCGCAGGCGTCTTTTGCCTTCACCGACAAATGCCCTGCCTCGATGGCAAGAAGCGCGCTGGCGGACAACCTCACCAGGTCATTGGTGAAGGGCAGTTCCGCGGCCTCATCGAAATCGTTTACACCCCAGACCAAGCGGCCCTCGACGTCCCTCCAGGTACCGAAATTCTCGATATGCAGGTCGCCCACTCCGAGGATCCTGGGAGCTCTGGTGAGATCAGGACAGGCCTCGGGCCACACCTGCATCCAGCGATAGAACGTGGCCCGCAGGAAAGGAAACGGCGCCTCCGCCATTCGCTGGTGCTTCAACTCGAGATCGGGCTTCACCAACTCGGTGTGCGTGCCCAGCCATGCTTCGTACTGGCGAGTTGACTTGACAATGTTCACGGCGTCCCGGTTGGTCACGATAGAGGGGCGGGCGGAGGATGTCAAACAGGAGAGCGGACAGCTCTCAGCTCTCAGCTCTCAGTTCCGAGCATTTAACATTCTTGGCATTTTAGGGCTTCAGTTGATCCGTCGCTGTGTCAAGCTTGACACGTTGTACCCGGAGGGACACATTTTTACGAATCCAATACCTATTTAAAGTCAACATAATCAACCTCATACCATTGGCCGCTCAACTGTTAGGTACTGCTTAGACCGGGAAATTTCAGCCCGGCGGTATCGAGGAGGCGGTCAATGGAACTTGTATTCACAACAATCGCGGTGGTCGGAGGGATGGCGTTTTCACTGGCCGTGGCCCTGCTGGTGGAAGAACTGATTTTCGGCAAGGTGCTGGGGTTGTTCTTTGTTCCCAGGGCCTCACAGGTGAAGACAGAGCGCTGAGGAGAGAGGGAACCTTGGGCGGTGGTTGCGGGTCGGTATTGCTAGAGGCCGCCGCGGCTGCGGACGACCTCGAGGACGATCAGTTCGCGAAGGGCTGATTGCTGACTGTTGATTGCCATGTCAAGAGCCACGGACAATGCGGTTTATAATTCGCGCATCGCGGGCATGCTCACGCCATCCTGTTTTCGCCGGGTTCGTTTCGCTTTCATTCTTCCCATATTGCTGCTGGCTGCTACGGTTTGGGGGCAGAACTGGACTGGGGCGGAAGAACAGCTTGCGAGGAAGATTGTGGTGGTGACTGGCGCGCGGACGATGACGGTGGAGGTTTCGAACCGGTCGTCCCTGGGTAAGCCCGGGCTTGGTAGCACGACGGTTGACGACATCCGGCGTGGGCTTTTGACCCAGCTTGCCGCTCTAGGCGCACGTTTCGTTAACGCCGAGCAGGCCGCCGCTACCGTGCGGGTCTCACTGTCTGAGAATCTGCAGAACTATGTGTGGGTGGCAAAGCTTCAACTAGGCGCGAATCAAGCTTCGGGGGTCGAACCTGCGGTAGTCATAGTTTCCTTGCCGCGACCCGAAACCCGGGCAGTCGAAGCTGAGGCGGCGGCCATGGTGTTGCACAAGACTTCGTTGTGGTCGCAACAGGATCGGATTTTGGATGTGGCCGTCATGGAACGGAACCCTGGACGCAACCCTGCGCACATGCTGGTGCTGGATTCACGGGGCGTGGTGTTCTACCGGCTGCAGGATGGCCAATGGCAAGCGGAACAAACGTTGGCGATCACGCATTCGCGACCCTGGCCACGCGATCTGCGGGGGCGTCTGCAGCTGCGCCAGGATCATGTTTTCGATGCTTACCTGCCTGGTGTTTTTTGCCGGACCACGGCGACGTCACCCTTAGCCATGACCTGCTATGAGGGCGACGATGCCTGGCCAATCGGGACCAATCTGTTCAGTCTGAACGCGGTTTTTAGTTCCTCGCGAAATTATTTCAGTGGCGCACTTTTGCCGGGCGTGGGCAAACAAACGACGACTGCGCCGTTCTACTCTGCGGCGTCGTTTCCCCGGGGTCAATCCACGTTGTGGCTTTTTGCCGCGGTGGATGGGCAGGTGCATCTGCTGGATGGCGCGACCGATCAGGTGATGGGAAAACTGGGATGGGGTAGTGATATCGCCTCGGTGCGGAGCGGTTGCGGATCCGGCTGGCAGGTGCTGGCGACGGGAAACGGAGATGGATCGACCGATACGGTGCGCGCGTTTGAAGTTCCTGGCGGCGAGCCCATGGCCGCCAGCGCGGCGCTGGAGATTGCGGGCGGTATTACCGGTCTGTGGACAGAAACAGCCGGGACTGAAAGCGGCGGGACCGAATCGGGCGAAAGCAGTGCAGTGGCGGTCGTACGTAATTGGGAAACGGGAAGATATGAAGCATTCCGGCTTACTCTTACTTGTGGCCGCTAGCGCGTGCTGGGCCCTTAGCGCGGCGGCCAGTGGGCGACCGCACTATGGCGGGACATTGCGCGTGGCCATGCGGGAGGCGCCGATGACGCTTGACCCAACCGATTCCAGCCAGCCCGACTCGTGGGCGACCCGCAGCTTGTCGCGGCTGATCTTCGATACGCTTGTGATTCTGGACGGGCGTGGACAGCTTCAGCCTGCGCTGTCTTCAACGTGGCAAGTGGAACCGGGGAATCAACGTTGGCAGTTCAGCATTCGGCGCGGAGTTACATTTCAGGACGGCACGGCGGTCAGTCCGGACGCAGTCGCGGCCTCGCTGCGCAGTGCAAACCCGAACTGGAAAGTATTCGCTAGCGGGCAAGCTGTGGTCATCGAGTGTGAGGCTCCGACGGCGAACCTTCCCGCGATCCTGGCGCAGAGCCGCTATGGCGTAGCCAAGCGGGCGGGCGGAAAGCTAACTGGCAGCGGCCCATTTGCCATCAGCGGCTGGGATCCCGGCAAGAAACTTAGTCTGACGGGGCGGGATGACTACTGGGGCGGGCGCACGTTTTTGGACGCTATCGAAATTGCGATGGGCAAGAGCTTTCGCGAGCAAATGATCCTGCTCGATCTGGGTAAAGCGGACGTGGTGGGAGTTGCGCCCGACCAGGCGCGTCATGCGGTCCTGGAAGGGCGCCGGGTTGAAAACTCGGCGCCAGCGGAATACATGGCGCTGGTCTTCGCGCGCGATCGTCAATCCGTGGAGGATGGAAAATTGCGCCAGGCTCTGGGGCTCAGCCTCGACCGGGAATCCATGAACAATGTCTTGTTGCAAGGCGGAGGCGAACCCTCGGGCGCACTCTTGCCCGACTGGATGACGGGGTATGCTTTTCTTTTTCCCACGGCAGTCGATATGCGGCGGGCTCAACTGCTACGCGGCGAAGTTCCGCAGGCGCCCGCGTGGACCTTGGGCTACGACACGTCCGATCCGTTGGCGCGAGTCATCACGGAGAGAATCGTTTTGAATGCAAGCGACGCCGGGCTCAGGCTGCAGGCGACCAATTCCTCCACGGCCGATGTGCGCCTGGTGCGCGTGCCGCTGGCCTCGCTCGATGCTCGAGTCGCGCTGACCAGCCTTGCTGCGAGACTGGGTTTGCCGCAGCCTAAGTTCAATGACGATTCGGCCGACGGTCTCTACATTGCTGAGAATGCTCTCTTGCAGTCGCAGCGGGTGATTCCGTTGCTGTATTTGCGGAGCACGGTGGCGCTAGGCGCGGGGCTCAGGAACTGGACCGAAGCTCCCGATGGTGGCTGGCAGTTGCAGAATGTCTGGCTGGGGACGGAGAAGCCTTGAGCTTTGGCCGCAAACTTCTGCTGGTGTTCGCGCTGACGGTTTTTCTTTCCGTGGGCGCGGTGACCTGGATCGTGTCCGCAGTGACGCGGCGCGCCTTCGAGCGGGCAAACGAAGCTCAGACGGCGGCGTTGATCGCGCAATTCCGGCGTGAGTTCAGACGGCGGGGTGACGAGGTTGCACAGCGGGTGGAGACCATCGCCAACAGCGAGGCCGCGATCCGCATGGCTCTGGCGGCGAGCCGTGGCGCGGCTGACTACGGAGCTTACGTGAATGAGGCCAAGGCTCTGGCCGATAACCAGCAGCTGGATTTTCTGGAGTTTGTGGACAAGCGGGGCACGATTCTTTCGTCGGCGCAGTGGCCGGCAAAATTCGGCTACAAGGAAAATTCCCTACCCCCAGCAGCGCCGGCGAAAGGTGCTTTTCTTCGGCAAGAGGAGCTCCCTGATGGCGCCGCCCTGGGACTTTCGGCGATCCGGGAAGTGGAGGTCGGCGACAAGCCCCTGTGGGTGATCGGCGGGCGCCGATTGGACAAGGAATTCCTCGGGAGTCTGGAACTTCCGAGCGGAATGCGAGCCATGCTTTACGGGAACCTGGCAACGGGATTCTCGCCGCAGCTTCTTGTCGAAGCCTCGGGCAGTGTGCGACAGCCGGAGAAGCTGGCACCGCTGATCGAGCAAGTGCAGCAGCAACGGCAGGAGGTCAGCACCCTGCTTCATTGGTCCGAGGATGCGGCAGACGATGAGAGCATCCATGCCATTCCTCTGAGCGGGCAGGACGAGCAATTGCTGGGCGTTTTGCTCGTGGGCAACACGCGGCGTCCTTACGTGGAGCTGCGGAATCGTATTCGTTCGGCTGCGTTACTGGCTGGGAGCGTCGGCATTGTTCTGGCAATCCTGTTTAGCGGGTGGGCGGCGTCGCGGGTGACGCGACCCGTCGAACAACTCGCAGGCGCGGCGCGGGAAGTGGCGGCGGGAAACTGGAACACGAGAGTCCCGGTAAACTCGGCCGACGAACTGGGCGCGCTAGCCGAGTCTTTCAATCGGATGACGCAAGAGCTTTTGCAGCAGCGGGAACAGCTGGTGCAGTCAGAGCGGGTTGCCGCCTGGCGGGAACTGGCACGCCGTCTGGCGCACGAGCTGAAGAATCCCTTGTTCCCCTTGCAGCTTACGGTGGAGAACCTGGTTCGGGCGCGGGAGCAGAGTGCGGAGCAGTTCGACGAGGTTTTTCGCGAAAGCTCTTCGACGCTACTAGCGGAGATTGCGAATTTGAAAGCGATCATTTCGCGATTCAGCGAGTTCTCCCGAATGCCGCAACCGCAATTTCAGCGGGTGCAACTGAACGAGATCGTGCAGAATGTCGCGCGGCTGCTGCAGGCGCAATTGCGCTCCCAGGAGAGCGCTATTATCGAATGCAGGCTCGAGCTGGCGGGGGCTTTGGAGCCGCTGGCGGCGGACGCCGACCTGCTGCATCGGGCGTTTTCCAATCTCGCGCTGAATGCGATGGATGCCATGCCGCAAGGCGGCACGCTTACCTTGCGCACACGCCAGAACCGCGACCGGATCACGGTTGAAATTGCCGACACCGGCGCCGGCCTGACCGCGGAGGAATGCGAACGCCTGTTCACGCCTTACTACACCAGCAAGCCGCATGGAACCGGGCTGGGACTGGCCATCGTACAGTCGGTGATAAGCGACCATGGCGGCAGGATCAGCGTGCGCAGCGAGCCCGGGCATGGAACAACCTTTATGATCGAACTGCCGAGCAATTGGGGCAAGCTGGAGTTGGACAAGCTGGAGGCGAATGAGCCCGCCGCGGCGGCATCGCGGGCAACCAGCTTAGAAGGGTCCGCTTCCCCAACATCCCGTTCAAGAGTAACCGGCTAAGGAGCGACTGGGTGCCCCACAAAGCACATCTGCTTATCGTTGATGACGAAGCTAATACTCTGGCTTCGCTTTCCCGCGCATTCCGTCTCGCCGGGCACGAGGCTACGGTCTGCGATAACGCCGCCAGGGCGCTTGAACTGGCGCGCTCGCAGCCTTTCGACCTGATCGTCTCGGACGTGGTGATGCCGGGCAAGGACGGGCTGGCTTTGCTCGAAGAGCTAAAGTCGCAGGGCATTCCCACTCCCGTCGTCATGATGTCCGGGCAGGCGCATATCGATATGGCAGTGCGGGCTACACGGCTGGGCGCGCTGGACTTTCTGGAAAAGCCGATCTCAACAGAAAAGCTATTGCTTACCGTGGACAACGCGCTCAAGTTGCAGCGATTGGAATCGGAGAACCGGCAGCTCAGGCAGCGTCTGGGAAAACATGAAATGGTGTGGACCGGCGAAACCATGAAGAAATTGATGGCTCAGATCGAACGCGTGGCCGCGAGCGAGACCCGCGTGTGCATTCTGGGGGAAACGGGGACAGGGAAGGAGTTGGTGGCGCGCACTCTGCACGAGCGCAGCCCGCGAGCCTCAGGTCCATTCGTCACGCTGAATTGCGCCGCAGTTCCAGCGGAGCTGATCGAGTCGGAACTGTTCGGCCACGAGAAAGGATCTTTCACCGGGGCTGCCGGACGGCACGTTGGCAAATTTGAACAGGCGGAACGGGGAACGATCTTCCTCGACGAGATCGGAGACATGCCTCTGGCGATGCAGGCCAAATTGCTCCGCGTGCTGGAGGAAGGGGAAGTGGAACGGATCGGGTGTGACAAACCGACTCCGGTGAACGTGCGGGTAGTGGTAGCGACGCACCGCAATCTGGAAGCGCTGGTAAGAGAGGGCAAGTTCCGCCAGGATCTTTTCCACCGGATTTACGTCTTCCCGGTTTTGCTGCCGCCCTTGCGCGATCGCAACGAGGACATTCCCGTGCTGGTGCAGCATTTCGCCGAACAAGTTTGCGCCCAGAACAACTGGAAGCCAGTTCCCTTCACGCCGGAGGCGATTCAGGAACTGCAAAAGCTCTCCTGGGCAGGTAATATTCGTGAGCTACGTAATGCGGTGGAGCGGCTGATACTGCTCGCCACGGAGGGCCAGGTGAGCCTGGATACGGTGCAGTTTGGTTTGGCGCGGACGCCGGAAGCAGGTTCGTCAATGACCGGCTCGGGTACGTTAACGGAACGCGTGCAGCGCTTTGAGCGGGACGTCGTTCTGGCCGAGTTGAAACGGAGCCATCATCACATTACCAATGCGGCGAAGGCGCTCGGCCTGGAACGCAGCCACCTCTATAAGAAAGCCGAGCAGCTGGGGATTGATCTTCGGGCGTTGCGCCATGAACCAAACGATACACAGGGGGCAAAGTAAAATACAGTAGAGACTGTATTGGATAGGTTTGCCCTGAGGTTTAGGGTCGCGGGCATCGAAGGGTCGCCGGAGAATCCCTTGCACGACCGTTTTGTCTCCGCAACCCTTGAGCTCTCATGCTCGCACATTGCGTAAATCCCGATTGCTGTGCTCCTTTGCACTCTTTTTCTGAGGGTCGGCTTTACCAGTTCGAGATAGTATCCATCTCGATCGCCGCCAGTGACTCCGCCCTAACTCCCTTTGACGAAAGGCCGGAACGACGGGCTGTGCATTACTGGCTTTGTGGCCGATGCGCGGTTAACCTGAACCTGCAACTGGAGCCGCTTCAGGGGCTGCGAGTGGTTCCGCTTGCGGCTAGGGCGGATCCGGCCGAGGAAGCAGGCGTTCGCCTGGCAGATCAAGAATTCAGCCAGAGCCATCGCTGTTAAAGGCCGAGTGCTTGAGTCGGGTTTTAGATAGCAGGCAAAAATCGCCGGATTGGTTGCGCAGAGTAGTAAGAATTACACGACGCCACGTTTTCCACAGCTGGCTAAAGCATTGGGATTAGGGCAACAAAGCGGTTTGGCAATGGCGATGCTAACCAGGGTAGTCAAGCGTGGAGGATGCGGGTAGATTGTGCTCCGCTCCGGGGGAAAGTAGACAATAGGCAAGCGTAATACGGGACTGGTAGTTCGTACCACGGAGGTGGGTTATGGGTGTGTTCCGAATTTTCATCGCGGATGATCATGAGGTGGTACGCAAGGGTCTGTGTGCACTGCTGCAGGGGGAAGAGGGTTGGGAAATCTGCGGGGAGGCCTCGGACGGCCGCACCGCCACGGAAAAAGTCCGTGAACTAAAGCCGGATGTGATCATTCTGGACATCGGCATGCCCGGTCTGAACGGCCTGGAAGCGACCCGCCAGATCATGAAGGACGATCCCCGGGCTAAAGTGCTGGTTCTAACCTTGCATGATTCAGACCAGGTGGTGCGAGAAGTCTTGAATGCGGGAGCCCGTGGGTTCCTGCTGAAAACCGATGCCGCGCGCGATCTTGTGGTGGCAGTGGAAGCTTTACGTCGCGATAAGACTTATTTTACCTCCAAGGTTGCGGCCATGGTGCTGGAGGGATATTTGAAAGGCGGCACCCATTCAGTTGCGGTGTCACTGGGGCGAGATCGTCTCACACCGCGCGAGCGCGAAGTTGTGCAATTGCTGGCCGAAGGCAAGAGTACAAAAGAGGTCGCGGTGGCGTTGGGACTCAGCGTAAAGACAGCGGAAACCCACCGCTCGAATATCATGCGCAAACTGCAACTGCATTCGGTGAGCGACCTAGTGATGTACGCCGTGCGGAACAATATTGTTCACGTGATCCAGCCTACGCTGGAGTAGGTACGCGGACCTCCTAACCGAACTGACGAGTCATTCTGAAGCTGGGCATAGCGTATGCTCCCGGGTAGCTGGGGCGAGACGCTCCAGCCTGCATCGTTTGCCTGGCTCTGTGAGTGCCCTGGCACGCCTTCGCGCCCTGCCTGCAGATGCATTCGAGTCGTGGCCATCCGATACAGCAAGTTACACAAACGACTACAGATTGCACCGGATAGACCCTCACCTTGCGCTCCTTCTAGTCTGGCCCTGGTCATGCAGAAGATCTTGCGAAGGCCATCAGGCCCAGGAGGAACGACGGTGACGAACCAGAACATTGCCAGCAAGGAAGTGGAAGTGAGCAGCGATCTGAATTTGGCGGGCCGAGCCAGTACCGACCTGGAACTGGTGAAGCGTGCCCAGGAAGGCGATCCCGAAGCGTTTGCGGCCTTATTTCATGCTCACAAGGCGAGGGTCTACTCTATTTGCGTCCGTATGACCAACAATACGGCGCAGGCCGAAGACCTCACCCAGGATGCCTTCTTGCAGGTGTTCCGGAAGCTCTCCACGTTTAAGGGAAACTCGGCGCTATCCACGTGGCTATATCGCATCGCGGTAAATACCGTATTGATGCATTTTCGCAAAAAAGCGCTGAAACAAGTCTCCCTGGATGAACCCTCGAGCCTGGACGCTAAGCAGGTACGGCGTGAATACGGAGACCGGGATGGACGCCTCGCCGGATCCGTGGACCGCATCACCCTGACCCGCGCGATCACAGACCTGCCGGCGGGATACAGAAGGATTTTCCTGCTGCACGAGGTCGAAGGTTACGAGCATCAGGAGATCGCGAAGCTGCTCGATTGTTCCGTGGGAAATTCGAAATCGCAACTGCACAAGGCAAAGCTGCGAATTCGTGAATTCCTGAGCGAGCCCGGGATGCAGGATGTCCGCGTCGAGGCGCAAAATGCAACCCCGCAAGACGCTGCGGGCCGACCCGAACGCAACACCGCGCGTCCGGCGATTGGCTTCGCCAAAGCTGCTTCGGCTTTGGGTTAACTCTCCTCCGGATATTTCGGGCCAGTGGGCTTACCGCTGGCCCCACTTCAGCTTGGTACGAAGCACGTCAAAGAATGTGCCCTGAGTATGCAGCAGCTTGACTTGGTGCTGCGATTTGCGGCAGCGCACTCGATCGCCGTCAAACACGGGCATGCCGATCTGGCCGTCAATACTTAGATAGGCATCGTCCTCACCCGTCTTCACTACGATCTCGATTTCCGCGGTATCCCGAACCACCAGCGGGCGGTGGGTGAGCGAGTGCTCGGAAACGGGGGTTACCACAAACGCATCAACCGAAGGCATAAGGATGGGGCCTCCGGCGGCCAGCGAGTAAGCGGTGGAACCGGTGGGGGTGGACACGATCAAACTGTCGGCCTGGTAGCTGGAGACAAACACTCCGTCGATGGACACATCGCAGTGATTCAAGCGAGCGATGGTGCCCTTGCCGACCACCACATCGTTGAGGGCGTCATAGCTGCCGACACAGACATCTTTCCGAAACACCTCGCAGTGCACCATGGACCGCGCTTCCACGTTACAACAGCTCTGTTCAATGCCTTCCAAAGTCGGGTACAGATCCTCGAGCGGAACTTCGGTCAGGAAACCAAGAGAACCCAGGTTGACTCCGAGCACCGGGATTCCAGCCTTGGCGACAGCGCGAGCGGCGGACAGCAGCGTGCCGTCTCCTCCCAGCACCACCACGAAATTCAAGGGGCGCGAAGCCATTTCGGCGCGCGCCAAAACTTCCGCGCCGGCGGCATGGGGCGCGGTTTCCCGGTCGATTACGACCTGGTAATGATGGTCGCGAAACCACGCCAGCAGGGGCGGGACAATTTCTGCCAGTTGGGCCTTCCCGGGCTTGGAAATTATGGCGGCGGACTTGGTGATTTCAGCGCTTCGGGTTGCCATGGTGAAAAGGAATTGTACAGAAATTCGAGAAAAAGCTTTAACCACGGAGGACACAGGGTACACATAGGGTCCTTTTAGAATTGGCCAAAGAGCTTAGAATTGGCCATAGAGCAGAAATTCGCGATTCCCTTCCCCACCGAGGATGGGAGATTCGATCTGTTCGGCGCGCTCACAGCCTTGGGCGAGCAAGGCCTGACGCACTTTGTCGACCGCAGCCATTTGCACTACGGTATCGCGCACGATGCCGCCCTTTCCTACCTGCTTCCGTCCCGCCTCGAACTGTGGTTTTACGAGAACTATGATTTGCCGGCCTGTCCGCGACGAGGGCTCAGGCCAGGAAGCCGCGATCGCCGCCGGTAGAACCAGGGTAGCGGAGATAAAAGAAACATCCATGACCACCAGGTCCACCACCTCCCCAATCTGTTCTGGGGTGAGATAGCGGGCGTTGGTTTTTTCCAGCAGCCGGACGCGCGCATCCTGACGAAGGCGGAAATCGATCTGGCCGTGTCCGGTATCTACGGCGATTACCCGAGCCGCTCCGCGCTGCAGAAGACAATCCGTGAAACCTCCCGTTGAGGTTCCCACGTCGAGACAGACTTTGCCAGTAACGTTGATCTGCCAGTAATCGAGGGCCTTCTCCAGTTTGAGGCCACCGCGGCTTACGTACTTGAGATTTTCGCCGAGCAGGCGAATGCCGGCCGATGGATCGACGCCGGCTCCAGCCTTTTCGATTTTTTGTCCATCGACCAGTACCTTGCCGGCCAGGATCAGTGCTTGTGCGCGTTCGCGTGAAGTGCTCAGGCCACGTTCGAGCAGGAGTTTGTCGAGCCGCACTTTCAAAGCAAACTCCCAAATGAAGCTAGCAAACGGAGCTCCGGGCGAGTGTTCGCACCCCGCTCGGTGCAAGGTGCTGAAGGCGCTCGTAACAAACAACTTATCAGTGTAGTTTCCGTTTTTCCCACAGAATTTTGCACTGCGGTGTTGAAAACGTTTCCGGGCGGAGTGGAGGGGCGGCGACAACGCCCGGAATGCCGGCTGGACGCCGGCCCTACATTAACGCGTGGTTAGCCGGCTACTTCTTCCAGGAGCTTTTGGTCTATGTCGAAGTTGGAGTGAACGCTTTGCACGTCGTCATGGTCTTCGAGCGCTTCCATCAAGCGGATCATCTGGCTGGCGGCTGGGCCTTCGAGCTTGATGTAGTTTTGCGGAATCATCGAGACGCTGGACGACGTCGGCTCAATACCGGCTTTCTTCACTGCTTCGAGCACGGCTTCGTAGGCGGAGGGTTCACAAAGCACTTCCCAGTTGTCGCCGTCATCGCGCAAATCCTCGGCGCCGGCTTCGAGCACGATGCCCATCAAGTCGTCTTCCTTGGCGGCGGACTTGGGAACAACGATGTCGCCCTTTTTGTGAAACATCCACGAGACTGCGCCTGCCTCTGCCATGTTGCCGCCATTTTTGCCGAACGCGTGCCGGACTTCGCTGACGGTGCGATTGCGGTTGTCGGTATTGATGTCGAGCAGGACGGCAACACCACCCGGTCCGTAGCCCTCGAGCGAGAACTCTTCATAGGTGGCGCCGGGTAGTTCCCCGGTCCCACGCTGGATGGCTCGCTTGATGTTGTCGGCGGGCATATTCTCGGCCTTGGCGGCCACAATCGCGCCCCGCAATCGGGGATTGGTGTCGGGATCTCCGCCATTCTTGGCGGCGATTGAAATTTCCTTGATCAGGCGAGTGAAGATTTTGCCTCGCTTGGCGTCGAGGGCGCCCTTTTTATGCTTGATTGTGGCCCATTTTGAGTGGCCGGACATGGGAATACCTCGTCTTCAATAGTCTTTAGTGGCGCGGGACTCGCCCATCGAGGAGATCAACGGATTGCCTCAAAAGTATGCAGGCGAAAGCAGATTATAACATGGTACCGCGCATACGGGCTTGTCGAGCTTTGTAGGCGTACAGCACCGCGAGCAGCGGTGGGGCCAGCAGCACACCCCAGAATGGAATCACTATTCCCAGCACAATGGGGGCGAGAATGGACGCCCAGATGGGCACCTTGGCGGTACGCTTCATGATGTAGGGTTGCAGCAGAAAGCCGTCCACGATCGCAATCATGGCGTATAGGACCAGAACAGAGAGCGGATGTTCCCAGTCTCCCCACTTGAACATGGCCGTGAGGGCGGGTCCGATGACTCCGAGCACAGCGCCGATCTGGGGCACAAACTGGAAGACTGCGCCGAGCAATGCCCACAACGGGGCCCCGGGCACGCGAATGATGTAAAGCCCGACCAGCCAGAGAAGACCTACAGCCAGCGAATCCTGGAGCTGAGCGATGAACCAGTTCTTCAGCGCGCCGCCGGTTATGCGAAAGTGCTCTCCGAGATTCACTTTCATGAGATGCTCCTGTCCAAGGTATAGCGAGTTGGTCGGCGCCCGTAAACCCTGCCTAGTGACATTCGTCCATACTGATAGCACTGAATCTTCCCGAAGAGAAGGCGTGTGGACACGATCCTGACCACAGCGTTGACCAGGCCTACGGCGGCGAAGGCGGAAGAGATTTCGGCCGAGAAGTTCGATGACATCATGCGCCAACATCAGCGGCGCGTGTACCGATTGATCTTCCTGCTGGTGAGGGACAGAGACGCGGCCGATAATCTTACCCAAGAGTGTTTCCTGCGCGCCTATCAGAAACGGAGCAGTTTCCGAGGCGACTGCCGGATCGAGACCTGGCTTCTGCGCATCGCGGTCAACCTGGTACGGGACCACGGCAAGAGCCGGAGGGTTTCGTTCTGGAAAAGACTGGTTGGATTGGAAGATGGAGAAGATGGAGAAGACGGTTGCGCCGAGGCCCGACAATTCCCCGCACCGGGACCCTCGGCGGAACACACGCTGCTGGTGCGCGAAGAACTGGAGGCCGTGTGGAACGCTCTGTCCTCCCTTTCGCCGCAACAGCGCGCCATTTTCTTCCTGCGCTATGAGGAAGAAATGTCCCTGGCGCAGATCGCGAGTCTCCTTGAGCTCGCGGTAGGCTCGGTGAAGTCGCAACTAGCGCGCGCCACGGGAAAGTTGCGGGAGATGAAGGAGAGACAATGGAGATAATTCGCCATCTGAGCAAGGAAGAGTTGGTCGACTTGGTCATCGAAAGTGACCAGCGATGCCTGCGCCAGACTTTCGAAGCCCTTCCTGGCTGGGCCCGCACGGCAGCGGAGCAAAATGAAGAATTTTGGCAGAATCAGCGACTCAGCATTTGGTCGCGAATTTCTTCGGCAGAGGACCGGTCCGTGCGCCGGTTACCGATTCTGGCATGGGCACTGGTGGCAGCGGCGATGGCGGCGTCCGTATGGCTGTTCAATCGGCCTTTGGTTGTGCCACCCAGAGAGGTCCGCGTGGATTCCGACCACGAACTGTTGATGGAAGTGGAGCGCGTCGTACAGATCGACGGGCCGCTGGCCCTGGAACCGGCCGCCCTGCTGGCCGAGGAAATGGTCCAGGAGCTGCCGGCCAAACATTCCCCAAACCACAAGAAGGATCCCAGTCATGAAAATTAGATCTTTAGTTGTATTGGCACTACTGCTGTCCCCGTTGTGCATGCCGGCACAGAGCCGCCCCGCCACCTCGGCCACGGCCACGACGTCCGCGCCCCCCGGACCAAGAATGGGCATCGGGTACCACGGCGAACTGGGGAAATGGTGGCAAAGCTCGGAAATCGTGAGGAAGCTGCAGCTGAGCGACGATCAGATCGGGCAGCTTGATCAGACTTTCTACGACCACAAGCTGAAGCTCATCGACTACGGCGCGGAGATGGAGAAACAGGACTTGAAACTGCAGGCTCTGCTTGATGCCGATGTTCCCAACCAGGGCCAGGTCGAGGCGCAGGTGGACCAAGTTCTTGCGGCGCGAGGAAAACTAGAACGTGAATTTACACTGATGAATCTGGATCTGCGCAAAGTGCTTGCGCTCGACCAGTGGCGACAATTGAAGTCGATTCGCGGACAGAACGGAGGCTTTGGCGACAAGATTTTCTTCCGCAAGGTGCTGCCTCCCGGCACAGGGCCTTCGACCGCGCCTTTGCCGCCGGGTGCACTTCCCCTGCTTCCTCCGCTCCCTCCAAGTCCGGACGAAATGTATTGAGTATTCACCAGAGGCCCCAGCGTTGCCCGCTTCGTTTTCTCCCCACGAGTGCGGGCGGCTTTTTTTTCGTGTTAAACTCCGAAGTACACCCATATCCGAGGCAACCGAGATGAAATTCGGGGTCATCATTTTCCCAGGATCCAACTGTGACCATGATGCGTATTGGACGATTCAGAATGTAGCCCGGCAGCCGGTCACGTTCCTGTGGCACGAGTCGCATGATCTGGAGAACTGTGATGCCATTCTCGTGCCCGGCGGATTCGCCTACGGCGACTACTTGCGCACCGGCGCAATCGCAAAGTTCTCTCCGGTAATGGAGTCGGTGCGGCATTTTGCGGCGGCAGGCGGACTGGTGCTCGGTATCTGCAACGGCTTCCAGATTCTGTGCGAGTCGGGCCTGCTCCCGGGAGCGCTGATGCGTAATGTAGGACTGAAATATGTCTGCAAACCGGTGCAAGTACGGGTGGAGAACGCGGAGACTCCTTTTACCGGCGCTTGCCGCCAGGGCGACGTGCTAACCATTCCCATCGGCCACATGGAAGGCAACTATTTCTGCGACCAAGCAACTCTCGCCGAGTTGAACCGCAACCAACAAATTGTGTTTCGTTACTGCACCCCCGCCGGGGAGATTACACCCGCGGCCAATCCCAACGGATCGCTCGAGAACGTCGCCGGGATCTGCAGTCCGGGACGGAACGTGTTGGGCATGATGCCTCATCCAGAACGCTCGAGCGAACCGGAGTTGGGGGGGACGGAAGGATTCAAGATCTTCGAGTCCCTAGTCGGAGCCATGGCGGTGAAATAGGCACCCGCCTTTGTCATACCTGAATCTATGCATCTGATCGATGGCGGGGTTGCGTACTGAGACGCGCCCCTGGTTTGCAGTTGTGCTGAGGAGACTCCAGAAAGATCCCATGAAAGCTTCCCAACCTGCAGCCATTTCTCTGGTTCCCCTGAAAGATCATGCCCAAGATGACAAAGTTCCAGGGAAGGCAGCGCTGATTCTGATTGTCCTGCTAATCCTTTGCGGGAGTTCAGCGGCGGTGGCGCAGGATATGCCGAGAGTGCAGATCTTCGGTGGCTATTCGTACACCCGCTTTGACAGCCCGTCATTCGGTTTTGCCAACGCGTCCAATCTGAACGGATACACCTTCTCGCCGGCGTACAACCTACTCTACGGATTTGGCGTGGTGGCGGAGTTGAGCGGGCAATACGGTTCGAATTTGAATCTTCGCGATCTAGCAGTGGGGCCGCAGTTCCTCTACCCCAGGGGGAAGTCGACATTTTTCGGGCGCTTTCTCGTGGGCGATGCCAGAACGCTGGTGCGGGTGGCCAACACGGAGGGCGACACGGCGCGGGCAGTGGTGCTGGGAGGGGGCATGGATCGGGATATCTCTTCCCGCTTTGCGATTCGGGTTTTTCAGGTTGATTACATTCACACCACGTTGTTTAAGGACCGGCAAAACAACCTGCGATTTTCGACCGGTCTGGTGTACCACTGGGGCACGATTCGGCAGAAAGGGCACAGGGCGCCCACACAAAATCCGTAATGGGCCGGGGATAACCCCGCAGGTGTGGAAGGAACTTGATGAGACGGAATCGAAGGGCGGGCTTGCTGGGAGTCGTCTTCGCGCTGGCGTGGGCGCTGGCCTGGCTGGCGAGTTGCGGAGGGAGCAGTAGCGGCACTGGTACTACCGGGCGTAACGCTTTTCTAGCCGTGCCGCAGGCCAACGCCATCGCCGCGTACCGGGTCGATACCTCTTCCGGCAATTTCAAATCCGTGCTGGGTTCGCCTTTCAGCGGAGGAACATCCCCGATTTCGATTGCGGTGCATCCTTCGGGCAAGTTCATCTACGCCGCGAATGAGGGTGGCAACAACATTTCATTGTTCAAGATTGACAGCAACACGGGAGAACTCACGGAAGTGATGCCACGAACGGCGGCCGGGCTGAATCCCAGTTCGCTGGTGATGGACTCTGGCGGCAATCTTATTTTTGTGGCCAACGAAACGTCGAATAACGTTTCTGTTTTTTCGGTCAGCGCGAGCGACGGCACTTTGACCGAAATCCAAGGATCGCCATTCGCCACCGGCGCCAAGCCGGTGGCGCTGGCCTTGTCGCCTTCCGGACAATTTCTCTATGTGGCGAGCGGAAATCTGGCTCTGGTGTTCGGCTATTCGGTAGGTTCGGGAACGGGCAGTCTGGTGGCGGGGAGTTTACTGCCCATACCGGGCTCGCCGTTTGCGGTTGCGAGCGCCCCTTTCTCCCTGGCCATTGATCCTGCCGGGCACTTTCTGTACGCAGCTAATTTCAGCGTCAACACCGTGTCTGGCATGGCCATCGACAGCAGCACCGGAGCCCTGACCCTGACTTCGGGATCGCCATTCGCTACCGGCAAGAGTCCGATCTCGGTGACGGTTCATCCCTCGGGAAAGTTCCTGTATGTCGCCAATTTGGCGAGTAACAACATCTCCGCCTATACGATCGACAGCACCACGGGTGTGGCCACGCAACTGACGAAGTCGCCGTTCACGGCCGGCACAGAGCCGGTGTTTGTAACCAGCGATCCCGCGGGCAAGTTCCTTTACGTCTGTAATCAGTCGGCCAAGAACATTTTCCAGTTTGCTATCAGCGCCGATAGCGGCGGAATTCCCAGCAGCACGATTTCGACGACGACCAACCTGGCCCCGGCGGAACTGGTGTTCGCGAAGTAAGGTTGCTGTGAAGTGGGCGCCCCTAGCCCGCGCACTCGACCCCGAAAGAAGCGAAGGTCAAGTTCAAAGGCGGCGGACAAGAGTGTCCGCCCCGCGTGGTTTCCGGCACGTCTATGATTCGATTTGGGATTCTTGGTTTCGGATTGCACGCCAGGAAGCGGCTGATGCCGGGGTTCGCGCTCGCCCAGAATTGCCGTGTGACCGCCCTGTCACGGCGGAGCATGGGCAAGGCGCTGGAGTCGGCGCGGCAGCATAACATTCCGCTGGCGTTTGATTCGGCGGAAGAGCTCTGCCGATCGGCGGAAGTTGATGCCATTTTTGTTACTACCCCGAATGCCTGCCACCTGGCCGACGTGCTAGTGGCCGTCGCTTGCGGCAAACCTGTGTTGTGCGAAAAGCCGATGGGTGTCAATGCCGACCAGTGCCGGAAAATGGTGGAAGGGGCACGAAACGCAGGGATCTTATTGGGCGTAGCCCAGGTTTTCCGCTTCGAGGAGAGTGCGGCGTGGCTCAGGCAGCGAGTGGCGGCCGGACAGATCGGCCGGATCGTGTTTGCGCGTTCCGAGTTTTCTTTTCCGGGTGGGCCGGGACACGTGCGCGCCTGGATCAATGACCTAGCGGTGGCCGGCGGCGGACCGATCGCCGACGTCGGGGTGCACTGCATCGATAGCTTGCGTTACATCCTAGGGGACGAGGTAGTGCGGGTGAGTGCACGCGGAATTCAGGATGGTGGATCGGGCGAACTGGAGGCGGCGGCCGTGTTAACGCTGGAGTTTTCCCGCGGGACTCTGGGCACGGTGCTGGTCTCCTTCCGGGCGGAATACCGCACGCCTCTCGAACTCGTCGGTGAGACCGGGGTTCTTCGTGGCGATGACGTATTGAACGTGGAGCACCCGATTGCGCTGGAATTGCGACGAGCGGGTTCAGTAGCAGAAACGGAACCCGTTTCCAATCAGTACGCTTACGCGAAACAGGTGGATGCTTTTGCGGCAGCAGTGGAGGGCAGGGCGAAGTTCCCAGTGCCGGGCGAAGAGGGCTGGCAAAACCAGGTCATTCTGGATGCGGCCTATCGCGGGTTGAAGAGCGGGAAGGTGGAGGAAGTAGGCCGGGTGGGATGACAAGACAGTCGTCCGTTATCAGCCATCAGTTGTCAGTGGCTATCACTGGCCACGGGCTTCTGCGGCTTATGGGAAGCAATGCCTTTGGCCTGCACGATCGCCCAATGCCACTCCTGATCATGGCTTAGAGCGGCGCTCAGAGTCTCTTGGAAGACGGTGGTTGAGGAGGGGGCAGCCGAGCCTTTGAGATGGTACAGGACGGTTACATCGGGGTGTTTTTCCGACAGTAGGGTAGTTGTTTCCGCCGCCGGGATCAATCGCGCTGAACCACTTTGGGCGGCGTCGGTCCCCGAGTCGCGCAGGATTGTCAGTCCAACCGTAATTTCCTTTATGTTCCAGGTGGTCCCGTTGTATACCGAGACTTGCAGTGTGTCTCCGCTGATCGTGGCCGGGCCGTCGAGTTTCGCCAATTCACCCGCGGGCAGTTCCTGGGGCGCGTAGGCATCCGACAGCAAGGACGTCGCCGACCCGCTGAAGGATAAGTCGCAGGTCACGTCCGGCGACGACACCTGGAACTTCTTCGCAGCGCCATCGAAACTGAACAGCAGGCTTCCCTTGAGTTTAAGGTTCTGCACTTCGTCCATCACCTTGTGCAGATTATCGTTGTCGATCACTGCATGCTCTGGGGCTGACTTGCCTTTTCGCAGGGAGCGTGCCAGGTCGCCCAGCGACGGCTCCCCGCCATCAGACTGGGCCACGCCGCACACCGGAAGCAAGGATCCCAGCAGGATCACGATGAGCGGCAGGCAGGATTTGCTAGTCATGAATTTCGATGGTGAACAGTTCCCTGCTATTGTCGCAGCGAAATGGCGGGTCAGGGTACTGACCTCTGCCGG
>Ga0070697_100001004_pt1 | contig 21288 bp, 20 predicted proteins | sample KBSK1501metaG_FD_65475 | JGI IMG/M metagenome (GOLD analysis project Ga0070697, IMG submission 65475) | Corn, switchgrass and miscanthus rhizosphere microbial communities from Kellogg Biological Station, Michigan, USA - KBS K1-50-1 metaG | ecosystem: Host-associated > Plants > Roots >... | reverse complement strand
TCGGGTTTTCCCGCTCGCGTCTTCGCAGTTCTGCCTAATGACCAAGTGAACGGTGACGTGACGCTGCGATCAGCGACACCGACATCACGCTGGCAAACGCAGCGCGTGCGCGGCCCTTCGAAAATCTAATCTTGTATGGCAGCAAAAAGGAACAGCGTTGTCCTAACGGAAGGACCGAGCCGCGCCGCCGCGCGGGCGATGCCATCGGCGTCCCGCCGGCCTGCCGCACCCCTTCTTTCACCGCGTCGGCTATAAAACGCAGATGAAAATTGCAAGGCCCGATCTCGGTCCAGGTGTTGGCAATTCCGATGATTGGTTTGCGCAGATCATCGCGGGAGAAGCCGACAGCGTGAAGCTTTGACCAGGGCGGTGACCCCGCCGCATAATACCGCCTGTTCGCCGAAAAGATCGGTCTCGGTTTCTTCAGCAAATGTTGTCTCGATAACACCGGCGCGCGTGCAGCCGATCGCCTTTGCATAGGAAAGCGCAATGTCATGCGCCTGTTCTGTGGCGTCGCGATGGATTGCCAGGAGAGCTGGAACACCCCCTCCTTCCGCGAAGATCTCTCGAACGCGGTGGCCGGGCGCCTTGGGCGCAACCATGGCTACGTCGACATCGAGCGGTGGGTGTATCGTGCCGTAACGAATGTTGAACCCGTGTGCGAACATGAGCATCTTGCCCGTCGTTAGGCCGGGCTTCACCTCGTGCTCATAAATTTGCGGCTGTGCTGTGTCCGGCGCGAGCATCACGATCACGTCGGCCCATTTGGTCGCAGCTGGCACTGAAGTCACCTTCAAGCCATCGCGTTCTACTCTTGGCCGAGAGTGGCTGTTCGGCGGTAAACTCACAACCACATCCGCTCCGGAATCTTTCAGATTTAGAGCATGTGCCCGTCCCTGTGACCCGTAGCCAATGATCGCCACCTTCTTTCGCTGGATGAGCGTTAGATCAGCGTCGTTATCATGGAATACGTCCGCGTTAGTTTTCATATCTTGTTTCTCCTTAACTGGTGACTGGCTCGTGTCCGAATCGCATAGCCAGAGGACCGCTCCGCAAAATTTCGAGGGCCTCGATGCCGTGCGCTCGCAAGGCTTTCAAGAACGCTTCTATCTTGTTTTCAGCCGCGGTGATTTGGAGAGTGAGCGCGTCGGGGTTGAGATCGATCACGTCAGCACGAAAGACGCGCGCCAACTCCAGCAATCGTTCGCGGCTGGTGGCGTCGGCAGCAATTTTAATCAGGGCGAGTTCAAGTGTCACGCATGCATGTCCGTCTATGCTGTCGACCCGCAGCACATTTCTGAGCTTGCACATCGACGCCCTGATCCGATGCGCCGCGTCCGGCGACGCATCGGCGACGATGGTCATCCTTGTGACCGATGGCCTCTCGCAGGGGCCGGCGGTCAGCGAGACAACGTTATAATTGAGCCGACGCAACAGCGACACGACGCGGTTCAACACGCCAGGTTTGTCATCCACCAGAGCTATAAACGTGTGGTACATCGCTAAGGATCCATAGCCGTTTCGACCAATGGGTTGTCGGGGCGCCGAATCATTTCATGCAACGCTGCCCCGGTCGGAACCATGGGATAAACGGAGTCTTCCTGTTCGACTTGAAAATCGATCACGAATCCCCCCTTATGTTGCTGTGCCGCGCGAATCGCGGGAATGACTTCGGTTCGCTTGCGAACGCTCTTGGCTTCCAAGCCGTAGGCTTGCGCGAGCCTAACGAAGTTCGGGCTTAAAAGAGGCGTCGCCGCGTAGTTCTTTTCGTAAAAGAACTCCTGCCATTGCCTGACCATGCCGAGATAGCCGTTGTTGATGATGGCGATGTTCAGGTCGAGCCTCTCTTGCATAACCGTCGCGAGTTCCGGACTGGTCATTTGGAACCCGCCATCGCCTGCCACGACCCAGACTTCTTTCTCCGGGCACGCTACCTTCGCGCCGATTGCAGCAGGCAACGCGAATCCCATTGTGCCGAGGCCACCCGAGGTGAGGAGAGAACGCGGGTGCTCATGTTTATAATACTGCGCCTCCCACATCTGATGCTGGCCAACGTCGGTGACGATGACTGCGTCGCCGTCCCGGGTCTGGCGCCACAGGTCGTGCATCACATGCGCGGCGTAGAGATGCCCGGTGTCGGGCAGATTCTGAATGTCGCGCACGGCGGCAGTGCCTTTGAGCGCTTTGACACGATCCACCCAGGCCGGGTCGTCACGTTGATGGACGGCGGGCAAAAGCGCACGTAAAACCGCGCGCAGATCGCCGATTAGCGCCACATCTACTTTGACGTTTTTACTGATCTCCGCTGGGTCCAACTCGATGTGAATCTTTCGCGCCTGTGGAGCATAGGTCGCGAGCGCTCCGGTGACGCGGTCATCGAAGCGCATTCCCAATGCAAGCAAAAGATCGGCTTGCTGAATTGCCTCGTTCACCCAGCTCTCGCCGTGCATTCCCATCATGCCGAGATTTAGCGGATGGGACGCAGGCACGCTTCCGAGCCCGAGCAATGTGCAGGCGATCGGAATGCGAGCGCGTTCAGCTAGTTCAAGAACTTCGACAGTTGCGCCCGAGCGGATGATTCCATGTCCCGCCAGAATCACTGGCCGCCGCGCTTGCGACAACATTTCGACTGCGTCGCGGATCAATTCGTCCGTGACCTGCGACGTCGCGCACGAGCGATACGGCGGAGGCGCGGCGGCGAGAAAGTCGAACACTGCAAGGCTCTGTTGGGCATCTTTGGTGATGTCGACCAAGACCGGGCCCGGCCGGCCGCCTTGGGCGATGGCAAAGGCCTCGCGCAGACTAGGCGCAATATCTTCGACCTTTGTCACAAGATAATTGTGTTTCGTGATCGGCAGCGTGATGCCGGTCGTGTCCACTTCTTGAAAAGCGTCAGTTCCAAGTACCTTGCTCGACACCTGTCCGGTGATGCAGACGATTGGAATCGAGTCGAGCATTGCGGTCGCGAGACCGGTAACCATGTTTGTCGCGCCCGGACCGGAAGTCGCGATCGCCACTCCCGCTCGACCAGATGCACGCGCGTACCCGTCGGCCATGTGAGTTGCACCTTGCTCGTGTCGGACGAGAATGTGGCGAACGGGAAATTTTCGCAGTGCATCATAGGCTGGGAGGATGGCGCCGCCGGGATAACCGAAAACATCGCGCACGCCTTCTCCGACCAGCGTTGCCCAAATGATCTCGGCTCCGCTCAGCCGTGTGCCAGCAGATGGCAGTTTGATGTTGTTGCTAGTTGCCTTTTTCATCGACCTGAGGACGCGAGTCCTCAGTTGGTAATGGCACCGATTGATGCGGAGGAAACCCGACTGGCGTATTTGGCAAACACCCCGCGCGTGGGCAACGGTTCGGGCGGAGCCCACCGTTTCAACCGGGCTTCGAGTTGCGCGTCATCAAGTTCAACGGTCAATTTTCGCTTTGGAATGTCGAACTCGACAATGTCGCCATCGAGCAGCGCCGCGATTGGGCCGCCCATCGCCGCTTCGGGCGCAACGTGCCCCGCCATCAATCCGCGCGTCGCTCCTGAAAATCGACCGTCGGTGAGCAATGCAACCGTTTGGCCAAGTTCGGTCCCTGCGATGGCTGCCGTCACTCCAAGCATCTCGCGCATGCCGGGTCCGCCGCGGGGGCCCTCATAACGGATAACGAGGACATCGTTAGGCTGGATCGAACCTGATGTGACTGCAGCAAAAGCGGCTTCCTCATTATTAAATACACGCGCGGGGCCACGATGTTGAAGACGCTCATGCCCTGCGACTTTTACGACGCAGCCTTCCGGCGCGAGGTTGCCTTTGAGAATCACAAGACCCCCTGTCGGCTTTATCGGGTCGCTTAGTGCTCGAATTACCTTTTGGCCGGGTACTTCGACCGCCCGCGAAGCCTCCTCACCAAGCGTGCGATTCGTCACCGTCAGGCAGCTCTTGTGAATCAAGTTGCCTTCCACCAATCGCTTCGCTAGAAGTGCGCTGCCGCCAGCATGCTCATATTCGACCGCGGTGAATTTTCCACCCGGCTTAAGATCACAGAGCAATGGTGTGCGACGGCAGATGGCATCGAAGTCGTCGATATCGAGAGGCAATCGCATCTCCTGAGCGATAGCAAGGAAGTGCAACACGGCGTTGGTCGATCCGCCCGAAGCAGCCACGCTCGTGATTGCGTTTTCCAAAGCTTCTCGTGTGATGATCCGATGTGGTAAAAGTCCAATCTGGACCAGCCCCATCACGAGCGCACCGGCTGCTCTTGAGGCTGCAATTTTCTTTTTCGATAGTGCCGGAACTCCGGAAATTCCGAAAGGCGAGATCCCGAGAAACTCGCAGGCCACTGCCATCGTGTTGGCCGTGAACTGGCCGCCGCACGCGCCCGCACCGGGACACGCTACAGCTTCCAATTCAGCCAGCTCATCATCACTGAGCGTGCCGCGAGCGTGCGCGCCCACTGCTTCAAATACGTCTTGAACGGTAACGCTTCTTCCGTGGAATTCTCCCGGAGCGATCGACCCGCCATAGAGCAAGAGCGAAGGGACATCGAGCCGCGCCATGGCCATTACTGATCCCGGTATATTTTTATCGCAGCCGGCGATCGCGACCAACCCGTCGAAGAAATTGGCGCGAGCGACTAGCTCAATCGAGTCTGCGATGACTTCACGGCTGATGAGCGATGCTTTCATGCCGGCAGTCCCCATGGTTATCCCGTCGGAAATCGTGATGGTGTTAAACTCCTGGTCAAAGCCGGTTTCGAAACGCTAGTTGAAGCGGGCTATCAACCGGAGGTCGCTTACTTCGAATGTCTCCACGAATTGAAGCTGATCGTTGATCTAATGTACCGCGGTGGCCTCGAGTACATGCGTTTTTCAGTCTCGGATACGGCGGAATATGGCGACTACACCGCGGGTCCGCGGGTGGTCTCAGACGCAACACGCGCTGAGATGAAAAAAATCCTCCACGAGATCCAGGACGGCACATTCGCGAACAACTGGATCAAAGAGAACGAAACCGGTCGTTTCAAATTCGAGGAGATGCGCGCCAGGGAAGCCAGCCATCGGATCGAAGAGGTCGGTGCAAAATTACGAGCCGGAATGCCGTTCCTCGATCCGGTGCCGCGTCAACATCGCCAAACGCGAGGTCGTCTCAGCTTACCTCTTGCAACGTCTCTTGCCCAGGAGAGCACTCAATGAAAAAAGCCGGGAATGTCGGGATAGAAGATATATTGATGGCGCGAGAAAGACTGGCCCGCGTGCTCGCTCCAACGCCGCTGGTTTTTTCCGAGCACCGTCGTGCTTGGCTAAAGCTGGAGAATCTGCAGCTCACCGGCTCTTATAAACTTCGCGGTGCGATGAACGCCATCGCAATGCAAATTGAGCGCTGCGATCGGCGCGCCGTGGTCGCCGCATCGGCCGGCAATCACGCGAAAGCTGTCGCATGGGCTGCTCGCCATTTTGGTCTCGAAGCGTGCGTCGTCGTTCCGACCACCGCACCTCGAACCAAGGTTCGCGGCGCCGTTCAATTGGGCGCACGTGTTGTTTCGTCCGGTCAGTCTTTCGAAGACGCGTTGGAGCGGGCACAGCAGTTAGCCGTGGTGAAAAATTGGCGATTTTTGCACGCATTCAACGATCCAGACATCATCGCCGGTCAAGGAACGGTGGCGTTGGAATTGATCGATTCGAATCCCGATGTCGTGCTTATACCTGTCGGCGGCGGGGGATTGGCTGCCGGAATGGGTAGAGTCCTTAAATGGCGCGGCATTAAAGCAATCGGCGTGAAGGTCGATGGACCGAATGTCGTGGCTGATGGAGTTCGCGTTTGCCGAATGGGTGATTTGACCCGCCGGATATGTGACGAAGTGCTGGACGATATGGCTGGTGTGACCGACGAAGAAATTCGCGACGCGATGCTCGACATGTTGGCGCAAGAGCGCATCGTCGCCGAAGGCGCGGGAGCACTCGCACCAGCGGCTCTAAGTCGAATTCCTGGGAAGCGAAAAATCGCCATTGTGTCAGGTGGCAACGTTGATTCGGACCTGCTTTTTGGACCTCGATTCAGTTCGTGGGTTGATTGCCATGAAACTGTTCTCGCTGCGCAGACCTAATCCTTTTTTTGGAGATATCATGAGCATTGCACGCTACCAAGGCATTGAGCGATACGTCGGCAACACACCACTGATCCGATTGCGCCGTTTATCCGAACTAACAGGTCGTGAGATTCTTGGGAAGGCGGAATTCATGAATCCCGGCGGGTCAGTAAAAGATCGTGCGGCCTACGGGATCATCACCGATGCCGAGCAACAAGGTTTGCTCAAGCCAGGTGCAACGATCGTCGAGGGCACTGCCGGAAACACAGGCATCGGTCTTACCCTGATCGGTCACGCTAAAGGTTACCAGGTAGTTATCGTTATTCCCGAAACGCAGTCGCATGAAAAACTAAGCCTGCTTCGCACGCTTGGCGCAGAAGTCATCGCCGTGCCGGAGAAGCCTTATCGCGATCCGGAAAATTACAATCACATCGCGCGACGGCTCGCTGAGGAGCGTGGCTGGTTTTGGGCGAACCAGTTCGACAACACTGCTAATCGCGAAGCCCACTACCGCGGCACTGGCCCGGAAATCTGGAAACAAACCAACGGCACGGTAAGCACCTTTGTTGCTTCTGTCGGCACAGGCGGCACACTTGCCGGCGCTTCACGTTACCTTAAGGAACAAAATCCCAAAGTGGCAGCGGTGTGCGCCGACCCCTACGGAGCTGCCATGTGGTCCTGGTTCACCAATGGCAACACGGACACCAACGACGGGGACTCGATTGCAGAAGGCATCGGGCAAGGACGCGTGACGAAAAACATCGAAGGCACCACGGTTGATAAAGCTTACCGCATCGATGACCAAACTGCTTTAACGATTGTCTACCAGCTTCTGCGCGAAGAAGGTCTGTTCCTCGGACTCTCCAGCGGGATCAACGTCGCCGGTGCGGTCCGTTTCGCGAAGGAGCACGGCCCCGGCCAGACACTCGTCACGCTTCTCTGCGACTCAGGACACAAGTACCAGTCGACGCTTTACAATCGCGAATGGCTTGCGACAAAGCACCTCGATCCCAGCCTTCCGCTGGAAGCCATCCTCGCGCCTGACGGCGAGGAACTGACCGTTACATCTAGTATGTGGTGATGGTTTAGGTAGCTGAGATTTTGGACATAAAAAGTTATGACTTCTAACGTTCATTCTTTAGTAACTGATACTTTGCCGCCTGAAATTCGGGATCGCTCTGCGTGGTATGGTCCTGAGTTGGCGAGAACCACCGATTGGATAGCGAGACTTTCCGAATCCGAAATTGCGGAGGTGGAAAGCGCGATGAGGAGACTGGTGGAATCATCCTTCGACCTGACGTCGATCAGCAGCCGGGACTTTCCGCTTCCGACGCTGGGGCCTCGCTTGCGTCATCTGCTGGACGAGGTGCTCAACGGCCGCGGTTTCGTGCTGATTCGAGCTCTGCCAGTACAGCGTTGGTCCAAGCGCGAGGCGGCAATTGCGTTTCTCGGAATCGGCGTTCATCTGGGCCGCTTGCGGATGCAAAATGCCGCCGGGCACTTGCTTGGACATGTTAAGGACCTCGGGCGCTCCAGCGAAGATCCCAATGCACGAATCTATCAGACCAGCGAACGCCAAACCTTTCATACCGATTCTTGTGACGTTGTTGGTTTGTTGTGTCTGCGAGCCGCAAAGTCCGGTGGGTTATCGAGCCTGGTGTCTTCCACGACGATTTTTAATGAAATGCGTCGGCGTCGGCCTGACCTTCTGAAAATCCTACTCGATCCGATTGAGACAGATCGACGAGGTGAAGTTCCCGAAGGCAGCAAACCTTATTTCTCCATTCCAATCTTCAACTGGTATAGAAATCAGTTTTCGGCGATCTATCAGAGGCAATACATCGAGTCTGCTCGCCGATTCTCCGGAGTTGGTCCGCTCAGCCCTCTTCAGGTCCAAGCGCTGGACCTATTTGACGAACTCGCGAACGATCCAGCGCTGAACTTCAATATGGCGCTTCAAACAGGGGACATGCAATTCGTGCACAATCACACCGTTTTGCATGACCGAACCGCATTCGAGGATTTCCCGGAACCTGAGCGAAAGCGCCACCTGTTGCGTCTATGGTTGGCGCCTCCAAACGCTCGTCCGCTGCCCGAAGTGTTCGCAGAACGTTTCGGGTCGGTCACGCCCGGAGATCGCGGCGGCATCGCACTAAAAACATCGAAGCCTATCATACCGTTCGATGTTGGTGCACGTGGCAATGAGCCCAACGGATGAAGGTCTAAGCCGCGAAATCACGAAGTGGGAGCTGATCGCTCTCTTCGTCAATGTTACGGTTGGCGCCGGCATTTTTCGGCTTCCATCGGATGTAGCAACGGCAGTCGGCAACTATAGCTTGGCAGCGTTCATCGTGTGCGCGGTGAACGTTGGGCTGATCGTGCTGTGTTTTGCGGAAGTCGGCAGTCGGTTCAGTGGGACTGGCGGACCTTATCTTTACGCCAGAGAAACCTTCGGACCCTTGGCCGGCTTTACGGTTGGCTGGTTGATGTGGCTGACCAGGCTGGGTGGCTTCGCCACGCTGTTGCAGGTATTGATCGCGTATCTTGGTTACTTTTGCCCGGCAGTAGAATCGGGTCTCGCCCGCGCTGGAGTCATCGCGGGACTTATCGTCTGTCTCACCATCATCAACATAATAGGTGTCCGGCAATCGGCGCGTGTCGGTGATGTCCTTACGGTTGGTAAGCTGGTCTTGTTCTTCTTGTTCATTGTTGTGGGAATGTTCTTTATCAGCCCAGCGCGTCTGACGCTTGGAACTATGCCAGGGTTGGGACAGTTCTCGGGCGCCGTATTCATACTAGTTTACGCCTTCTCCGGATTTGAGGCGGTGCTGGTTAACTCCGGGGAGATCCGTCACCCGCAACGCGTAATACCCTTTGCGCTGTTTTCGGCGCTGAGCGCCGTGGCTGTACTGTTCTTGTTGATCCAGGTAGTCTGCATCGGAACCCTGCCGCAATTAGCAACATCAGAAAGGCCGCTGGCTGATGCTAGCCAAAGGTTTTTTGGGACCGTGGGCCCGGCGATCGTTTCGGCAGCAGCGCTCATCAGTATTCTAGGCACACTCAACGCAATCATGCTGGCGCTCACCCGGCTGCCATTCGCGATGGCGCTCCACGGCCAACTTCTAGCTCTCCTAACCCGCGTTCACACCAGATTTCGCACTCCTCACGTGTCCATTCTGGTTTCGGCGGCGGCCGTGCTGTTGCTGTCATTAGCCGGCACCTTCATCTATGCCGTGAAGGTGACCGTGATCACGAGAATAATCGTGTATACCAGCACATGCCTCGCGCTGCCAATTCTACGTCGCCGGTCCAAGATGATCACGGGAGAACCGATGCCGCGGAGTCTTCCAACTGCATTTGAACTGCCGGCGGGCACGTGGATCTCAATCCTGTGCGTAGTTCTTTGTCTTTGGCTACTGGCCAACAGCGGCCTTAGCGAGGTGAGGGACGTAGCGATCGCTGTGGCTGTTGGTTTAACTTTTTATGCAGCCACGCGGGTGAGTCAGCGAAAAGCTGTTCCTCGACTCGACGGAGTGGGTCTAACGAACGGCTGATGCGACGCACCATGACCCGGAGCGAACGACGCGGCCAGCCTAATCATCGGCTCGGTCGCATTGGTCATCACCGCGCAGCAATCAACACCCAAGGCCACCCACGCCAATGGCCGCGGAGGTCGAGCCTATGGAGCGCGCCAGATGAACACCGCAACGTCAGTCCCGCAGTCGCGGTACAAAATGGCGGAGTCATTTGCGACGGGATGCTAGGGGCCTGGTTGGAATGTTTTAACACCATCAGATTCTACAGTTATGGCGAGAGGAGTTCGCAAGAGCATTACAATCCCTGGGCTCCTTGCTCCGACTGTGAAGCAGCGCTGCGCGGAATTCGGACACAGCACTTTACTCCGTATGCAGTAGAACTGGTTTGCTACGATCTACGGTCGGACGCGAATCACACCATCACGCTTGGGATCGCGCGCGACACACCGTGCGCAAAACGAGCGGCGGCATCCCATGAACAACGCAAGGCTTCGGCAGATAAGGCGCTGGGCAAAATTCACGTACAAGAAGACAGGAGTAAATAGGGCCTGATGTACAAGAATGACCACCAGCGATGCAATGTTGATTGCTCCTAAACCAGAACAGGTCACCTAACCGCAGGCCTCTATTGCTTCTGTGCCCAAACAGGAGCAATGAGGCACTTAAACCTAATCGGGCCGCAGGTTCGGAGGCTGCGGTATAGGCTAGGTTGGTCGCAGCACATGCTGTCGATCAAACTACAGCTCGCTGGTTGGGACGTGAGTCGTAGTACCGTCGCAAAGATTGAATCACGGCTGATCTGGGTCGGTGACTATCAGCTGTTTTACTTCACACGCGTGCTCAAAGTTGAACTGAAAGACCTTTTCCCTCCTATCGATCAACATCACCCCAAGATGCACGACACCCTAACGAACCTCATGAATACGAGGTTTTGATTGTCTCGTCAGCCTCTCTTTTACACAGCCTTACATCCTGCTCCCAAAGCAGAACACATCGAACATAACGCTCGGGGAAAACTGGAAGCTGGTTAATAAACCGTCGCAGTGATTTCCCACTATGAAGTACAGCCAGTTCAAGAGAGCTTTTTCGCCGGATGAAGCGGCCGCTTATATCGGCAGCAAGGATCTCTTGCGCCAATTTGAGCGTGCGCAATGGCTCAAGCCTTTCATTCGCGGTAATCGAATGACGCGTTACGACGTTCGCGACCTCGACCATTGCATTGACCGTCTGAAGGCCGGAGAACCGCTGCCACGTGAAAGCAGTGAAAACGTCACACGGTGAACGCCCGCATGATTTCACGGTCGTCCGGTCGCAGTTTAGCGTAGTGCCGCTGAACCACACGCACATCATCGCCTAGCCAGGTCGCGATCCGATAAATATCGATGCCTTTGCTCGCACAGATCGAAGCAAACGAATGCCGCATGATGTGAGCACTCAGCCAGGGCACGCCTTTTTCCGCCATGTAGTCGTCAAACGGACGCCGGAAGTCGTAACGATAACGATGCTTTCCGTGAGCGACTTCCGGTTTGAGAACGAATGGGGAGCGCAATCCGTAAGACCTTAGAAAATCCGCGAACTGATTCGTCAATGGCACCGTGCGCGCGTCACGATCTTTTGGTCTAAACGTCTCGGTTGCGCGAATCTCTAAATTTCGGGCGGGAAGATTAAACCATTCGGGTACCGCTTCGATGATTTCCAACTTCCGCATTCCGGTGTGAAAACCACAGAAGAGCACAAATCTCAAATCGTCATCTGGCGCATCCTCAATCAGCTTTTGAGCCAACTCGAAATTCGCGAAATGAACCCTGCTCTTTCGATCTACGCGATCGAGTTGCACGTCTCGCGCTGGGTTGCGTCGGCACAACCCTTGATCGACGCACCAACCGAAAAATGATCGCAGGGTGAACATGTAACCTTCGGCTGTGCTGGCGGAGACTCGCTTTCGGGTCTCATCGTAAAACGACTTACACTGAAACGAGGTCACGTTGGCGGGCGATACATTGCCAACGCGTTCCGCGAACATCCGGAGAACGTATCCTTTGGTTTCAACGCTGGCGTTACTAAAACGGTTCGTGTTTAGCTTGTGCTGAAGAAAACGATCGATCTCAGCCGGGAAACCTTCCGCCGGCTGCAGTTCCGGGCTGTCGATGATTTCCTGGGCGCGCTTCACCGCATCGACATAATCGCCGGTTTCGAGTGTGATGAACGTCCTGCGGCCGTTTACTTGTTTCGCCAGCCAGAACACGTCGCCGCGACGATAAATGCCGCGAATTTTCCTCTTGAGCACGGTACGATCTTTCCGCGCCCACTCCAGTCAACCCGTTCTAGAATCGGAGCATGTTTCTTTGCTAGCGAAGCGCTGCAAGCTAGGAATCCGCCTGACCGTCCGACCTTTCGTCAGTCATTCGGCATTCGGCTTTATGCCGCGGCACTGTCACACTTTTACTGTCACACTTCACTGTCACACTTTTGATATTTGCATGGGGTTGCATGGGCCTGTATGGAGTCGTAATACCAAGAGCGCGAAAGTATCCCAAGGGTCAATTCGCCTTGACACGGTAGGGGTCAGTGGTTCGAACCCACTATCGCGCACCATCTCGAAGTAAAGCGATCAATCCACAATCCATGCACGGTTCATCTAGGATTTTTCAGGACGCAGTCACCGCAGCGACAGCAACTTTGCAATCACTGGCCGCTCTCGAGACGCAAATCGCGACGGCCGCAGATTTGATCACAAAGTGCCTAACGAATGAGAAGAAGTTGCTCGTTTGCGGCAACGGCGGGAGCGCGGCGGACGCGGCCGATTTTTGCACCGAGTTCGCCTGCCGCTTTGTCCAAGATCGACGGCCTTACCCCGCCCTAAACCTGGCGCAAGGGGGAAGCTTGCTTACCGCCACCGGCAACGATTACGGGTTCGACGAAATTTTTGCACGACAGGTCTCGGGCTACGGAGTGGAAAACGACTTGCTTATTTGCCTGACGACCTCGGGCAAATCTAAAAATGTTCGACGGGCACTCGAGGAAGGAAAGAAGGGCAAACTCAAAACGATTGCCCTGCTGGGCCGTGATGGGGGCTCGACCGTTGGAATCGCCGATGTCGATCTGGTCGTAAAAGGCAATTCAACTGCGCGAATTCAGGAAGCGCACAAATTCATCCTCCACGTCCTCTGCGAGATCGTTGAGGTGCGTTTACCACGCGAATAAATCTTGAGAGGCGGGCGGGTCGCCTGCACTCGCAGTCGAAGACGCGCTTCTAGCAGTCGGCACGGCCGTCACTACAGCTGCGCAGCAAGGCGTTCGCCTTGGATCTCATCCGTAGCGCTCAATGAGCGTTTGCTCGTTCGATAGCGCCAAATGGCGAACGCAACGAACAAAAGATCAAGAATGACAAAGGTGGCCACATACGTTTCGCCGCCGATGCCGAATCCATAGCTGTGCAGTCCCTTGCCGAGGACGAAGTTCACCCCATACCACGCCATCAGGACGGCCAGAAAACAAACCACGCTCGCCACCACCAGCCCAAATTCCGTCCACCAGCCTGCCAGACGTCCGTGCAGTGTGGTGATGTAACACAGCAGTGCGATCAGCGCCCAGGTTTCCTTCGGATCCCAGCCCCAGAAGCGCCCCCAGGAATAATTCGCCCACACCCCGCCCAGGATCGTTCCAGCCGCAAGCAAGAGAACACCGAGTTGCAAGACCCGATACAACCAAAAATGCATCGGCGCATCGGCCCGTGCGCCGCTCGGATTGCGCGCGTATCGCCAGAGTAAAATATGACCAAACCCCATCGCGAGCGCGAAAGCGGCGTAGCTCAGGGTGATCGTGAGCACATGGATCGTGAGCCAGAAATTATCGCGCAACACCGGGACGAGCGGATCGATGCTGGCCGGCATCGCGATCGGCATTTGAAAAACCAGCAAGAGCGCAGTGAGCGTAACCGGCAACGCCGCCAGCAGATATACCGGCGTCCGGTAGCGCGCGAAAAAGATCATCCCGAAAAATGAAACCGCGAACGAGACCCAAATGATCGATTCGTACATGTTCGTCACCGGCGGGCGGCCCGCAATCATGCAGCGCATCACAATTCCACTGGCATGAAACACGAGTCCAAGGAGGGCGAGGGCCAAGCCAAAATTGCGCAACGCGACGCCACGTTTGCGCACATGCCCGATGAGCAGGGCGAGAAATCCGACGCCGTAAAACCAGATCGCGCGATAAAAACCGTCGAAATGATCGTAGAAATATTCGAGGCGCAATTGCCGATCCGGCGGATAGATCGACGGGCTGAGGGCGCGCAAATTTTCCCGGAGCTGGCGCGCAACCGAGCTGAATTCGAAGGCGTCGCCTTGTTGATAGGCGCGCATCATTTTGGTCGTGGCCGCAAACGCAGGCGCGAACTGCGTCTCGCTGTAGTATCCAGTGATTGCCGACGGGTCCGGCACCAGCCAGGCGTCGGTTTCATTCTTCGGTGCCGGCACGATCAGGAGTGCGCTGCCATCCATCACATGGGCAAGAAGCGCCAGCCGCTCGCTCACGCTGATTGCCTCCTGCTGCCGGCGATCAAGCGGTTTCTCGGCGCGCTTGAGTGTGTGCGCTTCGTTCGTAAGCCGCTGCAACTCGGCCGAGCCGGCCAATTGCGCAAAAGAAAATCGACGTTGCGCTTTATTTAGCCCAAGCTGCTCCTTCAATTCGCCTAGCGAAACGAGCACCATCGGCTCGTTTTTCCAGTCGTGCGTCTCGAGGAGCGCGGACAAAATAAAATCAGTCGCTTCCCAGACACGGCCGTTCTTGTCTGGGTAAGTCGATCTTGCTGTGATCCGGATGAGCGTCTCCCGGGCGAAGGTGTCGATCGGTTTGCGCCGGCCGCCGTCTTGAATCGCGAGGAGACCAAACTGCTTAAAGTCGAGTGCGCGCGAATCGCCGGCGGGCTGTTGCCCCGACGAAACCGCAGCAGAGACAAAGAGAATAAGGAAACCGGAAAACCAGGAGTGAATCTTCAAGAGCTCAACTCTAGTCGCGCTCCACACGTTCGACAATACAGGAGTCAAGAAAGACCGATGGTTGCCGCGCATGTTGCAGCCGGATGAGAGCGTTCGGAAAGCTGCCAAATATCTGGCTCCGGACGCGAGTCACCGCTCACGGGCCGGCAAGGTCTTTTAATCCTTCGTAGGTTTCCGCGACGATGTGGTCGACGACGGCTTTGATGTCTTGGGTGCGCGCAAAGGTAGCGAGTTGTCGATCCGCGCCGGTGCCTTCGCGCATGATTCGCTCGATATGCGCCATTTCCTTCTCGCTCCCTAGCTCGCCAACTTCGGTCGAAACGAACTCGAGTAGTTCACCTAACAAACTGCGCGTTTCGACTTCGGTCTCCTTGCCGAAATCGATCAGTTTGCCATCGATACCGTAGCGTGAAGCGCGCCAGCGATTTTCATCCAGCAGCCGGCGGCGATAAACCCGGAAAGTCGTATTTTGACGAAATAATTTGTAGAGCTTTGCGATCACTGCCTGGATCAATGCCGCGATAGCGAGTGTGTCATCGACGCGGGTTTGCGCATCGCACACGCGCACTTCGAGCGTGTCGAAAAATGGATGTAGGCGAATGTCCCACCAGATTTTTTTTGGGTTGTCGATGCAACCGGTTTTCACAAGGAGCTTACAGTAATCTTCGTATTCGGAGAGCGATTCGAACGAATCCGGAATGCCGGTGCGCGGAAAACGCTCGAATACTTTGAGCCGATAACCTTTCAAACCGGTGTCCTGGCCGACCCAAAACGGCGAGTTGACCGAGAGCGCATAAATGTGCGGCAAAAAATAGCGCGCCTGATTCATGACATGGATGGCCGAGTCGCGATCGGGAATGCCCACGTGCACGTGCAAGCCAAAAATGAGATTCGCGCGCGCGAGCTGTTGCATGTCTTTGACGATTTCACGATAGCGTTCGCCTTCTGTAATGAGTTGATCGCGCCAGTGTGAAAAGGGATGCGTGCCGACGGAGGCAATCTTTAGTCCGCTGCCCCCGGCGAGCTCAGCGAGTTTGCTGCGCAATTCGATCACATGCGCCCGGGCATGTTCAATCGAATCGCAGACTTCGGTGCCGAGCTCGACGACGCTCTGATGCATCTCAGGCTTGATCTGTTCTTTGAGCATGATTTTTCCGCCTTCGAGGATCTCCTGAATGTGCGAGCGCAACTCGCGCGTCTGCGGATCGACAATCGCGAACTCCTCCTCGATTCCGAGCGTGTAGGTATGTCGTTTCGCGCTCATGCGGGCGGCAAATGTTCCTCAAAAACGACAGCCTGTCATCAGGTGGATCGGCTTCTCCGAGGACGATGTTAAATAATGGCGGCGAAGCCGCCTAGATTAACAACGCGTAGAGGACAACGCGTTCCACCTATGCGAGCTCTTCCAGTCGCCGAGACCTCACCGCCGCCTGAAGAAATTTGCCCCAGCTCAAGTTATCGCGTCCGGAGACGTGCTCCCGCGCTTTGCGAATGGCCATTTCGGAAACGGCTTCCACGACCCATTCGAAATTTGCCTGACCGACATTGGCCGCCTCCGCATCGGGCGCTGGATTGCAAAAATCAATCGCGACCGGCACGCCGTCGCGGACGGCAAATTCAACCGTGTTAAGATCATAGCCGAGATACTGATTCAGCGTGATCACGCCTTGCTCGACTTTTTCGAGGACCTCGCGCGGCGTCTGCCATTCAGTTTGGTAGCGCAAATGGTACGGATGGCGAGGGTCGTAGGGCATGATCCTGACCCGGCGCTGATCGATCGAGTAACAGCGGAAATACATGTCGAACTTCACTTCCTCCTGCAGCATCATCACCAGCTGTCCGGTCTCGTTGTAGGCGCGGAAAAATTCGTCGCGATTGTGGAGGCGATACACATTTTTCCAACCGCCGCCGGCGAACGGTTTGAAAAACGCTGGCCACCCGACGTAGTTGAAGATTCCTTCCCAATCGAGCGGGTAGCTTAGATTGCGGAACGATTTTTCATTCGTATCCGATGGCGGTTGGTTCGACGGCAACAGCACCGTGCGCGGAACGGCCACGCCGATTTTGGTGGCGAGGGCGTTGTTGAAAAATTTGTCGTCCGCGCTCCACCAGAATGGATTGTTCACAACGGCGGTGCCGGTGAGGGCGGCGTTTTTCAGCCAGGCCCGATAAAATGGCACGTCCTGTGAGATCCGGTCGATCACGACATCGTATCCGCACGGCTCGCCTTGAATCACTTTGTCGATCCTGACAAACTCCGCCACGATATCATGGCCGCCGGTTTTTTGATTCACCCGCTCGACAAATGCCGGCGGAAAACTGTGTTCCTGGCCGAAAAGGATTCCGATTTTTTTCATAAAGGGATGAACCGCAGATTACACGGATTTACACGGATAAGAATACGGCGGCAAAATAGAATAATTTGGATTTGCGATAAGCTGCCATATTCGAAACACCGCGGACTCTTAGTAACACCGTGCTTCAGCGCGGTGTAAATCGCGCGACGCGGAATAAGCCGTTTCAACGGCTTTGTCCAGTATCCGAGATGCAGAAAGCTGTTGAGGCGGCTGGCTGTGTTCGCATCTCTCTTCTAGTAAGAGATTTCTCGACTACGCCTATGGCTCCGCTCGAAATGACAACAAATTAAAATCGTTTCGGATGCCAATCGGGTTTAGCTAGACTGCCCTCGCCTTTGTATTCGAAAAGCTTGTAAACCGGTGCGAGGACGGCCCCGGCTCCCTTTGGGCTGATGCGCATATCGAAATCGAGTTTGTCATCAAGAAAATGAATGTCGCCGCCGCCAACCATGTCGAACAGTTTGCCGGCGACATCGAAGTCGTCAGTGTGGATGATTCCTTGTTTGATCGTGAAACTCGCGCTCGCCTGGCGGGCGATGCTGTAACCGGCGCCAGGTATGACGTAGCTCAAAATTCCGGAAAGCGGCCCGAAAACCGGAATGGCAAACACGTCGCCATTCGTCACCTCTATTTTCCCATGGCCGCTCATTTTGCGTGGGTCGCTGCCGAGACCGTCAAAATCGTAGGTCCCGCTTACCTCACCCTGCGCGGTTTTGTAGTTGAAATAGAGATCGGTCAGGCGCGGAAAATTCACTGCCCCAACGATGATGCTCGCGTGATGGCGCGAATCGTTTCGGGCGAGCGAGATGTCGGACCTGCCGCGAACTGTCCCGGAAAACAGGCCGGCATTAAGATCGACGATTTGCAATCGATCGGTCGTGAACAGCAACTTCCCGGAGACGCGATCAAAGGGCAAAGTTTTTCCGAGAAACACATAGTCCATCCCGCCCGGCGCATCGACCGCAATATCCAGCCGCGTGTTTTTCCCGCCGCGAAATTGGTAGACCCCGTTCGCGGTGATGCCTGGCGGCTGCCGAAATTTGTAAGGCGCGACCGTTTTCCAGAGTTTCGGATCGATCCAAAAAATTACATCCGTTGGACGCAGCGATGATTTGATATTTGAGACGCGCACTTCGTGTTGGGCAAAATCGTAGGTGAACGTGCCCGTGCCCGTGCCCTCGTCGCGCGCGATGCGCAGGTTATCGTAGGTCACGGCTCCGTCGCCGAAATGAATTTTGGCGCTGGCGCTATTCATCCAAACGCTGCGAAAACGAGTTCGTCCACTCGAGATCGTCCCATCGCCACGCCAGCTTTCCGGATGTCGATCCTGACCACGAATCGCGAGGTGCACCGCGGGCGGACGAGGAAATTCCCATTCTCCCAGGAACTCGTTCAACTCCGGCGACACTAACGCTCGCAAGATCACTGGGCTGATATTGCTATCCAGATTGAGACGAAAATCGTTAGGCGCATCTAAAATCTCGGCCTGCAAGGCTCCGCTATCCTGACGCAAACGAATATCGCGTAAAAGCGTGCGCTCGCCGTCCCAGGAAAACTCCAGCGCGCAATCGGAAAATGGCACCGTCTTGTAACTGAGCTGAGTGACACTGGCATGACCGATCACCTTGAAACGCGGGCGCAGTTGGCCTAAATCCGCGTTCCCAGTCAATTCAATCGACAGCGGGGAAATGAACTCCATGTCCGCGAGACGATCGCCGGCCCCGAATGCTTCGAAGAAACGTTTGAGATCGAGTGTGCTGCGTGCCTGAAAATTGGCTTCCTCCCTTTGCCGGCTCCAACTAGCGCGCCCCATAAAACTGCCGGTACTGTCCTTCCATTCACACTGCGCGATGTTCAACGTCTGATCGCGCCATTCAGCTGCGATAAACAAGTCGCGTATTTCATAATCGCCGCGCCGCCATTGTTTACTCCGCAACGTCGCTTCGACGTGGGCGTCCTCGATTTGTGCGAGATCGCCGCTAAATTTCAATTGCAACGAGGGCGCCGTCCGCGGTGAGGTGAACTTTTGCAACTCCGCCACCGTTCGTTGCAAGATCGACAATCGCTTCTGCCAATCTTCCGGCGAGAGTTCGCCAGTCGCCTGGTAATTCTCGCGCTTAATCAACTGGCCGCTGGCGGAAATGCGAATTCCGCAAAAAATTCCCTCTGCCTGACTGACGTAGATTTCTTCTGGTGGAAAATAGACATGGGCGCGCAGACTTTTCAGGAGCGGCTTGGCCGCCATTCCGTCGGTGTTTTTGAGCGGCAGCGTGATCTCGGCATTTTGAATGTCGAGCGCGTTGAGAAACGGCTGGTGATGAATGAGGGCGGCGTAATTAATATCGAGCGCAATTTCGCTGATGATCGCGAGCGTCTTCTCGCGATTCTTGTAGTCGAAAATGCGAACGTCCTGCGCAATCAAGCCGCGGAAGGGATCGAGCGTCAGTCGCCGAATCGAAGCTTCGACGCCGCGTTTGTGCAATTCTTCCACGACGCGAGTACGCCATTGCCGGCCGAAACCTTTGCGCGCGAGGTACCAGCCGCTCCCGATTAACGCGGAAATTGTCAGGACAATTAGCAGCCTTCGCGCACTAACAAAGAGCCGGCGCGAAAAAGTCGATTGTCGATCTGGCGGCCCAGTGGCGGTCTTCGGCTCTTTGAGAATAGCTGGCATGGATTCGCTGAAGCGTTGAAGAGTTGAAGCGTTAAAGCGATTGTCGGTGAAACCATGTAACGCTTCAACGTTTCATCGCTTCACGTTAGATGACCATTTCCGATCTTCCCGCGATCAATGCCTCGCTCAATCTTATTAGCACGGTTTTCATCTCCGCGGGCTGGTTCTGGATCCGGCGCAATCTCTGGAAGCGACACGTGCCGTGCATGATCGCGGCGGTCATTTCATCGGCGCTGTTTCTGACGGGCTACATTGTTTATCACGTCCACGTCGGCGAAAAGTCATCCGGCTATCGCGGATGGCTGGCGGCGATCTATTTTCCAATGTTGGCTTCGCATGTTCTGCTCGCGTTCGTCACCCTGCCGCTCGTTATTTTAACCCTCATCCCGGTGTTTAGACGTCGGTGGGACCGACACCGGCGAATCGGCCGCTGGACGATGCCGATCTGGCTCTACGTCTCGGTGACCGGCGTGCTCGTTTATCTCATGCTCTACAAATGGTTTCCGCCGCCGAGTGTTGCACTTGGCCGGTAGTTGATGTTTGATCACAGGACGCAGCCGCGCTGCAAAACCAAATTATGGTGACGATCGCGACATTTAACGATCCGGCAAAGGCGAAGCAACTTAAACAGCGCTTCCAACAGGCGGGTCTGCACGCCGATACTCACAACGAGCGATATCTGCAGGGAGTCGCCTTCATGTCCAAGCCGCAGGCGAATGCCAAGGTAATGGTAGAGGACAAGGATTTTGAGCGGGCGCAAAGTTTAATGGTTGAGTGGGAGGCCAGCGATCCGGATATCGCTGCGGCGGTTATTCGTTGCCCACAATGCGGCTCCGCGCGCATTGAATATCCACAAATGACTCGCAAATTCATGACGCCCGGGCTGGTGGCCGTGCTTTGCGCCGTCAAAATTATTCCCAAGGAGTTTTATTGCGAGGACTGTCATTTCACCTGGACAAACGAGGAAGAGCGCACAATCGGCCGCCTCTGGCATCGCTTTTTTCCCGGGAAAGAATCGGGCGCCACGAGCTAAGGCTACCCACGCTGCTGACCCGGAAGCCTGTAGGGCTGGAATCAGCGGCGGACATTTATAAAGTACTCGTTTCGTCCTTGGTTTCATGAAATGGCTCTTCGCGTTTTTACTTGCGGTCATCATTTTCGGCGGCGCTGCGTGGTTTGGTTATAATTTTGTCTTCAAGCAGGACATCGAAGTCCGAAAAGAGCAGCGTCACGAAGTCACACCGGAACCGCGCCCCGATCTGAGCCTGCCCGAGTTTCAAGCTGCTGCGCAATTGCGGCAGGAAGGGAAACTGGCGGAAGCGCGTGCGGCGCTTACCGCTTTCATCCAAAGGTATCCGACTGGCCAGCACGTCGAAGAAGCGAAAGATCTGCTCGGGGAGGTGAATATTGAAGTTTTCTTTTCCCGCACTCCTTCTCCGGGGAAAGAGGAATACATCGTCAAACCGGGCGATGTGCTCCAAAAAATCGCGCACAAGGTGAAATCGACGCCCGAGCTCATCATGCGCACGAACAATTTGAATGGGACGATGCTGCATATCGGCGAACGTCTGCTCATTTCGCATCCCGATTTTTCAATTTTCATCCAGCGCAAACAGAAAATGCTCGTGTTGCTCGATCAC
>Ga0070697_100000999_pt1 | contig 21331 bp, 16 predicted proteins | sample KBSK1501metaG_FD_65475 | JGI IMG/M metagenome (GOLD analysis project Ga0070697, IMG submission 65475) | Corn, switchgrass and miscanthus rhizosphere microbial communities from Kellogg Biological Station, Michigan, USA - KBS K1-50-1 metaG | ecosystem: Host-associated > Plants > Roots >... | reverse complement strand
CATAAAACGACGTCGAGACGCTGGAAGTGGCCGCGGAAATGGTCAACAGTTTTGCCCCGGCAGTTTCTCCAGAAGCCAGCGCCGAGACCAGGGTGGGCTGATCCGTAATCGTGAAAACCGCGGCTTGATCCCCGGGTTTGAGGACCTGCTTGAGGAAACTCACCGCCGCCTTCTGTTGAAACGCGAAAAAACCTTTCTGGCTGACGCTGCTTGAGATATCGAACAGAATGGCGATGTCCAACGGCACCTGGTCCGGATTGCCCATCTCGACGATTTGTTGGGCCCGACCATCCTCTTCCAAACGGAAGTCGCCGACTTGCAATCCATGCATCGGCTGGCCCTGGGGGTCAATAACTGAAACAGGGACAATCACGAGGTTTGAGTTTGTTCTGATTACATCGAAGTCCTCGTCTTTGGGTGTAGGTGTCGGTTTTGGCCTGGGCGTAGGGGCTGGCGGCGGAGGCGGCAGATCTCTAATTGTCTGCGCTGCGGCAAGCTGGACAAAACAAAAAAAGGCCAACACTGCTAGCAGCAGCGCTGGCCCACATGGTTTTCCCCACACTCCCTGGTTCATTAAGCCACTCCTCATGCCGCCGTTAGCACCTCTGGCGGGACTGCGCCCCGCCGTTGCTGGCCTTAATTTGTGCTCTTAACCACTTTTCCGACGGCATGATTCATGGTTTAGGTGTCGAACGGGTCTCTCGCTCCCGCCCGACATCGTTCTTCTTACGTATTCACTTACTCGCCGGTTCCCGTGCGCATTGAAGGCGCTTCCTGCGTCAAACCCTTGTTGACAAGCAATTTTACCTCTACGCGGCGATTTTGCGCTCGTCCGGTGCGGGTATTATTTTCCGCCACAGGATTTGATTCACCGTATCCGTATGGTGTCACAATGCGTCGCAGGGGAATGCTGTGATTCTCAACCAGGTAACGAATCACTGCATCGGCACGGCGCTGGCTCAAAGCGCGATTTCGGTCGACACTGCCGGTGGCGTCTGCAAACCCCGAAACCTCCAGCACATAACCTTTAGCGTTGAGTGCTTTGGTGGCTACTTCATCCAGCCGGGCCTTGGCATCGGCCGACAGAATCGCGCTTGAAGGTTTGAAATTAACTGACAAGACCGCTTGCGGCACGTAATCGTCGAGGGCCGAGATGCGTTCGTTGGTTGCGTTCACCCCTGCCACCGCCGAATCGGCAGTTTCCTGAGCGGCCCGCGCGCCACCCTTTGCAGTGTTGGCTACTGCCGATAGTTCCTCTAATTGTCCGGAGAGACGCTGCGCGTTTTGCTCAACCTGGGACAGCTTGTTCTCAGTAGTTGATGCCCGATCCTCGAGCGGAGCGGCGCGGGACTCAACAGCGCGCGCGACCCGAAGATCTGATTCATTGAACCTGACCTTTTCGGCCAAAAGGTCGCCCGAACCATTACCACGCCCCTCGACCTCCACGTTAAGGCCGCGCAGGATCTGGGTTTGAGCGTAGTTTGAGCCGCTTCGCAGGAACCCACCCTTGGCTTTGACGGAGCTCCGGTCGTCCAAACGTACGACGGTATCTACTCCATTATTGTCACGAACTACGAACGTATCGGCGTCACGTCGAATGACTACTCCTTTAATCTTTGCCTTCTGGCCGCTGGGGATGCTGCGGGCACCTGCCGTAGCCGTAGTGTCCTGGGCCAAACCGATGGAAGCAGAAAAGGCTAGTAGGACTACTGCCAGCATCAGCGAGGAAAACATTCTAAGCTTCGGGATTGCCATAAATACTCTCTCCTTATCTCTCTTGAAGGTGGACAGCTCACCAGGCGAGCCGCGAATCGATTGACTATATGACGAACATTCTCGATCAAGTGTTGTCCGTCAATAATTGGCGCTGCTAACAAAGCTCATTTCTTATCCCTCTGCGCAAACTAAGTCAAGCAGTTAACCGGCTTCAGTGACATTGATCATCTAAATGCCATTCGATCGCAATAACCCTGCAGCCTCATAAGAATTCGCGGTGACAAACCTAACAAAGATCCGTCACCGCGAAATATAAACAAGTCGTCCATTTAGAGTTCAGGCATTAGCTGGCTCCAGCCTAAAACAACATCCTCACGCGGAGCGATTTCATTAGCACCGTGGCTTCAAGCGCGCCAGCGCTAGTTCACTATTCATTAACAACCCACTGCTGTTGCGAAGACTCCAAATTCAGAAAATTGGTGTTGTTTGTTAACAAATACTTTTAGAGCGAAAACTCTCCTGCCTCCAACTGTTCCTTAACATACGCGAGAAAGCGTTCCGCATCAGCGCCGTCGATTACGCGATGATCAAAACTGAGCGCGAAATAAGCCAGCCAACGGATCGCGATGTAATCCTCGCCATCGGGCGTGGTCAACACCTTCGCTCGCTTCTCGATCTTGCCAACGCCGAGGATTGCGAGTTGCGGCTGATTGATAATTGGAGTGCCAAACAGACCGCCGAACACGCCCGGGTTAGTAATAGTGAATGTACCACCGCCCACTTCATCCGGCTTGAGTTGCTTGGTGCGCGCTCGATCGGCCAGATCGTTTGCCGCCCTGGCCAGGCCGGAAATGCTCAGATCATCGGCGCGCTTGATTACCGGCACAATCAAGCCGGCATCCAGGGCAACTGCCATCCCCAGGTTAATGTCGCGCTTGTAGATGATCTGGTCTCCACTGACCTGCGCATTGAAAACGGGAAACTTGCGTAAAGCGTTGTTAATCGCCTGGAAAATAAACGGCATGTAGGTGAGCTTTGTGCCTGTTCGTTCCTCAAACGACTCTTTGTTTTGCTCGCGCAGTTTTGCAATGCGGGTCATGTCGATTTCGTAAACCGTGGTGACATGCGCGGAGGTGCGACGCGATTGCACCATGTGTTCCGCAATCTTCTTGCGCATTACGGTCATCTGCTCGACCCGATCTCCCTCACCAGGTTTCACCGGAGCAGGTACGGTGGCAGCTGGAACTGCTTTCCCAGCGGCGGGGGACGACGCTGCCGATGGCGCCATGGTCCGCTGGGAAGCAGCCGGGGATCCGGATTCAATAAAACTCAAAATGTCGTTCTTGGTTACGCGGCCGCTCAAGCCCGTTCCTTCGAGCCTGGCAATGTCCACACCGTGCTCCTCGGCAATCTTGCGGACCAGTGGACTCGACTTGGTGCGGCGCAGTTCATCAGCGGTAGCTGTGGCGCCGTTGTCGCCCGCTGGAGTAGCCTGCGACGACTGGGAAGGTTTGACACTCGAGGACGTCGGCTCCGCGGTCTGGGACGCGGCAACCGTTGGTTTCGGCTCATCCGATTTCGGCGGCGCCGCTTTCGATCCGTCCGCCTGGTCCACCTCAGCTCCAGTGGCGGCTGAAGCCGCTTTTTGAGCAGGTAACGGGGCTGATTCCGCCTTGACCGGTTGCCCTTCTGCCTGTTCTTTTGGTGGCTCGGTCTTCGCTACCGCGTCCTCTGTGGCGGGAGATGCGCCTTTTGCTGCGCCCCCAGCCTCACCATCAAGAACTGCGACCGTCTTATTTACCTCAACCGTGTCGCCTTCATTAAAGAGGATCTCGGTTAAAGTGCCTGCGGCCGGTGACGGGATCTCCGCATCAACTTTGTCGGTGGAGATTTCAAACAGTGGCTCGTCACGCTCGACGCGATCACCAACTTTTTTCATCCACCGGGTGATAGTTCCTTCGGCGATGGATTCCCCCATCTGCGGCATTACAACTTCAGTTGCCATAAGTGCTCCGATTCTTTCAATTCAGAATATCGATATCAATTATTAACCCTCTGTGCATCTCTGTGTCCTCTGTGTCTCTGTGGTAGATCTTGTCTGCACTTAATTCACCACAGAGACACAGAGGACACTGAGGAAGCACAGAGAAGTCTTTGTCGACGACTCTCGAGAAACTGCCACCGGACTAACCTCCGGCCGATCGCGACTTCTCTTCGGAGGTTGTGGGATCAATGATCGACTTGATTTCAGAAATACGATTTGCGGGAAAGCCGCCCTGGCTGGCGTGTTCGCGAATCATCTCCTCGTTCGGCGCGATGTACACGCAGTAAATCTTGTCGCCAGTTACATAACTCTGCAGCCACTGAATCTGCGGGCCCATGTTTTGCAGTACGCCGCAAGACTTCTGCGAAATTCCCTGCAGCTCCTGTGGGGATAGATTTCCTGCGCCAGGAATCTCTCGCTCGATTAGAAACTTTGGCATGGTTTTATGCTCCTCGAATTCAGCTTTCGGATTTCAGATCCCAGATCAATAAGCAGCCAGCTTCCGCGCCGCATCCAGCACGTCCTTAGTTTGCGGCAAATAGTAATCTTCCAACGGCGGCGAATACGGCACCGGAGTATCGAGCGAAGCAACCCGAAGCACAGGTGCGTCAAGCCATTCAAATGCCTCTTCCGCAATGATGGCCGCTATCTCCCCGCCAATGCCGCCAGTGCGCGACGCTTCGTGCAGCACGATCACCCTGTTGGTTTTTTTCACGCTCGCAAGAATTGCCGGTTTATCCAACGGCGCCAGCGTCCGCAGGTCGATCACCTCAACATCCAGGCCTTCCTTCTCGAGTTCTTCCGCTGCATCCAGCGCGGTCAAAACCATGGCCCCGAACGTAATGATGGTTAGATCCCGCCCTTCACGCGCCGTGCGCGCCTTGCCAATCTCAACGATGTAATCGTCCGGCGGCAGTTCCTCACGCAGTCGCGGCAGTCGATAGAGCTTTTTGTGTTCAAAAAACAAGACCGGATCAGGATCGCGAATCGCGGCTTTGATCAACCCTTTTGCGTCGTAGGCAGTCGAAGGCTCGACGATCTTCAACCCTGCAGTGTTTAAGAAAAACGACTCAGCATTCAGCGAATGGAAAGGTCCGGATCGCACCCCCGAACCGCATGGGCCACGAAATACCGCCGGGATATTCGCTCCCCAGCGGTAACGGCACTTCGCCGCGTAGTTAGTAAGCAGGTCGAAGCCGGCTGAGATAAAGTCAATAAATTGAAACTCGGCAACAGCCTTCATTCCCATCAGTCCGGCGCCGCACGCCGCACCCACAATCGCCGCTTCAGAAATCGGAGTGTCAATCACTCGTCCTTTGCCAAACTGATCAATCAACCCATCGGTGACCTTGAAAGCTCCGCCGTACGCGCCTACGTCTTCGCCGATAACAAACACAGTCGGGTCGCGCTCCATTTCCTCCCAGATTCCCTGGCGAATGGCTTCAACCAGCGTTGCCTGTCCACCCCGCTCAGGCCGCGCCGACTTGTGTTCTTTCTTTGCAGCTGCGGCCGTACTCGTAGCTGTGGGCGCGCTCGTGACGGTGGCCGGGGTACTAACTGCAGCGGTGTCGCTGGCTGTGGCTGCGCTGCTGGCCGTGGCGGTGCTACCTGAAGGGCTGTCGTCTTTGGTCCTGGGGACTAGTTTTTGTATTTTCAACGACCCAGAGTCCAAAGTGGGTTTGGAGTTCATTCGATCTCAATTCCCCCGTTCCTTCGAGTTCCCTCTAGCTTTTAACCGCCAAGACGCCAAGGACGCCAAGTTTAAATCCAAAAAGCGACGTACTGGCCAATGGCCTTGTGCATTCTGGCCAATGGCCTTGGCGTTCTTGGCGTCTTGGCGGTTCAGTTCGCTTTCAATTCTTCAAAACCTCCGACCGAAATGCCGGCGGCACGAGGCTATTGTCAAAAACCCCGTACGCGGCCTGCTCAGCCTCCGGCATCGGTGAAGATTCTGCCCAGGCGGAATCTTCTTCAATCTCGCGCAGCACGCCGGCAGTTATCTCTTCAAGCTTTTCTTTGGTAGCCACCTGCTGCTCCAACAAATGTCTTTCATAACGATCAATCGGATCGTTGTGCTTCTCCCACCATTCGATCTCGCCGTCCGGAACGTAACGTTGATCGTCGTGTTCGGCATGACCGCGGCGGCGGTAAGTCTTAGCTTCAATCAGGACCGCACCTCCGCCTCCACGCGCAAATCCGGCCGCGCTCCTCGTAGCTTCATGACACGCAATCACATCATTACCGTCCACGATGGAAGCAGGGATGTTATAGCTGGCCGCCTTTTCCGCCAGATCCCCCACCGCGGTTTGCAACGAGGTGGGAGTTGAATACGCGTAATGGTTGTGTTCCGCGATGATAATCAGCGGGAGCTTTTGCACTGCGGCAAAGTTCAGTCCTTCATGAAAGGCGCCGGTGCTCATGCCGCCGTCACCAATGTAGGCCACTGCCACAATCTTCTTCTTTTGCATGCGCGCCCCCAGCAACACCCCGGTCATCACCGGAATCATGTCGCCGAGATGCGAAATTGGACCAATAAAGCCTTTCTGCATGTCGCCGAAATGAATATTAAGATCGCGCCCACCTGATGGTCCCCAGGCCTTCGCCATATATTGCGCGAAGACATCGCGGGGCCGAATTCCCTTGACCAGCACGGCGCCGAGATCGCGAATCAGAGGCGTTACGAAATCTCCCGGCTGGAGCGCATAGGCACTTCCGACTGCGGTAGCCTCCTGGCCCAACGAACGAAAGACGCCGCCGACCACTTTGGTCTGGCGATACAAATTGACCAGCCGTTCCTCCACCAGCCTGGTGAGCTTTAGATAACGGTAGAGTTCGAGCATCTGCTCAGGCTTGAGCCTGGTTTCCGAGATGCAGGTCAGCGGTTTACCTTCGCTCGCTGGTCGCGGCGCATACTTGGTGCTGATGCGCATTTCGAAACGAGGCCGCCGCGGTCCACGCCGGCGACGCGAACGTTCTTCGCTCGACTTCTGCTTGCTGCTCGTCTTTTGGGTTTCGTGGTCCATGTTTTAGTTAGATATGCACTGCCAGCCCGTGCACGCCCTCAGCGGCTTCCATTACCGCCTCGGAGACTGTCGGATGCGCATGCATCGTGCGGCCCAGTTCTTCGGCAGTCGATTCAAGCTGCATCGCTACGCAGGCTTCAGCAATCAACTCCGTCGCATGCGCGCCAATAATATGGACGCCGAGGATCTCGTCATACTTGCTTTCGCCGACGATCTTAACAAAGCCCTCTTCTTCGCCGAGAATTCGCGCTTTGCCTGAAGCTGAAAAAGGAAACTTGCCGATCTTCACATCGTAGCCCATCTCCCGCGCCTTCGCTTCAGTTAGACCAACCGACGCTACTTCGGGATCGCAGTAAGTGCAGTTTGGCACCAAACGAAGATTGATCGGCCGCACATCTTTTTGACCCGCCATGTGTTCGACTGCGACGATGCCTTCCTTCGACGCCAGATGCGCAAGCAGCGGAGTAGGCACCACATCGCCAATTGCATAGACGCCTTTCTCCCCGGTTTGCTGAAACTCGTCAACCTGCACAAACCCCTTCTCGACCTTGATCTTGGTGCCTTCCAGGCCCAGTCCTTCGGTAAACGGCATGCGCCCAACCGCCACCAGCAACATCTCCGCCTCCAGGCTAACCGCCTCACCCTTCGAAGTTTTTCCGGTGACTCGTACACCTGTCGCCGTCTTTTCCAACTTCTCGAGTTTGGTATCAACCTGCGATTTGATCTTGCGCTTGCGAAACGATTTCTCAAGTTCTTTGGAAACTTCCTCGTCTTCCAGCGGCACGATCCGCGGCATCAACTCGACGATGGTCGTTTCAGCGCCAAAGCGGGAATAGACCGAAGCAAACTCGACCCCGACCGCGCCGCAGCCCATCACAATCAACGATTTCGGCACGTCTTTCAATTCCAGAATGTGATCGCTGTTAACAACGTGCACTCCGTCAGTTTCAAAACCCGGTATCGGCCTTACGACTGAGCCGGTAGCGATGATGATGTTTTTGGTTTCTAAAGTTTGTTTGGTCCCGTCAGCCCCGGTGACTTCCACTTTTCCCGGCAAGGCAAGTTTTCCAGTGCCTTTGAAAACGGTTACCTTGTTTTTCTTCATCAGGTATTCGATACCCTTGGTGTTCTTCAACACGACTTTGTCTTTGCGTTTCTGCACATCCGCAAAAGCCAGCTGAATCCCGGATGCCTGCACCCCGAAATCTGCAGCGTGTTGCATCTGCTCATAGATGTGGGCCGACATCAGCATCTGCTTGGTGGGAATACAGCCACGCAGGGTACAGGTGCCGCCCAGGCGAGTGTCTTTTTCGACGATCGCCACCTTCAAGCCCAGTTGGCCGGCGCGAATCGCGGCCACATAGCCGCCCGGGCCACTACCAATAATCGTTACGTCAAACTGTTCGTTAGCCAATGTGTTTGAGTTCCTCTCCTGGAGACAGTAATGAGTAATGAGTGCTGAGTCATGAGGAATCAGCCCGTGCTCGTCCTCAAAACCCTTGTCATCTCATGCCATTTAGAATGCTTTCCTGAAAGACGGGCATTATAATCATTCGCTGTAATTTCAGCCAATTGAGGCATTGGCGGGCAGGCTTGACTTTGAATTCTTAGGTCCGAAGGACTGGCAGCTTAATAGCCCGCCCCGTGAGGGCGGGTAGATGTATCGGCTAATTCTTGAGCACCGAAGGTGCGCCAGATTTGTGCCGGCCCTTCGGGCCTCGGGTATTTGAGAGGCTGGCTCCCCCGCCCTTACGGACGGGGCTACTAACTGACAGTCCTACGGACCTAAGAACATGGCTGTTAACATGCACGGGGACAGTTGACATGAAACATTCAGAGGGTTTTCTCAAAATCGTCAACGACGCCAAAAGCCGCATCCGCGAAGTTACAGTCGACGAAACCAGAGAACGAATGATCGCAAATGAAGGTGTCCGCTTAATCGACGTCCGCGAGGACAATGAATGGCAAGCCGCTCACGCCGCCGGCGCTGAACACCTTGGTAAAGGCATCATTGAACGCGACATTGAAGAGAAGGTGCCAGACAAGTCGACTGAAGTGATTCTCTATTGCGGCGGTGGCTTCCGCTCAGCTCTCGCCGCCGATGTCCTTCAAGACATGGGCTACACCAACGTCTTCTCAATGGCAGGAGGCTGGAAAGCCTGGAAAGACTCCGGCGCGCCGATAGAATAGTTCTGGATGTTCCGCGATTTAGGAATCGACACTAGTTACTGATTACCGGGCTCCCCGCCGTTCTCGCCGGTCAGGCGCCGAACTACTTGCAGCAGTTGATCGATGTCAAGCGGCTTAACCAGATGCTCGGAGAATCCTTCCATGTGGGCTCGTTCAATATCAGCGGGGCGGCCGTATCCGGTTAAGGCGATCGCGGGCACGCTGCGCATGTTCGGCAGCTCACGTAGTTCCCGCAGCAGTTGATAGCCATCCATCTCGGGCATTGAGATATCCGAAATGACCAGGTCAAATCGTTTCTGGCCTGCAATCGCCAGCGCCTGGCGCCCGCTCCTCGCCAGGTCCACAAAAGCTCCCTCGATTTCCAGCAGCTTGCCCAGCATCTCCATCGACTCGGACGAGTCGTCTACCACCAGAATAAACTTGCTCCTGAGCGCTCCCGAGGCACCAACCTTTTCCGACTGCAGCCCGTCGGGCCCGGATTTATATAACGGAATCCAAACTGTGAAACGAGCCCCGCGATCAACTCCTGCGGAATCTGCCTGCACATGGCCGTCGTGTAGCTCAGCGAGTTGCTTCACCAGCGCCAGACCAATTCCCATGCCTCCCTGTCTCCGCGAGCTACTGGCATCTGCCTGTCGAAAAATCTCAAACACGTGGGGCAAAAACTCAGGTGCGATTCCCTGGCCACTGTCCTCGACAACCAGCCGGGCCTGATCGCCTTCGCGCCGCAGAATAATCTTGATCTCCCCGTTAGCAGGGGTGAATTTCACCGCGTTATTAAGGAGGTTCCAGGCGATCTGTCCCAAACGAATGGAGTCGCCCTCAACTACCAGAGTCTCCGAGTGGACGTCAACCGAAAGAGAGATTCCCTTAGCTTTGATCTCCTCACTTACGGTTTCGATGGCCTCCTTTATGACCGTAGACAAGGACAAGGGTTGCTGATCGAGAGATAGTTTGCCCATCTGCAAGCGCGACAGATCGAGCAAGTCAGAAACCAACCGCGACTGGGCCAGAGCGTTGCGGCGAATGGTCTCCGCGGCTCTGATCACGAAGGAAGGCTGCAGGTTCTCATCACTTCGCCGGAGAATTTCGGCGTAACCAATTACGACATTGAGCGGATTTCGCAATTCGTGGGACAGCGTAGCCAAGAACTCGTCCTTCAAGCGATTGGCATTCTCGGCCTCGGCCCGCGCTTCTTGTTCCCGCTGAAGCAAATTCTCCCGCTCATCTTCCGCGCGCCTCCGTTCGGTATTATCTACTGACACGCCAACAATACCGACAATCTCGCCCCCGGCATTAAAAATGGGCGAATCGTTAATCTGAGCGGGAAAGAACCTACCGTCTTTCCTTTGCACCTCAAATTCTCCCTGCCAGCTTTCCCCCGCCTGAAGGCAAGCGAGGATTTCAGCCGCTCGCTTTTTCAGGGCGGGCGCTGGAGTGAGTTCGAGAATATTTGCGCCCAGCGCCTCGGTCGTCGACCAACCGTAGAGCCTTTCTGCAAATGAATTCCAATAGATAACCTTTCCATCCAGGTCGGTAGCTATGACAGCTTGCTTTACCGCGTTGAGCAAATGTGCCTGAAAACGAATCTCCTGTTCGGCGCGCTTACGCTCGGTGATGTCACGCGCAATCTTGGAGGCCCCCACAACTTCCCCAAGCTCGTTCTTGATTGGTGAGATCGTCAGTGAAACATTAATGAGGCTGCCATCCTTACGACGCCTCAACGTCTCGAAGTGTTCCATTCGTTGACCCCGGCGAATTCGGTTGAGAATTTCCACCTCTTCGGCCTGGCGATCGGGGGGAATCAGAATAGTAACCGGCTGTCCTATAACCTCCTCGGCGGTAAATCCAAGAATTCGTTCCGCCCCTTTGTTCCAACTATTAATTATTCCATTTAGATCCTTGCTGACTATGGCATCGTCAGATGATTCAACTATAGCCGCCAACCGGAGCATCGCGATCTGTGAAAGGTCGCGGGCGCGGCCGGCTTCAGCCAATTCCATCTCATACAGTCGAGCATTCCGAAGAGCTATTGCGGCCTGATCGGCAAGGGCTGATAACTGCCACTGTTCATCTTCATTGAGCGGTTGCTCGCGTGCTATCACCAGCAGCCCCATCACTGACTGCTTGGCGATTACCGGGAGCGACACAAACGCTTCGTTTTTTCCAATCGTGAGCGCGGTCCTCAACTGTTCGACCACGTCTTCCTCCATCAATCCGGAAAAACTTCGGACCTGCTCGGAGTCAGCGCCGCGGGCCGCGCGGATACTCAATATGCCCTTTTGGTCCACCAGAAGGAGCACGCAAACACGTGCCCCCACCAGTTGAGCGGCGTTTTCAACAATTAGATCGAGAACCTCGTCAAAGTTAAGTGAGGTGGTAATGGCGCGATTGATCTCTGCTAATCGCCGGGAAGTCTCATTTTTTCCAGGCCCTGACTCGACCATAAAACTATTTCTTCACTTTCTTGATTACGATCCCCTTACTCGTAATTTCCAGCCTGTGTTCTCGATTATCGTGGGCGCTGCCACGCGTCTTGATTATTCGCAGCGTCCGTTCCATTTCAATCCCTTCTTTATAACGAAGCAGTATAATGTTGTCGCTCATATTCGAAATTTCCTGATCGCTGATGCCATGCACCTGAAACAGGTTGGTTAATTCGTACGTCATCATGCAGGTGACATTTTCGGCGGCAAACCATTGGGTCAGGGCATAAATAAAATCCGAGAACCGCTTTCGATCGCTGCTGGACCGCTCCAGATCACCCAGAGCATCAATCACAACCCGCTTAATTTTTCCTTCGCGAACGCGCTGGAACAGTTCGCTGGTGACACTATCAAGCTGCATCTCTACCGGAGAGCGGTACATTAATTCAACACCGTCGTTCATCAGCTTTTCCGGCTGCCAACCAAAACTTTTGATAATCCTGTTAAGCTGGCTTGGGTTCTCCTGAAATCCCACGTACAGACCTTGATCCCCCTTCAACGCGCCCTCGCAAATAAAATGCAGACCGATAATCGTTTTTCCGGAACCGGTAGGACCTGCGACCAGAGTAGTGCTGCCTCGCCAAAACCCCTCAGCAATCATGTCGTCAAGATCGGGAATTCCGCAATTGACCCGTTCGACTCGCGCTGAATACGTAGGAACTACCGAAGGGGTCAATAAGCGAGGGTAAACTTCAATTCCCTTCTCCTTAATCGAAAAGGCATGTAGGCCCGTCAGCGAGTTTGATCCCCGCAGCTTCTCAACTCTCAGGAAACGTTGCTCCCTGACGTTAGTCGAGTGTTTAATCAACTGGAGAATCACGTCAGCTATGGCGAAGACCGGAAGCTCCGTCATCATTTCCTCCGAATACTCGCCGATGAGGAAGCTCGTACATTGATAGGATGACAGCACGTTTGCAAGATCGTAGGTGATTGTGCGGCGTTCATGAGTTGTCAGAATCAATTCATTGAGAGCTTTGAACGAATCGATGAAAACAAACCGGGGCTGGTGGGTGAGAATCATTTCCAGGACAACCTCCGGCAACTTCTCGACGCCGGATTCCCGCAGCGTCGCGCCCAGATCTTCGTAGAAAACAGATGTGCCGACTTTGGCGACGTCATAGAAGCTATGAGTCTGGCCATGAACCAGGATTTTCTCGAGGGGTTCGGAAAGCGTCGTGAGATAAAGCGCCGGTGCTTCCGGAGTTGCATTGGCGAAGGCGAATTGTTCGGCCAGAACGGTTTTGCCGGTGCCTGGCGCGCCCATGATGACGCTGATTGTATTCGCCGGAATACCACCCATTAACACTTCGTCAAGTCCGGCACATCCGGTTGGTATTTTCTCAACCATCAAGATCCATCCCCCACTGACTGTTTTCTCACAGCTAAAAGCTTCTCCACAGTCCCAATCAACAATTCCTCATTGAGTGGCTTGATGAGGAAAGCATCGGCCCCTGCCTCGATGGCCCGATCTTCGGCCTGAAGGTGACTGAAGACCACTACCAGAATATCCCTGGTCTGCGGGCTTGACTTAACTGCCCGACACAAGCTGAGACCATCCAGCTTCGGCACCAAAATCTCAGTAACCAGGATTTTTGGTCGCAGTTCCCGAACCCGAGCCAGGGCAGTGATGCCATCGGTGCTAAACTCGACAGCAAAACCAGCCTGCTCCAGAAAATAGCGCTCGAGACGCTGCACCACCGGATTGCGCTCTACGACGAGTATGAGCGCGCCGCTGTTCGACGCAGACGCAACTGGGGGATTTGACCCTTCGGAAGTCATACCAGAATTAGATGGGGGATACTACAGGCGATTTGTGACGGTCTGATGACGAAAACCATATCCCACCAATGCATGGTTTGACAAGAATAAGACTGAGATCGGGCATCCGGCGTTGTAGGGTTTAAGCCATCGCCGGGCTGAGGTAGAATTAGTCGGATTGAGGCCATGACAACTCCACCAGAGACGAAACTCCCGCAACTTACAAACTGCATCCCCAACCAGGAAGCCAAAAATGTCACCTGAAGCAGGCGAACAAAAATCCACCAGACTGCGCCATGAAACCGACTCAATGGGCGCAATCGAAGTTCCCGCCGACAAATATTGGGGCGCGCAGACTGAGCGCTCCTTGCTGCACTTCAATATCGGCGACGACAAGATGCCACGCTCAATGATTCGCGCGCTGGGCCTACTTAAAAAGGCCGCTGCGGCAGTGAATTACGACCTCGGCAAACTTCCACCCGAGAAACGAGATTTAATCGAACAAGCTGCCAACGAAGTGATCGAGGGAAAACTCGACGAACACTTTCCTTTGCGTATCTGGCAAACCGGAAGCGGCACGCAGACCAACATGAACGCCAACGAAGTAATCTCCAATCGCGCAATTGAGATTGCCGGCGGCGAGATGGGCAGCAAGAAACCAGTCCATCCAAACGACGACGTCAACATGTCTCAGTCGTCGAACGATACCTTTCCCACCGCGATGTACATTGCCGCCGCCGAAGAACTGTCTAAATTGATCCCGGAAGTGGAAAATCTCCACGATGCGATCCAGGCGAAGGCTGAGGAATTCAAAGACGTGGTGAAGATTGGCCGGACACATCTTCAGGACGCCACGCCTTTAACGGTAGGTCAGGAGATGTCGGGCTGGGCCAGTTTGCTGACGCGCGACATTGAACGCTTAAAATTGGTCAAGCCCGGTTTGCTCGATCTGGCCATCGGCGGCACGGCAGTCGGCACCGGGCTTAACTCCCATCCGGAGTTTGGCGATCGCGCCGCTAAGAAGATTGCTGAACTGACGGGTCTGCCTTTCAAGTCACATCCCAACAAGTTTGCCGCACTGTCAGCCCATGACGAGATCATATTCGCGAGCGGCGCATTAAAAACGCTGGCTGCATCGCTGATGAAGATTGCCAATGACATCCGCTGGTTGGCCTCCGGCCCGCGCTGTGGATTGGGGGAATTGATTCTGCCGGAGAATGAGCCTGGCTCATCGATCATGCCGGGTAAGGTGAACCCGACGCAGAGCGAAGCCATCACGATGGTGGCGGTGCAGGTGTTTGGCAATGACACGGCCATAACGTTTGCAGGTTCGCAGGGCAATTTTGAACTTAACGTCTTTAAGCCGGTTATGATTCATAACCTGTTACACTCTATCCGTTTGCTGCACGACGCCTGTCATGGCTTTGTGGAGTACTGTATTAAGGGCATCGAACTCAATCGCGACCAGATTGCCGACTATCTCAAAAACTCGCTGATGCTGGTCACAGCGTTAAATCCGCACATTGGTTACGACAAGGCGGCGCAAGTGGCTAAGAATGCGCACAAGAAGGGGATTAGCTTGCGCGAATCGGCGATAGAGCTTGGGTACCTGAGCGGAGAAGAGTTTGATAAGTATGTAAAACCGGAAGAGATGACGCATCCGTAGCGATTTTAGATTTTGGATTTTAGATCGCGGATTGGACGCCCGGTCTACTCGGAACCAGAATCAATCGCCAATCTGAAATCTGAAATCCCAAATCGCTGATGCCTGATCGAAAAGAACGCGTAAAAGAGAATATCCCCGGCGCTTACTACGTCGACTCGTCGTGCATAGATTGCGACGTTTGCCGGGATACGGCGCCGGAAAACTTTATTCGCTCGGACGCGAACAGTTATTCGTTTGTCTACAAACAGCCGGTAACCGAAGAAGAGCGATTAGCCTGCGAAGAGGCGCTTCTCTGTTGCCCGGTGGAAGCCATCGGCAACGATGGTGAACAATAGGAATGCAAGGCTCGACTGCTCAGGTATTTGCGTCGAGGGGATAGACCTGAAGATTTTCCATATATCATTTGACATCTCTCATTTGTCATTGAAAACCAAGCCATTTCGTTTAGAACGCTCATAGTTTTAAGCTCGAGCCAATGTCTACTCCGAGGCAATGTCTTAAATGACAGATGAGAAATGTCAAATGATATATGGAAAATCTCTTCAGATCAGTATTGTAATCAACCCGTCTTCAACCACCACCTCATAAGTCTTAATCCTCTCCGTCACCGTAAGGCATTCTCCAGTCCGCACATCAAATTGCCATCCGTGCCAATCGCATTCAATTGAGTATTCGCAAAGCGTGCCGGCGGACAAGGGCGCGCCTTTGTGCGGACAAAAGTTTTCGGTGGCATAGAATTCGCCGTTCACATTGTAGAGAGCAAGCTCGCGACCCTCTGGAAGGTCAATCGTTTTACAGCTACCTGCAGGTAAATCGGCAACGCGACCAGCTTCGACAGTTTGTCGAGTTTCCCTTAGCCGCCCGAAATCTCTGCTCTTAGTATCGAATGATTGCATTGCATGAATCGTAACAAAACAGTATTAAAGAGTGAAAATAGAAAGAGAGAGACACTATGATTAGAAAACTAACGACCATGCGTTTGAAACCAATATTGGCCGCGCTGGCTCTGCTGGCGCTTCTTTCAAGCCAGGTTTTTGCAAAGGAGATCAATGTGCGAGGAACATTGCAAAGAACGGTCGAGGCAGGTGGCTGGGTAATCGTTTCCGGTGACCAGAAATATCTCCTTCTGAACGCGAAACGTTTTCAAAACGAGAAATGGTTTGTTGAAGCAGCTGAAGTCGAAGCTACCGGCGAAACGAAGTCAGACGTAATGACGACATTTATGGAGGGCACTCCGTTTGAAGCGCGAACAATGCGCCCTTTCGTCCAGGGCGGTTCCGGCGGAAACCAAAGCGAGTCAAAAGGTCTAACCAGAGTTTTGGTAACCGGGGACTCGATAGTTCAAGCGCAGCCGGACACCGCGATTCTTACAATCTCTGTTGTTAGCCAGGCGAAACTTGCGCTGGAGGCGCAGCAGGATAATGCAAACAAAAGCGATGCAGTAATCAGAGCGCTGAAGAGTGCCGCGGGAGCGGGAGCTGAAGTCAAGACGAGTGGTTACAGCCTGCAACCGATGAGGGTTTACAAAGAAGGTCAACCGCCGTCTATCACCGGATATGAGGCGCGTAACAGCGTGACAGTCATAGTTGCCGATCTAACAAAAGTGGGCCCGGTAATCGATGCTGCGGGGCAGGCCGGTGCCAATGACGTTAGTGGAATCTTATTCACCCTGAGGAAAGATCGACCGGCCCGGGATCAGGCCCTGGCAGAAGCAACGCGCGAAGCGGCCGGCAAGGCGCGAGTGATTGCACAGGCCCTCGGTGGCCGCGTAGTGCGTATCGTCGAGGTTCAGGAAGAAGGGACCAATAGACCGCGTCCGGTTTATGAAATGGACCAGATGCAATCTATGAGAGTGGGGGTGGCGGCGGCGACGCCAATAGAAGTCGGCTCGCTGGACATAACGTCGAGAGTGCAATTGACCGCCGAGGTTGAAGCGGGCGCTCCCTAAAACGTAGTTCGGAGATGGCCATCGTCGGCAGGTATTCGTTGAAGAGTGGATAGACCTGAAGATTTTCCATATGTCATTTGACATTTCTGATTTGTCATTGAAAACCAGGACGTTCCGTTTAGAAGAGTCATGAGTTGAGTTCGAGCCGGGGTACTCAAAAAACGACAAACTTCGAATGTCTTAAATGACCAATGAGAAATGTCAAATGACATATGGAAAATCTTTTCAGATCAGGGTCGCAGAGAGCGATGTTTTGGAGCGAACTAGCTACTAGTTCCGCCTCCACTTTGAAGCTTGTGCAATTTCCGGTATCCTGCGGCTACCGAGTTACTAATTATGCCTAATCCTAACCGTGAGGTCGCCTTGCTGAATGTAGCCCATCGCGTGAGACCTTCTGGCCGCTTATGGAATCCCGCCGCGGATGTTTATCGCAGCGAGAATGGCTGGATCGTGAAAGTGGATCTAGCCGGGATCATTTCGGACGATCTGGAAATTGAAATCGACGATTCAAGCCTTAGGGTTCGTGGGTGCCGGCGCGACACTTTTTACAAAGAAGGACTTGCTTACCAGCAGATGGAGATTACCTACAGCCGATTTGAGAAGACAATACAGTTTCCCTGCTCGATTGAGCAGGCATCGCTCGCACACGATTATCGGGATGGGCTATTAATCATAAACTTGCGCTGCCAATAACTTCCGCTCGGGGGGATCCGATTGCGATCCGGTTCGGAAGCGTAGTAGTTGGTTAACCGGGGTTATTTTATTAGCATGGCAGAAATGGAAGACAAAAAAGACTCTGCGACGAAGGTTGAAGCGGTTATTCAGGCTGATGGGACTGAAAGCCAGCCGTCTCCGCAAACCACAACGCCATCTCAGAGTGAGACTTCGGTCAGTCCTCCGCCGGGACAGCCCTTCGAGATTGCAGTCCTGGCCCTCCAGAACACAACTCTCTTTCCCGAGACGGTGGTTCCACTCGCGGTGGGCCGGCCGCGCTCCGTGGCTGCGGTTGAGGCAGCATTGTCGACTGAAGAGAAACTGCTCGCGTGCATAACCGTTCGAGCAGACGTCGCAACCACTCAGGATGCTCGCCCCGGCGATCTTTATCAGGTTGGCACGCTCACGATGATCAAGCGGATGGAACGCATCGAGAATACGATGCACATCATCGCGCAGGGCACCGAGCGAGTTAAGGTAATTGAATGGAAACAGGAGGATCCATACCTGCGCGCTGTAGTCCAGATCCTTCCCGAAGTTCAGATAAAGGATGCGGAAGAGGTTGAAGCGATCAAGCGCAATGTTCAGGCAATGGTGCAGGAAGCACTTGCCCTCCTTCCCGGTGTTCCGCCTGAGATTCGGGTCGCCATGGTCGGCTCGGTAGAACCCGTCCGGCTCGCCTATTTCCTGGGTTCTATCCTCAATCTCGGAGTAGAGCAGGAACAGAAGATGCTGGAGGCCGGTACTGCCGATGAGCTACTGCGGCTGGCCCATACCTACCTTGCGCGAGAACTCGAGATCATCCAGTTGCGTTCAAAGATTGCCACCGAAGCCCAATCGGAGATGGACAAGTCTCAACGGGACTACATTCTGCGTCAGCAGATGAAGGCAATTCAAAAGGAACTTGGTGAAGACGAGGGCGGCGAACGGGCCGAGGCTGAAATGCTACGCGAGCGACTGGCCAAGGCCGATTTGCCTGACGAAGTGAGGACCGAAGCGGAGCGCGAACTGAAACGTTTGGAAAAGCTACCTGCCGCCGCGCCCGACTATCACGTGATCCGCACATATCTTGAATACATCCTCGAGTTGCCGTGGCTAAAGTCTTCTGAAGACAAGCTCGACTTAAACGAAGCGCGCAAGATTCTGGATGAAGACCACTACGGTCTTGAAGACGTCAAGGAACGCATTCTCGAGTTTCTGGCCGTCATCAAGCTGCGGCCCGATACCAAGAGTCCTATTCTGTGTTTTGTGGGCCCGCCAGGTGTGGGCAAAACCTCCCTTGGCCGCTCGATTGCCCGTGCTCTTGGTCGTCAATTCGAGCGCATGTCCCTCGGTGGCATGCGTGACGAGGCCGAGCTGCGCGGCCATCGACGCACCTATATCGGCTCGATGCCGGGTCGGATAATTCAGTCAATCCGTCGTGCTGGCTTTAATAACCCGGTATTAATGCTTGATGAGATAGATAAACTCGGCAACGACTACCGCGGTGATCCGTCTTCAGCATTACTGGAAATTCTCGATCCCCAACAGAACAATTCTTTTCGCGACCATTACATAGATCTTCCGTTTGATCTTTCGAAGGTCTTTTTCATCGCCACTGCCAACCAGATGGGGCCCATTCCTCCGCCTCTTCGTGATCGTATGGAAGTGATTACGATTCCCGGTTACAGCGACATGGAAAAGCTGCAGATTGCCAAACGTTACCTGGTTCCCAGGCAAACCGAAGAGAACGGTCTCAAGCCGGGGCAACTGAGCATTACCGATGCAGCGATTGAACTAATCGCCACTCGTTACACACGTGAAGCCGGTGTGCGCCAGCTCGAAAGAACGCTCGGCCGGATTGCCCGCAAGGTAGCTCTGAAGATTGCCCAGGGCGAAGCCGAGAGCGTGAGTGTAGATGCAGCTGATATCCATGATTACCTGGGGGCGCCGAAATTCTATCCCGAGCAGGCTCGCAAAGAATTGCCGGCGGGTGTGGCCACGGGAATGGCCTGGACAGAGATGGGCGGCGAAGTGCTTTTCATCGAAGCGACGCTGCTGCCAGGCGGTAGCGGCCTGGCGATTACGGGCCAGTTGGGAGAGGTGATGCAGGAGTCGGCGCGCGCCGCGCGATCGTATCTCTGGTCACACGCCACCGAATTTGGAATTGGTCCGGAGATGTTTAAGGACTATGGTGTGCACCTGCACGTTCCCGCCGGAGCAATTCCCAAGGATGGACCAAGCGCCGGTGTCACTATCACCGCCGCGCTGGCTTCTCTTTACACTGGTCGCCGGGTACGTCCGGACACCGCGATGACCGGCGAAATTACGCTTTCGGGTTTGGTGTTTCCGGTGGGCGGACTCAAGGAGAAGATACTCGCAGCGCACCGTGCCGGAATTCGTCGCATTCTGCTGCCATCGCGTAATGAAGCCGATATAGAAGACTTGCCGGATGATGTTCGCAAGGAACTAACGATCGTGTTCGTTTCAAGGATTAGTGAAGTCATCGACGCCGCTTTGGAGGTGCTGGTTGCGAATCCGCCACCTCCTCCGATTGTTACCACTGCGCAACAGAATCCGGCAACTCACTCCGATACCACCAATGCACCTTTAGCGGTACGCCAGAACTAGAATTTGTCACCTGGGCCTTTGTAGGGGTGGCACTCCGTGGCCACCCCCTCCCGTCTTGAGTTCCTCGACAAAGTTATATGAAATCGTGTTGTCGAATGAAATCGTGAAGTTGAATGAAATCGTGAAGAGGGGCGGCCACGGAGTGCCGCCCCTACAATCTCCATCACTGCGCCTTTACCTCACGGTGTGCCGAAGCGGGAACGATACTCCGGCGACAGGATGAATGAACGCACCATCTCTGCTTGGAACGGATCGCCATTGAACTGGTTCAACTTGCCCAGCCAGAAGTTGAAGCCCGCTGCGTCCGGATTGCGTCTCAGGTAACCAACATACTCCATGTAGACAAACACTCGCCGGTATTCCTGATTGTAGAACGCCTGGCCGAACGGTGTGGTGAACTGCACATTGCTTTCACTGATTACCACGGTGCCGTCCACAACCTTGCGCAATACGCTGGCGCGCGTTTCCGTCCCATTAGTCAGACCGTCGACCAGCGCTTGTTTCTGCGCCGCAGTGGCTGTGACGCCGGTGGTATTGAACAGCTCCTGCACGTATAGCGTGTTGTTCAGTCCGCCATACTTCGCCACAAATTCCGGTCGCTGCACAAACTCTGTAGCCAGCCGGTTGCGGTTGGCCTCCACCACTGCTCCCGATATCTGGTTGTTCACCACGATGCCTTCAGAGATCTGACTGACATCGCGCATGAACTCCAGCAATGTCGGGAACCGTCCGGGTGACGATCCCGGTGAGCCGCCATCGTAGTTTGGCGTTCCGGTCAGGCTGCCCTTGTACAGCCGATAGACAAACCCACCGGTCATCTGGAACTCCGGCGACATGAAGAACGCTATCGCCGTCGACTCCCGTTGCTTATCGATGCACTGCGCAACAGTTTGCCCCGCAGGTCGCCGCGCCGGGTCGTTACACTTCTCAATGTTGTCGGTCCAAAATGCCAGTCCCGCCGGGTCTGGTTCCCGATGCAGGATGTCGTGATACTGCGCGCGCACAAACTCGCTCGAAGTATCAATCGGGTTGGTCGCCGGCTCCGAGGCATCGTCAGTGATCTCCAGGGTGGCCGTCGAAGGCACTCCAAACTCTGCTCCTCCAGTCAAATTCGACAGCGTCAGCGTGAGTGTCTCCGGCCCTTCCACGTAGTTGTCCTGGCTGATTAGTACGTTG
>Ga0070697_100000995_pt1 | contig 21418 bp, 11 predicted proteins | sample KBSK1501metaG_FD_65475 | JGI IMG/M metagenome (GOLD analysis project Ga0070697, IMG submission 65475) | Corn, switchgrass and miscanthus rhizosphere microbial communities from Kellogg Biological Station, Michigan, USA - KBS K1-50-1 metaG | ecosystem: Host-associated > Plants > Roots >... | reverse complement strand
TGTGGCTCCGCCGCCCGCCACGCTAGTGTAAGTCGGCAACGTGATCGCCGCCGGGAACACGTCAGCCACCGTTGCTCCGGTCACATTGCTGGGACCATTGTTGGTTACCACGATGGTGTAACTCACCGCCGTACCTGGAACCTCGGTCCCGGTCCCGTCGGTCTTCGTGATCTGCAGATCGGCTGTCGGCGTAAGCGTATCGGTATCAGTAGCGCTGTTGTTGGCGGTATCAGGATCAGTCGTTCCTCCCGGTGCTGTCACCGTGGCCGTATTGGACAAACTGCCAGTTGCCGATGAACTTATCATCCCAGCGGTCGTGTAGGTGATGCTGCTGCCTGACGGCATGGTCACCGTGTCGTTGATGTTGCCTGAGCCTGACGCCGTGTTGCCTGAAGCTCCGCCGGCCGCCACGCTAGTGTAAGTCGGCGTCGTGATCGCCGCCGGGAACACGTCAGCCACCGTTGCTCCGGTCACATTACTCGGACCGTTGTTGGTTACCACGATGGTGTAACTCACCGCCGTACCTGGAACCTCGGTCCCGGTCCCGTCGGTCTTCGTGATCTGCAGATCTGCCGATGGCGTCAGTGTGGTTGGATCGGTGGCGGTATCGTCGCTCGTGTCCATTTCGCCGCCGCCTGAAACTGTGACGACATTGTCCGCACTTGGCATATTGACGCCCACACTTACCGTGAGCGTGATGGCCGGGAAGTCAGCGGCCGGAGCAATCGCGGCGGTGCTGGTGCAAGTGAGGGTGGCCGGCCCCGCAATGCCGCCGCCAAGTGATGTGCAGGTCCAACCTGAGCCGCTCAGCCCCGTGGCCGTCAAACCAGCCGGCAGGTTGTCCGTTACCGTGGTAGTTCCGCTGGTCGTCGCTGGACCATCGTTGTGTACCGTGATGGTGTAGGTATTGCCCGTGCTGCCCTGGGTGAAGCTGCCGGAGTGTGTCTTCGTCACCTTCAAATCTGAAGGCTTGCACTTCCCGCCCGCGTCGGCGCTGTAGATGTCCAGGACCTGTGCCGGGGTCAGGACGACGTTGAAGATCTCAACTTCGTCGATCACGCCACTAAACCGGTTTGCACCCTGGTCTGCTCCGATTCGCAAAGGAACACTGTTCGCTGGAATTGGTGCTCCACCTCCCACGGTCGTTGTCGGGATTAAGGCACCATTAATGTAGATGGCGATAGTCGTGCCGTCATAAGTAGCGGCTATATGACTAAAGGAGCCGTTGGGAATAGTGATTGTTCCAGTCGACGTAAATGCGTTGGCCGCTCCAGCATCCAGCACAATTTGAGAATCCTGGATGTACAAACTATATCCAGTTCCCGCCGGGCCTACTTTATCCACGATGGTACGTCGACCCGTTTGGCTAGTTGGATTAACCCACGCGTCGATCGTAAGCGCCGTGGTTAGGTCGAGAGCGTTATGGTCGGGCGCCTCGACGTAGTCGTCCGTGCCGTCGAGGCCGAATCCATTAAGGACCTTGCCTGCGGCGTAACCCATGCCGCCGTTGAGTGTGCCATCGTGGCCGCCGGCGATGTCTCGTGGTGTGTTGTCGCCACTCCACCAGGCAACCATGTTCCCCGGCACTGGCGGCGGATTGCATGTCTGAACCGGAGTCACGGTTGGATCGGCCGCACCGGCGACTGACGGATCGTCAGTGAGCACATCGCTGAAGTTCGAGCCAGAGACAGTGCCCTGGTTGGAAACCTGTGTGGATGGGAATGGGGTGTTGATCGTCACCTTAAACTGAATGTTAACGGTCCTGCCTGTCCTCAATGTTCCGAGGCAGATCGCGATGTCCCCCGATCCGCAGGTTGGGTTAAGTACCGGCGACATTGTGGTCGCCGATCTCGCCGACTTAGAGCGAGTGGTCGTTGAATGTTTCCTGGTTACAGCCTGACGTTCCTTCTCGCCGGTTGAGAGCGAAAGGAAATGCGAACCCTTCAAAGTGCCGGGCTTGGCGCTCGATGCCTGGCCCTTGGCGGGCAGCCGACGTTCACCCACAGTAAGATGTCCATACATCAAACTGTCGCGATCGCGGGTCAAATAAGTGTCGTCGAGGCCTAAACGATGACCCAGCTCATGCATGATTGCAGTCAGCAGATCGACGTGTCCTGCCGGGGCGCGCATTGGCCGGGTATAGCTGCGGGTAGTTGATGTTGACTCGCCAAACTCCGAATCATCCGCAGGCGTGGGATCGATGAACCAACCTTTACCGCCCGCATTGCGATCGATCAAGATTCGATTGTTACTTGCCTCACCGAGATACAAATCTCCCAAATCGGCAACATCGAACTTAACCTTGGACAGAATTGTGACCTGCTGTGGCGTAAGTCCGGTGGCCGACCAGCGTGCAATCGCCGTGGATACCGTTGAGTCGAGCTGCTGCTGATTGAGGGAAGTCGTGCTCAGGCTCGGCGCAGTAAGTATTGAGCGCAGCGGATTGTTTGCACTGCACGGTTTCCCGATAGATGAGATTTCGCCCAGCGATGGAAGCGCGTGATTCGCAAACAAGGAACCGAACAACACTGACTCGACTCCGCCTTCGGCGAGAAGTAGAGGCGTTGTACAAGCCGCGCCGCTCTGGTAGCCCGGTACTCCGGCCCCTTCCGTAAAGATTTTCCCAGCCGCGCCGGGGTTATTCGTCGTCAGGAATGTCAGGGCGTTTGCGGCACCTGTGCCTGTCATTCCCGGAAGTCTGTGCTCCGAGAGGAACCGCACCCGCGTGTGAATGCCAAGCTCGGTTCCAGGCGTATTGTCGTACGTTCCTGTAACCGTATTGCCGGTGATGTTGAAGCACCCGACGATCGTCGCGCCCGCGGTCGTCCCAATGTTCGTGTCAATGCCGTTGGCGCTGAGGCCAGCCGGATTCTGGATCGTGTTGTTCTGGACGGCCGCCTGTAGGAAACCGGCACCATTAGCGGCGAAGCGAATACCGTTGCCGTCGAATTGCTGAACCGTGTTGCCTTGTCCGCCGACCGTTCCTCCAATCTTCAACTGGAATCCGCCTGTACCGCCGATCTGGTTAACGTCGATCCCGGTGCAGTTGGATCCTGCGGGCGGCGTGCAGGCCGAGAATGCATGCGCGGCCGAACCGATGATGTTGCCCTGAACTGTGCCCGTCATTGTGGCGTTGAACGGGTTGAGGCCGGAGTAAAGGATGCTCTGCAGGTCGCTCTGGTAGAACTCGGAATTGGTCACATTGTAGCTGCCGCCCTGGCCGTTCTGCGCCTGAATGATCAGGCCACCGCCGTTTCGGTCAAAGGAGCTATTAGTCGTCGTGCCGCCGAGAGCCCCCGACGCCGAATTCATGTTCAGAAATACCGCGTTGGCCGGGAAGTTGTTATTGAGAACGACGCCGGTAACATTGAGCGTCATGTTGACGTTCGTCGAGGTGTTCAATGTATTGAATAGAATTCCAGCCTCACCGGCGGCAACCACGCTGGTCCTACCGATCATGGTCGTGCCCGTGTCCTGAGTCGGATAAGCGTTGTTCGTGCGTGTGCCCGTAACGCCAAGCGTAAGGGTCGAACTGTTGGCAATGTTCGCCACAGCCACCTGGCCCGCGAAGTTGTCCTGGATGATCGTATCCGTTATCGAGCAGGTGCCAGTCAGGTTTTGGAAGGTCAGTCCGTTCTCGGACGGTTCGTCGCCGTTGTTCGTGACGCTCGAGTTCGCCAAGGTGAATGCTGAAACCGCGTTGCCGTTGATACCCATCTGGTTGCCGCTGGTTATGTTCAGGTTGGTCAGCGAGACAGTGTTGACCGTCTGCAGGTGGATCTGTGAGACGCACGATAGGTTATTGCCAGTCAGGAGATTGCCGCCGCAGGTCCCGGCAGCGCCGGCAACAGTCTGCGAGGTACCATTGTTGGTGAAGTTCATGTTCTTGAGCGTGATGTTGTTCGAAGAAATGAACTCCGCACCTTTCGAGGTCGCGTTCTGAATCGTGCCGCCAGTACCGTCGGTGGTGGTAGTGCCGTTTACCGTAAATGTCCCTGTGGCACCGTTGACGGCTATACCTTTGGTGGCGCCGTTGGAATTGATAGCGTGGAAGACAAAGTCGCCGGTGGCAGTGGTTATGCTGACAGCCGTTCCGGTCGTCGAGGTCACATCATTTAAAGTGAAGTCAGTAGTGCCGGTGCTCGATGTAGTCACGGCCGCGCCACTCGTGGTGGTGACGTTGTTGACGTTGACGGTGCTCGCGCTGGTCGTGGACGCGAATGACAAGCCACCCGCGCTGCCGCTCGCTGAGATGTTGGTGAACGTGAACGTACCACTTGACGATGTAAAGCTCGCAGCCACTCCCGGGCCGTTGACCGCCGAGATCGTGGCGACATCGTTCACCACTAACCCAGTCTTCGAACTCGCTACCAGTCCGCTACTCGTGCCCGTGACGTTGATGCTGAGGCCACGCACAGTCGAACTATTGTGCATCGTCACCGTGCTCGTGATGTTGGTAGTCGGTGCGCCGGTGTTCATCGCCGGCAATGCGGCGCTACCGCTGAAAACGGTGACACCCGCAATCGAGGCCAGGGTCGCTGTCGCGTCTTGCCCGATCAGTTTCTGACCTGAGCGCAGAGTCACCGCGCCGCTGTAGCCTGCCGCGTTCTCATAAACGAAGATGTTGTCGTTATCGTCCGGATTAAGCCCACCAGCCAGCGCGTTGTCAGTGTTGAAGGCCGCGAGTGTGGGATAGGGATTGGACAGCCGGCCGCATTGAGGCGAGCAAGCCGCCGCGCCGTTCTGGATAAACCAGATCATGCCGGTCACATTGATTGTTACGGTAGCTGTGTCGCTGCCGCCGCCATCGGTTCTGCTGATTGTGTAATTGAAGGTGTCCGCCCCTTCGAAGCCGCGCGATGGGTTGTAAGTGAACTGTCCCATGCCCGCGCCGCTCGTGGTCATCACCACAGTACCGCCATTTGCGCTGGTGCCATCAAATGCCGAGACCGTGAACGCGTTCGCCGAGACATCATTAGTTGTCGCGCTGTAAGGAATGTTTGCCGTGTTAAAGGAAACATTACCGATCACGGTCTGACCGGTTGTTGTCTGAACGTTGTCGTTGACAGCATCCGGCTTCACCTTGAAGGTGAAAACGTAATCGGCCGTCATATTGTCCGGCGGATCGCCTGAGTCGGTGTCCGTCACATTCGCGGCAACCACCGTAACAGTACAGTTACTGCCCGCAGGCAGACCTCCGGTTGGTGTAAGTACGAGTGAGCCGACGTTGTTCTGCGGCAAGGCCGGCGTGAAGGCCACTGCGCTGCCGCAGTTGATCGTGACCCCACCAGCCGCGACGTTCACATTCTCGCTAAAGTTGATGGTAACAGTGGACGACTGCGCGACATCGGTCGCGTTGTTGGTCGGGACTGTGGTCGTCACGGCCGGCGCGGCGTCAATCGTAAAGCTGAAGACATAATTCGCCGCCATGTTGTCAGGCGGATCGTTGGCATCCTGGTCCGCCACCTGCGCGGCGAAGACGGTCGCTGTACAGCTCTCACCGTTCGCAAAATCGGTAGGATTAATCGTGAAGGTTGTCGAGCCACCCGACACCGTGGAATTACTAGTATCGTGTGTCCCACTCGTCCCGCACACTACCTGAAACCAGTTACCCGTAACACTGACAGCTTCGCTGAAGGTGATGCTGACGTCGGTATTGTTGGCTACCTGCGTGGCACCGTTGGTGGGTGTGGTGGTGGTGACAGTCGGCGCCGCGTCTGTCGAGAAGCTGAAGACATAGTTCGCCAGCATGTTGTCCGGCGGATCATTCGTATCCGTGTCTGATACCTGCGCCGCCAGGACAGTGACGGTGCATGTTTCACCTGCGGCAAAGTCAACGTTCGGATTGACAGTGAACGTTGTGTTCGGGCTGGCCGAAACGACGAAAGTGTGCGCTCCGCTCGTGGTGCATGAGATGGTGAGCGGAGTCACTCCAAGACTTACCGATTCGCTAAAGTTGAGTGTGATATTAGTATTCGTTGTTTGATCCGTCGCGCCATTGGTCGGCGTCGTGCTTGTCACACTCGGGGCCGCATCAGTGGTGAAGCTGAAGACATAGTCCGCCGTCATGTTATTGGGCGGATCGTTCGCGTCGGTGTCTGAAACCTGCGCCGCTAATACGGTAACAGTGCACAGTTCATTCTGAGCAAAGTCTACGTTCGGGTTGATCGTGAAGGTCGTGTTTGGACTGGCAGAGACTACGAACGTGTGCGCCCCGCTGGTCGCGCAAGAGATCGTAACCGGGGTAGCACCGAGACTAACTGATTCGCTGAAATTGAGTGTGACATTGCTGTTTGTCGGTACACCAGTCGCGCCATTGGTCGGCGTCGTCGAGGACACGCTCGGCGCAGCGTCCATTGAGAACGAAAAGACGTAATCCGCGGCCATGACGTCGGGCGGATCGTTGGTGTCAACGTCCGTTACCTGGGCCGCGACAATTGTGACCGTGCAGGTCTCGCCCTGTGTGAAATCAGTGTCCGGATTGAGAGTGTAAGTTGTCGTCCCGCCCGATACCGCCGCAGTGTGCGCTCCGCTGCCTGTACAGGAAATAGTGAACCATGTGCCCGTAACATTTACCGGCTCACTGAAGGTAACCGTGATGTTGGTATTGGTTATCTGGTTGGTCGCACCATTAGTAGGTGTCGTGCTGGACACAGTGGGACGCGCATCCACAGTGATCGTCACGGTTGCCGTGTCGTTTGGGGCCAGGCCGCCGCCGGCGAGGTTCGTAGCTGTGTAGGTAAATGTGTCCGCTCCGGTAAAGACAGCGCTTGGTGGAGTGTAATTGAAGCTGCCGTCGGCATTGAGCGTAACGGTTCCGCCCGCTGTGGTTGGGCCGGCAACAATAGGCACGGCCGTGGGTGCAGGCGTGCCGTAATCGTTGGTTAGTACGCCGGGCGCGCCAACGCTCAACGGAACGTTCTGCTCCGCTACATAGCTATCAGCAGCCGCAACCGGCGAAACTTTCAGGGAGCCCGGAACGAGGGTTGTGTTCGGATCGATTGTGTCATTAAAGGCGACGTTGGTGGCATCCGTGCTGCTATTGCTGACAGCAACATCGTAAGTAATTTGGTCTCCCGGTTGGGCCTGGCCACTGGGATGGACAGGGAATGAATCGGTCTTGGTGGCCGTGATGGCAGGGACCAGGGGGGCAGGCGCGGGCTCAAATAAAGCAGCCTCCAGGGCAGACATGAATTTCTCAGTCACAGTGGCCTGCTTCGTCGTGGTTTTCGAAGCCGGGGGCACTGTGGCACGTAGCGTAGCCGCACCCACTGAAGCAATAGGGGCGATAAGTATCATGAAGGAGAGTAAGCAGGCGCCGAACACTCTCTTGTTGCTGGGGGTTTGGGGGATTGATCGGTACATGGGCTCTCCTTACAGAACTTCGAAGTCAGCGCCGGGACAGGCGGTAGGAATGTGAGAATGAATAGTTTTTATTGCTCTCGGGAAATTGCACCAGGACACGCGAAAACAATTTCGGGGAAGACCACACCTGGATTAGAAATGCGGACAAACTATTAAACTACTGCTAGGTCAAGCTTTGCGAACTGCCGGCCATTCAGGAGGAAGTAGCCTCGCTAATCTCAAGCCGTACGAACAGGAATGTCGGTGAGCCCCCACCGGGCAGAAGCTATTCCCGTATTGGAGTGCAGAAATTAACACATGCAACACAAAAATAACAAGGCTGTTATCGATTTAGACGGCCACGGCCGGTCTTGAAAATCCGCAGATTACGCAGATTACAACCCATTATTTGACAGCCGAAGTGACAAGCTGAGAGCGAAGCCAGATTCAACTAATTAGTCTTCTTTGTGCCTCCTGCTCCTGCCTCCTGCTCCTGTTTCTCTACGGCGTGGCTTTCTCTTTGGCTTTAGCCCTGCGATCCTTCAGCGTTTTATCCGCCACCAGGTCACGCATCAGCACGTAATTCAGATTGCCACGCTCGCCGCCGGCAAAAACTCGGACCTCAAAGTCGGTGCACTTGAGCGTTTTCATCTGAGTGTCCAGCCCAACATATGCTTCCCAAGCGTCTGCCGCCGGAAGATTCGTTCCCTCGATAAACTTCGCTACAAAACTATCGACGTGAGGCCATTCAGGTCCGTTGTAACCAACTGAAAGGCTGGAAACCCGGCCGTCCAGAAGAGTAAAGGTGATTTGAGTGAGGCCGGTAATTTTCTCTTTTGGTTGATACTTATCAGGTCTGATGACAAAGCCGGACACTCCGAATTGGCTGGCTGGTTTGGCTAAAGCGGAACGGACTTCAGCATCCTCACTGCTGCCGGGAAACAGTGCCAGCACCTGCTGCGATGTCATTCCAAGCTTGAGACCATTTATGACTGGCGCCTGGTCCATAACGAGACTACAGGGCGCCTTATCAGAAACCGAATGGGTTGTCTGAGTTGGAGATGGGCTTGGGGGCGAAGAGTTGTTCTGTGGTAACTGCGAACTCGTTGGCCGGATCTCGCACGCGACACAAACTCCAATCATTAAGAACAGAAGTGCGAAAAATGGTTTCATAATCGGTTCCCGAAGAAAGATTCTCTTTTTAGTAGTGAGCTGCCGGATCTCCTCTGCCAGGTTAGCAATGGATTGGTCGAAGTCGGGGAGGAGACACAATTAACACAGGTAACTGAGAACTAACAAACCTGAGGGACCACAATTCAGTATGGCTCACGCATGCGGCTCCGGGGCAGTAGCCCGACGCTGAGGGAGCGCGTCGCGCCCACCAACATCAACTCATCCCGATCCACTCGCTCAACCTTCGCACTCCCTAACGCTCGGGCTACTGCCCGCGCTTTTCGGAAAGATCGAAAAAGGGCGAGTCCGAATATCGGACTCGCCCCCGTCTAAGGGTGAACTACTTGTCTGCCTTCGGCTACTGACTTCTGCTTACTGCTTTTGTTAGCTGCCGCCCTCCTGATCCTACCCTCGCGGCGGAAACACGCCTTGCATTGCAATCATGAACATCACGGTAAGATACGGCATCATGTTGTTGTGCGGGAAGCTCGAACCCGCAATTGTCAACGCATTGGGGTCCATCTGCGTAAGGTTATTGGCCGTGTCCGACTGATAGAGGAATCCGGTGCCCGATGCGGCCAACGACCGCGCCGGCGAGGGATCATTCACGTCACCCGAATTGAAGTTGCCTCGAAGGGTGTGCGTATGGAGCGGCATCTCTGATGTGAGAAGCGTGACGTTCTCGGTTCCACTTACCTGTCCCAGGAAATAGTCTGATAACCCAGAACCCTGACCCTCGCCAACAGGTGTTGAGCCTTCAAAGTTTGGCAAGGCAAAGGTCGACTTTCCGTCTCCACCATAGAAAGTCCCGAGTAGGGAGAAAAGGGCTGTATTCTGCGAGATGGGCAGTAGTTGCCCGTTGCACTCCGCCCAGCCGGTAGGAGCGAAGTTACCGGCGAACATCCGTATCTCTGCAACAAATGGATCTGACACTGTGATGCCTCCTTAATTCTGCGTGGGGAACACTCCGAAGAGCGAAATGATGAAGGTGATGACCAGGTAGGGCTGCATATTATCGTGTGGCTGACTTCCACCAACCGGCAAGATTGCACTCCCAGCAAGATTTGTAGTTGTCGTGTCTTCGGTATACACGGCACGCTGCCCGGATTGTGCTATCACCTGTCCCGCAGGCGACGTTGCGGTTGCCCCGGCCGTGCTCGCGATAAACGGGTGTGTATGGATAGGAGTCTGTTGCGTGGTCAGGGTAACGGTTTCCACCCCGGCCTTCTCGCCGATCTGGTAGGTTTGCGAGATTCCGGGTCCCTGACCTGCGTGCATTGGGGCGCGTCCTTGCAAATCGGGAATGGCAAAGGTTTCTTGCCCATCACCGCCATACGTCGTTCCGATTAAATTAAACAGCGTCTCGTTCTCCGAAATGGGCATTAGTTGTCCCTGGCAAAAGGCCCAGCCAGCTGGAGCAAAGTTGCCACCAAACATTCTTATTTCGCCGACAAACGGTTCTCCCATTTTCTTCTCCTTCTAGTTTCGCGTGGGGAAAATCCCAACGAGGGCAATGATGAAATTTAGGACCAGGAATGGCTGCCGATTCTCGTGCGGCTGCGAGCCTCCAACATTGGTGACCGTGGTTGGCTCAAGAGTGGTTGGGCTGGAAAAGGCCGCGTATTGAGCTCCCGTTACGGCAGCAAGAATATTGGGGGTTGGCACGGGGGGTGTGGTAAGACCCGCCTGGTTGGCCAGCGTATTCGAAGCTTGCAGGAAATGGTTATGCGCAGGCATCTCTGACATGGTCACAGTGTGAAACTCCTGGCCCCCCGCCTGTCCTTCCAGGAAGCCGTTGCCCTGATGAATCGGAATACGTCCGCGGAAGTCAGGCAGTGCGAAGGTTGTCTGCCCGTTGCCGCCATAGGTGGTGCCGAGAATTGAGAAGAGCGCCTGGTTTTGATTGATGGGCAGGAACTGGCCGTTGCAAAACGCCCAGTTCCTTGGTGCGAAGTTCCACGAGATAATCTTGATTTCCCCCAAGAATGGTTGAGACATGTTTTGTTACTCCCTGGAGTTAGAAGTCGAGCCGTTTTGACAAGCCGAAACGAGTAGGGCTGATTTCAATGACCTTGAGACCATTCGATGCGGTCCGAATAAAGGTCGTGTCAGGAAAAGTCAAATCTGCATATTGCTCTGGAGAGTTGCAATGATGAACTGATTTCTGGATTCCCTGCTCGAGAAGGAACTTCAGAGGTGCTTGCTTGACACTGAAGCGCGGGGAATTCTAGCCGCAACTTGCAATAATTACAAGCCAGAATTCTTGCATAATAAGCCCATTCTTTAACGTCACATGAATCATGTTTATGCCTTCCGGTAAATCGGGTTCAAATTTTGACCGATTAACCGAAAAGCAGCTCATTAAAGTTCTACGGGATAAATTTTTTTCGACGCGATGCTCATCCAATGGGAGAGTTCTATGCAAGGGTTTTTGCATAAAGCGGCGATGGAGTAGGTCAACTAAACTGGAGACAGAGTCATGGGTTGGTGATTGTTCGCACCCTTTCAGGGGCGAGCCCGTCCGCCCTTTCGGGATGCATCGCTTGTTTGATCGGTGACGGGCCTCCCCCGGGATGGGGCCATTGCCGAGAATATCGCTTTCTGGAGATCCGGACACCACTGGCACGAGGATCCTGGCGCGAGGACAGTCAACGGGATTGGGAGTTTATAGAATAGGAGTCAGAGTGCCCGGGGGGAACGGCCCCACTCGGTCAACTTTCAAGTGGCGCTTCGCTGCAAACTACAATACACTGTGCGCCCACAGGCCCAGGGGAAAGCCTGTTCCAACCTGAACATTTTTAATAGTTTAGCTTCACCTAAATAGCTTGAGGAGGCACAACTTATGTCTATCGACCGGCGCAACTTTTTGAAATCCGCCACCATGACCACACTTTCTGCTGGGCTTGCTCTTGGTAGCGCACACTTAATTCTTGGTCAGCAGCCCGGCGGAGGAGACCGCCGCTCGGCAGCGCTGGGAACAGGAGCAGAGAGCGACAGCGAATTCCGAGTTCCGATTCAGGCGCAGCAAGATACGCTGTTCTACTTCAGAGCTTCTACTTTCACGCCTTATGTCGGCGACCTGTTTCAGGCCCCCAACTCTCGTGGCGAAATGGTCGAATTGAAACTGGTCCGCGTCAGCGAATACAGAATGTCGGCCACCGGCCGGTTTCAGGCTAAAAGGGCCCGCCAGCCACAATCCTTTACACTGACGTTCAGTGCTACTGAGGAACTGCCACCGCTTACTTCCATCCATAAGGTGAGCCATCCGGCGCTGGGTAAGTTTGATCTGTTTCTTACCAGTCGTAAGTCCGACGATGGGGCTTTGATCTATGAAGCCGTCTTCAATCACATGTAGTAAGCAGTGAGCAGTAAGCAGTGAGTAAGCAGTAAGCAGTAAGCAGTAAGCAGGGCGCTACGAAGATTTCTGTCTTCGTAGCGCCCATTCTCTTGCGAACTAGCTTATGCTCTGTACTGCTTACTGCTTACTGCTTACTGCTCACTGCTCACTGCTCCCGCGCGGCATTCCAGCAGACAATTAAAACCGTCTTCCTGAATTTTAGAAAATCCTAAACGCTCAAACAGACGTAGCGACGGGTTGAAATGCTCGACCCAGATATGGACGGGTTTGCTTGCTTGCGCTCCCTCGTTCAGTAGTTCGCGAATCAGTGAGGTGCCGACGCCTGCGTTCCGGCATTGAGGAAGCACTGTGATATCCAGAATCCTGATCGCTTCGTCTTCTCGTAAAACATAGAGCCTGCCGATTCGCTCACCTTCACGGAGAATTATTTGATAGCTCGCTTCGGGAAAACGTTCGTGGTAGGAGGCGTGCTGGGCATCGAACTGGAACCTGACAAAAGCTTTCTTCTGCTCATCGCTCCAGGGCACAAGCGCTAATTCATCGGCGCGAGTGCTCCCGTAAACTTCAAGGAGAAACGCCGCGTCTTCATGGGCTGCATCGCGCAGTGTGATCGCCATACTTGAAATAGGCGGCCGTTACTTCTTTATCAACCGGTTGAATATGGCTTCGTAATACGTTCCTTCGTCGCTTCGCTCAACCGGAACAATAAACAAATCAAAGGTCCCCATTTGATCGTGCTCAAACCGGTGCATTCCCTGCCCGAGAGAAATCTCATTCGAAGTACGAAAGGTAATTGAGAATCGCGCCTGCCGGGCTGACACGAGGTGCTCCGACACATTCGTCAACTCAGCTTCGATGGGTTCTGCTTCGTTTACGTAAATTCGGAATCTTGTATTTAAGTGTTTAGTGAATTCCTCGTGCTCCAGGACCGCTGACATGGTTTTACCTTCCTCGTATTTACTTTCTCGATATAATGAGTGATTACCCTACTCTTCCGCGCAAACCGCCGGTTGGAAAATCATCTCGAAATACATTGATTGGTCGCCAACTCGAGAGAACCCGAGTCGTTCATACAGGTGCAAGGCCGGGTTGGACTTTAAGACATGCAGCCTGACTGGTTTTTTAGCCCGGGCAGCTTCTGCCAATAGCTCCTGAATCAGGTGCGTGCCCAGGCCGGCATTTCGATGTTCTGGTAGCAACGCGATATCAATCAGCGTTATCTCGCTCGTAGTTCTGTCAACCAACATTCTGCCAATCGGACGACCATCCCGCAAAAGGATATTGCTTTCCGCTTGTGGGTAGGACTCATCGTATTGTTGCCGCTGCGCATTAAACTGCATGGACAATAATGCCTGCCTTTGACTTTCGGGTAGATTGAGGAGGCTGAATTCCGGCCGAGTGCTGATAAAGAGATGCAAGAGAAACGCTTCATCATCTTTAGTGGTCGGACGAATGGACACTAATTGTGTAGACTGTCCCATTGAAAGTTGCAACTTTGCTGAAGGTGATACGATGTTCCTATTAGATCATTTTTTGACTTGTTATGCCACCAGTGGTCCGCAGGTTACGCAGACTACTCTTAAGAGCTGGAAACAATAAATGAGGAGTGAGCCCGTTATCCTGCTGTTGGCCAGAATCTGCGGAATCTGTGGATAAAACTAATGAAGAAATTCCCAAATCTGCGGAGCGCCGGCCGCGAGCTGGCAGTGAAGCTAAAGCCGTACAGCAAGCGGGATGATACTGTTGTATTGGCGATCTTGCTGGGTGGCACGCCAGTGGGGCATGAGGTTGCCAACTATCTCGGCGCGCAGCTCGATATAGTGATCATTCGCAGACTATTCATGCCGCAAGGGCCAGGATCGCAAATCTGCGCAGTCAACGTGGGCGGCTCCATGGTTTTCGACAAAGAGTTAGTACCGCACACTGCTACGCCATCTACTCCCATCGAATACTTCGTCGCGGACGCAATCGCGGAGCTGAAGGGTCGCGAGCAGACTTGCCGGGGCGGGCGCCCGCCGATTGGTCTGGCGGGCAAGACAGTCATCCTCGTTGATTGCGGAATTCGCACCGGCTTAACGATGCGAGCTGCCATCGAAGCGCTGAGAACTAAGGAACCGGCACAAATTGTCGCCGCAGTGCCGGTAGCTTCACTGGCAGGCCACGCAGTAGTTGCGGGGTTAGTGGACGAACTTGTGTGCCTCGACCAACCGGAACCGTTTGGACATGCCGGCCTCTGGTACACCGACTTTAGCCGACCCGGAGACGATAGAGTGGGTGAACTGCTTGAGCCGTCCTTGTAAAGCAAACTGTTAGTTTGCGATCTTTGTAACGCAAGTAGTTAGTTTCCGACGTTGGCGGAGAGCTTACCGATGGTCAATGATGGGCGCAAACTAACAGTTTGCGTGATGTGGAAGAGAATGAATGATTAGCGCATTCAAGCTGCCTTTTAGATTCGAGCCCAGAGCTCTACAAGCCGACCTCGCGCGGTTTTCCGTCAACGATTGGGTTCCTCACTTTAATAAAGGCTACTTCGAAGGCCAATGGACCGGCGTGGCTTTGCGTTCGGTCGGAGGTCTGAGCGACCAACTGTATCCCGACGCACATGCGAAGGGATCGTTTTCCGACACGCCAACCATGGATCGGTGTCCGAACGTCAGGACTGTCCTGAGTGCTTTCAACTGTCCTCTTCGCGCAGTGCGATTTCTTAAACTAGAAGCTGGTTCGCTGATTAAAGAGCATCGTGATTACGACCTGGGTTTTGAAGAGGGACAGCTTCGCTTTCATGTTCCGATCTGCACCAATCCTGACGTAGTTTTTTTTCTGGACGCACACCGAATAGACATGAACGAAGGCGAATGCTGGTATCTCGATTTGAGTCTGCCGCACTGGGTTGAAAACCGAGGCTCGACCGATCGTATCCATTTGGTGATCGACTGTGAACTCAACGAGTGGCTTGGTGATCTCGTTCAGACTTCGGCGCCACCACCCGCTGAGTCCACGGAAGAATACGGCTCTTCTCCTGAGGAGTTTGAACGATTCCGTGAAGAGGTATTGGGTGATCTGAACCTTCAGCAGCGGCTGCGCGAAACCGCCGACAGAGAGAGCTTCGTCAGGCTGGTAGTGGCCGAAGGCAAGGGCCGAGGCTTTCGATTTACCGCGCAGGATGCGGAGGCAGCGCTACAAGCCGCGCAACTGGCCTGGGTTGAAAAATGGATCGATTGATCGATAGCGCCCAACTCGACGGCTGGATTCCGGCGCGCCTCCATTGGAGCAACGGACGGCCCATAGTGGATTGGTGTTATCGCAGCAAGCACGGCATCAAGAGTTCATCGTTCGATCAAATCGTCCAGGACTGCTTGCACCATCCGTTCAACTTGCTCTTCCGCCATCAGACGCCCATCGAGGTTCTCGGGCAGTGGAACGATGCAAGACCCGGCTTGAAACCTACCGGTTTTATCTTCCATATGTCTCGCTCGGGCTCCACTCGGGTCACCCGAACGCTCGCGACCCGTTACCAAAACCTTGTCCTTTCGGAAGCTCGCCCAATCGATTCAATCCTGCGAGCCCACTTTCGCTGTGAACAAGTTACCGACGAAGAGCGGATTCTTTGGTTACGATGGATGGTGAGCGCGCTTGGGCAACGGTGGCTGGGCAACGAACAGCAGTTCATCATCAAGTTTGACGCCTGGAACATTTCGGAGTTGCCGTTAATCCGCCGAGCCTTTCCCAACGTGCCGTGGGTTTTCATTTATGGCGATCCTGTTGAGGAGATGGTTTCCCAACTGAACCATCGAGGACCTCACTTAGTGCCCGGGGTGATCGATCCCAGCTTGTTCGGACTCAAGGCCAACGCAGTTGCCGAAATGGAGCCGGAGGAGTACTGCGCCCGAGTTCTGGCCGGCATCTGTGAAGCCGCTTTGGCCCATCACAAGAACGGAGGGATGCTGATCAATAAGATAGATCTGCCGCAAGCTGTTTGGTCTACGATTTCGCCGTTCTTTGGTGTTAGTTGCTCGGAGAGCGAGTGGGAAAGCTTGCAGGGTATATCGAAGCCTGAAATCACCGATCCGGCGTTAGCCGATCAAGCCAAGGCGGGCAGTAGAAAAGAAAAAGAGGCTGCTCGAATTCGTGAGGCCGCGGCAAAATTTCTGTATCCGGTTTATGAAAGGTTGGAAGCCGCAAAACCATCCGCAAATTACGCGGATTATGACCCGGACAGTTAAGAACGAAAATTAAGAGTTGGTCAAGACAAAGCGACGATACTCGAGGGAGCTGGCGCCGAAGTTTAGCCAGGGCACATCGCCAGTCGGATCGTGCAACCCGGAGGGTTCGGGGGAAAGTAACCGGAGGTCGCAGCGAAGGCGCGGACCTCCCGAAAGGGGCCCGCGCCTACGCATCCTGAAGGCAGATCTTAACCCGCGTGGATAATCTGACACTTTAAAGCGGCATTAGCGGTTATTGAAAACCTCACGGCACCGTCACCGTCACCTGATGACTCGAGGTGTTTCCCACGGAGTCAGTACAGGTAATCGTGATGGTGTAAACGCGTGCGCTACCACTTGCGCGTTCGGCTCGCAGCCGAACGTGATGCTCATCAACAAACTCCCAGTCGGGAGCCGTATCTCCGTCGCCAGTCCCGTTGATGGGCTGATTGCTGGTGATGTTGCTAATAACGCAAGTTACGCTGCCGCAGTTGTCGGTGGCTGTGTAGTTAATTGTCACGTCCACCATCTGGTGATTAGGCGGTGAAAGGGTGCTGGGATTCGCTGAAACTCCGCTGATAACTGGCGGCGTCGTTTCCGCCGTGTTTGTAATGGTCCCGGTAGCGCTTGACGGTGAACCTACCGAGTATCCGGTCCCCGTGGTTACTGTGAACTGAACAGTTTCGGGGCCTTCGATGTCGCAGTCGCTAAGCGGCGTTACGTTCACCGTAGCCGTCCCACTACCTGAGCCAAAGGTGACCGTTCCGGTTGGCGGCGTGAAAGTTGTGGCTCCAGTCTGTGTGTAGTCTGAGCCGAAGCTGGCGGAGCCTCCAATCGAGAAGTTCACGGTCAGTGAACTGGTAGTAACGCCGGTGCGCGTGAACGTATAGACCAGATTGGATCCACCTTCCGCTGATGACAATGGAGACACCGCCACTGTGACAACGGTGTCGTCGTTGGCGATTGTTCCGGTCGCTGAGCTGGGACTGCCGACGTTATAGCCTGTGCCGGAGGTCACAGTTAGAACCACTGTTTCATCCGCCTCTGGTGTGGAGTCGGCTGCCGGGTCAATCGTCACCGCAGCTGTGGTGCTGCCGGCGCCAAAGTTGACGGTGCCTGATGTAGCCGTGAAAGTCGCCGCGCCAGTCTGGGAGTAATCGGGTTCTGTGAACGAGGCCGTTCCACCCACCGAGAAATTCACCGTCACAGCGTTGGTAGTGAATCCGGTGCGGGTAAAGGTATAGACCAGGTTAGTAGCACCATCTTCGGCAACCGACGCCGGAGATACCGCTACGCTGACATTCGCATCGTCGTTCGTTATCGTGCCGGTCGCCGAGTTGGGCGAGCCGACGTTATAACCCGCGCCCGATGTGATGGTGAGAACAACCGTCTCGTCGGGCTCGATCGTAGTATCGGTTTCCGGATCGATAGTTACCGTGGCGGTCGAACTACCCGCACCAAAGGTCACGCTGCCCGTAGGCGGCGTGAAAGTGGTTGCACCGGCTTGCGTGTAATCGTTTGGCGAGGTGCCGAAGTTGGCTGTCCCACCGATTGAGAAGTTGACTGTCAACGCGCTGGCAGTCGCACCATTGCGCGTGAACGTATAGACCAGGTTGGTGGCCCCGTCTTCGGAAACGGACGCGGGTGACACGGCGAGTGTGACGTCTGAGTCATCGTTGGTGATGGTCCCGGTTGCAGCGCTGGGGGTTCCAACGCTGTAGCCAGTCCCCGAAGTCACGGTTAGAACTACCGTTTCGTCTGGTTCGACGGTCAGATCCACCGAAGGATCCACCGTCACCGTTGCCGTCGAACTGCCGCTGGGAATTACAACCGTTCCGCTGGTGGCGGTAAAGGTTGCCGCGCCAGATTGCGTGTAATCGGGTTCAGTGAAGGAAGCCGTACCGCCGACACTGAAGTTTACGGTCATGGCGTTGGCGGTTGATCCGTTACGCGTAAACGTATAGACCAGATTGGTCAAACCGTCCTCCACAACCGAAGTTGGTGACACCGCCACCGAAACCTGCGGCAAGTCAATTGGGGTTACCGTCGGGTCAGCTGTGCCGCCAACGGTCGGATCGTCTGTGAGCACGTCTGCGAAATTACTTCCTGACACCGTCCCCTGATTAGAAACCTGAGGCAGTGCCCCGGTAAACGGATCGTCGACTGTTGCATTGAAGCTGATAGTTACGCTTTCCCCGGCGGGCAGTGTGCCAATACTAAGCATGACGTCGGCGAGCAGACTGCTGAGAGTAGCTGCCGTCGTCCTGTTCCTCGCCGCATGGTTCATCAGTTTGCTGCTTTGAACGGAAGCATTGTTCGCGCTTGGATTGAACACGGCCTTCCTAATTGAAACCGCGGACCTGGAGACACCGTTCTTTCGCCGCGAAACCGAAGCGTTGCTTGCGTGCGAAACCAGTCCCGCTGTGATCTTCGACTGACTCGGTCCTGAGGCTACAGGCCTGGAGCTTGGTAACTTTATGTTCCGAGAGTCCGGCACGCGCCTGACAGCCGGTGACAAAGTGTTCTCCATCAGCGGTCGCAGTTGCTTGGGAACTCGCTTGTTGCCTTGCAGGTAAACCGTTCCAAGCTGGCGCATCACAACGGTCAGTGCGTCTACACCACTACCGTGTGCAAGGCTAAATTCTGTGGTTTGAAGTTCCTTGCCGGGAACAGGCACGTCAAACTCCGCATCCTCCATTGGCCCCGGGTCGGTGTACCAGCCATATCCGGCGGCAGTCTCGTCCAGCTTGACGCTTGTTGCGGCGGCAGTTGCGAGCTGGCCGTCTGGCAGGTCTGTAATCTCGAAGGTCACCGTCTGCAGGTGCATGAGAGCTTCGGCAGAGATGCCTGCCTCTCGCCATCTCTCAATTGCCACCTGGGCCATCGCCAACACTTCGACCTGCGTTAATTTGTGGAGGTTATATCCGTCCGGCATGTTTCTACCGGCGCTCCACAAGATGTCTTCCCTTTCTTCCATCTTTGCTTTGGCGTCGTCAGGAGAGTTAGCAGTTTCGACGCCGGATGTCATTGCTTCCTGCCCAACAGTTCCCGGGATCAGCATCAATGCTGGCGGCGTTACACAGGCCGCGCCACCAAGATAACCGGGCGCGGTAGCACCCTTTTGCGTAAATACTTTGCCTCCGGTTGTGTTGTTCCCAATGATGAAGTCGGTGACAGCATTCCCGGGACCACCGACGGCCGAGGCCGATCCCACGTAACCCGGTAACCTGTGGGTGGACAGGAACCGCACGTTGGTGTTGATCCCGAATTGCGTTCCCACGCCTGGATCGAAGTACGTGCCGGTGATGGTGTTGCCGGTGATGCCAAGGCACCCATCGACATTGGCGCCCGTAGTTGTGCCGATATTGGTTGCAATACCGCGTGCGCTAAGGCCGGCAGGATTTTGTATCGTGTTGTTGGCGATGTTCGCGTTTACGTCAGGGCTGGCGTTTCCATTTGCTGTCACGCGAATGCCAGTGCCGCCAAACTGTTGAATGAAGTTGCCGTCGATGCGAGTCGAGATCGAACCGGGCCCACCGATCATGTTTACGTCAATGCCAATGCAATTACCCGTGGGAAGGGGCTCGCAGGCAGACCCCGGCGTGATGCCGTTCGAGTCTTCGCCGATGTGGTTGCCGGAGGCCTTCCCGGTAAGTGCGCCGCTATACGGATTCAAACCCGCGTAAAGGATGCTCTGCAAGGTGACCTTATTGAACTCGGAGTTCGTTACATCATAGTTGCCGCTCATTCCGTTTTGGGCCTGGAGGATGACGCCGCCCCCAGTGTTATCAAACGAGCAGTTGGTTGTCGTGCCACCTATTGTGCCCGTTCCGGCAACCGCGTTGAAGAGTACGGAATTGCCGGGGAGGCTGTTCTTAAAGACAACGCCAGTGAGATTAAGGGTCATATTCACACTAGTGGCGGTTGATACGCTGTCGAACAGGATTGACTGATCCGTAAATGTATTGGTTTGCACAGTCTTCCCGATTTCTGTCGTGCTGCTGTCCATCAATGGGTAAATGTTGTTCGTCCGTGTGCCGGTAATTCCCATTGTGAGGGTCGAACTGTTCTCGATGTTCGCTACCACAATTTGACGTGCGGCGTTGTCTTTGATCATTGAATTGCTGATGGAGCAGGCGCCCTTGAGGTTCTGAAAAGTTAAACCATCCTCGGATGCCTCATTGCCGTTGCCCGTGATCGTAGAATTCGACATCGTAAACACTGTCACGTTATTACCGTTGATGCCCATCTGATTGCTGCCCGTCACGCTGACGTTCGTTAGGGTGACGCCGATGACACCGGACAGGTATATGCCAGCGACGCAACTGAGATTATTCCCAGTACGCAGATTGCCGCCGCACTGCGTCGAACTGCCCGCGACAGTCTGCGTTTGGGCATTGTTCGGCAAATTCATGTTCGTGAGCGTAATGTTTGACCCGCTGATGATTTCGACGCCGTTGCTCGTCTTATTCTGGATCGTGCCACCGCTACCCGCCGTCGTGCCGGAGCCGGTGACAGTGAACGAGCCGTTGGTGTTATTAAGTTTTATGCCGTTCACTCCACCATTGGATGAAACACTGGTCAGCGATACTACGAGAGGAGTAGTGCCGCTTGTCCGCGTGATTTCGACAGCCGTAGCGCCGCTGGTGGTGATCGCTCCGCCAGTTGACGTAATGGTGTTGCTGTTGTCGGTGGCGAGCAATCCGCGTTGATTCGCAGCGGGTGTAATGTCGAGAGTGCTAAAAGTAATCGTGCCTGTGTTGGTTAGCAGGCTAACTCCGGTGCCGCCAGACAGAGTTGATGATGTGCTGCCAAAATTCAGCGTGGCGCTGGAGGTGTTCACACTCAAGCCGATACCCGCAGGACTGGTGATCGTAGTTGAAGGGCTCGTCAGACTACCCGCAACGCTGGTCAGGCTGATGCCCGTAGTAGTACTGGCGGTCGACGAGATGCTGTCGAATGTTGCCGCGAGCGTGCCGGTTGTCAGGTTCAGCGCCTGGCCGGTGCCGTTCAGCGTTACGTCGGCGATGGTGAGCGTGCCGAAGCCGGTTCCATTAATGTCGGTTACAGAGTTGCCGCCAGTAAAACCACGAAGCGTGTTGCCCGATGCGACGTTAATTGAATTGCCTGCACTGGTGATGTTAACGATTATCGCGTTTCCGCTGTTTGTGGCGGGTAAGGGATCGCTGTATGGCGGCGGTGTAAGCCCCGTGATGGCCGAAAGGCTGGCGGTGGCATCCTGGCCGATGAATCGCTGCCCATTAAGCAGGGTCACAGGTCCGATGTAATCAAGGGCGCTTTCATACAGAAAGATATTGTCGTTGGCAGCAGGATTGTTGCC
>Ga0070697_100000994_pt1 | contig 21440 bp, 13 predicted proteins | sample KBSK1501metaG_FD_65475 | JGI IMG/M metagenome (GOLD analysis project Ga0070697, IMG submission 65475) | Corn, switchgrass and miscanthus rhizosphere microbial communities from Kellogg Biological Station, Michigan, USA - KBS K1-50-1 metaG | ecosystem: Host-associated > Plants > Roots >... | reverse complement strand
TATTGGCGTCCCAAAGCATTCCGAGTTGGAACCAGATTATTTCCTGGCTCAAGGAAATGGAAACGCTTCGCACCATTGCAGCGTAAGGCGTAAAAACCCGTGAAAGGGCATCAAACAGCCTAGTTGACGTAATCCAAAGGTGGATTGGAACACGGGTCTAAGCGGGGCAACAGCAAACGGTGTAGCACAAAATGGGTTGGGAACAAAGAGGCACGAACAGTTAATACGATGCATGAAAGAAATGGAAACACTTCGTGTATGCGCTCGGGTGCGGCTCTAACCGTCTCGTATGGGACCGAAAGATTCGTAGCAATGTTGTTCGTTCGGTTGTTTTTCCGTGACATTTACTCTCCAAGCCTGACTGCCTCCAATAGAGACAGTAAAATACGCTCTAAAAAAAGAGGTGCTTTATGAAGGCGATGCAGGTAAACAAGGCAGACCAGGGACCAGTGCTTATCTTGGGGGAGTTACAGAAACCGGAACCTGGCTTAGGCGAGATATTGATTCATGTTCATGCCGCTGGTGTTACCACAACAGAATTGCTTTGGTATCCCACGACACATACGAAATCAGGAACAGCGCGCCTGCGCGCGGTGCCAGCGCACGAATTTTCGGGGGTCATCGCGGCGATCGGCAAAGATGTTCAGGACTTCGAGATTGGCGACGAGGTCTATGGCATGAACGACTGGTTCGCTGATGGAGCCACGGCGGAGTTCTGTATTACGCTGCCCCAGAATATTGCGCACAAGCCCGCAACCTTAAGTCACGAGGCTGCCGCCTCAGTGCCGATCGGGGCCTTGACCTCATGGCAAGGACTGATAGATCGCGCGAAGCTAGAGCCAGGCGAGCGCGTATTAATCCACGGAGGCGCGGGCGCAGTTGGCCTATACGCTGTGCAATTCGCGCATATCCACGGTGCCCGCGTCATCACTACCGTCTCTGCTCAAGACATCGATTTCGTCAAGCGGCTCGGAGCGGATGAGGCAATTAACTACAAAACCTCCCGGTTTGAAAAAGAGGTTCGGGACGTGGATGTCGTCTTCGATACCGTCGGCGGTGACACGTTTGAGCGGTCATGGGGTGTCCTCAAGCCGGGTGGGCGCATGATCACCGTTGCCGCGGACGGCGAAGGTTCAACCGACCAACGAGTAAAAGATGCTTACTTCATCGTTGAGCCGAATCAAAAGCAGTTAGTTGAAATCGCAAAGCAACTTGACGCTGGACACCTTAGAGCATTCGTCAAAACCACCGTTCCCCTGAATGAGGCTTCAGGCGTGTACAGTGGAGCGTTCACGCACAAAGGCGGATACGGAAAGATCGTCATCGCTGTTTCATAACCCTAGCGACCCAAAGAAGGCAAAATCATTACGACAGACTTGTTTAGCTTTCAGCTACTTAAAGGAGATTTCGAGAGCGAAATCAAGTTTGTGGCGTCCCGTACGGGAGTCGAACCCGTGTCGCCGCCGTGAAAGAGAAGCGACCTAGTGTAATTCAACGGAACATCGCGGCATGAATAGCACTCTACTGCAATTGAAGGACTCACGGGAATACTTATGGGAAGCTTAATGGACGCGCGTTGGGGTGTCGCTGCTGCGCGGAGGATCTATTTATCTGCGAGATTTAGGCTCAGCTCTCCCGCTGAGGATACCCTGATCTGCTTCGGCCAAGTTGTAGAACCATCAAATTCCCTGCTTAACAGATCATTAGTCTCACCTCAGCACAAATCTGATCGCTTCCAAGGTAAATCTCTTGGAAGCGATCAGATCCTACCTGATTTAAGTTTCAATTGTGCGGCACCATGACAGACACGGTTTGATTCGACAAGTTGCCGTGGCCATCGGACGCCGTGATCGTGATCGTGTAGACGCGTCCAGGACCATATCCCGATCGTTCAGCACGCAGTCGCAGGTGATGAGGATCAACGATCTCCCAATCCGCCGCTGTGTTGCCGTCGCCCCCGCCGTTGACCGGCTCATTGCTGGTGACGGTGAGCAGGGTATCGACTGCCCCACAGTTATCGGTCGCTGTATAACTCACTGTGACATCGACCATCTGGTGATTGGGTGGCGACAACGTCGGCTTGTCAACGTTAGCCCCGGTAATCACAGGCGGCGTCTGATCAACCACCGTGACGTTTGCGACGGCTGAGTTTGAGATGCCCCGGTTGTTCGTCGCTATCAGTCTGCCAGTGTGCGTACCCAGAGCGAACGGCCCAGCCGGATCGAGTGACAACATTAAGGCATTGTCACCCACAGGATCATACGAACCGTTATCCACTTCGCCGGGGCTGATGGTGCCGGTGCAGGAATCATCTGCCGCCACAGTGATGTCTTTGGTCTTAACAACCGGTAGCACAATCACCTTGTTGGTGCCGGCCGGCTCGAAAGGCAGACTGTCCGTCGCGGCGACGTAGACACGTTCGATGACGTCGTGCATTTCTATCGTCACAGTGTTGTAGGTTCCCGCGATGCCGGCGCCGCTGCTCGCGCGGGCGCCGAAGGCTTTGAAATCCGTGTTCTGGTTGCCGGAGAAGGTGCAGCCCCAAAGGCGTATCTCGGCCGCGTTGTTTGAAGACTGATTTGCCGTCTGGCCGTCGACACCGAAGGCGGTGATCCCGTCCCCGCCAAATGCCGGCAGCCCCGTGTTGTTGACGAATTTGGTTCCGTGCGCTTCGAAAGCCGTCGAATTCAAGTTCGTCAGATTGGTTCCGCTACGATTTAACGCGCCGGCGACCACACAGCCCACGCCATTATGTTCAAAAGTGTCCCCGTTGGAGTGAACATTGACGACTGCGGAACTTGACTGGTTATTTGCGATGATGCATCCGATATCGGTATCGTGGAGACGATTGCCACTCATGAACGCGTAAATCTGGCCGCCATTGGCCCCCACGAAATTCGCGATCCTAATGGCCTCTTTTTGACCCGCGGCGTTGGCCGCCGCCGAGAAGTCACTGTCAACGATCTCGGCCTCGATTCTGCGCCCGGCCATCGTCGCGCCGGCATTTCTAATGTCAACTCCGCGGGCGCTGCCGCCGGAGATGACGTGGGCCACCCTTACCTGCGTGGCCGCAGTCCCAGCCAGCTCCGTCGCGATGCCGGCGGCCGCCGCGGGATTTCCGATGACGGTGAGCCATTCAATGGCATTCCTGCCGCGCCCCATCCTGATCGAGCCCGTGCGGCCAAATGGGGCGTTGAACGACGACTGCGGAAGCAACGAAGTATCGATCCCGACCGCCGAGCGGTCGCCCGCCAGGCCGTAGAGGGACATGTCTTGTTGAAGCTCGAGCCGCCCACCGTTGGGCCGCGCGCCGCCCGGCCCGCTAGCAGAGAGAACGTACGTGCCGGGAGCCAGGATCACAGCTGCGCCGGCGTTGGCGGGGTTGTTAACAGCCGCATAGAGTTCTTCGATCGTTGCCACGTACACAACCAGCTCGGAGTTCTCCTCGGCCTTTGCAATCAGTATTTCAAACGGCATTGCCGACAGCCCGCGCTGACTACGTGAGATGTTCGCGAACGTAATTGTGTTGAGGCCCAGCGTGACGACAGCTGTGACCGCGACGCAGCGCCTGACCCAATTGGACGCGCAGGAACGGATTCGTTGTTCATTACTCAACATAACTAATCTCCTTTCAATTATGAAGGCTTGCTTCTGATGTAAGGACCATCATTTGCGATCGACATTTTTTGCGGACGCTCCTCTCACTCCTGCTTGCCCGCCGGCAATAACGAATGGCGTACAGTTGTGGTCTGGGCGTCGCCGACTCAACTTTTCTGGCAGAGTCGGGCCGCGTAATGAGCTGTCATGAGCTAGCGCGCGCGGCGCGAACTCTGTTAACCTTCGCGCCACTTAGTAGTGCGCGAATCTCGGTTGTAACCTCTAACAGCGGCAAGTAGCAGCGCCAGCAATTGAGCGCAAACATCTTCGGCCCGACTGCTTGCCCAAAACGCCACACAGCGTTTCTTCAAGGCAGAGCCCGATGACACGGCCTTCACATCAAGTAACCAAGCTGCTGAAAAACTGGAGTGAAGGGGATCAGTCCGCTGCGGATGAGCTGATGCCTCTGGTAATTGACGAGTTGCGGCGTCTGGCTCACAACTACATGCGCCGTGAAAAAGCCGGCCACACGTTGCAGACCTCCGCGTTGATCAACGAGGCGTATGTGCGGCTGGTGGGCCAAAGCAAGATTCAATGGGAAAGCCGGGCCCATTTCTTTGGCATTGCAGCCCGGCTGATGCGTCAGATTCTGGTCGATCAAGCACGGCGGCGAAATTTCGCCAAACGCGGTGGCGGGGCGATTCGCGTTTCTCTGAATGAAGCCACAGCTATCGCGGAAGAGCCGTCCGCCAATGTGATGGCCCTCGATGAGGCTTTGAAAAATTTAGAGAGCATTGATCCGCGGCAGAGCCGCATTATCGAAATGCGTTTCTTCGGAGGCATGAGCATTGAGGAAACGGCGGAGGCGCTGAAGGTTTCACCCGGCACCGTCATGCGCGACTGGACTTTCGCCAGGGCCTGGCTGCGGACGGAGATGAGCGTGGATTGAGTGATCGCTCACAGCTGGAAGGCTAGCACGCTCGGGTTGAGCTGCACTTCGCGTGAGAGGTCTCCCACGAAATTCGCGCATGAACTAATAGAACGAAATCCGTCTTTGGCCTTGGAACTTTGGTCTTTGTTCTTTGGTAGTATCCCTAAGCTGAATAACTTTCGATAACAGTTTCAAAGGCCAAAGACTTGATTCGATTCCAGCAAGCGTCACGATCGCATACGGTACAGTCATGACAACGGGCGAACAATGGCAAAAGGTTCAGTGCCTCTTTCACGCGGCGCTCGAAAGAGAGCCGGGGGATCGCCAGGCTTTTCTCGACGAGGCTTGCGATGGAAACGAGGCGTTACGGAGGAAAGTTGTGCGTCTGCTTTCCGCCCACGAACAGGAAAACCACTTCATTGATTCGCCCGCTTACGTGGCCGCGGCCGGCATGTTGATTCACCACCACGAGTTCAAATCTGGCGAGACCCTGGGCCATTACAAGATTCGGTACGTGCTCGGCGAAGGCGGCATGGGCAAGGTTTATCTCGCTGAGGATACGAAGCTAAAACGTAACGTCGCGCTCAAAGTATTGCCCGATCCTAACGGAGGCAGCGAGGAGGGGCGCAGACGTTTATTGCGTGAAGCCCAGGCGGCGGCCGCGCTCGATCATCCGAACATCTGCGCCATTTATGAAGTCGATGAAGCCAGGGACCACAGTTACATTGTGATGCAATATGTGGAAGGTGAAACCCTGGAAGCGCGAATGGCCAAAGGCAAGCTTTCGCTTGACGACGCCTTGAACGTGGCGTCACAGGTCGCCGGCGCGCTGGCTAAGGCGCACGCACACAATATCGTTCACCGCGATATCAAACCTTCGAACATCATGCTGGCCAGTTGCGGCCAGGTCAAGGTTCTTGATTTCGGCCTGGCGAAAACCGCTGCCACCGCCTTAATCGAATCGAATGCAGCCGAGACAAAAGAGATCTTGACAACCCCGGGGATGATACTTGGCACGGTGCCTTACATGTCACCCGAGCAACTGCGCGGTGAGACTGTTGATATGCGCAGCGACATCTTCAGCTTTGGCGTCGTGCTCTATGAAATGTTGAGCGGCCGGTCGGCTTTCGGGCGCAACACTGACGCCGAAACTATTGGTGCGATTCTGCATGAGCAACCGCCTGAACTCTCGTCCATTGATCCGAACGTGCCCCACGCGCTCGCAGACATGGTGGGCAAATGTTTGGCAAAGAACGTAAAGCAGCGGTATCAAACTGTGCGGCAGGTTGAGCATGATCTGAACGCGGCGCGAACAGCCGAGTTTGCCGCCGTAAGGATTCCCGGCGCGCCCACGCGCGAGACGGAAATTGACCGCGCCAGTCCGCGGAAGACCGCGGGCACCGATATGGGAAGGGCGCGTCCGACGTCAAACCTTGAATACCTGGTAAGTAAGGTCAGGCATCACCGGCAGACGGCGATTCTGGCGGCGGTCGCTGTGCTCCTCGCGGCCGCGGCCCTCAGCTACTATTTTTATTTTGCTAAAGGCGGCGAGACCATAGACTCGATCGCAGTCATGCCGTTCGTGAACGTGAGCAACGACCCGAACGCGGAATATCTTTCTGACGGGATCAGCGACAGCCTCATTAACAGCCTGTCGCAGTTGCCGAATATTAAGAAGGTGATCTCGCTGAGTTCGGTGTTGCGATACAAAGGGAAGGAGATAGACCCGCAAGCAGTCGGGCGCGAGTTGAATGTTCGCGCGGTGCTCACGGGCAGACTCACCCAGCGTGGCGATGAGCTTTTGATTAGCACCGAGCTGGTAGACGTAAAGGACAGCAAGCGACTTTGGGGCGGGCAATACAACCGCAAGCTGGCCGACGTTCTTCCGCTCCAGGGCGAAATCTCGCGGGAGATTGCGGAAAGGCTCCGGCTGAGGTTGACGGGCGAGGAAAAGCAACGCCTGGCGAAGCGGTCCACCGACGACCCCGAAGCTTACCGGCTTTATCTATTGGGCCGCTTCTACCGGCGTAACAGATTAGACTTCCAGAAAGCCAGAGATTACCTCGAACAGGCAATCCAGAAAGACTCAAACTTTGCGCCCGCCTATGCCCAGTTGGCATACGTCTATCATAATCTGGCCTTCAGCCCATCGCAGCATCAGGAGGCAAGTCAAAAAGCTCAATGGGCGGCCCGAAAGGCTTTGGAACTGGACGACACGATTGGGGACGCGCATGCCGTTTTGGGGCTACTGAACAAGGATTTGAAAGAACTTGAACGTGCTTTAGAACTTGATCCGAACTCGCCGGATGCTCAGCAATATTACGCGAAGCTGCTTTGGGCCACTCGGCTGGATGAAGCTATTCCCCACATGAGGCGGGCGCAGGAGCTGGACCCGCTTTCGCCAGTCATGTACCTGGACCTGGGGAAGATGCTCAATTCCGCCCGCCGATTTGACGAGGCGACGGTGCAGTATCGAAAGGCATTAGAGCTGAACCCGAACTACGGGCCGGCCCACCGCAACTTAGCACTTTGCTATGCGGTACAAGGAAGGTATGAGGAAGCCATCGCAGAAGTTGACCTGCTGAGGTCTGCTGAAGAGCCGTCGGGCGATTTGTCGTTACGCGGGTATATCTATGGGCTGTGGGGAAAGAGAGCCGAGGCGCTGAAGATGCTCGATGAGATGAACAAGAGGTCAAAGGGGAGTGACATTAATCCGCAACCATTCGCGTTAGTCTATACGGGCCTGGGCGATAAGGATAAAGCATTTGAATTCCTGCAGAAGAAGTATCCTGCTCCTCTCATACCGCCTCTCAGAGTTGATCCCGTATGGGACAACCTGCGCTCGGACCCGAGGTTCGAAGAGATACTCCGGCTGAGGGAATCGCGCAGCGAATAAGGTTACGCAACAGAGTTTTCAGCTGCGTGAACGCGGCCATTCAAGGACAGGCAGATGAGCGCCAGAAGAGCCACATCGTTGTTTTGGGCCGGTTGCTTGCTTGTCCTCTGCTTCACATCCGCATTCGCCCAAAGTCAGACCACGGGCCGCATCGCCGGGACTGTTAGAGACCCGAACGGCGCGCTCCTCGTCGGGGCCAGGGTGAGCGTCACGAGCCTCGCCACTTCCGAAGAGCGAAGAGTCACGACCGACACGGAAGGCAACTACAGTGTGCCGCTTCTCGCGCCCGCCACCTATCGCCTCAAAGTCACGGCCAACGGATTCACTTCAGCCCTTTACGATTCTGTCCGGGTGGTCATCACCGAGACCACGACAGTCAACGCGGGACTCACGGTCGCGGGTGTAACAGTTGACCCGATCACGGTGCGTGCCGCGACGTTCACCCGAACGGACGGCCCGCAGCTGGGCCGCGTCGTGGACTCGCGCGCGGTCGCAGAACTGCCGCTGGCCACGCGCAACTTCCTGCAGATCCTCGCCCTCTCGCCGGGTACCTTCGCGGACCTGCCCGACAACACGGCCCTGGGCCGCAACTCACAAAGCGTCTCGGTCAACGGCGCGCGCCGCACGCAGAACAATTTCGAGATCAACGGCATTGACGCCAACGTTCTGAGCTCGAACGGCCCGGCGTCGGTGGCCGTGCCCGCGCCGGAGACCATACAGGAGTTCAAGGTACAGACCTCGCTTTACGACGCGACCTTCGGGCGCGCCGCGGGCGGCAGCGTGCAGGCAGTCACCAGAAGCGGCACGAATGAGTTCCACGGGGCGGCTTACGAATACTTCCGCGACGACGCGTTCAACGCCAACAACCCTTTCCTGAAGGCGGCCGGCCGGCCTCGGCCAGTGCTCAAGCGCAACGTCTTTGGGGGGCTGCTCGGCGGCCCCATCAAAACCGACCGGGTGTTCTTCTTTGCCTCATACCAGGGCACGCGCAGCCGCGCCGACTTCCTCACCACCGACCTTCTTATCGCGCAGGGTCTAACCGATGATCGTTCCGAGCAAACCTTGCTTACGACGTTCAGGCCGAGGCTGCAAAACTTATTGCCGGCATCCAATGTAAATCCGGTGGCGCTGGCGCTCTTGAACACCAGACTGCCCGGCGGCAGGTTCGTGATCCCCACGCCGCAGGCCAACGGCCGTTACTCAGGATCGGAAACTTCCACTTACCGTGAGGATCAGTTCAACGCGAACGTTGACTACAGTGCAAGCGAAAAAGACTCGCTGGCGGTGAAGTTTTTCTTCTCGAACGCGCCGCAGTTCATTGCGCTGCCCGGCGGCGGAGCTAACGTTCCGGGCTTCGGGGCGGACAAGTATAACGACGACCGGCTGTTCTCCGTCCAGGACATTCACACCTTTGACGCGCGAACCATCAACGAAGCCCGTGCCGGCTACAGCTATATCCGCACGGAGCAGTTCGGGCGAAATCCGGTGAAGGACTCAGAGGTCGGAATCAAGCGGGCTAACTCAGCCACCTACCCGGGGCTGCCCCTGATTCGCATCGGCCCACTGGCTATCGGCAATGCCGGTACGAACGTCGATCTGCAGTTCAATAACTCTACGACTACTCTGGTTGATATTCTTTCGATCAATCGAGGGCGTCACAGCATCCGCACGGGCGGCGGGCTTATCTATTATTGGACTACTCTCGCCACGAATAACAACCGGCGCGGACAAATAGTTTTCCCCAGCTTCAACAGTTTCCTGATCGGCCAGGCAACCAACTCGGTGAACGGGGACGGCATCAACACCCGCATCCTGCGCACAACTGATTACAGCTTGTTTCTCCAGGACGATTGGAAGTTCTCGCAGAAGCTGACTCTTAACCTCGGCCTTCGTTACGAGCTGGACCTCCCTCCTTACGAAACGCGCGGCGCGCTGGCGACGTTCGACCCGGCGCTGTATCAGCCGAGGATGGAGGTGGATGCGAGAGGCAACCCGGTGGGTCCTCCCATCCGCGGATTCGTGCAGGCGGGGAACGTTATCTCCCAATTCGACCTGGCCGATGTGCCGAACGTCGGCAAGCGCGTCTTGACGAGCGTTGATCCAAACAACTTCGGCCCGCGGCTGGGCTTTGCCTACTCGCCGTTTAATACAGGGCGACTGGTCATACGCGGCGGCTACGGGATCTACTATTCGCGCCCCTCCGCCGTTTACATAAACAACACAATTAACTCTCCGCCGACCTTCGTCCTTCGCCGCAGCCCGGCGGGTGAGTCGGTTCGCCTGGAAGACCCCTTCGTCCCTCTGCCGTTGCAAGATCAGTTTCCCACGTTCGTGCCTGGCGTCGCTCTTTCGAGCAGTACGTTTGATCGCAGTCTGCGCACCGCCTACTTCCATCAGTACAACGGCAGCCTTCAGTATGCTCTGGCCAATGACCTGGTGCTCGAAGTCGCGTACGTTGGCACAAGTGGGCACAACCTGTTTCGTAACGTCCGCATCAACCAGGCGCGGCTTGCGAGCCCGGGAAGTCCGATTGTTAATGCCGTCGCCGACCAGGTCATTACAACCAACACGCCAGACAATGCCCCGCTGCGAGCGCCCTTCCAGGGCGCTGACATAGCCGGCTTTCAGCAATTTCAATTCACCGCTGAATCAAGCTACAACTCGCTGCAGGCGAGCCTGACCAGGCGGCTCTCCCGGGGACTGCAACTGCTCGCTTCGTACACTTACGCGAAGTCGCTCGACAACGCCTCAGGCCAGGGGGACATTGATACTTCGACCATTCTCGGCAACCAGCTTGACGACCGCGCCAACCGCGGCGTCTCTGATTTTGACCGCACGCACCGCTTCGTCTTGAGCTACCTGTGGGATTTGCCGCGCCCGGCTTTCGCGTCGGGGTCAAAGGCCGGACGGCTGCTGCTCTCCGGCTGGCAGGTGGCGGGCATCGTCACCGCGATGTCCGGTCAGCCGTTTGACATCGTCGACTCCGCTGCGGGCTCATTTTACTTCGGGGCAAACAGCGGACTCTCCCGGCCGAACTGGGCACCCGGCGCGACTGTGCGCACGGCGACCAGCAACGTCCCGGCCGGATACTTCTTTAACCCGCTCGCGTTTGTTCGGCCAATGGTCCAGGCAGGCCAGCCAATCCCAAGCTCAAGTGGCGCTGCTATCGCAAACGCTCTCGGCACCGACATTGGCGACGTGGGGCGCAATGGCTTGCGCGGGCCGCGACAGTCAAACGTGGACTTCTCGATCATAAAGCGCTTGCCGATTAGTGAATCAAAGAACATCGAATTCCGCACCGAGTTTTTCAATCTGTTCAATCACGTCAACTTCGACAACCCGGGCGGCAACTTTAACGCTGTGCCTTCATCCAGCATTGATCCGAACACAGGTCAGATCATTAATTCCGGTAATCTCGGCGACTTCGGGCGCATCATCTCAACCAGCAACAATCCGCGGCTGATTCAATTTGCCTTAAAGCTCAATTTCTGAGCGGCCTTTACTTATGGTACGCCGCCGTGAAAGAGAAGCGACCCAGGCGACTGACTCAGAAACTCCGCGTCGCTGTCGCCGTGTTACCGGCGGCGTCAGTAACCGTCAGTGTGATCGTGCCGCGGTCGAACTCCCGAATCGAAAATGAAGTCGTCGGTGTTGTCGTCACCCGATCCGGGCTCGCCGCTGTCCAACTTAAATCCCACCTGTAGGAGACGATGTTGCCTGTGGAAGCGCTTGCGTCAAGGTTGAGCGTCGGACAGCAGGTTACGTTGTAGACAAAACTCGCGCTGAGCGGTGGCGGAGTCGGCGTCGGCGTTGGAGTTGGAGTCGGAGTTGGAGTCGGCGTCGGCGTCGGCGTCGGCGTCGGCGTAGGTGTTGGTGTTGGCGTAGGTGTTGGCGTTGGTGTAGGCGTCGGCGTAGGCGTCGGTGTCGGTGTCGGAGTCGGAGTTGGGGTCGGCGTCGGCGAAACGACATTCACGGTCACACTACCCGAAACTTGTGCGCCAACCGCGTCGGTGACTGTGACGTGGTAGGTCGTCGTCGTCGTCGGGGTGGCGATGGGATTATGGCGCTGAGGGTCGTCCAGCCCGGCGGCAGGCGTCCACAAGTAGGTGTATGGGGGCGTTCCACCCTGCGGGATCGGTAGGAGCTGCGAAGCGTCGCCCACCTCGATTGTCGCCGGATCCGCTGTGACCTGAGTGAGTTGAAGACGGACAAAGACGGTGACCGAAGCCTCCGCGCTGAATTCGGCGTCATCAGTTACAGTAACGTGATACGTGGTCGTGACGTCCGGCCTCGCGACTGGCGCTGCGATGTCGGTGTCGCTGAGACCGCCGAGGTTCGGCCAAAAGTAGAAGTACGGCGGGAAGCCACCGGATACGCGCGCGACGAGTTGAGAACTTTGGCCGACATCGATCACCCAGGGACTAGCTTCCGCCGTTGCCGTTAGTGGGTGCCCTACCGATAGCGTGATTCCGCCAAGCCCAAAGTCTGGCCCGCGGTCGTAGCGATAATCTATTGACTCTGGGGCGAAGTGCGCGGTGTTGGCCAAGACACAGACCGACCGCGTGGTCTGGCCATCGGCGTGTTCCGTGTGAATGTAAACCGGCGCGAGCAACGCTCTTTCCTCTTGATCGAAGGGGAGAAACTTGAAGCTGTCTGGTTGGGCGATGTAATTTCCCGTCCAGAGATGGTCTGCACAAGGGTTCTGGAACACCTGACACGTGCCCGGCTCAATGAGCATTTCAAGGCGTTCGCAATACCAGGTGGGGGCCCGGTCCTCCGGGCCCGGGCAGCCTCGACTCCCGATAGTCAGGACCATCACGAGGGCGAGGAGGGCAAACTTGAGGGGGCGCGCGCGGCGGGCGCGCAACCAGAGCGCCTGGTAGCGCGGGTCGCGTCCATCTGTGCGCGTCGTTGGATTAAGTGTCGTCATGATCAGTTCCTCCCTGAAAGAATGGAGACGAGGGCGGGGTGCGCGAAGAAGCGGTGGACGAGGCTGGCCGGTACGCCGTCACATGCCGCAGCGTTGCTTATGCGCGAGCCCTTCACGACGAAGTCCTCGCCGATGTTGACATCCTCTTTGCAGTTGCCGACGACCTTCGCCGTCCAGCTTCCGTTGCCGCTCCACGTGTCGCCGTCGCGCTGGCTGTCGAGCCGGGCTTCGATGAACTGATTGCAGCCGGGCTCCGGCGAATGCTTCGCGCGACACCAGACGCTCAGATCGCTCTGGTCAGTCTCGACCGTGCAATGCACTGGCGTGTTTAGCAGAGACGGCAGGATTGGCTCGTTGGGACAGATCGCCGTCGTGCTGACGTCGGTCGCGACGAGCGCGCCGGTCGCGCGATCACGGTAAGCGACCGTCACTTTCCAGGTGCCCCGCCAGGCCTCCGGCAAGGTCTGTCCGTCGCCCTCCTTCTGCTTCTGCGGCACACTCGCGCCGAGCGTCACCAGTCCCGTCGCGACGCTAAGTAAAAGAGCAAAGTAGATTCTGCGTTTCATAGCCGCGTCTCCTGTGTTTGTGGGTGGCGCCAAAGCTCGCAGCGACTCACCCGCGAGGGTTTTTCTCTCCCATTTGTTAAGTCGGAAACCGCCGGCGAAAACTATCAGCGGGCATAAGCGAACTGTCTGCCGTCAGCACGGGCGCGGTTTCAAGTCTGAGTTTGGTGATATAATCGCGCGCGTTCTGAACCGGCAAATCCAGACCACGGACGGTTTAGCGAGAGGGCCTCGTGGCTTTATCTTCCGAGACAGTGACCGGTCTGCTCATGCAGTGGCGTGCTGGCGACCGGAGCGCGCTCGACAAGTTGTTCCCGCTCGTCTATGACGAGTTGCGCCGCCAGGCCAGAGGCTACTTGCGTCGCCAGCGGGCGGGACAAACGTTGCAAACTTCGGCCCTGATCAATGAGACTTACCTCCGCCTGATCGACCACAAGCACATGCGCTGGGAGAACCGCGCACACTTTTTTGCGGTGGCGGCGCAGGCCATGCGCCGCATCCTCATAGATCACGCGCGCGCGCGCAACGCGACCAAACGCGGCGGCGAGGCTGTCAGAGTCTCGCTCGAGGAAGCGACTACGCTCGCGGCCGAGCGCTCCGCCGAACTGATTGCGCTCGACGAAGCGTTGAATGAGTTGGCTCGCTTCGATGAGCGCAAAAGCCGGGTGGTGGAGCTTAGATACTTTGGCGGGTTAAGCGTGGAAGAGACGGCGCACGTGCTCGAAGTGTCAACGGTGACGGTGATGCGAGAGTGGCATGCGGCCAAGTTATGGCTGCTGCGTGCGCTGAGCGGCGAGGTGCAGAGTTGACGCCTGAGCGTTGGAAAGAGATAGACCAACTGGTCCAGGCCGCGCTCGCGTGCCCGTCTGAGGAGCGCCCGGCCTTCCTCGCGCAAGAGTGCACGGGCGATGACGCGCTCCGGCGTGAAGTTGAAGCGCTGCTGGCGTATCAAACGCAAGCCAGCGACTTTCTCGGGCAGCCAGCCCTGGAGCACGCCGCCGCGGTGCTCGCTTCGCCACCAGAGAAGTTGGCGGCCGGTAGCACAATCGGTCACTACCAGATCATAGAGCCGGTAGGCGAAGGCGGGATGGGTGAAGTCTATCTCGCACGCGACCAGAACCTGGACCGCAAGGTCGCTTTAAAGCTGCTGCCGCGCGACTTCACCAATGACATCGGACGTGTAAGGCGGTTCAAACAGGAAGCCTGTGCGGCCTCGGCGCTCAATCATCCGAACATCATCACTATCCACGAGATCGGCGCGGAAGGCGATGTGCACTTTATCGCCACTGAGTTCATCGAAGGCGAAGACCTGCGCGCGGTCTTGGCGCGTGGGCCGGTGAAGACTGGCGTAGTGCTCGCTATCGCCGAACAGGTCGCCTCGGCGCTCGTGGCGGCGCACGAGGCGGGGATCATTCACCGCGACATCAAGCCTGAAAACATCATGGTGCGACGCGATAGCATCGTGAAGGTGCTCGATTTCGGCCTCGCTAAGCTCACTTTGCCGCGTCCAATGGTGGTGGACACAGAGATGCCGACGCGCGCGCTAGTAAAGACGCACCCCGGCATTGTGCTGGGCACTGTCCATTACATGTCGCCAGAGCAAGCGCGCGGGTTGGAGACAGACGCGCGCACCGACCTTTGGTCGTTAGGTTGCGTGGTCTACGAGCTATTCGCAGGCCGGGTGCCGTTTTCAGGTAAGACCTCAAGTGATGTGCTCGCCGCGCTGCTTGAGCGCGAGTTGCCGCCGCTCACCCATCACGTGTCGGGCTTGCCGACTGAAGTGGATTGGATCGTCCAAAAGGCGCTCAGGAAAGATCGGGAGGAACGATACCAGACAGCTAAGGAACTGCTCACCGATCTGAAGCGCGTGAAGCAGCGATTGGAATTTGCAGCAGAGTTGGAGCGCAGCGCCCCGCCGGAAGGAGGCGCGGCTGCGGCCGCGGCGACGAGCGGCGGGCATTCAGCCGCCGGCACGACTGGGGTCGCCACAGCGCAGACCGGCGCGGGCGGCATTCACGCAACGTCAAGCGCAGAGTACATCGTCACTCAAGTTAAGCGACACAAGCGTGGGGCAGTTGTTGCGCTGGGAGTGCTGGCGCTTGCGGCGGCGGTGACACTGTTCTGGTACTTCGAGCACCCTCGCGCTGCTCCTGTCCTGACCGAAAAAGACACCATCGTGCTTGCCGACTTCGTCAATACCACGGGAGACGCGGTATTTGATGGAACACTGAAGCAGGCGCTGGCGGTCGCGCTTGAACAGTCGCCTTTCTTGAATATCTTCCCGGAGCAGCGCGTGCAGGAGACGCTGCGCTTCATGAACCGCTCGCCGGATGAGCGGGTAACCAGAGACGTGGCGCGGGAGATATGCGTGCGTCAGGGTTTGAAAGCATACCTCGCAGGCTCGATCTCAAATCTCGGCAGCCACCTTGTCATCACGCTGGAAGCCGTGAATGCCCAGACAGGAGACACGCTGGCCCGCCAGCAGGTCGAAGCCGAAAGCAAAGAGCAGGTCTTGAGTGCGCTCGGAGGAGCGGCGACCAAGCTCCGGGAGAAACTTGGAGAGACTTTGGCCTCGATTCAAAAGTACGACGCACCGATTGAACAAGCGACGACCTCATCGCTGGAAGCCCTCAAGGCTTACTCACTGGGACGAGAGCAGCATTATAAAGGGAAAGAGGCAGAGGCGATTCCGCTTATTCAGCGCGCCATTGAACTCGATCCCAACTTCGCCCTCGCCTATGACGGGCTGGCTTGGCTTTACTACAACTTAGCGCAGCGCCAACTTGCGCGTGAGGCCATGCAAAAGGCGTTTGAGCTACGAGAGCGAGCCAGCCAATATGAAAAACTTAAGATTGCCGCCGATTATTACTGGATCGTAGCAGGTGACATGGAAAAGGCCATCGAGTCGCTAGAGCTGCTCACGCGGACATACCCGCGCGATTACGTTTCGCGCAACAACCTCGCTTCTCGAGACAACGCTCTGGGGCGATACGAGCAAGCCATTGAGGAAGCCCGTGAAGCCATTCATCTCAATCCAAATTATAATTTTGCGTATGGTAACCTGGCGCTTGCTTTTATACGCCTCAATCGCTTCGATGAAGCAAAAGAGATTTACGAACAAGCTCTGGCGCAGAAGTTCGACCGAGCTCGCTTTCACGCCGGCCTCTATACCATCGCTTTCGTGCGAGGAGACACGACGGCGATGCAACAACAACTCGACTGGGCGCGCGGCAAGCCGGACGAGTACAACACGTTTTTGTGGCAAGCAGAAACGGCAGAGTTCCTGGGCCAGTTGCGAAGAGCGCGCGAACTCTATCAACGCTTCGCCAATGCAGAGCTAAGCCGCAATTTGCAAGAAGATGCAGCGAACGCTGTCTCAGTGAAGACCTTGGGGAACGCGGCGGCGGGGAATTGTCAGCAGGCCCGCGAAGAGGTCGCACGCGCCTCTGCGCTTCCGGGCACCGAATTCTCTTTTCCCAGAATTGGCCTGGCGCTGGCCCTCTGTGGCGAACTCGTGCGGGCGCAGTCTTTGGCGGATGAAGGCGCTAAGCTGTTTCCCAAAAATACTTTAATAAACGCGGTCTGGTTACCGGCGATACGGACGGCAATCGAGGTTCGCCGTAACAACCCTGCTCAGGCAATTCAATTCTTGCAATCAGCCGACCGCTACGACAGGGTAGGCGGGTACGATGCTTACTGGGCGGAATACCTTCGCGGTCAGGCTTATCTGGCGCAAGGCGTGGGGGCGGAAGCGGCATCGGAGTTTCAAAAGATTCTGGATCGCAAAAGCCTGGCGCCGACTTCCGTCTTATATCCGTTAGCGCATCTCGGCCTGGCCCGCGCCGCAACGCGTCAAGGCGATTCCGCGAAAGCGCGCAAGGCTTACCAGGACTTCTTCGCGCTGTGGAAGGACGCAGACGCAGACATTCCAATCTTGCTGGAAGCGAAGAAAGAGTACGAGAAGCTGAAGTGATTTTGGAATGCGGTCACTGCTCGCCGCTTTGATTCGCGCGCGCAGCGGATGCGGAAAGATGAGGAAGATCGAAGAGCTCATGGCACGAGCGCACGTCATTCTCAAGTCATCACAAACGTCAGCCGGTACGACTCTTACCTTCGCGCTTAATAGAACAACGATTCGAGAATGGGCCAACTAGTCTTACAATTCGACAAGGCCAACTTTGATGGCGAACCGCACAAGGCCCGGGATATGGTGAATCTCTAAACGATCCATCAACTGCATTCGATGAGACTCAACCGTCTTCACGCTGACGCTCAATTCCAAAGCGATTTGTTTCGTCGTCTTGCCTCTGGCAATTAGTTGCAAGACTTGCGTCTGACGAGATGATAACCCGCCGAGCGGACCTACTTGTGTACCGTGGATACATTCTATGATCAGGGGCTTCGAAATTGGCGGACTAAGATATGTGTCGCCTCGAGCGACTGCTCGAATCGCTAACTCGAGTTCCTCTCTGGCCGAGGCCTTTAACAGATAACCTGCCGCGCCCGCTCGTAGAGCCAAATAGACGTGTTCATCATCCGTATACATCGTAAGAATGACGACGCGGACCCGTGGAAATGTCTTTGCTAAATGGCGGGTGACTTCCAAGCCATTCAGGCCCGGCATTGCAATATCGGTTAGGACCAAGTCCGGCTCGTGCTTTTCGACCAAACGAATCGCCTCTTGTCCGTCACCAGCCTCGCCCACGATTTCCACGCTGGATATTTTTTCCAACAGTGATCGGATGCCCGCGCGGACCAGTTTATGATCGTCAGCAAGCAAGACTCGAATGGTCTCCACAGCGCACTTACTTCCTTTGTTCTTGGGGCTTGCCCTGGCCATCGAGCACGTTCCTGACCTTTCGGGCCAAGGCGTCTGGCTCAAACGGCTTTTGGATAAGAGGTGTGTCCGCATCCAGCACTCCATGGCGAACAATGGCGTCGTCGGTATACCCGGACATAAACAACACCTTCATCTCAGGACGTAAGGCGGCAAGGCGGTTCGCCAACTCGCGCCCGCTCATTCGTGGCATCACGACATCAGTGAGGAGCAGATCTACAGTATTCGGAAAGCGCTCGCAGACTGACAGAGCTGCATCCCCGTGCGCTGCAACGAGAACTTGATAGCCGTAGCTCTGCAGTACCTCATGAATCAGGCCGCGGACTGTTTCGTCGTCCTCAGCCAGAAGAATTGTTTCTGTGCCCTGGGCCATAATTTGTTAACAACCAGATCTGCGATCTTAGATTAACTGCGCGGTAAGCCGGTCGCGACGCGCCAACGCTCGTTGACATAGTCATTTGTGCCGTCAGGCGGTCCGCTCCAGATCTGATCGTGATCGCGTCGCGCCTGGCGCGGACCACGCTCGCCCCTGTGCACCGCACACCTTCCGTATTCAGAAAGTCGATATTCTCTGGGTCGCACTCGTTATCCGGGACGGAGGATACCGTCCAGTTGAACGGACGGATATCAGGGAAGGTAGGAATTTCTTGTCAGATCAAAACGGGGTTTTGTAGGGCGGCGACTGACAGAAAGAGGATCAATCGAGCAGTTGGTTTACTCGCGCGTACTCGTTAAGTTCGGCGTCGGTTTCCATATTCATCTTATCGAGGAGGCGCCGGCGGTGCGTAGTAACTGTGCGGCTGTCGATGCTCAACTGTTCGGCGATGTCTTTGTTCGAGATCCCTCTGGCGATTAGAAGCATCACTTCGTATTCACGATCCGATAGGGTTTCGTGCGGTAGTTTTTCGGGGTCTGACGCAAAAATAATCTTTTCGGCAAGCGCCGGAGTGATGTAACGTCCGCCCCGAGCAACCTTGGCGATGGCTTCATGTAACTCGTCCGACGGACTGCCCTTGGTAATATAGCCCTGGGCGCCCGCTCTGATCGCCCGTCGCGCATAAACCTCTTCTGAACGCATGCTGAAGATCAGCACCGGAAGACGTGGGCGCAGTTTTCTGATTTCTTTGAGCACATCCAACCCGCTCTTATCACCAAGAGAGATATCCAGAATCGCGATGTCCCAATCTTTTCGGCTCGCCAGTAGCACTGCTTCAGCCGGGCCACTGGCTTCGCCGAATTCAACTTCGATTCCCTTTTCGTCAAAGATACTCCGCACGCCATTGCGCACTACTTGATGATCGTCAACGCAGAGTATTCTTAGCATCTTGAAACTTCGCCGCGACGGCTACGATGATTTACCGAATCTCACACGGGCAGTAACAATAGTTCCTTGACTGCGGACGCCATCGATGCTCACTTCGCCGCCTACTAGATGAACGCGTTCTCGCATTCCGAGCAAACCGAGAGAACGCGCATTGTTCCGCTCCATCTCTGTAATACCGCGCCCATTGTCTTTGACTTCAAGTGTAAAGACGCTTGCGTCGTTCAACATTCTAACCTCGACGCGGGTTGCTTGCGCGTGCCGCAGCACGTTCGTGAGGATTTCCTGAAAAACACGAAAGATCGCTGTCGCCTGATCCCGACTCAATTCGATTGGCTCCGGCCCGGCATCGCAGAAGCAATCGATGCCAGTGCGCTGCTGAAACTGTTGCGTCTGCCATTCAATCGCCGCAACCAGACCCAAGTCATCGAGTACGCCCGGTCGAAGCTCAGAAGAAATTCGGCGCACTGAATCTATGGTCGAGTCTATGAGATTGATCATCAGCGAAATCTTTTCTCGCACGCCCTGCGCCTTCCCGCCGTTCTCTGAGGCCGACAACGTCCTATCGAATCCTTCCACGTAGAATTTCAAACCGGTAAGGGCCCCACCCAATTCATCGTGAATTTCGCGCGCGATGCGTGTCCCTTCTTCTTCTCGGGCGGATTGCAAACGACCTGAAAGGGCGCGTAACCGTTCTTCTGAGCATCTCAGCGCATCCTCGGCACGCTTTCGCTCGACGACCAGTCCGAGTTGCGCTGCCACGGCACTGATGATTTCGACGAGCCGATCGTCTTCGTCGCGTCGCTCGCGCAGAAAGAACTCGAGCACGGCAATGACTTCTTCGCCGGCACGAATCGGTATGCCAAGGCCAGCCTTCAACCCGGCCTTACTGGCAAACTCAGCCCGCGGAAAATTCGTATCCTGCGTGACGTCCCGAATCCAGGCCGCCTGCCCCGACGTCCATACGCGTCCCGGAAGGCCCTGCCCGGCCGTAAGCGAAAGGTCCTTCGTCGACTCTCTGAAGCTATCCAATCCTGGAGCAGAGGCGTACCATGCCGGGCAGCAGTCAAGCGTGTTCGCCTGGACATTCGGAATCCATGCCTGCCCGAGCGCCCAGCCCGTCTTTTCACAAACACGACGCAGCACGACCTCCAAAGCGGCTGGGAGATCCCGCGCCGCCGCGACATCCATCGTAATCATTTGCAGAAGACCGATGCGTTCGTCGGCCTGCTTTCTCTCTGTGATGTCATTCGTCGCAAACAGCAAACAAGGCTCTTCATGGAGTGCGAACACCTCACCCGAGGAAAGCACGACCCGCTCTTCGCCGGTCTTCGTTGTGAAATTAAGTTCTACGTCACGAAAGGGCTTACCTGCCTCCAGTAATCCGCGAATGCGGCGGCTTACGTCATTGCCGGCGAACCCTTTCATTTCAAAGACGGAACGCCCGATCACTTCTGCGCGCTGGAAACCAGTTTCCTGCACCCAGCGATCGTTGACATCGAGTATGACGCCGTCTCGGAGTCGAATGATCCCCATTCGGTGAGGACCGAGACTGAAGGCTTTGGAAAACCGCCTTTCCGAAGTGCGCAACTCTTCCTCCGCCCGCCTTCGCTCGGTGATATCGCGGCCGGTCGATTGAAGTTCGACCAGATTTCCCTGATCGTCAAAAATCCCGCGGTCAGTCCACTCTTGCCAGCGAATTTCTCCGTCGGGCGACATGCTTTCGTGAATCTCAGTCGCCAAGGGCTTATCGGGCGTCAGCGAACGAATTTTTTCTCGGATGCTTTCGCGGTACTCTTCGACTACCAATCGATAAAAACTGTTGCCGATTAACTCGTCAGCCGGAATCCCAAACACGCGGCAATAGGCTTGGTTCACAAACGTACGCGTCCCGTCGGGCTTCCAGCGAACGATCATTTCCGTTTGGTCCTCGACGATGGCGCGAAACAGTTCTTCATTTCGTCGCAGAGTCTCTTCTGCGCGCTTGCGCTCCTCCAGTTCGCTGCGGCTTCGACGCAACGCGTCCCGGGTAGCACGCGCACCAAGGTACTGGAGCGTCATGACGACGACCGTGATCACCGTAAGCCCGATCCAGCGCGTCATTGGATTGTAAGGGATAACACGCCAGGGTAGGCGGCCGGTCAATTCCATGATAGCCAAAAGGAGATTTGTGAGAATGCACACCAGAGCTGTGGCAAGGCCGGCACGTGATCCGAGCAACAGTCCGGCGGCGAATATAATGATTAGAAAAGCGATAGCCGCAAATGTCGCAACCCCTCCCCCGGTCAGTGCGGACACTGTAAGGATCACCCAGACTCCCACAATCAGGATAATACTCGCGCCGCGCGTGTAGCCGCGCCGGTTC
>Ga0070697_100000992_pt1 | contig 21465 bp, 21 predicted proteins | sample KBSK1501metaG_FD_65475 | JGI IMG/M metagenome (GOLD analysis project Ga0070697, IMG submission 65475) | Corn, switchgrass and miscanthus rhizosphere microbial communities from Kellogg Biological Station, Michigan, USA - KBS K1-50-1 metaG | ecosystem: Host-associated > Plants > Roots >... | reverse complement strand
CCTATGCGGGCTCGCGGCACCAAGCATCACCGGCTTCGGCGGGCACCCCACCCGATTTTCACGCTGTCAGGGCGTCGCGCGCGACAGGGACGACTCTTATGTTTGTCAAGAGGGCTGGATGACCTTTCGGGGCTGCAGTTCTGGGGTTGCGGGGTGGTGTTCCGACCGGGTTATTGCCGGGTTGCGGACAAGACAGGGATGGGCCGCTCCAGGTGGAGCGCGCAAGCTCTTATCAGGTCACGTCCAGCAGGTCACAGATGGGGCCGGGGACGGCCGGCGAATCGTTCGAGGGCCAGCAGGTTCGCGGCAGCCGGATACCGGGTCGGGCCGCCCCCGGAGCTGTCGGGCGTTAGCCGCCGGCCGGGCGGAGGTGGGGGTAGACCTCGCGGGCGACGTAGCGCTTCAGGCAGCGGATGATCTCCGCCTTGGACTTTCCCTTCGGCCGTGCGGCGCCCGGCGTAGGCGCGGGTGGCCGGGTCAGAGCCCAGGCGGGTGAACACGATCCGCCACAGGGCATGGCTGGCCTGGCGGTCACCGCCAGGGCCGTGCCGGTGCCGGGTGAGGTTCCCCGATGATGCCGGGATCGGGGCGGCACCGCACAGGTGCGCCCAGGCCGCCTCGCTGTGCAGCCGCCCGGGGTGGTCCCCGGCCGCGATGAGCAGCAGCGCGGCGGTGCGGGGCCCGATCCCGTAGAGGGCGAGCAGGCCCGGGGCGCGGGCGGTGACCAGCGGGACGATGAGCTCGTCCAGGCCGGTGAGCTGGCCGTCCAGGAACCGGGCGCGGCGCCCCAGCTCGCGCAGCGCGATGCCGGCGGCGTAGCCGACGGTACTGCCGGGCCGGGGGCGTAGCGACGCCAGCGCGGTGATCAGGGCCGCCGGCGTATGCCTGGCGAACCGGGTCCGCAGGTCATCAGGGCCGGTCAGGACTAGGGCCCGGGCCTGGCCGTTGGTCCGCGTGCGTTCACCGGCGGCGCTGCGCCTGGCGACCATCAGGGTCCGGATCGCCACCCGCGGCGCCGTCCCGCCCCCTGGGCGCGCCGCGGGCCCGGCCGGACTGCGCGGCCCGCGCGGCCCGGCCGCGTCCAGGGGACCGGACGTGCCCGGCCGGCGCCGGTCCTGCCGGTCCGAGCGGGCTGCCTCGACGACCCGGACGCCGGCCGCGGTGACGTGGCGGGCCAACCCGGCGCCGTAACTGCCGGTCCCTTCGATGCCGGCCCGGCACACGGTCCCGAACCCGCCCAGCCAGCCCAGCAGGCGGGCGTAGCCGGCCGCAGCGGCGGGGAACTCCCGGACGCCGGGCAGCCCGCCGGCGGAATCGAGCGCGGCGGCGACATGCGTACCGGCGTGGGTGACCCGCGCCGCCGGTGACGGGGCGTGCTTCTTCTACGATGGTCACTGTCATCCCTTTCTCAGGTTGAGGGATGGCACGCACCCGCTGGCCGCCGGACCCGTGAATCCCGGCCTCTTGCACAGGCTGGGCAAATCGGGCCGGCACCGCCGGCAGGTGCCTGAACCCGGGGCCCGGCCGGCAGATCCTCTCGCACGACAGCCCGGACGGCATCAGCCGAACCGGAGATCAGGCCGGGACCCAGGCTCCCGGCCCTATGCCCGTACCCAGTCAAAACCGGGGAAGCCGGGCCGGAAGCACTATCCACATCCTCCCTGCCGAGTATGCGCTGGTGGGCTCTTAAGTGCCGGCGTCGCCGATGACACCCAGATTAACCGTTCGGGTCCGGCATCCAACCCACGACCGGCGGATTATGAGGGCGGCCGGGTCGGCTGGTCGGGAGGGTCAGTCCTCCACTAACCTGCACGGATGGTTCTTGTCGGTTCTAGTGGTTCTTGTGGGTTGCAGCAGCCGGTGTGGTTGCCGCTGGTGGTGTCCGGCCGGCGGGAGACCAGCTCCCCGCCGCTTCTCCCGGCTCCCGGAGGGAGGACCAGGGTACGGGGCAGCGCCCCGAGGCAGTTCAGCGGTTCGCGCTCCGGCGCGTTGGTGAGGACTCCTGCCCGTCGACGGCCGGGGCCAGCTTTATGCCGGGCGGCCACCGCGCGGTCCAGCGCGGAGGGCGCCTGCGCCCGGAGCGCGCTGCGGCCGTGGGCGGCGGCCGCAGAACGATGTGCGAGGACGTTCGCTGGTTCCCGGGCGTCCCGGGTGCCCCGCCGGTCTTACGCCACGGTGATGACGACCTTGCCGCGTGCGTGTCCCTGCTCCACGCGGCGCAGGCCCTCGGCCGTGCCGGCCAACGGGTATGTCTGGTCCAGGACCGGTGTGAGCTTCCCGGCCTCGATGAGCCCGGTGAGGGTGAGCAGTTGGTCCCGCTTCTGTTCGTGCGGGATCAGCCGGAGCCGCTCCCGGACGAGGCCGTTGACCACGACCGCCCGCAGGATGCCAGCGACGGGCCCGAACACGTGGCCGGGTGCGCCGCCGCCGTTGAGCACGAGGGTCCCGCCGGGGGTCAGTGCCCGGCGCAGCCGGCTCAGCGGCCGGTTGCCCACGTTGTCGAGGATCACGTCGTAACGCGCGCGCCCGCTGGTGAAGTCTTCCGTCGTGTAGTCGATGACGTGCGCGGCACCGATCGAGCGCACCAGCCCGGCGTTGCGCGTGCTGCATACCCCGGTGACCTCCGCGCCCAGCGCCGCCGCGATCTGGACGGCGTACGTGCCGACGCCGCCGGCGGCCCCGTTGACGAGCACCCGGTGCCCGGCCCGCACCGCGCCCACATCCCGGATCCCCCGCAGGGCCGCCGCCCCCGCCATCGGGATCGCCGCCGCCTGCTCGAAGGTCAGGCTCACCGGCTTGGGCACTACCTTGTCTGCCTCCGCGAGCGCGTACTCGGCGAACGCGCCCCGGCAGAAGCCGAGCACCTCATCGCCAGGCCGCAGCCCGCGCACGTCCGCGCCGGCCGCCTCCACCCGTCCGGCCGCGTCGATCCCGGCCACCCGGGCCTTCGGCTTGGTCAGCCCCACTTCCCCCATCAGCCGCGCGATCAGGGGGTCCCCTCGCAGGATGTGCCAGTCGTAGGGGTTGAGCGCGGCGGCGTGCACCCGGACCAGCACCTCGCCGGCGCCGGCCTCGGGCGGGCCGGTGTCCACCAGCCGCAGGACGTCCGGCGGGCCGAACCGCTCCTGGACAATCGCCTTCATCAGCTCACCTCGCCTCGTCGCGCCCTGTCGTGGTGATCGACGCTAACAGCCGGTCCGACAAGCGTTCTCCGGGCGGGTAAGCCTAGCGGGCATATCCGCGAGCCCGGGCCGGTGGCGCGTGTTCAGGCCGGCGGCCTCCTATACGACGGCCTCCCGCACGATGGACGGCCGGCGAGCTGGCCGCCAGCATCTGCCGCACTCCCCGCGGATCGCGCCCGCGCTGCCGATGGCGAAGCCCCGCGCCGGGCCCAGCTCAGACCAGCAGATCGTGAGTCCAGGCAGCCGGCCACCCCGTAACGGGTGCTGACCTTCGCCGGCACCGGCACCGGCCCAGCCGCTCAGCCTGGTTCCGGCACGCATCTGCCATGATCAAGCCTTTCAGGCCGCCCCTGAACCAGCGCCTGCCACGGACCGGCGCGACCGGGCGCCGGGCAGCCATGACCGCGGGCGCGCGCAGATCACCCAGATCAGCGCCCGCACCGGTGGCACCCTCACGCGCCAGCCGGCCGCGCCGAACGGCGGATCCGGCGTTTCTGGAACCAGGCCTGCCTGGCAGGGCCGCGACGCTCGGTGACAGGCTGCTCGCCGCCGGGCACAAGTTCCACAGCATGGACGCCCCTGACCATGGCCCGTATTCGCTGCATGCCAGGTGCCGGCCGTGCGGCGGCGATAGCCGTGTGGTCCCGCCGGCCGGCCATTGGCTTTGCGATCCGGACCTGCCAGCACACGCCGTGAGCGAGGTGCCGGCCAGCATCGCCAGGCATCCTGGCAGGACGGCCCCGGACGGCCGCCGGCAGGCCGCAGGTGGCCATGCCTGGGCTTTCCGCCGGGCTTACATCCGGGTGTGCGGGAACTCGACGGAGCGCCGCTGGAACGAGAGGATCTTCGGATTGCGGATCACGCCGTCGCGGATCTCGATCGCCCGGCCGATGGTCTGGTCGCGGTCCCAGGCGCCGGGCCCGTCCATCACGGTCCGCAGGTGCGGGATCAGCGCCTCGCTGATCTCCCAGGTGGCGGAGTTCCACAGGTAGGACGGGCTGTGGTCGACTCCGTAATAGTGCATTGCCCGGCCCAGGGCGAACATCGGCTCCGCGAACGAGGTGGGCCGCGCCCACTCAAAACCCATGCCCTGGTCGCAGGACACATCGACGAACAGGCTGCCGGGCGCGAACAGCCGCAGCTCGTCACGGGTGACGAACATCAGCGGCGCGTCGGTGTCCTGCAGCACGCAGTTGACGACGATGTCGTGCCGGGCGAGGAACTCCGCGATCGGCACCGGGCCGCCCGGCGTCAGCACCAAGATCCGTGCCGGGTCCCCGGCGGCGGGCTCGAAGTGGACCATGCCAACCGACGGGATGGGCGAGGCGACGGCAGGCACGTTGCGGTGGGTCAGCACGGTCACGTCGGAGATCCCGAGCGCCGTCAGCGCGGTGACCGCCCCGCGGGCGGTCGCGCCGAAGCTGATCACAGCGGCCCGGACGCGCCGCCCGTACGCCCCGGTCGTGCCCAGCAGCTGCAGGGAATGCAGCACCGAGCAGTAGCCCGCGAGTTCGTTGTTCATGTGGAAGACGTGCACGCCGAAGCCGCCGTCGGCCGTCCAGTAGTTCATTGCCTCCCATGCGATCAGGGTCAGCCGGCGGTCGATGCCCAGCTGGGTGACGGCGTAGTCCTGGACGCAGTGCGGCCAGCCCCACAGCACCTGGCCCTCCCGCAGTTCAGCGATGTCGTGCCCGGTGGGCTTGGGCAGCACGATCACGTCGCATTCGGTGATGAGCTGCTGCCGCGAACGCACGCCGACCACCATCGAGGCGAGCTGCGCGTCAGCTATTCCGAACCGCTCGCCGTAACCGCGCTCGAGGAAGATCCGCGCTCGCAGGCCCGCTTCGATCCGGTCCAGGTGCATCGGGTGGACCGGCAGCCGATGCTCGTTCTCCTTGCGGGAGATCCCGAACACGCCGAGGCTGAGCTGTCCCATCAGCGCTCCCATCCTCTCCGCCGGACGCAACCGGTATCTGACCACGATGCCGTGGCACCCAGGGCCCCGGCTACCAGCGTTGCCGGGGCCCGGCCGCCTTCTCCCGCGTGCGCAGGCGGCCCCGATATCTATACCCACGACCAGGCCCGGCCCGCCGGATGTAGCGCGTCGGCTCACTGGCCAGGTCCGGCCGGACATCATCCGGGCGATCCCGCGGCGCTGACAGCGCCTAGCCGTGCCCGCGCCGACGTGAAAGCGCCCGGCAGGGCCGGCCCAGCCGCATGGCATGAGCGGGCAGGGCAGGCCAGGGATCTCCCGGTGCCCGCATTGCGCATGTCTGCTGCCGCTGGGCAACGGGTTAAAGCTCGTCGCCCAGTGCCGGGCTGGGCCGACGGTCCCTGCTACGCAGGGTGAACGTTTGCAATGGTGCCCGGAGCCCTTCAGGGCACTCTCCCCTGCCGAATATTTGCGGCACGAGGATCGGCAGCCGGATGGTGGGGCTCGCACAGATCGTCTCGTTCGGTGAGGGCCTTGGCGGCTCCGGCCTGGGCCGTATGAGGCGCGTCACGGGGCAGGCCCGTGGGCGGGCCTGCGGACACTTCGATGGTGCTGGTCATGGTGGCTGCGGCGCCGTCGGTGGGCGGGCACCGTTGGATGGGTGCCGGGGCCTGGCAGATGGGATCCTTGCCGAAGGGCGAGCAACAACTGCGCCGTCGGGACCGTCTTCCAGCGCCCTATGGTGGAGGCGATTGCCCACGACGTCGAGGGGGTCAGGGAAATGCCGCAACCGCGACTTACCTTTGCTTGCGAACTTAGCTCTGAACGCCTTGACGATCTGTTCGCCGATCGGTCGATCATCGCCGGCCTTCGAGCGCTCAACAGCCGCGTCGCGCTGGCGCTCGCGGCCTTCACCCCGGAGCGCGCTGGGGTGGTGCACCGACTCAACGACGAGGGCGTCCCGGTCGTTGCCATCCCCCTTCTGTCCTTTGATGAGGGTTACTACTTCACGGCCGACAACTTCCTTCGGGCAGCAGACCGCTACGGGGAGTGGAAGGCGTGGACCGATGAGCAGCGTCTCGTCTGGGACGCTGTCGGTCTTGACATCGAGCCTGATGTTCGCGTCTATCAGCAGATCGCGGACAACCCGTGGGGCGTGATACCAATGCTGTTGCCTCGCATCTTGCAGCGGGGTCGCCCGCGGCGAGCGGCGGTGGCCTACGCCGGGCTGGTCGCGCGGATCCGGGCCGACGGCTGGCAAGTCGAGAACTACCAGTTCCCGCTGATTGCCGACGAACGCCGGGCCGGCTCCGATTTGCTTCAGCGACTTGCCGGGCTGGTGGAGGTCGGCACAGATAGTGAGGTCTGGATGTTGTACTCCTCCTTCCTGCGCTCTCTGGGCCCGGGCATGATCTGGAGTTACGGCCCGGAGGCCAGCGCGATCGCGGTGGGCAGCACCGGCGGGGCACCTGACATTCCTGGGCATCCCCAGGTCCCGTCTCTCGGGTAGGACGAGCTCGAAAGGGATCTCCTCCTTGCCAGCAGATTCTGCGACGACCTGTACATCCATAGTCTGGAGGGTTGTGTCGAGCACGGCTTCTTCGAGCGCATCAGCTCCATCGGCTGGGAAGAGCAGGCCGGTCCTCCTGATACAGCGAGGACGACCAGCGGCATCCGCGGTCTCCTCACCGCGGCCCTGTGGACGTCGGTTCACCCGGCGCTCACTCTCGGCGGCGTCGTTGCCTCGGCCTGTGTGTGGTCGCGTGCTCGCCGCCGCTGAGCCCGGATGTCACGCCATGGGGTATCTGTGGCACTGATTCCGTCGCTGACTCAGGTAGCGGGCCGCGCCGCCGCGCCTGCCGCCAGCACGTGGGAGCGGCTGTCGCGCGGCCAGCCGAACCCGGGTCGCTTCGATCCTGTCATGGCCGCTGGTCTCCCCGAGCCTGCGTGCAGGTGGCTCACTCATGCCATCGTCCCCGGCACCCCGCTCGCCCGAGCGGTCATCGTCGAGATGGAAGGCCACATTCGCCTTGGGCGCTGGCTGCCTTTCCGGGCCGTCCAGCTCCACGCCCCACCCGATGGCTACGTGTGGGCAGCGCGAGCCCGCCTCGGCCCCCTAAGGATCAGTGGGTTCGACCGCTTCGCCGGCGACACCGGCGAGATGCGCTGGCGGCTGCTCGGCCACATCCCTGTGGTCAATGCCACCGGTCCCGACCTCGACCGCAGCGCCGCGGGTCGTGTCGCCCTGGACGCGATGCTTGTTCCGACCGCTTTTCTCAACCCGCTGGTCAACTGGAGCGACGGTCCGCGCCCCAACTCGGACATTCTCCCGGGCCGCGGCCAGGTCATGGACATTGCCCGGCAGCACATCCGAGACCCACAGCGGGATCCCCGACGGGTAAAACAGCGCCTGGACATTCCCGCCGAAATCATGAGTCTTCCCCGCGTACCACAAATCGATGACCTCGCCCTTGCGGCTGACGGTTTTCTCCCGGCACCGGTCCGTGTCCACGACCTTGCCGTCCAGGATCAGGTACGGCACCCCCTCGGCCAGGGCCCGCTCCAGCGCCTCCTGCAAACCCGGCGCGGGCCGCGACCACCTCGATCACCTCATCGAGATACCGGTATGCCGTGGACTGCGGCAGCCCGAAGCCGGCGCCAAGCCGCGGGATATCGCCGTTGTCCCGGAACCAGGCCAGCCCGAACAGCGCTTGCCGGTAACAGCCCAGCCTGCGGGTTCCCTTCCGCGTCCCGATCTCGCAGCGGCGCGCGGCCAGCAGCCCGGAAACGAACAGGATCAGCTCCCTGGGCACGTCGAGCATGACACGATAGGAGACCACGCGGAGCCTCTCCCCGGTAGCGGTGATCTTTGGCGAGACTTCTTCTACCCGGGCTCCGCGCCTCCCCGGCGATCTCCGCTTATATCCGCGTGTCTGCCTCGATGCCCGCTACGTCACGTTTGCCCTACTCACCCTTGCTGGGAAACCTCAATGCCTGACCATGCAGGTGATCGAGGCGCAGAGATTTGGTCCTGGTGCCTCACGCTCACCTCCATATCAAGCATGACCGACCGTTCTGCGGTCTGCCGACATGCTGGAGGAGGGCGCGCAGAACACCCGGATCTGGAGGCTGCGGACTGCCGCGCTGGGTGGCACGGGCCTGCGCCAGGCGGTTATGCGTGCCAGCGCCCTTCGGTTACCAACTACGCACCTGGGCAGGGACCCGGACTGGGGAACCGTCCGGGCCCCAGGTACCCTCGGGCCGTTTCTCTCACGCCACCGCCCGTCTACGCCCGCGATCTCGGCCCGAGGCCGACTGCCGGGCCGAGGCCGGCCGCGCATGGTCCCCGCTCGGCACGGCCGCGGGCGGTAGCGCGAATCCGCGAACTGCCCCAGTCGCTGCGCGGGTCTTGTCAGGGTGGCGGGAGGCCGCAGCGTGGTGCACGATCGGATGGGGGTGCGAGGTGGGCGGAGGCAGGTCGTCGGTGCCGGTGGACCGGGCCAGCCCGGCCGACCTGATGCAGCTCGCCACGGACGTCGGACCCGCGCCCATGCACGTGGGCGCCGTGCTGGTTCTTGGCACCGGGCCAGGCTTCAGCGTTCAGGACGCACAGCGGCTGCTCGGCGAACGCGTCCACGCCGTGCCCCGGCTCCGGCAGCGGCTGCGCCGGCGCCGCCGGGCTGCGGCCGGCCGTTCTGGGTCGACGACCCGGCGTTTGACCTCCGCCACCACGTCCGGCAGATGCCCTGCCCGCCACCCGGCGACCAGCGGGCACTGCTGGAGGTGGCCGCGGCCGTGACCGGCGAGCCCTTGCCCCGGTCCCGGCCTCTGTGGTCCGCCACGTTCGTCACCGGCCTGGCCGACGGCAGCACCGGGCTGGTCATCGTCATGAACCACGTGCTGGCGGACGGCATCGGCGGGCTCGCCGTCCTGGCCAGGCTGGTGGATGAGATGCCGGGCCTGCCACCTGGTGACCCGGAGCGGGCGCGGTTCCCGGTCCCCGCTCCCGGTGCCCGCACGCTCGCCGCCGACGCCTGGGCGGGCCGGGCCCGCGGCCTGACCCACCTGGCGCGCAGCGTGCGCACGCTCCGGCAGGGCCTGGCCGAACTGGGCGGTGCCCGCCCGCCCCGCAGGCTCCCGCCGACATCGCTGAACCGCCCCACGGGGTCGCAGCGGCGGCTCGATGTCGTCGCCGCCGACCTGGCCGCGATCCGCGACCTGGGTCACGCCCACGGCGGCACCGTCAACGACGTGATCCTGGCCGCCATCGCCGGGGCGCTGCGGGCCCTGCTGGCGAGCCGGGGCGAGGAGCTCGACCTGGTGACGGCATCGGTGCCGGTCTCGGCACGCCAGGCAGCCACCGGCGGAAAACTCGGCAACCAGGTCGGGACGATGCCGGTGGCCCTGCCCGCCCGCGGCGACCTGGCCGCCCGCGTGACCCGGATCGCCGCGATCACCCGCGAGCGCAAGACGGCAGCCCGCGGCACCTCGGCGGCGGTACTGGGACTGCCGTTCCGGCTGCTGGCCCCACCGGGCTGCTCCGCTGGTTCTTCAACCGCCAGCGGCTGGTTCACACCTTCGCCACCAACCTGCGCGGCCCAGCCGAGCCGCTCACGTTCGCCCGCGCCCCGGTGCGAGCGGTGATCCCCATCCCGGCTACGACCGGCAACGTCACCGTCACCTTCGGCGTGCTGTCCTACGCCGGGACACTGCGGATCGCCGTCGTGTCCGATCCCAGCCGGGTACCGGACGTGGCCGTGCTCACGGCCGCCCTGCGCCGGGAACTAGGCAGCGCGGCCCGCTAACCGGCGCGGCTGACGGCCGGCTGCCCCCTGCCTCCGCCGAAGCTGAGCACGCCTGCGCGGCGCACGCCCATATCGTCCCGATCTGGACACTGCCGCTGGCCCTGCACTCAGCAGCCCCTCTCGTACAGATCGGTGGCTCTTTGCGTGGGCGCCCGAAGACTCAGGTTGCTCTCCGTGATGGGCTTACCCCATCAGCCTCCGTCCTCGGCTGGCAGAGTTCAGGCTGCCGCTGACCACGCGGGCATGGCGAAGGTCTCGCGCCGTGCCCGCGGCGCCCGGCCCAGCCTGCGGCGGAAGAGCATTTCCGCGGGATGGGCCTGATCATTGAGGTTGCCCGGCAACGGGTATGCATGCGGAACTGGCCGAAAGGAGGGCATTATGACCACGGCTCAGGGTCCGTATCCAGCTCAGTATCCTGTCCAGTTCGCCGTCGAGTACCCGGACCGGCCGCTCAACCGGCTGACCTCGTTCTTCCGTATCTTCGTGATCATCCCGATCTGGATCGTGCTCGGCACCGTCTCCGGCGCGACCTGGGAGTGGGCGGGAGGCCATTCCAGCATGGCCTACGGCGGCGCCGGCGCGGGCGGACTGCTGTTCCTCGGCCCGCTGCTAATGATCTTGTTCAGGCAGAAGTACCCCCGGTGGTGGTTCGACTGGAACCTGGAACTGCAGCGCTTCATCAACCGGGTGTGGACCTACCTGGTCCTGGTGAACGACAACTACCCGTCCACCGATGACCACCAGTGGGTCCGGCTGGACTACCCCTATCCAGACGCCGCCGCCGACCTCAACCGGTGGCTGCCACTGGTCAAATGGCTGCTCGCCATTCCGCACTACATCGTGCTGTTCTTCCTGGACATCGCGGCGTTCTTCGTCGTGATCGCGGCCTGGTTCGCCATCTTGTTCACCGGCCGCTATCCGCGCGGCATGTTCAGCTTCGTCGAAGGCGTCTTCCGCTGGCACAACCGCGTCGTCGGCTACGCGCTCACCCTGGTCACGGACCGGTACCCGCCGTTCAGGCTCGCGCCATGACCCGGAACCGCAGGGTGCGGGTGGTCAGGTAGCGGGTGGTGGCGGCGATAGCGAGGGTGTTGAGCAGGGCCGTGCCGATGGGGGTGCCGATCTGCTGGCCGGTGTTGACCGTGGCGGAGGCGACACCGCCGTCGGCGTCCGGCACGCGGAACGTGGCGGTGTTGGGGTACCGGTAACGACGGACCCGTCAGCACCGCTACAGCGTCCAGTTTCCTGAACGCGGCTGGCACGATGGGCGGGTGACGATCAGTGAGCAGATCGAGACGGCCCGGCGGGAGCGGCGGGGTGCTGGCGCGGGTCTGCCGGGCCGCGTGGCGGCTGGAGCAGGCCGGGCGGGAACGGGCGTGGGCACTGGCCTCAGCCCTCGCCGAGGGAGCGCCGATCCGTACTCTGGCCGGCGCGTGGCTGGTCAGGACGGCCCGGTTTGCCGCCATGAACATGCCGCGAGATTCCGGAAATGAGTTGCTAGTTTTTGGGTGCGGGTGTAATGTGAACGACACGCACCGGAACTCAGCCGCTGAGGGCGGCCAGCTACCGGGGCTACCGGAGGAGCGCATGCCCGCCGGCCTGGTTCTCACCCACGGCCGTGCTCATGGCGCGCGCATTGCCGCGCAGCCGGCTGAGGCCGTCGGTGCCCGATGCACGCCGCCGGGCCAGATCGCTGGCCTGGCGGCTGCGAATGCGGCGGCGGTGACACGATGAATGCTCTGGCCGCCAATGACGTCGGGGCCGCGGGCCTGCTTGGCACTGGCCCGGCTCGACGACGGCGCGCCGGGCCGCTGCGGCCCGGTCATGGTCACGGCCTGGCCGCCCCGTACCGGACATGAGGGCACGGGGCAAACCCTGGTGCCACGCGGGTCCGGCCATCGGCACCCACGGCCAGCGCATCGCCGAAGGCAACATCGGCTCCCTCGCCAGCCTCCTCGCCGTGGCCATGAGTTCGATGCCTCTACCCAGCACGCCGTCAACGGGCTCGGCGCTGTCGTATCGCGCCGCTGGCGGACTTCACACCAGGGACGCTGACGTTTTGGAGGAATCAGATGCAGAACGAAGATGTCGGCCCGGGCGCGGGATTCGTCTACATGCAGACCAATGAGCCCGGGCGCAACCGGCTGCTGGCCTTCCGGCGGGCCGGCGACGGAACGCTGACGCCCGCGGGCGCCTATGAGACGGGCGGGGCCGGTGACGGCATGCCCCACCTGACCTCGCAGGGATCAGTCGTGCTGAGCAGCGCCGGGCGGTACCTGCTGGTCACGAACACCTCGAGTGGCGACCTGAGCGTGTTCGCCGTCGGCCAGGGCGGGCTGTCTTTGGTGGAGACAGTCGCCACCGGCCGCGCGCCGAAGAGCGCCGCCGAGCACGGGGGGCTCGTTTATGTGCTCAACACGGGCGAGCCGTCCCTGGCCGGGTTCCGGCTGGGCGGCTGGAAGGTCCGGCCGCTGGCCGGCTCGAGGCGGGAGCTTGCAGCCGGCACCGATCCGGCCCAGGTCGGTTTCAGTCCCGATGGCGCCAGGCTCGTCGTGACCCAGCGCGGCACGAACGCCATTGCCGTCTATCCGGTGCTCGAGGCGGGGCAGCTGGGCAAGCCGCTGGTGCAGCCGTCGTCGGGTCCGACGCCGTACGGTTTCGCCTTCACCAAAGGCGGCGGGCTTGTGGTGACCGAGGCTTTCGGTGCTCAGGCCGGGAAGGCCGCCGCCTCCTCCTACCGGATCAGCGATGCTGGCGTGGCTCCCGTCTCGCGTTCGGTCGGCAATGGCCGCAGCGAGATCTGCTGGGCGGTGGTCACCAACGACGGCCGCTACGCGTTCACCACCAACTTCGGCGACGGAGCCGTTTCGCGATATTCGATCGACGACGACGGCATTATCGCGCTCGACGAGGCCGCGGCGGGGCTCGCGGTGGACGGGCAAACGGGTCTTCGCGACGAGGACCTGAGCGGTGACGGCCGATTCCTGTACGCGATCGACGCCGACTCCCGGCGCGTGTTCGGCTGGGCCGTCGGCGCGGGCGGGTCGCTCTCGCCGGTCGGGTCGTGGGAGGGACTGCCCGCGACCGTGGCCGGGCTCGCGGTCAGCTGAGACGATGCGCCTTGAGCCTTTGTACCGGGCGACGTTCACCCCGCCGGGGGCGTGGAGTGTGGAGCTGGCCGGCCCGGCCGGGACAGAGGGGAAGGGCTTCCTGATCGCCGAGGGGCGCCTGCCGGGGCGCCCCCGCGGCGCGAACTACCCGCGGCGGCCGACCGGCAACGCCCTCCTGCCAGACTTTCGCGGCGTCCTTCAGACAGCCGGCGGCGCGGCGGTGCTCTTCGCATGGCACGGATATGCGCGGCCCGCCGCGGGTGGAATGCGCGAGCTCGTTGGCAGCGTTACCCATGTCCGACGGCGAGCGGTACCGCTGGCTGAACGACGTCGTGTGCACGCTCACCGGCGAGGTACGACCGCGCAGCGACGGGAGCGGGCCCGACGTCGAATACGACGTCGCGGAGCTCATCTGGGAGCCGCTCGCGTAGCGGTGAAGAGAACCTGTCCCCACGCATAAGCTGGGACTATCTGGCCGGAATTGAACGCTAACGCGGATTTCCACGCAGCCAGTTAAGGCAGCTCTCAGCCAGGGATTCGCCTCGAGTTCGAGGTTAGGTGTTTACCTGACGTGCAGGAACGCACGCTGACGGCAGGCAGGCGCCGGGTAGCGCAGGCGGCGAACCCGCTGCGCGGGTGCCTTACCGCACTCGTTATCGAGCTGTGTCCGCCACGCTGAGCTGACAGCCAGCGACAAGTAGGGAGAGCAAACAGGCATGGAAAGTGTGATCACGGTCGAATCCGGGCGCGGTCTCCGGCTGCGGACCTGAGCACCGGAAACGATCAGCGATGCCATGGCAGCGAGATCGCAGCAACGGCAGCGGGTGGCTCGGTGCCAGTCCGAACCGGCTGACCTGGGCGGACCCGACGCGAGCGATTGAGAGACCATCCGAGAGCAGGGCCGAGTGAGCTGCGCGGAAATCGGCGCTAAGGGCCCCATGGAATCAACCTCTGCTTCTTGCAGGACTTGATCCAGGGTCGTGGTACGGGTCACTGGCATTCGGTTGCTGTTGGGCGCCGGGACTTACTTACTCGGTCACCACGCATGCGATGTTGAGGATCGAGCCGGTCTGGTGAGGCGACCCCGGCTCGATCCTACGAGGTGACCGGCCCGTTCGGTGGCCTCCTGGTTGTCGATGTCGGTGAGGTAGGGGGCGACGAAGCCTCGGTAGTCCGCTTTGCGCTCGGAGGGGAGATCCTTCCAGCCGGTGATGCGGTCACGGCAGCGCGGCGAGCCGCACTGGCAGTGGGCGGCGAAGTGCTCGACCGTGTAGTTGCGCATGGCGTAGTCGAAGATGATCTCCTGGCCTGCGGTGATGGGCTGGCGGGCGACGAAGTCGTGAGCGCCGCTGGCGTTGAGGTGGATTCCGCAGTTCGGCTCGCACGAGTGGTTCACCTTGGCGATGAGCCCGCCGTGTAGCACGAACCGTTTCTCGCTGAGCTGGGAGGCATGGGAGTGATTGTGGTCGAGTTCGGCTTCGATGACACCGACCATCACGGTCTCGCCGACCTGGAAGGACCTGTACCGCCCGAATACTCGATTGCATTGGCTGCCCTGCACTGTTGCCGACAGGTGGACGTGGTGATGGCTGGCTGGCCGAGTGCTGCTCAAGATCGTCTACCTGCTGACGTGCCGTGTGCCCGGCATGGCCGTCCTGGTGTTCGGCGGCGGCCGCTGGCGGTGGGGGCGAGGCGGATGGGGTGGGTTCATTCCACACGCCGGCCCGGGTCAGGGCCTCTGGCACGTCGGTGGCGTCGAGGTGGACGCAGGTCTGGTCTGGCTGGTGGCAGCCGAGGAGCGATGCGTGAGCAGCCGGGCGACGACCTCGACCGGCACGCCGCGGCGGATCAGCCCGGACGTTATCTGTCTTGTCTGCGAACCAGTGCGTGGCCCGCGGCCGCCGGTCTGGTTCCTGGCTGGTCCGGTAGGCCATCAGAGTGCTGATCGCTGGCAGCCGGCTAGTTACCGGGTACCGGCTGCGCCTCGTGGGACTGACGCGGGCCGCAGGTCAGCGGCTCGGTCGCCCCGCTCAGCGTTCGTCCTTGCCGGTGGTCGGAGTCAGCCCGATCTGCTTGATGAGCGGATGTCTGTGGGGTACCCGGGAGGTGGCGTCACGACAGGGTCAGAGCCGGCGCCGGCTGCCTTGCCGGCGCGGAACCGGCCGGTGAAGGTCAGCTGCGGCGACGGCAGTCCTGGCCGCGGTCCGGCCGGCAGTCCTTGCAGGCGATATCGCGGCGTGGACCGGATCTTCCTCGTTCAGCATCCTGTCTTTCCTGAGCCCGCGTTGCTAGATGTGCTGTCAGCGTGGCCACTTGCCGGGGCGGGAAAAGCCAGCACGGCTTCCGGTGGCAGGGTGCAGGGACATTCAGCCGGCGGCGCCGCCCGTGCTGCCGGCGGGCGCCTTACCCGGCTCGACGGTGCTCCCCGGTACGATGCGGCTGCCCCCGGCCGCATGGGTGACCTTAACCCGGCGGGCCTGGGTCTTGGGTGACGCGGGGATGGTCACGTGCAGGACACCGTCGGTGTAGCCGGCGGTGAGGTTCTCCGAGTCCACTCCCTCGCCGAGGGAGAGCTGCCGGGCGAACGACCCCTGGGGCCGTTCGGCGACAATGACCTGCCCGCTGTCGCCATAGTGAGGGGTACGCTCGGCCTGGATCGTCAAGACGCCGTGCTCGACGGTCACCTCGACGCTGTCGGGGTCGGCGCCGGGCAGGTCGGCCTCGACGTGGTAGCTGCCGTCCTCGCCGCGGTAGACGTCCATGGGCATGCCGAGCGGGGCACGCGTCCCGCTCGCGGCCATGGAGAAGAGCCGGTCGAACTCCCGGAAGGGGTCCCGGTAGGGCTCGAACCTGGTCACTGACATCGCTGCCTCCTGCTGGTGTGGTGGGTGCCCGGGAACCAGGTGCGGCCTGGGCTGGCGCGGTCCTGTGACACGGCAGGGTGGTTCTCCGGCCGCTCCGCATTCAGGCCTGCCAGCCGCCGCCGGAGGTGAGGGCGTTGATCGTGTCCGCTCCGGGCCAGGGTCCCTGGCCCGGCGAACCCGCGTCCGGGAGTTACATCTGCCGCCGGATAATGCGCGGCACCGCGATCACCATGAGCGCGGCTGCGATGACGACCGGGCCGATGAGGACCATGGGCGGCTCCCTCCGGTGACCCCGGGGCACCCTGGCCGCCGTAGGCGGCTGATCCCTGGTGTCTGCCCTCAGCTTACACTCGCAATTAGAAACTAGCAATAGATTTCTAGAAATCGTGACCATTCTTCGGGGTGACGAGCTGGAGTGTCCGGACCAGCCACGCCCGGGTGCTGTGCATCGCCCGCGACCCGGGCGTGCGGCTCCGCGACATCGGGGCCGGCCGGGCAGCACCGAGCGCAGCGCCTACGGCATCGTCACCGACCTGACCACAGCCGGCTACGCGGCGAAGCAGAAAGACGGCCGCCGCAACCGCTACCAGAGGCTGCGGCCGCGGACGCCGCGGCGGTCCTGGAGGGTGACAGGTACTTCGGCCCGGATGCGCCCGGAGGCGGAGGTGATTTTGAGCCCGGCTTTTGTGATCCGCGTTCGTGATCATCGGCCTGTCATGGCGTCCCGTCCGGGCCCGGCGCGGCGTGCGCAGTGGCGGGGGTCAGCTGGCGGGGCGGGCTGTTTGCCTGGGCTGGGGCGTCCTGTCCGGGGGGAGGCGCGCGTCGTCTCCGGGGGACAGTGGCTGTGAGTCCGGTGAGGAGGATGCCGGGGCCAGCGGGACGCTGAACCGGGCCGCCTGCGGGCTAGCCTGGCTGGCGGCCGCAGATCACTGGGCTTCACCGTCATCGCCGGGGGCTGGCATGCTGTCAGGCAGCCAGTGCGCATGCCCCGGTGACCCGGGCCGGGGGTTCCCGCAGCCGGTTGTGCTGGGCAGCCGTGGCCTGATGGCTGAGCGGAGCGGCACCGCAGTAATTCGGCGTCCGCCCGGACACGACACGGCCGGGTGTTCAGCGTACTGTTCATGCTGGAACGTGAATTGGCCGCTGGGCCGGGACCCCGCCTTGCTGCTGAAGCAGGGAGGCTCCCCTATGTTCAGCGTGGATCTGAGTACCCGCGAATGCGACGGCCATGTTGTCGTCGCGTTGCGCGGGGAGCTTGACCTGGTAGATGCCGCGGATGTGGCGGCCGCGCTCGCGGCGGCAGTCGCCCGCCAGCCGAGGATCATCGTTGACCTGGCGGGCCTGGAGTTCATCGACTGCAGCGGCGTGGCGGCGCTAGCGCGGGGCCGCAGCCACGCCCGGCAGGCCGGCGGGGACCTGCTGCTCGCCGCGCCGCAGCAGCGGGTGCTGCGGGTTGTTGCGATCACCCGCCTGGCCGGTGAATTCTCCGTCCATGCCAGCGTGGAAGAGGCGGTCGGCAGCGCCGGACGCTCCCGGCGGGAGGCCGTGCCGGTGCCGGGGCGGCCCGGCAAGATACGCTGGCCGCGGCCCGCCGTGCGGTCAGGAACGCAAGCCCTGGGGAGCGGAGCACGGTAACCCGCGACAGCAGGCCGGAGGGGCGGGAGCGCGATCACCCTCCGCAGCCGCACAGAAGGGCCAGCGCCCACCGTGGGTGGCCCGGGTTTCCGGTCGGCTGCCCGCGAGGCGGCCGGGCCGCATCCAGCCGCCAGATCCGCTGCGCTGGCTGCGCGGATGACAGGTAGCAGGCCGGGCAGGGTCTGGGGCCTGGTCGCGTCTCAGGCCGCCGGCCGCGGCGGCCGGGTGTCGGCCGCGGATGTGTGCGCGGCGGCTGTGGCCGCGGTTGAGGTCACCGGCGCGTGGCTGAGTGCCGCGCGCGGTGCCGAGGCGGGTCACCTGATGCGGGTGACCGATGAGGTCGGCGAGCAGCTCGCCGAACTTCACCTGACCCTGGGGGAGGGCCCGTGCCTGGATGCCGCTGCCTCGGGCGGCCCGGTGCTGGCCTCGGATCTGGCCGGCGGGGAATCCGGGCGCCGCTGGCCGGTCTTCGCGCCGGCGGCCCGTCAGGCGGGGGCGGCGGCGATCTTCGCGTTCCCGCTGCGGATCGGGGCGATCCGCGCCGGGGTGCTGGGCCTGTACCGGGAGCGGCCAGGCCCGCTGACCGCCTTCCAGCTCGGTGATGCGCTGATCTTCGCCGATGCCGCCACCTTGCTGCTGCTCGACGCCCAGGATCAGGCGGAGGGCGACCTCGCGGCACCGGCCGGCCCCGGTGGCCAGCCCGCGGACCTGGCATTGCGCCGGGCCGAGATCGACCAGGCCACCGGGATGCTCACCGAGCAGCTCGGCGCCGGCATCGGGGATGCATTCGTGCGGCTGCGCGCCTATGCTTATGCACGTGATCTGCGGCTGACCGATGTCGCCCGCGACATCGTGGCCCGCCGCCTGCGGCTGCACCCTGACCCCTCCCGGGACGGTGAGGCGTGAAGCACCCGCCCGCTCGCCAGCGCGGGCGCAGCCTGCCCCGGGCTCCCGCGACGAATCATGCCGCGTTTCCTGAGAGGGTGAACCGGAATGGACGGACAACTGCTGTCGGAAACGTTCGTTGAGCTGACCGACACCATGGTCGCCGGCTTCGACGTGATCGACTTCCTGCACGTGCTGACCGACCGTAGCGTGCAGCTGCTCGACGTCTCCGCCGCCGGGCTGTTGCTGGCTGACCCGCGCGGGGAGCTTCGCGTGGTCGCCGCCTCCAGCGAGGCAGCGCGGCTGCTGGAGCTATTTCAGCTGCAGAACGACCAGGGTCCCTGCCTGGACTGCTTCCGGGCTGGCCGGCCCGTCGCCGCCGCCGACCTGGCCGCCGAAGCGCAGCGCTGGCCCCGGTTCGCCGCCGCCGCCCAGCAGGCCGGGTTCGCCGCCGTGCAGGCCCTGCCGATGCGGCTGCGCGATCAGGTCATCGGCGCGCTGAACCTGTTCCGCGCCGTCCCGGGTGCCTTCGACCCCGCGGACATACGCATCGGCCAGGCGCTGGCCGACGTGGCCACCATCAGCCTGCTGCACGAGCGCAGCATGCGCCACAGCGACACCCTCAATGAGCAGTTGCAGACCGCGCTGAACAGCCGGGTCATCATCGAGCAGGCCAAGGGCAAGCTCGCCGAACGCCTCGGCCTGGACATGGACCAGGCGTTCAGCGTCCTGCGCGGCCACGCCAGAACCCGCAACCTGCTCCTGTCAGACGTGGCCCTGGCGTTCGTCGACGGATCAGAAACCCTTGCACGCCCAGGCGCTGCTCAAGAGCACCCCGCAAGACGCGACCGATTACCTCCCGGCTGACCTGCGTGATCCCGGGGTGATTTTGCGCCGGGCGGCGGAGGTGCTCGATTTCGGGCAGCCGGCGGCAGGCCGCTGGGACACCCGGACCCGAGCAGCTGGCTGAGGCCACCCGGAATTACCCCGCCACTGACCTGCGGCGGTGACCCAAGACCGACCGGTACCGCCGCTACCAGGCGCCGAGGGTGATCAGGCCTGCGGGACCGGTCACCGGCACCATCAATTCCTGTCAGGAACACCAGCGTGACCACGGTCGCCGTGCAAAGGTGATCGCACGCCCCGACGCGCCAGATCCGTCTGATCTGCGCTTGGCGCGGCGCTAACGCCTGAGCCCGAAGAGCAGCAAATAATCGGCAGGGTTAGGTGGACCCGTCCGGCGAGCCTGACGCCTGCGAACGTGAGCTGGCCGGGATCCGTGCACGAACGCTGCCGCAGCCGTCACGTCCACCATGCCGCGCGCCCGTCTGACGACCGGCGGTCACGCGGTCCGGTGGCCGTGCTGGGCTTCGTAGCGGGTTCCCCAGCGGGCGAGCAGGTCGGCGTTGGTTACCGCGTTCTCGCGGTCGCGGCCGGCATGCTCGTCCTCGGTGAGGGCGAGCGGCAGGTAGTCCGGGTAGCGGGGGTCATCGGCACCGATGATCTCGGTGCCGTCGGCGGCCCAGCCCTCGCCGGCGGCCGCCACCGGGATGCGCAGCCGCCCGTCTGGCAGCTTGACGATCCTCACGTGTGCCTCCCGATCAGGTAGTGCCGGCCGAAGTAGGCCCACAGTACCTCGGCGCGGGCCTCGTGCCCGTTCATCATTGTGACCAGCCCGGCGGGGTAATGCGCCGCGGCCAGCGCGAATCCCTCGGCGAACAGCTCGGCAGGCCGGTCACGGTAGACCGTATCGGCTAGGACCGGCCGGACCAGCGCGTGCAAGGTGGTGAACTCCGCCCCGGCAGACATTTGGTCGATGTGATCGAGTGCGTGCCCGATCTCGTGGAGCATCACGTCATGGCTGGCCGACTCGGCGCTTCCGACCGCGATCAGGCCATAAGTGAACGCGCCGGCGGCCAGGTCCCAGGTGATGCGGGGCCGGTCCGGGTTGATGGGCACGCCGCGCAGGCGGCCGAGGTCGTCGAGGTCGGGCACTGCTCCGGGCCCGGCCCAGATGCCGCGGAGCTCGTCGGCGAGCCGGTCAGCGATGTGCGCGGGCAGGTCAGCGAGCCGGTCGACGGCGCGCACCAGGGCGGGGGATGGCGCGGGGCTACCGTCCTCCCATTGCCGGACCAGGACACGTTCCAGGTGGCCGCAGTGGCGCCGCCCGTCCCGCGGCACGGGGCGGGTACCCGGCGGGTGCGGGCGGCAGCGTGGACCGGGCCAGGATTCTGGGCCGCCGCTTCCAGGCTCAGTCATCCCGGTCACCCCCCTCCTCGCAGGCCGCGGGCGAGGATCTCGCCAGCCCGCTGATCGGAGGGACGGGTCCGGTGCGCGTACACCCGCAGGGTCATATGACCCCCGCCCCAGTGGCCGAGCCGCGCGGCGGCGGTACGCAGGTCGATGCCGCCAGTGAGCATCTGGGTGGCGTTGTAGTGCCGCATGCTCTCAATGGTCGCATCGACGCCAGCGGCGGCGGCGACGTCGCGGAACCAGTGGCCGTCGGTGTCGGGGATCCACGGCAGCTCGCCGAAGCCGTCACGGGAGAACACGTAGCCGTCCTCGATGAGCCTTCCCGGCGGCGTCCTGCTCTGACACGGTAGCCTTCGGATCGTCACCCGCCTCCGCCCGAACCAGCGACTGGCGGGCGCTGTTGAACTCCGACGCCGCTGACCGCGTCGGCTCAGCCGAGGCAAGCACGCGGGCATCGGCTGGGGCGGGTCGGTTTCATCGGTCCCCATGGGCACAATCGCTCGATCGCGTATGTCCGTAGGCGGTGCAGCCCTGCAGCGGGCACCTGTGGAGTGCCAGAAGGTTGCCTGGCCTATGAGCTGCAGCGATGAGCGGGGTCAGCCGTGGGGCATGATGATCTGCCGTGTCTTTCCGCCTGCTCCCCTCCGGTGCGGATAAGTCCACTTCCTGGCGACCAGGCAATGCCGTTGCTTGTCATCTGCGAACTTTCGTGAACTGGCAGCTGCGGGTGCATGATGACGGGTATGCACCCGTGGATCGGATTAGCTGATGACGTGCGGCTGGGCCTGCTCACCCAGT
>Ga0070697_100000990_pt1 | contig 21480 bp, 8 predicted proteins | sample KBSK1501metaG_FD_65475 | JGI IMG/M metagenome (GOLD analysis project Ga0070697, IMG submission 65475) | Corn, switchgrass and miscanthus rhizosphere microbial communities from Kellogg Biological Station, Michigan, USA - KBS K1-50-1 metaG | ecosystem: Host-associated > Plants > Roots >... | reverse complement strand
TTGCTCGGGTTCGTTGGCGCCCGGCGCCCGCCCGTAGAGCCATGCGGCGAAGGCGAGCACTGCCACGAGCAGCGAATAGGTCATGAAGGTCAGGTTGAAGACTGGGAGATGCCACCAGGCCGCGTAGAAAGCGGAGTCGAAGGCGACGACTTTGCCGATTGCCGCCAGCAGCAACAGCAGCCCGACCCAACGCAACAGCACAGATCGCCGTACCACTCCTACTGCCAGCATCATCGCCGCATAGATCGTCCACAACGTTGAGATCGAGAACTGCCTCGCGTTCTCGATTGGACCTCGCAAACTCGACTCCACTACACCGCTTTGCGACAGACGGGCAGTGAAGTAGTCGTTCATGTCGAGCGACAAAAGCGTCAGCGCCACAGCGTTGCCCGTAAGCACGAAGAATGCCCTGACCATCTCGCGCTCGTCCGTGTCGAGTTCGCCCGACCGTCTGTAAAGCCAGGCAGCGCCTGCTATCGCGCCGACAAGCACGGCGCTTGAAAGTGCGCGGCGGTTCAGTAGTGGTACAAAAGAAGGATCCACGCCGTACGCGAACTCGCGCATGTCCCAGAAAAACCAGTGGCCGACCGCTACACAGAAAACTGCGATAGCGGCGTGGCGCGCGGCCCTTTCGCCGGAGCGCAAACCCACCCACGTCAGCATGAACGCCTCGACTGCCCACGCAATCGTCACCCAGTGCAGCTCCAGCTGAATCGCCACCGCAATGCTGAGGAATGTCACCGCTGCACCCACGTAGCTGTACCTGAGCAAGCGGTCGTCGGGACTCCAACGCCAGGTCATGTAGAAAAGCTGTGAGAAGAAAATTGAGACGAGGAGCGCCTGCGTGGCGGGAGTCGTGTGGTCGAAGCCCGCCTCTGCGAGCATCACGTAGCTGAGGCCGAAGTAGAAAGTCGCATTTGCTATAGCGAGCGCCACGTCGAACCAGCGCGTCGGCCGACCCGGTAGTACGTTGTGGAAGATCGCGAGCAGCGAGTAGAGCAAGAAGAAGATGCTAAGGAAGACGAGTGTGGTCCAAACCTTACCAGGCTCAAAGAACTTGAAGGCCCAGCCAAGAGTAATCGCCACCGTTCCCGCGAACGAGAGGAAGTCGAGGCTGCGCCAGCGCTTGAAGTACGCCAGGGCGAGGACGCCGGCGTCGAGCAGCGCGATGTATGTGAACAGCCCGATCTCGTTGTCCACTCCAGTCGAGAGCAACAGTGGCGTTAGAAATCCGCCGATGAGTCCGAGGACAGCAATTGGCAACGCGTTCTGTCGCACCGATAACAGCACTGCCGTCGTCGTCACTACCGCCATCAGCACGAAGGCCAGCGGCTGTCCGAGGAGATGGTAGAAGTTGTACGCGGCGTAGTCTGAAATATATAGGATGAGGATGCCGCCGCCCGAAAGGACGGAGGCGTATGCCTTCAGGCCGCGACCTCGCAGTCGCTCGCCGACATAGAGCAAGGTAATGCCCACGATCGCGGCGAGGCTGATGCGCGCGCCGGGCCCGATCCATTGTTTGTCGAAAGCAAACTTGAGGAAGAAGGCCACGCCGATCGTGACCGCAATGATGCCGATCCAATTGAACCAACGACCGCCGATGGCCGATTCCAGGTCGCGGCGCTTCGGTTCGCGAACTGTTTCCGCGCGCCCTGCCTCATTTGCTGGCGCCGGTTTCTGAACAAGCAGATCCAGGCCATACGGAGCGGTTGCTTCTCTGGTCGCGTAGGTGCGCGGAGGAGACGGCTCGTTCATCCATGGATGAGTGTCGCGAGTTTCAGGCGTTTCCGCCTTCGACCAGGTGTGCACCGGATGCTCGGGTGGCGGTGGCACGACTGGCGTTGGTTGAATGGGCGGTTGAATTGGCGGTTGGACTGGTGTTTGGATTGACGGTTGAGTTGGCTCCGAAGCCTTCAAGTCTTCCGTTTTGATTTGAGACGTGGCTGGATGCGGCTCGCCCGCGAGCGGTTCAGGGGACGGCGGGCGGACGATCCCTAAATGCTGCTCGATGGAGTGCAGTCGCTGGGTGTTCGCTGCCAGCACGCGCTCCAAGAGCTCGATTCGTTCTACGAGTAGTTTGAGGATTTCTTGGGAGGGCAGGTATCCGGCCATGTGCTCTCCTGAGCTTCCCAGTGAAACAGCCCGAGGTTCTCACGCCCCCTCGACGCGTCACATGATAGGGTAGGAGCTAAGAAAGCGGAAGAGCGCGGCAGCACCAGTATTCAGTGGAATTGTGTTGTCAACAAAACTACCACACAATACTCACAACCAAACTGACCGGGTACAGCTGACTTCTACCTACTGACCACTGACTACTGACTACTTCCCATGAGACTCGCTTATTTCAGCCCGCTGAATCCGCAGCCTTCCGGTATTTCCGACTACACCGAAGAGCTCTTGCCTTACCTGGCCGCGCAAGCGGAGATCACTCTGTTTGTCGACGGCTTTGAACCATCCAACCGGGCGATCCGCGACCGCTTCACTTACCACGACTACCACCGCGATCCATCACTTCTGAAAACACTCGGCGACTACGATGCCATCGTCTATCACATGGGAAACGATCATCGTTACCACGCGGGCATGCTCGAGGTGGCGCGCGAACATCCGGGCGTTATTGTCTTTCACGATTTCGCCTTGCAGGATTTTTTTCTTGGGTTGGCCCAGGCGCGCGGCCGCATTGAGATTTACCTCGAAGAAGTCTTCGCCTGTCATGGCAGGCGCGCCACGCGGGAAGCAGCGGAGGCGCTGGAACGCGGCAGCACGCCTCCGCAGGCAGCTCTGCCTTTGGACTTTCCGCTTAACTGTCGCTTGGCCCGCGCTGCAGAAGGAATTGTCGTCCATTCGGAATGGGGTCGGACGCGTTTCGCGAAGTTGGTGCCGTCCGTACCGGTTGCGCATATCAACATGCCGATTAAGCCGCCGGCAACCCCCCCACGACAGTCAAACGCGAGCGCTGGCGTTGTACAAATTGCCAACTTCGGCTTGATCACGCCGGGCAAAGGAATTGAAAAGGCCTTACGAACACTCTCGTCCCTGAAAGCAGATCACAATTTTCACTACACCTTAGTCGGGGAGCCCAATTCGTTTTTCGACGTTCGCACGCTGGTGCGCCAGTACGACATGGAAGACCGGGTGACGATTACCGGCCACCTGCGGCTGGATGAGTTTGAGCGTTGGATAGCTGCGACCGACATCGCGCTCAACCTACGTGAACGCACCGTAGGCGAAACTTCTGCCAGTCTCTGTCGCATCATGGCGGCTGGCGTTCCGGCAATTGTTTTTAACGTCGGCGCCTTTGCGGAACTGCCGGGTGATGCGATCGTAAAAATCGATCAGGACGAAAATGCCGAGGCCATGCTCGAGGCTTACTTGCGCCGGCTCATCGAAGATGCGGGCTTGCGTCAAAGCATTGGCGCCAACGCGCGTCGCTACATAGCTGAACACCACGACATTAAAATCGGTGCAGCAAACTACCTGACCTTTATCCGTAAGGTGATCGCGCGCCGTCCGCGCAAACAGTTTCTTAATGCTGTGGCCAACGAAATAACTGCGCTCGGCATTCAGGAAAACGATGACACGCTCCTGCGCGGCGTCGCTCGGGAAGTTGCGATGCTCGCGCCCGCTGCGAATTACAAAACCGCGAGTGGCAACGAGCGGATGCCAGACTCAACTTTGCTGCGCGGCCCAAAACAGACAGAGATTCACTCCACCGTGAGATTCCGGGAGGGTAACGGTCAGGCTACAAGTTCGAACGCATCTCCGGAATCGCCCGGTCGTCTGCCCAAGCTCGAAGGCATCGACTACAAACGCGCGGCGCTCGAATATCCAAAAATGCTCGATGCCGAACGCAGTCATTATCTTCGCACCAAGCCTTTTTATAATCTCGCCAACAAGCCCGACAAACATCTTGGCGACGGCATGGACGCGGAAACCCATCGTCACTTCACCGATTTCGCAAACATGGCCAGTGCGCTCGCGCTGCGAGCCGGCGCCAGGATTCTCGACGTAGGTTGTGGTTCCGGCTGGCTCAGCGAGTACTTTGCGCGTCTCGGATACGACGTGACGGGAATTGACATCAGCGACGAGCTAATCGAGATGGCGCGTGATCGGGTTGAGCGTGTTCCTTATGACGTGGATCATGAGACAGCGTTATGCTGCCGTTTTCTAACGCAGGACATTGAGTCGGCGGCGCTACCCGAAAAGTTTGACGCGGTTATCTGTTACGACGCGCTCCATCACTTTGAAGACGAGCGAAAGGTCTTTCGTCACCTGGCCGCGATGCTGGACGTAGGTGGGTTGCTGTTCATCCTGGAAGGTCACAAGCCATCAGCGGGTTCGGCAACCGAAGATGAGTTGCAGGACGTGATGCGCCAGTATGGAACACTCGAATCGCCTTTTAGCGGCGACTACCTGCGCGCTTTGTTGGACGAACACGGACTGGCGGTGGTTGGTGACTACGTGAGCATCAATGGGCTTTTCGAGCGCGAGATGTTGGAAGACGACAGCTTGCCTTTGCGATCTCTTGCGACCGATTACCATTACCTTACCTGCATTAAAGTCGCTCGTGACGCGCCGGCGTCAAGTGTGCCTGACAGTCGTCGGCCCGGAGTGCTGCGCGCCGAGTTCACTGTAGCTGCTCCTTTCCCCCGGCAGGTTGAAGCAAGGGCCCTGGTGAATGTTCGGATAATCATCAAGAATGCGGGTGACACACTTTGGCTAAGCGGCCAAACAGTACGCACCGGGGTGGTCATGCCGGGGGTCAAGGTCCTGGACGAGCACGACAACATCATTAGCGAACTGCATGGTCATCCACTGTTGCCGCGGGCCGTTGCGCCCGGGCAAGCCATCGCTCTCCATCTCCAATTTGCAGCGCCCGCGAACTCAGGAAACTACCGTGTGAAGGTCGATCTGGTAGATCAACACGTCTGCTGGTTTGAAGAACGAGGGTCGCAGCCGCTGCTGTTCGCAATCGAGGTAAAAGATAGCAATTAAATGCTTACTGACTGGCGCGGTCAAGACGCCAACGATCCCAGCAAAGCTGATCTCCGGTTTAAGAAACAAACCATGACGCCTGAAGAAATCTCAGCGGAGCTAAAGCGACTCGAGCCATGGTTTCATCGCATTGATCTCGGCGGCGGGCTTTTTACCAAGACCGAGAGCGTGATGGGAGAACCGGTCGATCATCCGTTGGGTAACTGGCAGACTATTCAAAAACTGCTTCCGCTTGACCTGAGCAACAAGACGTTGCTCGACGTAGGCTGCAATGCCGGCTTCTACGCGTTCGAAGCTAAACGCCGCGGCGCCAGGCGGGTGCTGGGAGTTGACGGCCAGCGCCAGCACGTGAGGCAGGGATTGTTTGTACGGAAGTTGTTAGGTCTTGACGTAGAGTTTCGGCGGTTGAATGTTTACGAACTCGATACGCGTAGTATCGGACAGTTTGATATTACCCTCGCGCTCGGCCTCCTCTATCACCTGAAACACCCGATCCTGGCGCTGGAAAAGCTTTACCGCGTAACCAATGAACTGCTGGTGATTGAGACGGCGATCATGCCGCCGGAAAGAACGCCCGAGTCTTTCAGCCATCCCCTGGGCGAGCAGCAGATGCTGCTGCACCCTATTTCGCTGGTTGAGAATCCTGCCAGTGCCAAGGAACAGGTTTTCAACTGGTTCCTACCCAGCATTGAGGGACTCAAGGCATTGCTGCGCACCACGGGCTTCGTTGAAGTGGTAGTCGTCGAGGCAAAAAACGAGCGGGCGGTTGTTACTTGTCGCAAGCCGGAAGCGAATGCGGGAGCGGACGATGCACTCCAACATCTTGTTGCTGATCTCAAGCTCGAAGAGGGACCACAAACCTGTCGCGCCTCAACGGAGCAAACTTTTCGTCTGCGAGTCGAGAACATTGGATCCGCCCGCTGGCCGGCCGCCGGCGACCCTGGTACCGGCAAGGGCGCAATCTATCTGGGTTCACATCTGCTAAGTGCAGCCGAGGATGAGGTGGATTGGGACTTCGGGCGCGCGCGTCTGCCCCGCGATTTGGGACCCGGCGAAACAGCGAGTCTTGAATTCAAGGTTCGCGCTCCTGAGACATCCGGCAAGTACATTGTGGAATTCGATATGGTCGCTGAGCACATAACGTGGTTTGAAGATCACGGCTCGGGCACTCTGCGCCACGAGCTGGTTGTTGAGGAATAGGCCGCGGCTAATTCTCTTTTCCCTACGTCGAATTCCTTACTGCCACGAGCGTCGATCTCTCCTCAAGCCTGTCACCGTACATGTAGTAGTACTTTGCATGGCTCACTTTCGCGATGCTGAACCCCAGCATCGCAAACACTTCCCGATAGACGCCGAGTGAGTAGGTCCACCACGTGAAATCTGCATCAGGATTGCTGGCCAGAGATTCAAACCTGGCAATCCGTTCCTCTGTCTGAAGGAGCGGCGAAACGATCACCATCGTCTCTTTCGTGAGTCGTGAGATCGAAGCCAGCGCCGTGATCTGATCGCTAAGGTGCTCCAGCACCGACCCGACGATCGCGATGTCAAACTGGCCGAGTTCCGTCGGAAGGTCATAGACGTTGCCGTAATAGACCTCCGCCTTCGAATTAAGCAGCCGGTGACAAAGCCAGTAAGCGTTTTTCCATTGCTCGACTTCTGCGCCATACTGTTTCGCCCAACGCTCAGGATCGCGATAGTAAAGTTTGTCTTTGAAAGGGAGAAACGCCTGCTGCCGCGCATCGCTCATATCAAACGACACTACCCGCGACGCCCCTCGCTTCTCAGCTTCGAAACTCAGGAAGCCGGTGGCTGCGCCTACATCCAACATTGATTTGCCGGCCACTTCAACGCCGCCAACATAATCATCAAATCGTCCGCGCAGATCCCAGTGCGCGGGAACCAGTCCGAGTCCTGGCAGTTCCATCGCGTGATAAAAGAAGCAGTCTTCCAGCCGATCCACAAAACGCGGCGCCTCGAACACTAGATTCCTTTTGGTGGTTTCACTCATGATTCCGTCGCTTCCTGTCAGCGGGCCCTGGCCCACCAGAACAGTAGCAGCCCAAGCATCAACAAAGAAATTACCAGTCCGACCACCACCGACTTCGGCCGGTAGACAAACTCGACCAAATGATCCCCTGCCGGAACGACCACGCCACGCAGGTTGTAATTCACGCGCATTACGTCGACTGATTTCCCGTCAACATACGCGCGCCAACCCGGATAGTGGTTCGCGCTCAGAATCAGAATGGCCGGCGCGGCTGATTCGGTTTTCACGTCCACCCGATTGGGTTCGTTTCGCGTCACCTCAGCAATTCCCGATGGCCCATCTCCCTTCTCAAAGCGAATACCGGTACTCGCTTCGACTAGCGCGGTCTCGAGAGGACGCCAAGCCGCACCTCCGGGTAACTTGCCAGTCCGTATGGTGCTGAGTTCCTCTTCCTCAGTCGCCACGAGTTCCCCCGTCGCCAACCATGCGCGTGGCAACATGCGCGTGTTCTCGAAAACTGTCACCTTTCCTACTTCAGCAAGGCGGCGCCAGCGCTGACCGCTCGGAATCGCCGAATCCGAGGAAGCCCTACGAGAATGTTCGTCCGTCGTCGTCGTCTCCTTTTTCACCCAGTCGCGGCGTAACGGGAAACTTCGTTCTCCATCCGCGAGCGTCATCCGGGTTACGCTCAAGGCAATATCAGGCGCGCTAGCGAGGCGCTCGACAGTTATCTCCCCGCGGGTGACAACGATCTTCCGCGGGAAAGCGAAGTTGGCGACATAGGTATGCGCTTCATACTTTGCCTCGGCATCCTCCACCTCATAGCTCGTCGCTACCGGCGCGCGTTGGTGTTTAATGCGCGCGCGTATGTCAGGTCGATCATAGGCCCATTCGGATGTGTGCTCGCCCGCCCGCAATTCGAACTTAAAGGCGTTCTGGTTCTTGTCATGCAGAAGAATGTGAGCGACTACCGTTTTATCGGGCACATTTTCAGACCAGGCAAGATTCGTCAGTAGGGCAATGTGATCAGCTTCGATCGGTGGCACTTTAAACGACAATTGTTGACCCACAACTAATGGCGAGAGGTTTAGGTCCTCCGCGACGAAATGTTGGTCGCCATAGACCTGCGTCGCCGGTGGAAATTCCTCCGCCTTCGAGCCAGCCGTCGGTGTGGCTCCGCGCGCCTGCTCAGTCGTAGGCGACCTCGCCAGCAAGTAACGTACATTGAGCAAATCCATCTCGCGACTCTCACCATGCAGTGATCTTCCAGGATCACTGAGTTCGCCCCATACTTTCATGTCACCTGCGAGGCGACTGTAGCGAGCCAATCCGAAACCGTCGTAACCGGCGGCATTCTCGATTCCGTAAATCATGTAAATATCGGGCTGAAGCGACGGCACCCAATCCGGAGGGGGTGCTGTGGCTGACGCACCCGGTTGGTCCGGCCCTTCCGGCCTATCCGGATCGAACGGCTTTTCGTAAGTCAGAATTCGGTAAGGCTCCGCGTCCTTAACCAGGACTCCCGGCACATTTGGCGCACGAAGAAATTCAACGGTCGCCGGTCTGCCCCATAACTCAAAGTCAGATTTCGGGCTGCCCACTCGCCAACCACTAAACTGTCCCCACAAACATAAGTCCGCGGCAATAACTACCAGCAACAACAGTAACGTCCGTCGCTTACCGCGACGCGCAAAACTCCAGAGAGTCCAGGCGGTGATGGCAGCCACGACGATTGGCAAGAACAACTCCGGCGCTCGCAGGATGCTGACTGGTCCCATTCGGCCAAGCTGAAAATTCGCCGGGCGGCCCAACGTCACGGCGAGACAAGTCATGACAAATATAAGTACGCCGGCGACCAACACGTACTTCAACGTCCTGGCCTGATCTCTGTGCTCAGTAACGACAGTCAACCCACGACCGGCTAGCACGACAAGCGCAAATTCCACTTCCATCAGGTGCCTCGCGGGCACACGGAAAAGGTTGAGCACCGGCACTGTGTAGATGAGTTTGTAGAAACCGAAGGGCGCATAGCGACCGAGCGCGAGTACTACTCCCGCAAGCGTTACGACTCCCCAAAACTTTGTCCGTGCGTTCGGCTTCAAGAAAACGGCAAGACTGGCCAGCGCGAGCGTGCCAAGTCCTACATACCCAACATACTCGCCATAAAAAGCCGGCCCTACATAGGGCGCGCGGAATAACTGGCCGTCGCCTCCGCCAACGACATAGGGCGCGAAGAATGTCCAAATGAATCGCGGCGGCAGACTGAATGAAGTAAAAAAGCTGTAAGAAGCCTCTGAGCGCAGGCTGTGACGGAGTAATTCCAGGGTCGGGAGGAGTTGCACCGCAGCCAGCGCTATTCCAACGACGACGAAAGCAAGCGACCATAGATAAGCGCGGGCTTGCCTGGAAGCCGCATTCGCCCGCCACATCGTAAGCGCGTAAGCGGCCACGACGAGGAGAGTGTAAACGAAGGTTTGCTGATGACCGGCGAACACCTGAAGCGCCACTATCACGGCCAGCAGCACGCCGCGACTCCGTTTTCCGTTTGCTCCATATCCATCTACAGCCCAAAGCAACCAGGGCAGCAGGGCCGCCGTGTGCAGTATGTTGGTATGGCCTATTTGACATATAAGGAAGCCGCAAAATTGCCAAACGATACTGGTCAGTGCTGCTCCAGCTATGTTCGAGCCACTTCTTCGTGCAAAGAGGTAAGCGCCCAGTGCCGCCAGCATGTAGGTCGAGAGCATCATCAGGTTGGTCGCGACAGGCGTGCTGAAGATGAGGTAAAACCAGTTGAGCGGAAACAACACGCCTGCCTGCGCTGCGCCAAAGAGCGGCATGCCGCTGAACATGTAAGGGTTCCAAAGCGGCATATAGCCGGAACCGATCAGATTAGCAACGACGACCCGCATGGGTATGTTAAAAATTACCCCGTCGTCTGGAGAGATAATGAGGTTGCCGGTCGTGGCCGGAAAGAAATAGATGAGCGGTAGCAGCGAGACTACTGTCGCAGTCGCAGAGCTCGGCGTTGTTTTAGAATGAAGACTAAATGGAAGACGCATTGAAGAAACAGGATGTGTCCGTGGCGAGCGGCGAAACCGTGGCCAGTGCCTTCGCCCATTTGTATGCCAATGCCAAACGACTGGTGGTCGTCCGCAAAGCCGAGGCAGTGTGCGGAGCGTTATTACTTTTGATGGCGGTTAACCTCTTCGCGGCAATTTCGCGCAAGAGCATCACTAACGATGAAATTGTTCATATTCCGGCCGGATACTACCATCTAGTTGCTGGCGAGTTCCAACTTAACAACGAACACCCGCCGCTGGTAAAGATGTGGGCTGCTTTGCCGCTCCTAATTGTCCAACCTGACGAACCGCCGGCGCCAAAAACTGAGGACGAGAATTTCATGGAACGAACCTGGGGATTCCATGAACGCTTCTGGCAAGCTAATCAGGCCAGGTTTCAAACTGTCACCTTCTGGCCACGCCTGATGATGATTCCCATTACGCTCTCCCTCGGCGCGCTGATCTTTGTTTTCGCGCGGAAGCTTTTTGGAAAAACGGCGGGGCTATTCGCCCTGGCGCTTTATGTGTTGGAACCAACGGTGCTCGCGCACGGCCGCGTCGTGCATACGGACGTGCCAGCTGCGCTTGCCTATTTGCTCTTTTTCTTTGCGCTCCACAGATATTCAGAAGCGCCGGGAACAAAGCGCGCCCTGATACTTGGTCTCGTCTGCGCCCTAGCGCTGCTCACCAAGTTTTCGATGCTGGTGTTGGTGCCGGTGCTCGCGATCTACTTCCTCGTGCGGCTTTTTATTGAGTGGCGTGATCGCAAGCAACGCATGCAGATCCTGGTTCACAGCGCCTTAATAACAGAGATAGTCCTTTTCCTCGTCAACGCCGCTTACTACTTTCAACGTCCCGCGCTGGAGGCGTCGGATGTCCGTTGGGTTGCGATGAAGTCGCCGGCGCTTTTAGGGTTTGTTACGACATTCGTTCGTCTGGCGTCGTATCTTGTGCCGACTTACTACCTGTTCGGCGTTTACAACATCGAGCTGCACAATCACTTCGGTCACGCGACGTCGTTGTTGGGCCAGTACAATGACCTGGGCTGGTGGTATTACTTTCCGGTTGCCTTCGCGCTCAAGACGACGATTCCCTTCCTGCTGCTCGTGATTGTCGGCTTTGGCTGGTCGGTGTTGAGGTTTGTCAGACGCGACTGGCGATTTCTGTGGATCGTGGTTCCCGTTGGCATTTACCTGGCTATCTCACTAACGAGCCACATCAACATCGGCATCCGGCATTTTCTGCCGGTCTATCCATTTCTTTTTATTGCCGGCGGCGCATTGCTCGCCCATTTGCTAAAGTCACGACGAACGGTCGGCATCACGGTATTGGTTGTTCTGTTTGGTTGGATGGGCTTCGAGGCCGTGCGCACTTTTCCAAACTACACGCCTTACATGAATCAACTCGCATCGAGCCATCCGCGTTGGTACTACCTTTCCGATTCAAACGTGGAATGGGGTGACGACGTGAATGCGCTGGCAGATTACTTGAAAGCGCGTGGTGAGACGAAGGTGAGTGCCGCGCTGTCAGCCGGCTGGAGCACACTGGGGCGTTATGGCGTCGACTATCTCGATATGGTTTCACTGCCGCCAGACAAGACCCCGGAGACACGCTATGTGGCCATCGGCGCCAGTTTCCTGAACGGCTCAGTGATACCGGGTGACGAAAATGTAATCGGGCGAAGATCTTTTGAAAGAACGAACTTGTTTGCGCGCTACCGCGATCGGAAGCCGGAAGCTGTGTTTGGAAATTCGATTTATCTCTTCCGTGAGCATGAGTGAGAATCAGTTAAGAGCGGGGGCAAGCCCCCTTCCTGACCATGAGGTTGTGCGAGTCGACTGGAGACAGTAGCTTGAATGCCTTTCAATTTCGAAGGAAATACTCAAGAGAGTACAGCTCAGGGTCAGGAAGGGGGCTTGCCCCCGCTTTGAGCTTGTGACTTTTGAAATCTCCTCAGCGCTTCTTCATAAACATTCCAGGTTAGTCGCGCTGTTTTCTCCCAGGAGAATTCTGCAGCGCGTCGCTGCCCGGCAGCTCCCAATTCGTGGCGCGCATTTTCGTTATCAAACAACTCGAGAATGTTTCGCGTCAGTTCACTGACGCTTTTGGGATCAAAGAGTAAGGCCGCGGCGCCAGTTGTTTCCTCAAGCGCCGGGATGCGACTCGCGATAACGGCAGCGCCACAAGCCATCGCTTCCAATGGCGGCAAGCCAAAGCCTTCGTGTATCGATGGGTAAACAAAAGCGCGGCAAGATGCATAGAGCGCTTGCAGGTCGTCGTCGTGAAGGTATTCTGTGACAACAATGCGATCCCGCACCGGCGACTTCTTGATCGCTTCAAAGAGCGGACTGCTCAACCAACCGCGCCCGCCCGCTATAACGAGTTGAGTGTGGTTCTGAGGTCTTTCCCTCGCCAAGGCCTCAAAAGCGCTTATCAGCACCGACAAATTCTTGCGCGGCTCGAGCGTACCTACCGTAAGCAGGAAATCGTCTCCGATGCCTAACCTGCTCCGCGAGTCTGCGGTCTCAGCAAAAGACAGCGGCTTAAAACAAACGCGCGCCGCTTCTGGAATGGCGAAGACCTTGCCCGGGCTTGCTTTCAGAAGCTCGCATACGTCAACACGAACGCTTTCGCTCGGCGTGATGATTACATCTGCGGTGCGTGACATCAGTGGCAAACGCCGGTGAGCGCGCCTGACGCTGCGCCTTTCATGAGTTTCAGAATGAAGCAGCTGAGACAGATCGTGAATTGTGAGCACGGTCGCACAGCGCCGCCATAAGGGAACGTCGAAATTAGTGCCATGAAAAAGTTCGAGCTGGCTGCGTCTGATGTAGCGAGGCAGGCCGGCCGACCACCAGTGCTTTCCCAGGGGACCAACTCTCACGCGATTGAGTTTTAGATTAGGAGGAAGCGGCGCCGAATTGGGTTTGTCAGGCCTGATGGATGCGTAGGTGGAAGGGTAAACAATCTCAAATTGACTTGCTGGCTCGGTGCTCGCTAACGCGCGGGCGAGTTCATAGGTATAGTGCCCGACGCCGGTTTTGGCCGCTGTTAACGGCAGGCCATCAAGTGCTATTTGCATTTCCAGTGTTTGGCTCGCCGTTCGAGCAACCCGGCGGGCTGCTTTGTACCTCTCAGCCAGGGCTCGCCGACACGATAGATATGGAAATTAGAGGTCTTCATTGACGCCGCTGAACGGCAAAGGTTAAACTTTGTCCCTTGTCGGTGCGTCTAAGTATTCGGATTTAGACGGACCCCTCATTTCGAGGTCATTCCCTCAGAAGCATATGTTATCAGGAGCAAAATGATGAAATTTGCCTTAGCTTTACTAATCACCGCCTTCGCGGCCTTGACGGTCTGGGGACAAGCACCGACATTGCATATAGTAACTGAGATTCCCAATCTCCCGTCCGAACTATACTACGGCAACGTCAAAGTAAAGCCGCTTCGTCTGCGACCCGGCACGAACACGCCGATTACCATCAACGACTCCGATTTCTTCGTTAACCAGCAGTACACTGACTTTCTCAGCCGCTTCCCGGACCAGAGTGGTTTCAACTTCTGGGTAAACCAGATCCAGTCGTGCAACGGTAACGCCACCTGCATCGCCGGCCAACGCGATAACACCTCCGGTGCCTTCTTCCTTTCCATCGAGTTTCAGGAGACAGGTTATCTGGTCGAGCGCATGTACAAAGTTGCTTACGGCGACAGCACCGGTACTTCCACGTTCGGCGGCACGCATCAGATTTCGGTGCCAATTGTTCGGCGAAGTGAGTTTCTACCGGATTCACTGCTGATTTCAAATGGAGTCATAATCGGACAGCCTGGCGCCGAAGCCCTCCTGGAAGCGAACAAAGTGGCCTTCTCGAACACTTTCGTCGGGCGCGCGCAATTCGTCACGGCCTATCCAACTTCGTTGACGCCGACAGACTTTGTAAATCAGCTCTTCACAAAGGCCGGAGTTACGCCGACAGCGCAGCAACTTCAGGATGCGATCAATGAATTTGGCGGCGCAGGGAATACAGCGGATACGGCCGCGCGCGCAAGAGCAGTGCGTCGCATCGCGGAAAATCCCATCTTGAATAACGCGGAAAAGAATAAGGCGTTTGTGCTGATGCAATACCTTGGCTATCTGCGACGGGATCCCAACACAGGTCCGGACACTGACTACACTGGTTATGATTTCTGGCTCCAGAAACTGAATAACCACGGCGGCGACTTTCACGCTGCCCAGATGGTGAGATCATTTATCGTCTCTGGCGAGTATCTAAACCGTTTCTAGAGTAGGACAGGCATTTAACGAAAAGGCTGGACTCAAACGAGTCCAGCCTTTTTGTTTGTGCTTTCGTCACGGACCAAACCTTCGCTGGTATTCGCCCGAGATGATGAACGCCTTAACCATTTCCGCTTCGACGAAGTTCCCATTGAACTGATTCAGCTTATTCAGCCAGAAGTTGTATCCCGCAAAGTCCAGAAAAGGTTCCGGTGGCTCGTTAGGGTTACGACGTAGGTAGCCGAAGTATTGCATCAGGACAAAGGCTTTGTTGAACTGTCGCGTGTGGAACAGCGAATTCTGCGATATTGATCGCAAGACTTGCGCACGCAATGTTGATGATGAAGGATCAGGCGCCAACTGCGCGACCAGGGCGTCACGCTGGGCGGGAGTCAATGCACCGGTTGAGCCCGGAAGGTGCGGATCAAAGGTATTCGCGTTGAGTTTGTCTACAAACTGGGCCGCAGTCATCGTGGTTGGGTAAGCCGTCGGTGCCCGGAACGCACTCCGCTGAACAAACTCAAGAAAGAACCGCTGCTTGTTAGCTTCCAACAACGCATCAGCACCCGGTTGACCAATTACCACACCCCGCCCAATTTCCTGAGTGTCCAGCAAAAAGTCTCGCATCTTCAGGGACTCGCCTGAATTGAACGCGGCCTGATTGGCTTTGTAGACCAGATAGCCCGTCTCCTGAAACTCAATTGAAACGAAGAAGGCTGCAGAAACATTGATGCGCCGGATTTCGCGGCACGCCTGCGTGGTGCATTCGTCAATCTGGTTCTTCCAGAAGGCAAGTCCTGACGGATCAGCTTCCCGGTTGAAGAAATCCAGGTAATGCTGGCGAACGAAAAAGTCTGAATTGAAGTTGGCATCCTTGACCGGATTCGGACCGTTTATGAACTCGTTACTGTAGATAGTAACCACATCCACGGTGGGCGAGCTGATACCGCAACCGATCGGGTTACTCAAGTTCAGGTTAAAGGCCTCCGCGCCTTCACCGAGGCGATCATCGACAATGAACACCGTGATAGTCTTCGATGTTTCACCAGCGGCGAAACGCAACGTGCCGATTGCCGCAAGATAGTCTGAGCGGTCGATGGCCGACCCGTCCGAAGTCGCGTAGCTAACACTGGCGGCACCCGAAGTATCGCCGGTGCGCGAAACCGTAAGCTCGATTTTGGTTGTAGCGTCGAGGGTCTCGCTGACGCTGGACGTGTTCGCGTTGAACTTAACTGTATTTGTAATTGGTGGTGTCGGAGTTGGGGTCGGCGTGGGCGCAGCGGCGGTGACGAGAGCGAGCCCGGTTATGTTAAAGAAGTTGGTGGAGCCGACCAACGTGCTCGCGCCGGTCGCCTTGTTTATTAAGTATAGTTTTCCAGCGCCACCAGTGCTTCCGGCGTAAAGGTTTCCATTCGCTGCGAATTCCAGACTGCCGCCGTTGAACCCAACCGCCCCGACAACAGTTGCTGCGCCCGTCGACAAGTTAACTGTAACAAGATTCGAAGATCCTCCCGAGGCGCCGCCCGTGAGGCCATACATGGTTCCACTAGTTTCGTCGTAAGCAAGACCGGAAATCGGATTGTTAATTCCGGTCGAGCCGATAATGGTCGAGATACCGGTGGCGGGATCAAGGGTGCGTAGCTGTGAAGGTCCGTGAGACTGGCTAACCATGGTGGCGTAAAGTGACGACCCAACCCATTCCAGTCCGGTGAACGACCCACTGGTTGAGTTTGGGTTCCCGATTCCCTCGCCGTCGGTCATATCGAATTCCTGGCCTGCGAATACGCCGTCGGGGAATTGCGTGTACCCGCGACGGGTATTGTTATTGAATTCAATCTCGGTGGAGCCGAATCCCGGCAGGTCTCCGATCTGCGTGCCGGCGCCCGTACTCAGGTCAAGGCTTAACAATTCGCCGTTCCTCGTGCCTCCGTAGAGGCCAGGAGGCGCCGGTGAAGGCACCGGCAAGGGGCCAGGAATTGGACCGTCAGACAAACTGATCCCGTCCAACTCAACTTGTCCGGGCCCGGTAAAGTATTCCGTAACAGTCTGGACAAAAAAGATGCGCACAGTTTGGCCCGCATAAGCGGATAGATCGTAGCCATGGCTCTGCCAGCCAATCTTGCGATAACCAGGCGCCGCTCCCGTTGAGAAGGTGTAGAGCGTAGTAAGTACGGCGTTAGTGGACGGATCTCGAAGCTGAACGTCATAGGAATTTGGCAGCGTTGCTCCACAACAGAAGTTCCACTGAACTCGATCTTTCCAGGAGAGGTTTAGGATCATACCTGCCGGAATATGCACATCCTGATACATACGAAATTCCAGAGGGCCACCGCCGCCAAAGCCATGCCAGGCAACGTAGGCACCGTCTTGCGGCGCCGTCGGCTTAATTCCGTAACCCTGGAACCCGCCGGCGCCTGCCTGACTGACCGACCAGAAGCGAAAGGGAGTTCCCTCGCCGCCGGTGGAAGCCGTTGAAACGATCCAGCCGGTAAAATCTCCTGTCTCAAAGCTCCCGTTCTCTACTAACTCGATACCGAATTGAATTGAGAAGGTGAACGACTGCGAAGGCTGGTGACCTCCCAAGTAGTTAATCGTCAGGGTGAAGTCCACCCTGGGGTTATGCGGCAGACTCGAACTCAGTGAAATTGAGAACGGCGTGATGTTGGCACCGCTGCCACCGGACGCCGTCAGAGTCGGATAGTTTGAAGTTCCATTGACGATAGAGACGCCGCTCGCGGCGGTGGTCAGAGTTGCCGTCCCGGAGGTAGCGTCCTGCACTCCGAGGTTTTTCAAGGTAACGCTTATCGTGCCGGTCTCGCCGGGCTCTATGAATCCGTTGCCATTGCAGCAGGTTTCAGTTTTGGAAACCATCTGAGTATCGAGGAAGGCCCGCCCCACCACTGGCGGTCCGAGCGATTGCAGTGCCGGAAAAGGCATGACTATGCCCGCACCGGAGTCGCGATCAGAGCCAGGTGCTTCAATGTCGATCGCGGTGCTGGTGAGGGCCGTTTTGATCTGGGCCTGCGTCAGAGCTGGATTAGCCGATTTGATGAGAGCCGCAATGGCCGCCGCATGCGGCGCGGAAGCTGAGGTTCCATAGAAAAGCGTTGGGAATCCGCCGGCCCCAGAAACCGAGGTACCATCCGCGGCGGTGATGCTTGGTTGCTGTAGGAGAGTGCCGCCGGTTGATGAGACATTGCCGGGAGTGATCTGCGACCCATCGCCATTAAAGAGAACTCGACGCGGACCATCAGAGCTAAAGGTCTCCACCTGGTTGCTCGAATCAAAAGCCGCCGGGTAAACACAAACTGCGCACACGGCCGCAACTCCATACGCTCCCGAAGCGGCATTGTGTCCATGCGTTTCGCCCTGTGTGTTAAGAGCAAGCTGGCCACGATTCGTGCTCAGATGAAGAAAGCGATTGGCCGCTCCGGTCTTTTGTAAGATCACCACCCGGTAACCCGTCGGAGCAAAGAAAATCGCTTCATAAGGATCCTGAGTGCCATTCTGAATATTTGTGGAAGAACCTATTACTGATGTTCCGTCAGGGGTGAGGATAAAAAGATCGTAGTCGTTGTTTGAAGCACCTAACGGATCTGACCAGTGGAAGTTAGTGAGGTATCCGTCTCCGCTGATCGTGTCATACTGGGCAACTGTCGCAGTCGGATCGAAATCGTGCACCTTTCCACCCGGCACTAAGCCGATGGTTCCACCGTCTGCGAAATCGCCTTCCCAGGTTCCGGAAGTGCCGTCATTCAGGTTTCCGGAGTTGGCTGCTGAGGAAAAATAGAGGGCGCCCGACGCAACTACATCGTTAACAGCCTGTGTCGCCAGACCGGAGTTGTTAGGTGATACGACCGTCGCGGCTTGCCCATCCTGAAATGGTGATTCAACAAAGTAACTAACGTCGTCCAGGATGATGTCACATCCCGCTGTGCGCAGATCGCGGATGTTCTGCGCAAACTCGGGCAGGCTGTTGAACGCGGTTGCGAAATACAACTGTGCGCCGGGCGCGAGATCATGAATGATCTCAAGCATCGCCGTACCCTCATCTCCAAACCCTCCCTGACCCGGCAGAACCGTCACCGGACCCAAATCACCCGTTGCCTGGCTATCGGCAAGACTCTCGACGCCGTCCGAGATAACACCGATCTTTATTCCCGTGCCGTCGACATTAAAAGTACCTCGCGCGATGAAGGCCATATGAGTCGTGTCGCCCTGAGAAGTGACGCTGCCGATTCGGGGCGGAGCGTTGGGAGCAAGCGCGCCGTTTAGGGCGGGCTGGAGAGCCGCCCGTACGCGCGCGGCGCGTTCGTTGCGATCCTCGTACGGTCTCCAGGTTTGCTGCACCCCTGGTCCAGGATAACGAGGCTGCGACTGCAAGGGCCTTCGCGCTTCCACCGGTGTTTGCGATAACAGCGCTTCCTGCTTTGGCTGAATGAAACGAACTTGAGAGAAAGCTGCGATTGTCTCCAGTTGTTCGAGCGAAACAACGGCCCGCAGCGAGTTATACTGGCGAAAGACATTCGAGACCACGACACCCATTCCGCGCAGTTCATTTAGCAACTGGTCGTCAACGAGGGCGGAAATGTCTACCGTCACCAGGCCGGCGTCATCAGCACCAACTTCGATGGAGAGACTCTGCACGTTGTTGGCGATTTTTTCTCCACGACGCATCTTGATCGCGTAGAGCAGTTGTGAATCAATCTTCTGCTGGGCGGCGGTGCGTGTTTCCTTTTCTTCAAGCAGAGCCTGTATTTGCTGCCAGGCGCTTTGGTTGATCTCAGCCGCCGGCTCTTGTTTGGCGGCCACACTTCGTAGTCCGGCAACGGTGGTGGGAATTGCGAGGTTGGCCGGAGTTAATTGCGCCAGCCCAGCAGGGCCGGAAGCCGTACTGCGGACGGTGCAGAAAATGAAGAAGACAAGGGCTGCGAAAACACTGAGGAGGAGGACGGGGGAAGTTCGTTTCATGGGTACTCCAATTAAGAACAGTAAATAGTGAAAGGTGAAAAGTGAAAAGTATCGAGTGATAAATGAAGATGAGTAATGGATGGACCGTGAGCATCGAGTTAACTCGTCGTTCTTAACTCATCACTCATTACTTTTCACTTTTCACTGCTTTTCACGGTCCAAATCTGTGCCGGTACTCACCTGAAATAATGAACGCCTTTACCATCTCGGCGTTCACAAAATTACCGTTGAACTCATTCAATTTGTTCAACCAGAAATTGTAGCCGTCGTAGTTGAGCGTGGGTTCCGGAGGGTCAAAGGGATTACGTCTCAGGTAACCAAAGTATTCCATCAGCACAAATGCTTTGTTTAATTCCTGCTGTTTCAGCGTAGAGTTATCGGCGACGCGCCTCAAGGCTCGCGTCCGCGCCATCGTGTCAACCGTGTTTGGCGCCCCGCCGAATTCATTGATGGCTGCCGTTCGTTCCGAAGCAGAGGGTGTAACGCCGGCATTCAGGTACAATTCATCCACGAACGCGGCGGGCGTATCCGACGTCGGGTGGTCCTGGAGAAATCGCAAACGCAAAACAAAATCCAGGGCGAACGTCTGTTTGTTGGCTTCGAGTCTTTGTTCCGCGCCCGCTTGCCCGATTATTACCCCTTGCCCAATCTGCTGCGTGTCTGCGATGAACTCTGCATATCTGACGGGCACAGGCATTCCGACTGTGGCGTGACCAGCTTTGTAAAATCGGTACACCAGATAGCCGGTCTCCTGAAATTCGATCGACAGGAAGAACGCGGCTGACACGTTGATGCGCTTGATTTCGATGCATGGCGCGTCGCTGCCGCACGACGTGATCTGGTTAGTCCAAAACGCGAGTCCGGTCACGTCGGGTTCGCGGTTGAGAAAATCGATGTAGTGCTGGCGCACGAAGAAACTTGCATTGTCGATAGGGTTAGCGGTGGTCGCCGAATCATTGTCCGTGATTGTGATCGTGGTTGTGCTCGGTGACCCGAGACCCGCCCCGCTACCGCTTACATTGCTAAGACTCATGGTGAAGGCTTCGCTAGTCTCGTCGTAAGAATCGTCCACCAGAAAAACGTCAATCGTCTTCGAAGTTTCGCCTGGTGCAAAGTTCAACCTGCCCACGGTTATCTGATAGTCACATCGAGAAGAGGCGACACTGCTGACAACGTTGCAGTTGCTGGCGCCGGCCGTATCACTGGTCGCGTAGTTAACTGAAGCCATGCCGGTGGTATTACCGGTGCGGGTAATTGTGATAGCGGCGCTGCTGTGATCTTCGGCAGGTGTATAACTCGCCGAGTTGAATTGTATCTGCGACGGAGGCGTCGCTATTCGTTGCCAATCGGGGAACCAATCGAGGTTGGAGTTTTTTGTGATCTGCGCCGGATTAGTCCCACTTGCGTTCATGACAAAGAGATCAACTGTGTTCTCGTCACCGACACTCCCGGAGGCGAACACGATGTTCGCGCCGTCAAACGACCACGCCGGGAACCCGTCCGTCACCGAATTATTAGTCAGCTGTATTCGATTGCTGCCGTCCGCGTTCATTACGTAAATCTCGATCCCGTTGGGATTCATCGCGTTTCCACTGCCAAAAACAATCTTCGTTCCATCAGGTGAATACGATGGCTGGCCGTCAACGATAGAGTTATTCGTGAGTCGCGTCCGGTTATTGCCGTCGGCATCGATTCTGTAAATCTCAAAAGCGTTAGGATCAAACACGCTGCTGCCGCCGCTCATGAAAACGATCTTCGTTCCGTCAGGCGACCAGGAAGGCACACCGTCGATGGCGGAATCATGGGTGAGCTGAAGCTGATTGCTGCCGTCGGCATTCATAACGAAAACTTCAAAGGTGCTGGGGTTTTCCAGGTTACCGCGAATGAAAGCGATCTTTGTACCGTCTGGAGACCAGGCTGGAAACCCGTCGGCTAACGGATTGTCTGTGACCCTTGTTTGGACGCTGCCGTCGGCATTCATTTTGTAGATTTCCAAGTTCCCGTCGCGGCCACTCATGAAAACTATTTGGGCGCTGTTAGGCGACCACTTCGGTTGATCGTCATACGCCTGACTGGTGGTCAGCCGCGTTTGGTTGGAGCCGTCGAGGTCCATCGTAAAAATATCGTGGTTGCCACCGTTGCGAGAACTCCCAAACACGATCTTCGGCGCTACGCTGATTCCCAGCGGACCG
>Ga0070697_100000989_pt1 | contig 21488 bp, 16 predicted proteins | sample KBSK1501metaG_FD_65475 | JGI IMG/M metagenome (GOLD analysis project Ga0070697, IMG submission 65475) | Corn, switchgrass and miscanthus rhizosphere microbial communities from Kellogg Biological Station, Michigan, USA - KBS K1-50-1 metaG | ecosystem: Host-associated > Plants > Roots >... | reverse complement strand
TGCTCCTCCGCGCGTTTGCGATCGGTGATATCCTGCGCGATGGCAATCTTCGTCCCGTCAGAAAGATGGACGACAGCACAAACCGCATCAATAACCCGCCCGTCCCTCACCCTGATTTTGAGATCGACCCATTCACCAGTCGATGCGGCAACGAAGTCCAAAACCTCATGGCGGTACGACAAGTCAGGATACGCCTCCGCAAAAATGTCCACATTTTGTTCCTGTAATTCTTTCAGGGTCCATCCTATGGTGCGCTCCCACTCAGGATTGACCAGCTTGACGCGGCCGTCTTCGCCAACGAAGCCTATCATCACTGGAATATTGTCGAAGATCTTCTCCAGGATCTCCTTCTCCTTTTTTAGCTCCTCTTCGGCCTGCTTGCGCTCGGTAATATCTTCGGCAATTCCAGCGACCCGATAGAAGTGCCCTGACTCATCTTGAATGGGGAATCCACGATCCCGTATCCAACGGATCGATCCATCCGGCCGTACCACGCGATACTCAAACTCGAAACCTCGCTCACGCTCCCGTTCAATTAAGTCGACGACACGGGCACGGTCTTCAGGGTGAATTGCATTAATAAACGAGCGCGGTTCTCGATATAGAGTTTCACGCGTTCGCCCCCAGACAGCCTCGTACGCGGGACTGACGTAGAGCATTTTGTTTAGGTCCGTTGTTGCCAACCAGAACACTTCCCGAATATTTTCCGCCATTTGCCGGAACTGTTCTTCGCTATTGCGTAGCGCCGCCTCGGCACGTTTGCGTTCGACGGCGGCGGCGAAGATTTCTCCGACGAGGCGCAGTCGCGCTACCATCGCGTCGGGCCAGTCGCGGTAGGTTGCTATCGAGGTGAATGTAATTGCACAGATGACTGACCCGCCCATTCGCACCGGGATGTTCAGTCCCGACTTGACTCCAAGCCTGGCCGCATATTCCTTTTCCTTCACAGCCTCCTCAGGCATGTCATCAGGGATGGGCAACCACTTGACGGTAATTCCTCGACGCAGCTGGTCCGTGATCCAGGGAAATTGCTCCTTCATTCCGATTGGCGGCGGCGGCAGGGGTTCGATTCCGGGAACTGTGTATGAATGACTTCGGTAAAGCGTTGTCCAATCCTCACCGAACTGAAAGAACGAGGCCCGATCCACACCCAGAAACTCGACGAGAGTTTGAAGCCATTTGTCTATCTCGCGGTCAACTTCATTGGGCGATAGGTTAGCGAATGCAGCTGAGAGTTCGGTCACCAGCGTCTCAAAACGCAGGCGTTCGTCCAGCGCCTCTTCGGCTTGCTTGCGCTCAGTAATCTCACGTCTCAGCTGCTGATTCGTATCCCTAAGTTCTTTGGTTTGCTCGACGACCCGTTGCTCAAGTTCTTCATTCAGTCTCCTTATTTCTTGCTTGGCTTGTATTAACTCAGGCGTTTCAAGAACCTCCCATTCCCCTTGCCGTCTTGCTATTGCAAACTGATGGCTGCGCGCGACGTCAAAGATCTCGCCAGCTCCGATCTTCGCGAGCGGGTAAGTGCATGACGCGATGGTGCGTTCATTCGGAAAAAGTTTGTCGAGTTCGGTTTCGAACTTGCGAAGCTCTTGCGGTCCCGCATCGTGTAGCCAGGCTGGACTTCCGTTGACTCTCATTCCGGCATAGCCTCTGGCCAATGCGTCATTGAGTTTCTCTCTGAATCGATTCGCGACCGTGTGAGGATCAAAAGTCTTTCCGCTCAGAAACCAGTCTTCATGGCCGACAACCTCTATGCTTCTCTCGGCCAAATACCGGTCAAGATCGGGAAGAGCATTTCGCAGTTCGCTCTTTGCTTCTTCCACCGTCAGCAGCTCGGAATTCGAAATGACCCAGAGGCAGAACTCTCTGTTTTCCAGTCCGATCTTGAAATAAGGAATCAAAATGTCGAGCAGATCCTGCTTCGTCTCGTAGAAATAACAGAAGTGTGCACCCCAGGGCAGGTCTCCGACGACGCTGATTCCCGTTTTCCTCAGTTTTGACGCCATAGATCTGGCCTCCAATGGATAGGACGACTCGTCGGGGGCGCTGACTTTGCTAGTCAACCTCAGCCGAGATTTTGAAAGCAGACGGGCCAAGTGGCTCAAGTTGTTTGTTTCGATTGTAGCATTCGGTTGAGCAACTGTTCCAAGAGACATCTTTAAGGGTAGTGTCCTATTTAAAACTAAAAGCGGGGCATTTAAAACTAAAAGCGGGGTCAGGCCCGCGATTTTGCGATTCCGGAGCGGCGGTTCCGAGATCATTCAATAACACAGCAGTGGCGAGTGATAGAGAATCGCAAAATCGCAAGCCTGACCCCAATCGTTGAAACCAATCGTTGACCCCAATCTCGTTCCAATCTCGCCCGTCTTGACCGCAATCTCGCTTGTCCTGGTGCTGTGATAAAGTACGGTTTCATGAAGAGACTAAACTGGAAGATCTGGGCAGGACTTGTCCTCAGCCTGGTTGCGGGACTTAGCTACGAGTTTGTATTTATCCGATGGCCGATAACGCGTGATTTTCCGTGGGTCAATCTGATCCTGTTCGCTGCAGCGATGGTGCTTTTGTTTCTCGGCCTGCGCCGGGCCTTCAAACCGGACAAGAGAATCGTCGCAAAAATATTCAGCTCTTTGGCGGCAGCGCTGGGCGTATTACTGCTCGCGGGTTTTCTTTTTGCGATCTTCGTGTTCGGCCGGTGGCTGCCGGCATCGGCTGCCGCGCCACAGGTCGGACAGAAGGCGCCCGAGTTCACTCTCACTGATCCGAACAATAAGCCGGTAACGCTCCGGCAATTGCTGACTGAGCCAGTTAACAACAAGCCGCCGAAAGGTGTGCTGCTGATTTTTTACCGGGGCTATTGGTGACCGCTATGTCACTCCGAGTTGCGGGGTGTCGAAAACAATTTGCCAGCGCTTTCTGAGGCGGGAATCCGTACGGTTGCGATCAGTGTTGATAGTCCTGAGATTAATCGCGAGTACATGCTGCAAAAAGCCGGATACACTTTTACTTTTCTTTCCGATCCAAAACTCGAGGCAATTCGCCGCTATGATTTGGTTCATGCGGGTCAGGGAGAAAAGGGGGCAGACGTTGCGCGGCCGGCAGAGTTCCTCATCGATCCTTCCGGCACAGTTCGCTGGCGAATGATGACGGAGAATCTATTCCGGCGAGCACGACCCGAACAGATTCTGGAAATTGCAAAGTCGCTGCAGTGAAGAGCAGTGACCTAATTTGGTTTTGTAACGCAAACCGTTAGTTTGCCTACGCCTTGAATTGCCTTTCTCTGTGCTTCCTCAGTGTTCTCTGTGTCTCTGTGGTGAGCTTTTTGCTTAGTGAGAGTTCGTGTAATTTCGTGGATCGTGTGCTAAGGATTCGGAAACATACGATCCACGAAATCACACTAAGCCACACGAAAGAACACGGAATAAAAGTTTTTGTGCAAAGCCCGTCCGCAGTTATATACAAGGAGCAACCCGCATGCGTCACCTCCGTAAACTCTGTTCTATCAGCATCCTGCACTTGTTCATCACTTCTCTCGTTTTCTTCACACTGGCTTCCACGGCCTTCGCACAGCAGCCTTTTAATAAGAATGAGTTTGTGGCCAGGAGGGCGAAGCTGTTTGAGAAAATCCCGGACGGCATAGCGGTGATCTGCGCCGCCAAAGGACAGCACTATCCACTCAAATTTCGCCAGGCTCCGGATTTCTACTACCTGACAGGAATTGAAGAACCCAACGCTATCCTGGTCCTGGTTGGGGCCAATCAGAGGTCGTTTCTTTTCGTTCCTGCGCGCACCGAGGCACAGATTCGCACCGATGGCCCAGGCATCTGGCAGGTCGAGAAACGAGAAGAGGTTTATGGGCTAACAGGACTCAGGGCGCCGGAAGAGTTCCCTCCGTTTTTTACCTGGTTGGCCCGAAACGCAAAAAAACTCTATATGCCGATCAACTCACAAGGGAACGTCCACAACGCCCGTGAGGAGCTTGACTTCTATGAGTTGATCGAGATGTCTCATCCGGTCTTGCGCAGCATTCCCGAATCAAAACAGGCGGTTAGTGTGATTCAACAACTGGTTCCCCAACTTGCCTTACAGGATCTGAATCCGTTGCTCGATGACTTCCGCTGGATCAAAACGCCCTATGAAATCGAGTTGATGCGAAAGAGTTGTCAGATCGGCGCCGAAGGCGTGAAAGAGGCAATCAAAGGCACGCGACCCGGGATGTACGAATACGAACTGGAAGCAGCCGCGCGCTACGTTTATACCAAACTAGGCGCCCGCGGCGACGCCTTCAGTCCCATCGTTGCTTCGGGACCAAACACACTGATCTGGCATTACTCAGCCAACAATCGCCAGATGCAGGCCGGTGAAGTTGTTTATATGGATTACGGCGCAGACTATGAATACTACACCTCGGATGTCACGCGCACCTGGCCCGTCTCCGGACGCTTTACCCCTGAACAGGAAAAGATGTACCGCTGCATTCTCGAAGTGAGGGACACCGTAATTGGGGCCATGAAACCGGGGGTAACCATCGCCAAGCTACAGGACATTGCCGAAGAAGTGTACAAGAGACACGGTTACTCCAAAGAGTTTCTGGCTGTCGGGCGCTACATCGGACATACGGTAGGAATCTCAGTACACGATGTTTCCCCGTCTGATCGCAGGCGTCCCTTTGAAGCAGGTGTCGTCTATAACGTCGAGCCGCTACTGGAAATTGCGGAGAAAAAGATTCATCTGCGTTTGGAAGACACGGTGCTGATTACGCCGAATGGTGCAGACAATATGACGGCCGGGGCGCCCGCCGGGGTGGAAGAAATCTATGCACTGATCCGCCAGAAGGCGCTGGGAGCCAATTAGCATCAGAATCACTATGGCTTCCTCGACCCGCCAAACAATCGTCTGCGCCCTCCTTATCTTAGTCAGCGTTAACTATGCGCGCTCGCAGAGTGGTGCCGAAAAAGAGCAGGCCGCGACCATCAGCGGCAAGGTAACGATCAAAGGCAAAGGCATCTCAGGAGTTGCGGTGGGACTACTTCGGATTGAGCCGTCGCGCGTGCACGCCACACGTCACAGGGGAATCACTGATGACGAGGGAAACTATCGAATCACAAATGTGCCTCCGGGCAATTATCGCGTAACGGTCGCGGCCCCAGGTTTCGTTCTTTTGACCGATTCATACGGTGAAAAGACATTCCTGATTAGTAAAAATGAAACAGTGGAGAATGTTGACTTCGCATTGGTGCGTGGTGGCGTCATTACTGGAAAGGTTACCGACCCTGATGGTCGTCCGATAATTGAGTTAGACATCTCGATCTCTCGGGTGGAAACCAGAGAGGGTTATATCTACCACAGGCAAGTTGGGGCACGCACCGACGATCGGGGCATTTATCGAATGTTTGGTGTCCCTCCCGGCAAGTACAGGGTTTCTGCGGGACAAGATGAAGATGATTCGTTCGGCTTGCGCGGTGGTGGTTACAGGCGGACTTTCCATCCCGCCGCCACAGAAGATTCCCGGGCGACCATAATTGAAATAGCTGAAGGCAGCGAAGCGACCAATGTTGATATCACGCTCGGTCAGTCCATTGTTAACTACTCTGCGCGCGGTCGCATTATCGACGGCGATACCGGGCAGCCATTAGCGAACGTATCTTATGCTGTGAAAAAATATGTCTCCGAGAATTCCACTTCCTCATACAGCACCGGAGCCGTTTCCAACAAAGATGGGGAATTCAAACTGGAGAATCTGACCCCGGGAAAGTACGCAGTTTTGGTCGAGACACCACCTGACAGCAACTGGCGAGCTGACCACCTGCGATTTGAGGTCATCGATCAGGATATAACAGGCTTGATTGTCAGGACCTCGAGAGGAGCCAGTGCTTCAGGCGTGATCGTTTTGGAAGGCACTGATGACAAAACGATTTACGAAAAGCTGCGCACAGGGCGCGTCTACGCACACACTTTGAACGTAAGCTCACCCGGGAGTTCGAATCAGTCAGGCTCCATCAACCCGGACGGAAGTTTTCGGATCGGCGGCTTACAACCCGGGCTGGTAAGCTTCGCGATCGGCGTAGAGCGGATGCACGTCGTACGCATCGAGCGCGATGGTGTCGCCTATCCTCGAGGTATCGAGGTCAGGGAGCGAGAACAAATCACCGGCCTACGACTTTTCGCCGGTTACGCTAACGGCGCGATTCAAGGACTCGTGAAGCTGGAGGGGGGCGTTACACCTGCGGGCGCGCTGGTTTTCGTTGGGCTCACGAGAGTCGGTGATCCCATGGCCATTGCAAACTCAAGCAACTCAGCCCAGGTTGACGCTCGCGGCCAATTCTTTGCTGACGGGCTCTTACCGGGCACATATGAGGTTACGGCCTCCTACGCGCCGGACAGGCAATCGCCCTGGCGCCGGGCATCACAGCAGGTAGTTGTTACGAACGGAGCCGTGGTCAACGTAACTCTTACCGTGGATCCCAAGGCTGCTCCTGGCAGACCTTAGGACGCCAGTCGCAAACGGAGCAGAAATGTTCAGAGCTTTTTACCGTGGGCTAGTTATCCTCCTGCTGATTGCATTGCCTGGCATCGGGCAAACCTCACAGCCTGCAACGAACCAAACAAAAACCTCAAAAAGTGGTTCAATCACAGGTCGCGTAGTCGACGAAAGCGGGCAACCTCTAGCAAATGCGCAGGTCTCTATTGAACCGGTGGAGGGGATACGCTCAACCGGGCCAACGCGTACGGATCGTGAAGGAACCTTTAAGGTAACTGGTTTGGAACCGGTTCCGTATCGGGTGGAAGCATTTATGCCTGCATACATAAGCTCCTCGCACGAAGAGGAGAGTGATCCACCAAAGCAATATAAAGTTGGAGATTCGGTGACGTTTGTCTTGACGAAGGGCGGTGTTATCACCGGCACCGTCACTACTGCGACCGGCGATCCCGTTGTCGGTATTACAGTGCGTGCAATGACGTCGAGCGAGATGGTGCGCGAGAGTCTGACTGACGATCGCGGTATCTACAGAATTTACGGCTTGCCAACGGGAACTTATACCGTAGTGGCAGGTGGATCGCATGATTATGCCTACACAGAATTAGGGGCGTTTGATACTTACGTTCCTACTTATGCGCCGTCTTCAACCCGCGATACCGCGGCGGAGATCAATGTCCGTGCAGGCGAAGAAACAAGCAATGTCGACATTCGTTTCCGTGGTGAGAGGGGAAGGACCATTAGTGGGACCGCGAGTGGGCTGGGGGTTGAAGGAGGCTTTACTATCAACTTGACTACGGCCGGTCGCGCCGATTCGCAATTGAACATTTCCAATTTCAACCAACCCGGCAATTCACAGTTTGCTTTCCTTGGGATCGCAGACGGAGACTACTATTTAACTGCGCAGTCGCATTCTCAGAGTGGAGAAGGGGCACTCTCCGAGCCAAAGCTGATCAAGGTTAGAGGCGCCGATATCGAGGACATCAATTTGACGATCAGGGCTTTGGGCTCAATTAGTGGCCGCGTGGTGCTCGAGGAATCAAGAAAAGGCGAATGTCAGGGCAAGGAGCCGCCAACGTTCAAAACAATGTCCATTTCCGCCTGGCACAAGGACAGCGAAGCGGCAAGAAATCAACCGGAATTTATTTGGTCAATGGGCGCAGAAGTTAATCCTGATTCTCAGGGGAATTTCACTATCCGGAATCTCGCACCCAGCCAGTATTACTTTTATGCCGAGTTTGAGGTGGGGTCCTGGTATCTTAAATCCATTTCAATCACGCCTTCGGCAACAACCGGCGCAGGAAGTGGACTGGCCCGTAAGGCCATGGATGTGACGCGGGCCTGGACGAATGTAAAGACAGGTGACCGGCTCTCCGGATTAGTTTTCACGCTCGCTCAAGGTGCAGCATCGTTTCAGGGACAGGTGGTGCTGAGTGAAGTAGAAACGCCTCCTGAGGGAGTGCTTTTCTACCTTGTTCCTGCCGAACGTGAAGCGGCTGAGGACGTGTTGCGCTTTTATGGTATGGAAACTACTGAGGAAGGAAAGATTGAGCTGCCTAATCTCGCCCCCGGTCGTTACTGGATATTTGCGCAGCCGGCGAACGATACTGCTCGATCGCGGTTTACAAAAATGTCACTGCCGGACGGAACAGAAACTCGCGCGCGCCTGCGCCGTGATGCCGAAGCGGCGAAAACGGAGATTGAGTTGAAGCCCTGCCAGAGTGTGGTTGATTTTCGATTACCATTCAAAACACTTTCGAAATAGTTAATCAAACAAACTCAGCACGACTTGATCGCTTCCATTTTAGATCTCCCGGAAGCGATCAAGTTGCACCTGATTAGGCTCAATTATGCGGCACGCTGACAGACACGGCTTGACTCGACAAGTTGCTGTTGCCGTCGGACGCCGTGATCGTAATTGTGTAAACGCGTCCCGTACCTCGTCCAGATCGTTCGGCGCGCAGTCGCACGTGATGCGGATCAACGATCTCCCAGTCCGGCGCTGTGTTGCCGTCGCCCGTGCCGTCGACCGGCTCATTGCTGGTGATGGTGAGTGTGGTATCGACTAGCCCACAGTTATCGGTTGCGTTATAGCTGACTGTGACATCGACCATCTGATGATCAGGTAGCGACAACGTCGGCTTATCAACGGCAGCGCCGGTAATTACGGGCGGCGTCTGGTCGACCACCGTGATGGTCGCGGCCGCTGAGGCTGAAATGCCCCGGTTGTTCGTCGCTGTGAGGGTAACAGTGTGCGCACCCAAACCGAACGGCCCTGTCGGGTCGAGCGTGAGCGTGAGGGCGTCTCCATCCCTGGGATCGTAGGAGCCGTCGTTCACCTCGCTCGGGCTGACGGCGGCGGCGCAGGAATCGCCCGCCTCGACCGTGATGTTCCTGGCCTTAACGACCGGCGGCACGATGACTTTGTTGGTGCCGGCCGGCTCGGAAGGCAGGCTGTCCGTCGCGGCGACGTAGACAGGTTCCGTGACGTCGTGCATCTCTATTGTCACCGTGTTGTTCGCGCCCGAAGGACCGCCCGTCCCCAGGTTGCGGGCGCCAAAGGCTTCGATGTTCGTGCCCTCGTTGTTAGAGAATGTGCAACCCCAGAGCCGTATCTGGACGGCGTTGTTCGCTGCCGTATTCGCCGCGCGGTTGTCCACTCCGAAGGTGACTATGCCGCCCCTGCCGATCGCCGCAGGCCCCGCGCTGTCGACGAACCGGGTGGCGTGAGCCTCGAAGGTCGTTGAGCTCGAGTTCGTCACTCCCGTCCCGGGGAGATTGATCGCCCCGGCGATGACACACCCAACGCCGTTATGCTCGAAGCTGTCCCCGTCGGAGCGGACGTTGACGACCGCGCCGTTCGAGCGGTTGTTGGCGATGATGGCCCCGATCTCAGTGTCGTGGACGCGATTACCGCTCATGGACAAGGAAATCCGGCCCCCATCGGCCCCCGCGAAATTCGCGATCCTGAGGGCCTCCTTCTGTCCCGCCGCATCTGGCGCTGACGAGAGATCACTGTCAACGATCTCGGCGTCGATCCTTCGCCCGGCATTCCCCAATCCAACATTTCTGACGTCAACTCCGCGGGCGCTGCCGCCGGAGATCCAGTAGGGAGTGAGCATTTGCAGCGGAACTCCCGGCACGAATCGCAAATCGCAAGCCTGACCCCAGCCTCTTGCCCTTCTCTGCGCCTTTCAAAATTGCAAGAGTCCTGGCATCTATTGAATCGCGCTCAAATTGCAGTGTTAATTGCCGACGCCAGTTGGGCGGCGTATCATCTGTTCAAGCTTTTCAGCGATAGGGACTGAGAGCTCGGACGCACACATCGAATGATTGCCAACCACGACAGAGCAAAGCTGGTAAACGCCATTGTTTACTTCGGTAAACATACGAAGAAGTGTGGAATGACCAAGCTTTTCAAGCTGCTCTACTTCCTCGATTTCGAGCATTACAAGAAGACCGGCAGGAGCGTGACCGGGCTCAGATATTTCGCTTGGCCCATGGGGCCAGTTCCAGTAAGTCTCAAGGAAGAACTAAGCCAACCCGAGGCCGATCTAAGCGAGAAAATCATTATTCGCGAAGTACCTACTCGATTCGAACAGCCATTACGCCTGATCGAAGCAAAGGGATCCTTCGACCCCGCGCACTTCAGCAAACGGGAAATCCGGCTGTTGAAAGAGTTGGCAAATGAGTACAAGGACAGCACCGCAGACGAAATGATTGAGGCGACCCACCTCGAAACATTGCCGTGGCATCGCGTGTTTGAAGATGAAAAGCGCCGGCAGGCCGAGATTCCGTACGAATACGTCCTGCGCCCCGATGAAGCTGAGATGATGAAGCACGTTTCTACAGGCAACCGCGAGATCTCAGAGAACTATAGATGACGCCGGGGACGATCCTCACCGACACCCAATTCCTCTACTCCGACGGCACAACCGGTAAGAAGATTCTAATCGTTTTAAATGATGGCGAAGTTGGCCACTATATTGTCATCAAGACAACATCGAAGGACACTTACAAAGGCATGGTTTTCGGCTGCCAATCGAACGACCGCTACCCAAACTTCTATTTGCCGAAGGGAAGTTGCTGTTTAAGCAAACACACCTGGGTGCTACTCGATCAGTTTTTTGAGTTTGATAGAGTTCACATGCTCACCCATGGAGTCTCTGGCCGGATTAGGAAAATTGGAGTGCTGCCCACCGATATTCTCAAAGAGCTTTTGATTTGCGCGGCGGAATGTGAGGACATCACTCACTCTCAGGCGATGACTCTGCTTGATACTCATCGCAGCCTGCCATGACGCATCTTCGGCGATCAGTTCATCGCCTGGGCCCCTACCGTTCGACAAACACGCAGCGGCAGTTGGCGTTTCGCTAGCGAATCACCTCGATGCCGCGGGCCGGCGCCATGGCTCCGCAGCCTGCGCGCCGAGAATATGATTCAGCACTAAATCCGCGCCACAGCTGGTTCTTTGTCAAGCGAGTTTGCCAACAGCAGAATGGCGCCGCAGAAAAGCAGTGTGTCGAAGAAAAGGTTCAGCGCAACCACGCATTGTGGGCGCGGCGAGGAGCATCGGGCATCGGCATCGGCAGGTAGATCCCAAACACCGTCAGCAGAATCGTCAGTCCTAAAGAGGTAGCTGCCGTGCGCGCTTTCTTATTCACGAGTAAGCAAACGCCGACGAGAATCAAAATCGCGATTCTAGAGCGGTGGCTCCGAGATCATTCAACAATACAAAGTCGCGAGTGTCAGAGAATCGCAAATCGCAAGCCTGACCCCAGTCTCACTCCAGTCTAGTCTTTATAAAAGATGAAGCCGAGTATGTAATCGCGAAACTCATCTGCGTCCATCTTGCCGCGCAGAGTGTTCGCGATATTCCAAAGTTGTTGTTCGAGTGATTTCGTTGATCGTCGGACAGGAGGGATTTTAACTACTCTGAAAACGATACAATAGCAATAAGCAAAGGCGCGACAACTACCGTATCGCGCCTCGAACAATACCGGTTTCTCATCCGGCTATGACGCTCTTCGATTATAGGGTGATTGATTCGTCGGTCTTAGCGAAATCCTCTTACTGCTGGCCTTCGATCGCACCGAATTCTCTGTGCGGCCCAATTTCAACCCTATTACCCGCGTCGGTGTGTTCTGTCCGGCTAATTTGCGAAGCTGTTGCTCGTCCCGTCTCGACCATTCCTTACCAGTGTTTCTCGTATACTTTGGCATCCTAACAAACCTCCCGTAGATGCATTTTAACTCGTGAGGAAGCCTTTCGGTGCTCTATCTTCTCTTGCTACTTTTAGCGCTGTCCTACTAAAAAGAGCCTGAGTAAGAGTGTCACCGTCTCCGTCCAGATTGTCGAGCGGAGAATCTGCTTGATCCGCGGTCACAAGGTCATGATCGACGTCGATTTGGCCGACCTCTACGAAGTGCCAACGAAGCGCCTTAACGAACAAGTTCGCCGGAATCGTAAACGCTTTCCCAAAGATTTCATGTTTCGGCTCACGAAGACTGAGGCAGAAGCTTTGAGGTCAAAATTTGCAACCTCAAAGACGAGCCAGGGAGATTTGAGGTCGCAATTTGCGACCTCAAAGACAAGCGCAAAACCAAGCAGAGGAGGGCGGCGTTATTTGCCCTACGCATTTACGGAACAGGGCGTCGCGATGTTGTCGAGCGTTCTTAACAGCGAACGAGCAATCGAGGTCAACATTGCGATCATGCGTGCCTTCGTAAAGCTGCGACAGTTATTAGAATCGAACGAAGAGCTCAATCGGAAGTTCGCGGCTGTTATTCGCAAGCTTGCTACTCACGATAAATACTTCACGGTCGTGTTTGATGAGCTCAAGAAACTAAATGAGCCCCCAACTCCCCCGCGCAAACAAATCGGCTTCAAGACGGCTTCGTAGGTTCACCCCAAGACGAGCCCTCTCACTCCGTGAGGAGTGAAATGTCTATAGCCATGAATGCCATGTTTAGGGCATACGCGTAGGAGCAAGACCCCGAATTTGTGGCGGCTTCGGGCATGAATTTCGTTTGAAAAGAATCCGTACCGACTTTTCGTAGCACGCGTCATCATTTATCTCGATAAACACTCGCTCGTAATCCTTGTATTCGAAGTTAATGCAGTTTCCAATTTCACCAGTCCTGCCGACAAAGTTCCCTCTTAAAGAATTCGGAATAAGTTCATCAGCGACCACCATAAGGCGGAAAGCAGAACGGTCGGGCCGTTGACGGACAGGGTCAGATAAATTCACGCTACAGACCCGGCCCTTATCATCGTAGTCAACCTTAACATTGATACCAGAAGTGTGACGGTATAGCTCAGAAGGCTTACCGAGCTTGTCTCTGAAAAACTTTGAACCCTGGATACCAAGCGCCGCATACTCGCGTTCTTGTTCCTGGGCCCACAGTCCCGTCCCATATTGACGCGCTTGCTTCTCAGCGAGGCGATAGACGCAGGCAGTGTAGTTAGACATCGTGTACGGCGGAGGATCTTGATACCGCGCAGCACCCTCTTTGATCAATTCAAGATTGATGTCTCTTGACTGATGATGCACAACGCCTCTTATCTCCTTCGCGGCAATGTTGCTCGGATTAACAAGCACACTGACTTCCCGATTTAAAATAAGGTTGACCAGCAAAGCTTGTGCAGCCAAACTGGAATCACTATTCACTCCCGCCAATGAAACATGTTTGCGTTCATTGTTCGCCATGAGAAGGATGATGGCGTCTCCCTTCAGGACTTCAACGACCTTGCCGTCAATTGACCTCCAACTCATGCTCTCAGCCCGGGGATTGCCACACTCTTTCTCGTATTCAGCTCCGTAAAACTTTGAATCCTGTGCATTCAAGCCAACCAGACAAGATGTGACCAGCAGAACAGTCGTTATTATTTGGAATTTCATAGTTGATCCGATCAGAGATGCTGAGCTTCTTCGCCGGCTCGGTTAGTTAGCTTTGCATGTCGGGCATTGTATCAAACCGAGTGCCTGAAGAGTTGAGTTGAAAAGTCTAAACATCTCGCACCTCACGGGGCGAAGCCAAGAGCAGTATTTGTCCAGGCGACAGGGTGTCTGCCAAATCGGTTTAATAGGTCTCCGCAGGTTCACTCCCAGGAAAGAGCTCTCATCACTCCTAACGGAGCGAAGACCTCGGCTTGGATTGTTTGGTCGTCATGGTAAGCTTAGAGTAAAGCTACTCGGCAACGAAGGCTTAACGGTCTTCTGTTCTTTTGGAATTCATCAAAGCGTTTCGAAGACGACCGTTGTAGCGGGAGCAACTACATCTTTCCTGAAGAAATCAAAAGGAGCATTCATGCCGGAAAAAGAAACATTAGAACGAGCGGCAGAAGACAAGGCCGAAGGTAAATCACCGAGCACTCAGGCCGGCGAGTTTGTTCGCGAGGAGATCGAACATGTTCGGGAGGGCAAACACGGCGCGCGTTCAGCTAAACAGGCGATCGCAATTGGTCTATCCAAAGCGCGTAGGGCAGGAGTAAAGCTTCCTCCTCCAAAAAAAGGCCAGGCTTCTAAGCAAACCCGAGAGCAAGCCAAGCGTGATTTAAAGAAAGGCAAGAAGGCAGCTAAGAAAAAGCCTTCAGCGAAGCGCTCACGCGCGACCTTGAGTGCACTCAAACGTGAGAGTCGGAGCGCTGCTTCTAAAACGGCGCTATCCCGTCAGGCTCGCAAGTCGGCAGCCAAGCGATCGGCGGCATCGCGCTCTCGTTCAGCCAGGAAGGCGGCGGCGACTAGAAAAAAATAGGGCTGGCAGAAGAGATCGCAAATTAAGTGCTGGGCTCATCAGTCTGAGAGGTTAAACGCTCCAAGTGGGCTCTGCCCCACAGTCGCACATCTTCCACTAGCGGTAATACTGATTGACCATAGTCAGTCAGCGAATACTCGACCGGAGATGGAACCGAGCCCTTTGGTTGTCGCTTTACAATTCCGTCGCCACCCAACTCGCGGAGTTGCTCCGTGAGCACCTTCTGCGAGATGCCAGGTATGACACGCCTAAGAGCCGCGAAGTGTTTCGGCCCTTCCGCCAACCAGTACACGATAATGAGTTTCCATTTACCGCCGACCGCCGCCAGGGCAGCAGTGAGCGGACAGCCGAGGACGGGATTGGGGCGACCTATATTATTACCCTTCGAACGGTTGCCGCGAGTATGGTTACCTGAAGGTGCCTTCTTGATGGAGCTCATAGGTTAAATTATATTCCACTTCGACAAGGGTAGAAATCAGAGTACTCCGCTATGCGTGAGGAGCGAAAACATGATCGTCGAAGTCTGCCGTTATCGAATCAAACCGGGATGCTCTGGCGAGTTCAATCGGTTGCGACCTTTTCTTCTGCTCTGTAGCCTGGTCGTCATTTTGCAACCGCTTCATGGACTCGCGCAGAAGAAGTCACCCGCACCGGGAACAAGCCTTCAACAGACTCCGCCTGTGCGGGATGGGAATCGCGATTTCGATTTTGAGATTGGCACCTGGAAAACTCATCTGAGGCGCCTCTTGAATCCCTTAAGTGGCTCATCTACATGGGTCGAATATGAGGGTACCACTGTCGTGCGAAAGGTTTGGAATGGTCGCGCTAATCTGGTTGAACTAGCTGTAGCTGGACCAGCAGGTAAATTTGAAGGTCTAAGCCTGCGTCTATACAATCCTCAATCCCGACAGTGGAGCCTCAATTTTGCAAGCATTAACGGCGGTGTTATGACCCCACCCACAATCGGTGAGTTCAAAAACGGACGCGGCGAATTTTTCAACCAGGAAACACTTAACGGCCGAGCCATTCTTGTTCGTTTTGTGATCTCGGACATTACTCCTAATTCTTGCCGGTTTGAACAAGCATTCTCTGATGATGGAGGCAAGACCTGGGAAGTAAACTGGATCGCTACAGACATACGAGTGAAGTAGTGATGAGTAATGAGTAATGAGTGATGAGTAATGAGTGATGAGTAATGAGTAATGAGTAATGAGTGATGAGTGATGAGTGAGTCTTGATGGACGCATCACGCATCACTCATCACTCATCACTCATTACTCATTACTTCTGACAGGGGTTGCCAATGATCGTCGAAGTTCGCAGCTACAGAATCAAGCCAGGTCGCCGCGCGGAGTTCATCCAGTTATTCGAAACGCGAGCGGTGCCTGCGCTTCGCTCACATGGGATGAAAGTACTTGGCCCCTTGCTTGATCTGGAGAACCCAAACAAATTCGTTTGGTTGCGTAGTTTTCCATCACTGGAGGAACGCGACCGAATGAAGGCCGACTTCTATGAGGGCGAGTGGTGGAAGAATGAACTGGAATCTATTGCTATGCCGATGCTCGATAGTTATGACGTCATTCTTTGCGAGACATCTCCCGGTTACGTCTGTGATGGGCCTCACGAAGAATCTTAATGATTTTTGTCGCACTTGTACTTTGTGCGCCGCCAATTTAACAATGGCGATTAACGAGAATCGCAAAATCGCAAGCCTGACCCCAATCGAACCTTCACGGAACGAATGTCCCGACTCGAGTGTCAGATCAACACTTCGGCGACTTGCGCTTCTTGCCAATCGTGCTGCGTGCTTCGAATTTCTTGATCTGATCGGGCGCGAACGGAATCTTGCACTCCCCGACCAGGTCGACGGCGACCTTGCCGACGCTGTTGGCCGTAATGACCGCGAGCTTGTGGAGCGGTTTGACATGGCAGGCGACGGCGATGACGAAGCCATTCATCACAAACTTGACGCGATTGGGCTGCTGGTTGATCGCCTTCGATGCCCGCTGCAGGAGCGACTTGATCTCGGCAAGGTCGAGGTCCGCGTCCTCCTTGATGGCGACCATGCTGCTGTAAGTCTGCCAGCCGGCCGAGGCGATGGTTTCGTTCTTTGAATCCATCCACTTCAAGGCAATCTCGCGACCATGCAGGCCCGCGGACGCCACCCACGGGACCGTGTATTCGGCGACCCAGCCGCAGCTGGCGCCTTCGATCCATTTTTGCAGGTCCTTCCTGGTCATCTTCGCGTCGTCCGCGATCAGTCCGGCGAGGTACATCGCGTCGGCGATGCCGGTCTCGTAGAGATCCAGAGCGAGCTGGTAGTCCATCTTGACGCGTTTCTGGATCTTCTTCATGTCCTCGATCTTGACGCCGAGGCACGGCTCCTGGGCGCCGTGGGTCATCCACATCTTCTTGGTTTTTGCGTTGCCGAGCTTCTTGAGTTCGGCGACGATGTCTTTGGCGGTCATTTACTTTCTCCCTCAAGTTGCATGGAACATGATGTTAATTAACGGGCTTGGGGCAAGTTCATTCGCCGGGCAACATCTTTCCAACGCGGATCCGACTTGAGTTTGTCGAGCGCAAGGTAATTAGCGTATCCGAACATAAAACCTTCGCGTCGGTCAAGACTTTGATTTATAGCCTCAAAGGCCTTGTCGAAGTCGTCCAGGGCGGCATAGATCAGTGCCAGCCTGAACCGGTCTTGATCCGATGACCGATTCAGAAAGTCCAATGCTTTTTGGCGATTGCCAATCCGAGCATAGATATATGCGATTGACAGAGGGTTGTTGCTCCATTTCTCAGCCAGCTTAAGAGCTTCGTCGAATCGACCAAGCTCGACGTAGAGTTTGGATAGATCCCAGTACGCAATGCGCCAGTTCGGATCGATCAAGATCGCTCGTTTCAACTGCTTTTCGGCTTCTTCAAACCGACGTGCCTGGATCAAAAATCCTCCGTACACCTCAGCCCACCACGGCTCAGCCGGGTCGAGGCTCATAGCCGTTTCCATCTTCCGGGACATTTCGTCCCATCTTTCAACCCGTGCAAGCATATAAGCATAGGCGAAATGGCCCTTCGCATTGTTTGGATCGAGCTCAATACCCCGCTTGCACGAGTTTTCGCTTCGGGCCCAGTCGAAGTCGTAGTTGTTGTAAATAAAGCACATTGATATATGAGCAGCGGAGTTCCAGGGATCGATCTCGAGTGCCCTTATCGCGGCCTCTCTAGTCGGTTTCTCTGCCTCTGGAGTAGTTATGTCCCCGACCATAGCGCGAACCGTCCAGGCGTCTGCGAGGCCTGCCCACGCATCTGCGTACTCAGGTTCGACGCTAACGGCTTTCTGGAATTGCTCGACAGCTTGCCTCTCGCTTTCTCTGGTCCACTTGTTGAAATAATGTCTTCCGAGCAGGAACGCCTCGGTCGCGCGCGGGTCGATCGACCTGGTTTTTCCAAACTGCCGTTGCTCCTCCGGCGTAAGTTGTATGCGGATTTCGCTTGCGACGGCCTGAGCGATCTCACTTTGGAGCTTCAAGATGTCGGACACGGAACGTTCGTAATTCTTTGTCCAGATAGCAGAATCGGAAGCCACATGAATCAGCTGTGTAGTTATACGGATGCGGTCGCCAGAACGCTGTACGGAGCCTTCGATGATTCCATCCACGCCGAGTTCTTTTGCGATCTCCGGGATCGATTTCCCTGACCTTTTGTACCGCATTACAGATGTTCGAGAGATCACCTTCAGCGTGCTGATCTGCGAAAGATTGCCGATCAGTGCCTCGGTCATACCGTCGGCAAAGTAATCCTGCGAAGCGTCGCCCGAAAGATTTTCGAGTGGCAAAACGGCGATTGATTTGATTTGCCTGGTACTGGTTGAGGCGGCGCGATTCGAGTAAAACCAATAGCCCACGCCCACGACCGACACCAGCAGGATTGTTAAGACTGCCAGGAATCCGCGCCGGTGTTGCTTGATTTCCCGAGAAAGGTTTTCCGCGCGGGTTGTTGTTTGCGCGTTTTGTGCCTCTGTGACATCTGCTGGTTTGCCCGCCGTTGGTTCGTCAGTGTTTGACGGCGCGGCTGAACGCTCAAGTTTTTCGCTAAACGCCAATTCTTGTTTGAAGTCTTGCAAATCAATCAGCAGATCCTTTGCTGTCTGGTAACGCGCCTCCCGGTCCTTTCTGAGTGCTTTGTTGATTATCCGTTCAATTTCCTGCGGAACTTCAGGCGTTACCCGGCTCAAAGGCACAGGATCTTTATGCAGGATTGAAGCGATGGTCTCTATTGCATTCCCGCCTCCAAACGGCGGTTTGCCTGCGAACATTTCATACATCAACACGCCCAGACTGAAAATGTCAGTGCGCTCATCAACCGACTCGCCTTTCGCTTGTTCGGGCGACATATAATTGACTGTGCCCAGAATCACGCCTTTGGCCGTCAGATTCTGCCGGACGGTTGGGTCCTCCGGGCTGATAAAGGATTTGTTTTTTTGCTCGAGAAGTTTCGCCAGGCCGAAATCCAGAATCTTCACATAACCGTCGGGCCGAATCATTATGTTTTCCGGTTTAATGTCGCGGTGAACCAGATGCGCTTTGTGCGCGGCTGACAGTGCGCCGGTGATTTGGATTGAAATGTCGAGAATCTCCGGCAACCTCAATCTTGATTGGCGGATGATTTCACGCAGGGTTTTGCCTTCAATGTATTCGCTAACGATAAAACGCGCGTCCTCGGCTTCACCGAATTCGTAAATCGTCAAAATGTTGGGATGGTTCAAAGCAGACGCGGCCTTCGCTTCGGAGACAAATCTCTGGAGATTAGATTCGTCCTGACTGAATTCCTGGTTCAGAATCTTTATCGCCACTTTTCGGTTAAGTTTGTGGTCTCTGGCAAGATAGACCTCGCCCATTCCGCCGGCACCGATTTGATTGATTACTTGGTAGTGCCCGAAACATTTTCCCCTTTCGAATTTTTTGGTTTCAATTTCAATCATGTGCGCAACCTTGGCAACGGCGGGCGTCTCCATAAAACTTTCGGCACTGTCGATCGATGACAAAAGCGATTCGACTTCGGCGCGCAGAGTTTTATCATCACCGCAGGCCTGGTTAACAAATCTTCGGCGTTCTTCGGGCCGGCGACGCAAAGCCGCATCAAAAATCTGTCTCACCTCCTGCCATTTTGTATCAGGCATAACTACCTTTGGACTATTGGTCGATTCGCTGCCGATGTTCTCACTTTAACTTTTCGTATTCCTGTTTAGCTTCGGTCAGAATTGGAATGTCCGGGTCGGCATCTTTCCAGAGCGCAAAAAAATCTTGATAAGCACTACGCGCTCTTGTAACGTCCCCGTCGAGAAGAGCGGCTCGCGCGAGGCCGAGATATGCCAGCGGATACATCGGCGAAACCGGATCCCATCCTCGGTGATCGAGAATCTTTTGAAATTCGGCGGCGGCCTGAGTGCCACGGCGCAGTCTCAAATAGGCCTGACCGCGAAGATAGTGAGGCCAGAACGCTGCGTACCCGCCTTCGTACGGAAGCGCGGCGTTCAAGAATTCGATGGCTTCGTCAGCGCGATCGCGTTGCAGCGCGATCGCTGCGCGGATAATCGGTTCTGAGTAAACATTCAGAAGAGTCGCGTTTGGATAACGTCTCTTTTGCTCGTCCGCGAGCTTTTGTGCTTCGCCCGCGTCACCACACAGCGAGCCATTGGCAAGGACTGGAACATACATGATTTGGACCGGAGAATTGATCTGCGAAATCGCCAGAGCTTGTTTGATGTCATCACTGCCAGGCTGACAGACACCAAGGAGGACTCCGGCAATTGTTCCGTACGAGGACGATTTGCCAGAGAATGCGGCTCTGCGATGATATAGCTCTTGTGCTTTTTGCCAGCGCCCGGAAAAAATGGCACCACGCGCTTCCGCGTCGAGCGCTACCCCCTCACCGTCTACCTTCCGGATCAATTCCAACTGCTGTTGCGCCTCTGTGGCATTGCCCTGAACAACAGAAATCAGGTAGAGGGCAAGCCGATAACCCCGCCAATCAAGACTACGCCCCTGCGCTAGCTTGATAGTTTCTCGCGCTTCATCGAAGCGGTTAAGACGAATCAGAATAATCGATGTGTTTGCGTAATAATGGCTTTCGTTTGGATTTAACCTGATAGCTTCTCGAAACTCGGCGAGAGCCGGCTCGAACTGTCCGATGCGAATGTAGCCAAACCCTAAACTTGCCGGGGCCAGCGAATCGCTGGGGTAGAGTCGCTTGATTAGCTCATCAGCTGCTTTTTGCTTTTCAAAATCTCCCGTCGTGAACAGATGATAAATCTCTTCTATATGCAGCTTTTCAAGCTCGGTCACGCGACCCCGGAGAGCGTAAGCCTTTGCCGCAGAGTCCGCGGTCTTAGCCAAGTCACCGAAATTTGCGTATGTCCATGACAGCCAAACGTAGGCCCCGGCAAAATTAGGATCAAGTTCCACCGCGCGATTGAAAAGCGGCAGAGCCTGCTTGTAGTCCCCGCGATAGTTTTGTTCCAAACCCTTCGAATAAGCGTTCAACGCTTCGAGCGAAGAAGTCGTCGCTTGTTCGATCGGCGCATTGTATTTCTGGAGCGTGCTCAACGATTCGCCGAACTGTTTTCGCAAATCGAGCGCTGCTTGGCCCAGCGATTTAAGAACTTGCTCCTTGCCCTCAGCTTCGACCTGTTGGCTGGCGATTGTTTCGCCCGTTAGTCCATTCACGGCTTCCAGAGTAATCACGTAGTTGCGGCCGAGGCTCGAAATCGTCCCGACGAGCAAGGCTTTTAAGCCTCGTCGCAGGCAGATTTCTCTTCCGATTGGACGTGTGATCCGCTCGTTCTCAGATCGGCCCATGTAACGCAGTGTTTCATGCACACTTTCCTCAGGAAATAGATTTAGAAAAGGGGTCTGACGCAGTTGCACGGCCAGCGCTTGCTTGAGGGTCGAGCCGTCAAAGGTGGCGTCGCCGGTAGTGTTGACGAAATCGGCGAGTAGAATAGTGTCCTTCTCGGTTAGCACCGGGGACCGGTTGAAGAAGAACAACAACAAGGCTATTAACGCAATCATGAGCGGTATGAAAACGAGAAAAGCGAACCGCTTATGGTGTTTGAGCCTGTTAACAATATATTCCGCGCTCGAAGACGTGGGCGGTGCAACATCGCTCGTGGTGGCTTTGAAGTCTTGAGTGTTTGCTACTACCCGACCGGGTGCTGCGGTTCGTTCCAACTTGTTCTGAAATTCCAGGTCTTGCCT
>Ga0070697_100000986_pt1 | contig 21521 bp, 18 predicted proteins | sample KBSK1501metaG_FD_65475 | JGI IMG/M metagenome (GOLD analysis project Ga0070697, IMG submission 65475) | Corn, switchgrass and miscanthus rhizosphere microbial communities from Kellogg Biological Station, Michigan, USA - KBS K1-50-1 metaG | ecosystem: Host-associated > Plants > Roots >... | reverse complement strand
GGCCAGATCCTTGAGGGCATCGGAGATCCTCGCGCAGACATTTGCGGTGGAAACTGAATATTGCCGGAAATCGAAGGTGGTCACCGTGGCCACGCCGAGACTTGCAGAGGTGAGGAAGATTTCATCCGCCTCCGCCAGATCTGACAATTCATACACACCTTCAATGACAGGAATGAATTGTTTGTCGGCTAGTTTGATGACTGCGGCCCGGGTGACACCGGCCACTGCTCCCGTGCTGAGAGTTGGAGTATGAAGTGTGCCGTCGCTGACCCAAAAGATGTTGGCCATCGTAGCTGAAACAATCTCACCGCGTTCGTTGAGCATGACCGCTTCATCAAATTCTCGCGCTTGCGCTTCCTCCCAGGAGAGCACCTGCTCGAGATAGTTCAAGCTTCGGATTCCCGCCAGCGGCGAAAAGGTATTGAAGCGATAAGGTGACACAGCCAGGGACAATCCCGCCGCCGGAATTTTTTGCGGCTCGCCGGTCATGATTAGCAGATCGGTCTTGCGCGCGCTGTCCTTCTTTGTTTTCCAGACGTCACGACCGCTCCGCGCCAGCAGGATTACGCGGGCGCGTCCCTGCTTCACTTGATTGACGGCGACAAGTTTTCTAACCGCTTCACCAACGTTGTCCTGGTTGAGTCCGGCAGAGTCAACATCCAATCGCTCGGCATGGTCCTTTAGCCGGTGCCAGTGGTCGGGCCACAGGAATGGGTTGCCGTTATTAATGGCAACGGTGGTAAAGACTCCGCGTCCATAAAGCATGGCTGACGAAACCGGCGCCACCCGCGCTTTCGTCGCTTCCAGCATTACTTTGTTGAGATAGATTACCGGGTGCACAACGTCTTCGACGCGTAGCGTCGATATGAATTTAGCCCGGCCTTTCAAGGCCGGGAAAAGTTAGCGAGGTATTCTCGTCGCGTAGCGACAAATGAGACCAAGACCGGATTCAGTCGTCGCTACGCGACGCCAACAGGCAATGACCCGATCCCGGCGTTGAAACGCCGGGCTAAACTCATACCGACGCTACGCGTCGAAAATGTTGAATCACGCCTCGTGATCAACTTCCAGCAGCCATTACTTCAGCTTCGAGCTTTTGGGAAAGGGAACTGCGCCAGACGGTTTCAAGTTCACGAACGTTCGCCGAGATCGCCTCTTCTTCGCCCAACTTTATCCGAAGCTTATCACCGCCTACCTGGCCGATTATCGATAAGGGGCAATTTCTCCGTTCGGCGATACTCTCTATCGCATCACGTGACGCGGCGGCGAAACTAATGATAACTCGCGATGGAGACTCGCTGAAGAGAGTGGTGGAAGTGGGAAGCGCCCCCGGCAAGCCGCTCTCAACGTCGAGCGGGATTTCCGTGAGCGAGATGTTTGCTCCAGTGGCTTCGCGGTTCAGAGAAGAAAAACAGCATTCCGCGAGCGCCACTGCAAGTCCGCCGTCTGCGCAGTCGTGTGCCGATTTCAGCAGACCTGCTTCCGCTGCTTCGAGACACACGGACTGTACTGCGACTTCAGTCTGGAGATCTATTTTTGGCACTTTTCCATCGACGATCATCGCCTCGGTGGAAAGCCCTTCGATGGTCGCCGCATATTCGCTGATGGAAATATCGTCACCGGTTAGGCCCAGCAATGCCACAGTGTCCCCATCCTGTTTGAATCCCGGTTGCACAACCCGGCGGACGTCTTCAACCAGGCCAATCATGCCGATAACGGGTGTGGAAAGAATGCCGCGCCCTTCGGTCTCGTTGTAGAAAGAGACATTGCCGGAAACCACCGGCGTATTAAACGCGAGACACGCTTCCGCCATGCCGTCGATAACTTCTGAAAACGACCACATTACTTCGGGCCGTTCCGGCGATGCGAAGTTAAGACAGTTAGTGATAGCGAGCGGTCGCGCGCCGACGCAAACTACGTTGCGAGCCGATTCAGCAACGATCAGTTTCGCGCCTTCGCGAGGATTCGCCGCACAATAACGGCCGTTTCCATCCAGTGACATTGCCAGAGCGCGACGAGTTTCCTTGATTCGCACCACTGCGGCATCGGCTCCCGGCAGGACTGCAGTGTTGGTCCTGACCATGTGATCGTATTGCCGGTAGACGAACTGCTTCGACGCGAGGTTGGGGGAAGCTAATAACTTGAGAAGGGCATCGTTATGGTTTTGATGTTTGTGGTTTGAACTTTGAACCTCGGTTTTTGGGCTTTGGACTTTGGCCTTTGGACTCGCCATCGGGCGCTCGTAAAGCGGTGCTTCGTCGGTGAGCGCGGAGACGGGAATATCGGCGACTGTCTCGCCTTCATGTATGACCCGCATGTTGTGACCATCCCGGACCCGGCCAATCACCACGGCATCCAGATCCCACTTGCGGAAGATGTCGATCACTTCACGCTCGCGTCCGCTGTGGGCCACGATCAGCATGCGCTCCTGAGATTCGGAAAGTAACATCTCATAAGCACTCATGCTTTCCTCGCGCTGTGGTACCAGTGATAGATCGATCTCTATTCCGGTATTCGCGCGGGACGCCATTTCACACGACGACGAGGTCAAGCCGGCCGCACCCATGTCCTGAATGCCCGCAACCGCGCCACTGCGCATAGCTTCGAGGCAGGCTTCGAGCAGCAGTTTCTCGAGAAAGGGATCGCCTACCTGGACGGTGGGGCGTTTGGCGAGCGCGGCGTCATCAAACTCCGCCGAGGCCATAGTGGCGCCGTGAATACCATCGCGCCCGGTTTTCGCGCCTACGTAAAGAATGGGATTACCAATTCCGGTGGCCTTGCCGAAGAAGATTTGGTCCTGGCGCACCAGTCCCAGCGCGAACGCGTTTACCAGGGGATTGAGCGAGTAGGCATCGTCGAAGGCGACCTCGCCACCAACCGTAGCGACGCCAAATGCGTTGCCATAGTGAGCGATCCCGCCGACCACTCCGGCCAGTAGCGAGCGATTCCGCCGTCCGTGTTTGGGATGATCAAGTGAACCAAATCGAAGACTATTCATTGAAGCGATCGGTCGCGCGCCCATGGTGAAGACGTCGCGCAGGATGCCACCCACGCCGGTCGCCGCGCCCTGAAAAGGCTCAATAAATGAAGGATGATTGTGTGATTCGATCTTGAAAGCCGCACACCAGCCGTCGCCGATGTCGACGATCCCGGCATTCTCGCCCGGAGGCACGATAATGCGCTCGCCCGTGGTTGGCAGCCGCCGCAAATGCACGCGCGACGACTTGTAGGAACAGTGTTCAGACCACATCACCGAAAAAATGCCGAGTTCAACCAGAGTTGGCTCCCGGTTCATCAGCGATGTAATACGGTGGAATTCTTCTGCGGTGAGATTGTGAGCGGAGACTACTTCGGGAGTTATCATAGTAAAGTGATGAGTGATGAGTAATGAGTAATGAGCGCGAAGCGGACGTCGGGAGGCCTTCACTCATTACTCATTACTCATCACTCATCACTTCTCCTTCATCAGTTTTTCGATCGCGGCGCGCAATTCCTCAGTCTTAACCCGGCCAAAATGTTTGTAAACAACTTCGCCCTGTTGGTTGTAAAGAAAGGTGGCCGGCAAGGCTCCATCCCATGCCGGATCGACTAGCTTGATCGCAGGTTCAGGGTCGGAGACGTTCAAGAGGTAATTGGGCATCTCAGCTCGCATCTCGCGAAGAAATTTCGGCACTGCGGTCTTAAGGTCCGAAAGATCATCCAGAGAGATGGCAATGAAGTCGAGATCCTTTGGACGATATTGCTTATCGATCTTCACCAGGTCGGGAAATTCTTCGCGGCAGGGGTCACACCAGGTGGCCCAATAATTGACAAGCAGCGGCCGGACGCCGTCTCGCTTCAGTAGAGCTTGCATCTCCTCAGCATTAATCGCCCGAGTAGCGACGGCAGGCTTCGGCGCCCGCCTTTGAATACCACGGGGGGTAGCCCGAGCCGGAGCCCGAGACTGGCCCATCGCTGAAAAGCCAGTGAGCAAACTGCTGATGACGGTCGCGATTACGGTAAATCTGGAAACAAGTGACATTTAGTCAGCACGCTTGATCGAGCAGCCGAAAGCAGCGGCCGTGGTTTTTGCCACCGGTTTTCCGGATAGCGTCGCATCCAGAGCCTCACGCAGTTCGTTGGAGTTGACCTGGGCGAGGTCACGACTATTGTCGATGCGGCCGTGATAGACGAGCTTGTTGTTGACGTCCAGAACGTATGCTTCCGGGGTCTTGGTTGCCCCGAGCGCATCGGCAATCTTGTTTCCGTTGTCCTTCAGAATCACAAAGCTCAGGTTGTGAGCAGCAGCGTGCGCCTTCACGGCATCGGCCGTTTCCGAAGAGTTGGAGTTAATGCCAACGACGGTGATCCCGCGGGCTTTGTAGTCCTGCGCTAGTTTTTCCATCCGCTCGTTGTAGGCATTGGAGACCGGGCACTGCACGGCGATAAAAATCAGGACCGTGCCGTTTTTCCCCTTCAGCGAGGCAAGGGACTGTTCTTTCCCGTTAGTGTCGGGAAGCGTGAAATCAACGATCGTCGCGCCGATGGCCGGCGGAGCCGGGACATCATTGTCAGTGGCCAGTGCGCTTCCGGCGATTGCAAGTGCCGCGGCGAGCGTTAGCAAAAGGGCAGATAATTTCTTCATCGCAGTAACTCCTCTAAGACTTTTATGGATGGGGAACGGAAGCGAAAGATTATCAGTCAGGCCGGAGGCTTGCAAGCGAGTGAAGTAAGCAGCTTAGTGCAATTCAAACCGTCAGGTCCGAAGGACCGGCAGGTAGTAGCCCCGTCCCGTAAGGGCGGGGTAAATGTGATCGCTAGGTGTCTGAGCACCGAAGGTGCGCCACGGTTTGTGCCGGCCCTTCGGGCCTCTGGGTATCGAGAGGTGGTGTCCCCGCCCTTACGGGACGGGGCTACTAACTGGCGGTCCTTCGGACCTAACGCATGCTGCGATTCAAGCTAGACCAGTACAAAGTGTCGAGGAGCGATGTCCCTTTCTTTGGGAGCTGTTAGAAGGCGTCTTCAGTCAAGACCCTGACAGATCTTCGCGGCGGGCTAAGAAAGTGAGGATGGTCAGGACCAGCGTTACGAGAGCAGATAGCAGACAAAACTGGCAGAAGGCTCTGATCACAAACGCCTGAAGATAAAATAACCAGAGCGTGGTAAGAAACATAACGCCCACGATCACCGGCAATAGTTTGCCGGCAAACCGGTAATCAAAAGCCGCGAGCGTGGCCAAACTGAAAACGATGAAATACGCTATGGCGCCGATCAGTGCCAATGGCACGCCGCGCACGGAAGCGTAAGGGCTGGAGAGCACTTCCGAGCAGCCCTTGACGATCGTGCATTTCACGCTACGGCCGGAAAGATGCTCGACGGTGAGATAGATGGAGTCGATAAGCCCGATGCAGGAGACGGCTGCAGCGAAACCGTAAAGTACGCTGGCTCGCCGCGAGATGTTTGGTTTGTTCGGTTCCTCCAGGCTGGTCACCACGTTTGAAACACGATTCAAGTAGAAACAGGCGCGTTCGAAGAAGGATTATGAGCGCTTGATTTGAATTTGTTGTCTACGGTTTAAGGAGCCTTGGCGAGCTCATTATTAATCACAACCCGTAGCTTCTGTTCCGCGAGCGATTCGAAGGGCACTTCTTTGCCGTTCATGAAAACTGTCGGCGTTCCGACCACTCCCAGAGAGCGACCACGCTTTCCGTCCTGAACGATTCTCTGCGCCACGGTCTCGCTGGATAAATCACGTTTGAATTTTTCGAGATTCAAACCAATCCTGGTTGCATACCCTTCAAAGATCGGCCGGACGTCAAAAGCGTTTGACCATGATTTCTGATTTTCATATAGCAAATCATGCATCTCCCAGAATTTGCCCTGCATGCCCGCAGCTTCAGCCGAACTGGCAGCAGCCATTGCGTGCTCATGAGTTGGCACTAAGGGAAACTCTCGAAAGATTATTCGCAGTTTCGGCCCATACCCCTGTTCCATGGTTTTCAAGATTGGATGGAGCGCGCCGCATGGCGGACACTGAAAGTCGCCAAACTCTTCCAGCGTTACCGGCGCTTTGGCGTCGCCGATTGCGTGGGGCGGATCGGAGCCCGGGTCACCCACCTTCGCAAGGCTGGGTCGAGGCGATGCCCTTGGCGTCACCGTGGGCGTTGCAGCCGGTGCTTCGAGAGCCGATCGCTTCAGATACGAGGCCATCAGTCCCGCCGCGGCCAGGACTACGGCGATGATCAGGAACGGAAGGGAGCGTTTCATGTAGTCGAGAGATTAAACAGGGTTGCCGGGAAAACTCAAGGGGCAGTGGCCTGATTTAGTGTTTGTAACGCAAACTGTTAGTTTGCGGAACGTTGAATGCCATTCAAGCAGCGCAAACTAACAGTTTGCTTTACCAGGTTAAGACAGTGATTACTCAAGGCGCCAGGAATTACGGAGATCCCTACTCGACCACATAATTAACAGTTCTGTCGAGGTCGCCGTTAACGAAAACCTGACACTTGTATTTCCCGGAGGGCCAATCCTGAGGCAGAGTCAAATGTCCATGCACTATATTCTCAAGTGGCCTTGTTGTGTAGTCGATCTCTTTAATCTTCTGATTCTTACTTCCCTCGGAATCAACGATCCACCAGGCAAACTTCATTTGCGTTCCCGCTTTTGCTTCTTTCAAGGTGGCCACGCAATGGATCGTGCGGTCACTTGGCGCAAAGGACTCGGTCTCGTCTCCGGGAGCACCATCGTTATCCTTGGCCATGTGTATGTCTTTGATAAAGGACCCGGATCCCTGGTCACTGGCGGTACTGGAGTTTGAATTGGAGCCGGAATTGGTATTGGTGGTCTTCTTGCCAAGATTACACGCGAGCAGGACAAAGACCAGGAGGCCGGCGGCAAGCCAGGCGGGATGGTGTTTCATTTTGAGTTTCTCCGAGTGGTTAGAATCGAATAAAGAAAAACAATCAAGCCACTGCTGCCAGTGTGGCAGCAAGCGAACGAAAGATATCGCGTCCATCACTAGAGCCCAACAGATCTTCACAGGCCCGTTCAGGATGTGGCATCAGGCCAAGCACGTTGCGAGAACTGTTACAGATGCCGGCAATACTATCACGAGAGCCATTTGGATTTGTGGCTTCGGTAACGCTTCCTTCCGGGTCGCAGTATCGGAAGACGATCCGGTCGTCACGCTGGAGCTCTTCCAGAACTGAATCATCGCAGACGTAGTTTCCCTCGGCATGAGCAATGGGAATTCTCAATACGGATTTTTGCACCATTTCGTTCGTGAAAGGCGTGTCTGAAGTTTCAACCCGCACGCAGACATGTTCACAAATGAAATGTAAATCGCGGTTTCGGATCAAGGCGCCCGGCAATAGTCCGGCTTCGCAGAGGATTTGAAAGCCATTGCAGATTCCCAGGACGAAGCGCCCGGTGGCCGCGAATTTCTTTACTGATTCCATTACCGGCGAAAACCGCGCCAGGGCACCGGCCCGCAGATAGTCGCCATATGAGAAGCCGCCGGGAATGATCAGCGCGTCGAAAGAGTTTAGGTCTGTGTCCCGGTGCCAGATAAAGTCTACCGGCTGGCCCACGTGCTTGGAGATCACATGATAAGCATCGTGGTCGCAGTTTGACCCTGGAAAAACTATGATTCCGAATTTCAACCTTCAATCTCCACGCGGTAGTCTTCGATAATAGGATTGGAGAGCACTTCCCTGGCCATCCGGGCTACTGACTCTCGCGCCTGTTCTTTGTCGGCCGAATCCTGCAGGGCAATTTCGAAGTATTTGCCCTGTCGAACATCTGCGATTCCGGTGAATCCGAGCAGTTCTACCGAATGCTGTATGGCTTTACCCTGCGGGTCAAGAACACCCGGCTTGAGGCTGACGTAAACTTTCGCTTTCATTTGGTTGTCACAGCTCCCGATTTTGCTCGTTCATACTAGAACATAACGTTGCTTCATGTGTAGCCAATAGCTTAGTATCTCCGCCCGCGACGTTGTTATTTAAGGTCTTAGTCATCCAATAATCAGGAGAAACCGGAATCATGCAAAATCCGCCTCCCGGTCAAATCGGCAAATCGAGCACCGGTCTCGATGAGAATATTGCTGCGTTACTTTCCTACGTCTTCGGATGGGTCTCGGGCCTGGTTTTTTTCCTGATGGAAAAAGACAGTAAGTTGGTTCGCTTTCATGCGATGCAATCCATCCTGTTCTGTGTCGTAATTGCCGTCGTTAGCATCGCGCTGTGGGTTCTCTTCTTCGTGTTTGTTTTGATCGGGTCTTCCCTCCCGGACATCATGGGCACGGTGATAGGCCTTTTGGGGACTCTCATTTGGTTGGTCTATTCAGTCTTCCTGCTAATTGCCTGGATTTTGTGTCTGGTACGAGCTTATCAGGGCAAGCTATTCAAGTTGCCCTTCATCGGTAACATGGCCGAAAAGATAGTTAACAAGTAAGTCCGTCTCAAGAATACTTAATCCCTAACGCACAAAAACATAAGCGAGGCTCAAACAATGCAAAACCCGCCACCCGGCCAACAACAAGGCTACGGAACCCCAGTCGGTAGCTCCCCACCGGGAGCTGCGAAATCAGGTAGCGGTTTGGAGCCCAACATAGCCGCAGCCCTCTCCTACATCTGGATCGTGGGAGTGATATTTTACCTGCTCGAGAAGGAAAATCGTTTTATTCGTTTCCACGCTATGCAATCAATTCTTTTCGGTATTGCAAACACAGTACTGATGATGGTGCTCGTGGTCGTGGCGATGATCCTGACTTTTATTAGTATCGGGACTTCAGCGGCAATCGGCGGCGCCATTGGTTCGCTGGTGGGTTTGCTCGTCTGGCTGATCTGGATGTTGTTCTGGCTGATCGCGATGGCGCTTTTTGTCGGCTTAATCTTCGCTGCGGTAAAAGCGTACCAGGGCCAGATGTTCAAACTTCCAATCATTGGCAACATGGCCGAGAAGATCGTTAATAAGCAATAGGTCGTAACCGTCTTATTGCTATCTTTACCCAAAAACCCTGTCAAAGATCGTGTCGACATTTCTTAGATAAGTGTCGAGCTTGAACACACCATCGATCTCTTCGGAAGAGAGATGCGCCTTGATGTCAGAATCCGACTGCAATAGTTCCTGAAAGTCTTTGTGATCGTCCCAAACTTTCATAGCGCTTCTCTGCACCCATTCATAAGCTTCTTCTCGCGAGACGCCTTTCTGCGTAAGCGCCAGCAGTAGTTGCCCGCTAAAAACCAGGCCTCTAGTCGCCTGCAGATTCTGAAGCATACGCTCCGGATGGACCACCAGTCCTTCAATCAAGGATGCAGCTTTATGCAGGATGTAATCGAGGGCGATGCTCGAATCCGGCAAAACTACGCGTTCTGCAGATGAATGCGAAATGTCGCGCTCGTGCCAGAGGGCTACGTTTTCCAGACCCACCAGACTATTGGCTCGCAGTATTCTGGCAATCCCGCAGATGCGTTCCGAAACAATGGGATTACGTTTGTGAGGCATCGCGCTCGAACCTTTTTGACCCCTGGCAAAGCGTTCCTGGGCTTCGCCAACTTCGGTTCGTTGCCAGTGGCGAATGTTGAGCGCAAATTTATCCAGCGATGAGGCGATGATGGCCAGCGTACTTAAGTATTCAGCGTAACGATCCCGCTGAATGATTTGTGTAGACACCGGCGCGGGTTTCAGACCGAGTCGTTCGCATACCTTCTGCTCAACTATAGGATCGAGATGGGCGAAGGCCCCTACTGCTCCACTTATCTTCCCGACCGACACTACGTCTCGCGCTCGCCTCAATCGCTCGCGGTTGCGGCGCATCTCGTCGTACCAGAGTGCAAAGGTCAGCCCAAAGGAAGTCGGTTCGGCATGGATGCCGTGCGTGCGGCCAATCTGCGGTGTGTCCTTGAATTCAAAAGCCCGGCGCTTGAGTACATCCAGAAAAGATTCAATCTTAGCAAGAAGGATATCGCAAGCGTCTCGCAAAAGCAGCGCATTGGCCGTATCGACAACATCCGAGGAAGTCAGGCCATAGTGAACAAATCGCGAGGCTTCGCCGATGTTTTCCGCGAGGTTGGTGGTGAAGGCGATTACGTCGTGGTCGGTGGTCTTTTCGATTTCATTGATTCGTTCAACCGAAAAACTTGCGTGGGCCTTGATCTGCTCCAGCGCATCCCACGGGATCGTTCCCATTTCGGCGTGGACTTCGCAGACAGCGATCTCTACTTCCAACCACTTCTGAAATTTGCTCTGCTCGCCCCAGAGCGCTCCCATTTCGGGCAATGTATAGCGTTCGATCATAAGAAACTCATCCGCAGATTACATCTGAGATAGGTCTAGGTCATATAGGCCCTATTCGACCTATCGTGGTAATTGCCGAGATCGTTTATTTCAGGCCTGTTGAAGTCACCAGATACCGGGCCAGCAACCACTGGCCTTTCCGCTCCACCAGGGTGAACGTTTCCATGCCCTCGCCGTTCTGAAATTTTGTCCGGTAACTCAGAATGTATGCCCGCCCTTTTAATGGACCGCTGGAATTGGTTTGTTCGGTTGCCGATTGAAGCACTCGGCTTTCAACCGGGCCGAGCTTCTCCCGCAGTGTCTTAAAAGTGGAGACTGATTGTTCGAGCGTCGCATCCTGACGCCAAAGCTCGGAAGCTTCCGTATAGAGTTTTTCGTAGCGTTCGGCCGCAATGTCGTCGCTTACCGTGCCAATCGCTGATTCCACTTCTGCCGGAAGGCTTCGGCGTTCTGCCTGCAGCCCGCAGGCCAAACAAACGAGTGAAACAAAGACGGCAACCAGCAGGACGCGCAAGCTTTGAAGGAGCTGGATGGAACCGACCGCATCCGCTATGGACAATGCATCTTTCTTACTTCCGCCTTCATGCGCCATCCTTTCCTTAAACCTCAATCCACGGAGTGGGTTCCCTGGGCAGCGACAGACTAATTTGGGTGTCGGTATGAAAGAGGGGAAAACGCTCCTGCAAGGCGACCTCCGCCGAAATCTGGGCCAGATACGGATTATTTGCACGCTGGGAAAGATGGGCGAGCACGATGTACCTGGCGACGCCGTCGAAGCCATCACGAATCCAGTCGGCTACGTCTTCGTTGGACAGATGACCAAGCCGCGACAGAATCCGTTGCTTTAATTCCCATGGATAAGCATCACAAGCCTTCAACATGTCGCGGCTATGATTTGATTCCATGACAATCGCTGCACAACCGCGGAGTCGCTGGCTAACAAGCGTGGTGATATGGCCAAAATCCATCAAGGTGGCAATCTTCACGCCCTGATGAGTGGCCGTAAACCCGAAATTGTCTACGGCGTCATGTGGGATTGTAAAAGGATGAAAATCGATTTCCCCGATGCGAAAGTCTCTGCTCGATTCGATCTGCTCCACCCGGTCGCGGAGCGCCACCGCTCGTTTTCGCGGCTCTTCATTGCTTACGTTGAAGCGCTCGCTGACATAGGCATCGTGAGTTTTTGCGGAAATGTAGACTGGACAATCAACGGTCCGGAGCAGCACCCGCAACCCGCCGGAGTGGTCACCATGTTCGTGGGTAACCAGAACGGCATCAAGTCGATGTACGTCTTCACCGACAATCGCGAGTCGCCGCGCGATCTCCTTCGCGCTGAGTCCGGCGTCAACGAGAACACGAGTCTCGCCTGCAACGATCAAAACTGCATTGCCGGTTGATCCGCTGCCGAGAACGGTAAGTTTCATGCTAAGGAAATTAGAACTATGAACCGCACAACTAAGAAAGGTAGAAACAAAACTTTATCATTTAATGTGAGAAACGGCTACCAGGGGATTGGATGAAAAGGAGCGCAGGCATCCCTGCCTGCTGTTCTTACCGAAAAGGCAATCTGAGATGGAATTGCTCGCTGGCCAACCAGGCAGGCAAGGATGCCTGCGCTCCATCAAATCCGCAGCCGCGAGCGATCGACGCGAAAGCCGTTTAAGTTTCCTAAAGCACCCAGCGCCAGCGATTCGCTGGTGAAATAGCGGCGGGCGACCTGCTGCATATCTTCCGGAGTAACAGCTTCGAGCTTTTGAATAATCTCTGCGGGTGAAATACGGCGCCCGTGAATAATTTCCTGCCGGGCCAGCGCGCTGACGCGCCCACTCGACGATTCCAGTCCCAGGAGTATTGAAGAGGTCGCCTGATCCTGCGCCAGCTTCAGCTCGTCAGTGGAAATGCTCTCGGCCACCACCCGTCGCATCTCTGCCAAAGACAAGTCCACCACTTCGTTGACGTGCTCAGGAGACGTACCGGCATAAATAGTGAAAACACCCACATCTGAAAAGGTGCTGCCTCCCGCGCCCACGGAATAGGCAAGTCCACGCTCTTCGCGAATTGTCTGCCAGAGCCGGCTGGATGTACCACCACCGACGACAGAGGCCAACAGGCTGGCGGCATATCTTTCGTTGCTCCTGGCATCTGGCCAGGGCGCGGCAATAACCAGATGCGCCTGCTCGAGTTCCTTCTTCTGCTCAATGAGAATTGGAGCTGCTGGTGTAGGCGCCTGATCAGTCGCCCCATTTAGCCCGCGTCCGTCAGGCCCAGTCCTGGAATTGTCAAAAGCCTTTTCAACCAGGGCAACGAGTCGTTCGTGTTCAATGTTACCGGCTGCAGCTACAACCAGATTCGACGGCGCAAAGGCGCTCGCGTGAAATGAAGAGATCGTATTGTGGTCAAACGTAGAAATAGTCGCCCTGGTACCTTCAATCGGTCGGCCAAGCGGATGATCGGGGAAATAGGCAGCATTGAAGAGTTCGCCCAGCAATTCATCAGGCGTGTCCTCGACCATCTTCATCTCTTCGAGTATGACGTTTTGCTCGCGATCCAAATCGTTTTGGTCAAACCGCGGATGGGCAAGGAGGTCGGCAAGGAGGTCAAATGCTTCCGGCAAACTTCTGTCCGCAACCTTTACGGCGAAACCAGTCATCTCATGGGTAGTAAAAGCATCAAGGTTGCCCCCCAGACGGTCAGACTCAACCGCAATGTCGCGAGCCGTGCGGCGTAGCGTCCCTTTGAAGACTGAGTGTTCGATGAAATGGCAGATTCCGTTTAATTCCGGTGTTTCGTGACGCGAACCACGACGCACCCAAATCCCGGTGGTCACCGACCGCAGACCGGGCATATGCTCCGTCAAAACCGTGATGCCGTTGGGGAGCTTGGTCGAGCGAACTTCGTCAATCATGTATGGCGTAATCCAAAAAGCAGCAGGAATTCCTTCAGCTCGGAATCCTAGCACGCCCGATAGCGGTGGCAAAGTGGAGCTAAAGTTAGTACCCAGGCGTGGCGGCCATGCTTGACAGATCTTCATTTATTGGCGGAAAATGCGTGCCATCAAGCGGTTCTGGTAAGTCTCCTGGCCTGAACCATTTCGCCTTTCCAATTAAGGCGAGGTGCCTTGTCGCTCTTTTGAGCGCAAGAACTTTAGGAGATCCTTTCCCTATTTTGCGCAGACCACATTCACACTCCATTGCTTAAGACGTCCCCCAGGGTGACGTAAGGAGGTTTCGTGAGAAGAATATCAGGGAAGAGAACATTCGGTCTGTTGCTGGTGCTGCTGTCAGCAGCCCTTTATCTTCAGGCCCCTACCGCCAACGCCAGCAAAGTGAGCCTTGGGACCATCACCGGTGCCGTGCTTGATAACAAAGGTAATCCTGTATCTGGTGCGATCATCTCTTTTCTGAGAGATGGGGCCAACAAAGTTATTAAGCAAACGCGTAGCGATGCCGCCGGGCGTTTCAGCGCGCGAATTTCGCCGGGACGCTATGGTATCCGTGCGATTGCCCAAGGCTTTAATGCGGTTGTCTTCTCTTCCGTGGAAGTTCGTGCCTCCGAGGAACTTGTTTACCGCTTTAACCTGGAACCCATTGGGTCCGGTAAAACTCTGCCGGAACTGCGCAGAGATCGTGATGACGTGAAATGGACCTTGCGATCGGCCCAGACCCGCCGGTCGATTTTTCAAGCCCAGGAAGGTGAGGACCGTGATATTCAAGCAGTTCTCGGAATTGAAGCCCCCTCCTCTGAAGCCGGTGAGATTGGAACGCAGTCCGCCGTCCTCAGCAGCGACAATCACGCGGGCGATTCTGAAAAAGACTCCCAACGACGTATGCGGGGAGTGGTCGAAACCTATTTTGCCGGTAACTCCTATGGCCAGGGTTATTCGGGTCTTAACTTTGCAGTTGCCACCTCCGCTGCCGACGGCGTCAATTTCATTCTTGCGGGACAAACTGGGTTCGGCGCAAATGCTCCCGGGCGATTCGAAGTCAGCACGCATCTTCGTGCAGGCCAGCGTCATCGCATTGGTGTCAACCTGGGCGGCGCGAGTTTCAATCAGCCAATCTGGGAAACGTTAAGACATGATGAAGGGTCGCCGCGCGGTTCGCGGTCGCCGGAAGCCCGTATGGGCCAGTTTTCTGTCAGGGCGATCGACGAATGGATAATTCATGACGGGATAGTTGTCGTGCTGGGTCTTGATTATTCCCGGTTCATAGGCGCCGGTGGAGCACGCTCAATCAATCCGCGTGTTGGCCTCCAATTTGACGCCAATGCTAAAACGCGTTTGAAGGCCGCCTACGCGCCGGGAGGTGAAGAGAGTCGGATTCAGAGTGTGGCGCCTTTCGAAGACTCCCAAGCTGTTTTCACTGAAGCCCACAAGCGGCCCATCGCTTTCGTCGATGGCCGGGCGGTGATGGAGCGAAGCCATCGATTGGAATTCGGAATCGAACGTGTCCTTGACAATGAATCCAATCTCGAGGCCTCCGCTTTCTTCGATACGACTACCGGACGTGGTATTGGCTTGCTGAGTACACCAATGTCGGCGTTCTCAGGCGCGACTGGTGAAGCTTTCATCAAGGTCGCGAATCAGCAGGGCGCCTCAAGAGGTATGCGCCTGGTTTATACAAGGAGGCTGAGCCGCGTGTGGACAGCTTCGGCCGGATATTCAGTTGGCCGGGGGCAGCGACTCTCGTCAGGCGATATTTCCCGTCCCGGGGAAATGTTCGAAAACGGCTTCTTCCAAACTGCCGCCGTGCAACTGGGCGGTGGTTTCGGTACCGGGACAAACATTCAAACGGTCTTGCGTTTCTCGCCAAACGCCACTGTCTTTGCGATCGATCCTTTTGCCGGGCGACTCGCGGTCTATGATCCTTCGTTGAGCATCCAGGTTACCCAGGAGCTCCCCAGCTTCGGTTTGCCTGTTCGCGCCGAGGCCGTCCTTGATGCGCGAAATCTATTGGACCTCCAGACAAACGCTGAGAACGCGGAGACACTAACCCAACTCAGTGCGGGCCGTCGTTCTGTTCGCGGTGGAATTTCCCTCAGGTTTTAGACAAAGAGAAAGGAAGTCCAGCGAGACTCCCCTCCTGCGGTTCTCGTTTTGAGGCCTCCTTTGCCCTGTCTGTTGGTTCTCCAAAATCTCGGAAAAGTCCAAAAACTTGGATTCAGCGGCGGGGCGGGCGCGCATCCGAAAAAAGCGCAACACCAGCAGGAAATGGATTATTCGTCAGGACGCAGGGGAATCTCACCAGTGTGTATCTTGTTTGAGCACGTGGCAGAGCAGTCAGGCGTCATGTCTCAAGAAAAGGCCTCGGGGAACATACCTTGCCTTTTTAGTTCTGGATCTAGGTATTAATACCGTTCTCGTTTGAAGGCTCGAGTGAAGAGATCAGTTTTTACAACAGGAACGTGGTTGGTGCTTGCCGGTACAGCTCTGCTCGTAACGGCGGGCATTCTTAACTTTGGCCAGCGAGTACGGCATGAAACACCTCCGTGGGATGGCGTCAGATGGACGGAAACCAGGCAAGGGATCCTGGCTGAAACTATTGAAGATGGCTCGGCAGCAGCTCGCGGTCAAATTCTTGCTGGCGATCGGTTGATCGGGATCAGCTTAGACAACAGCAACTACGAAGAGGTCGCGCACGCCAGAGACATTCAAATTTATTTAGACCAGGCACGAGTGGGAGGAAACCTCCACTATTTAATTGAGCGACCGTCATACCCGCCCGAGAGCCGCTATTACTACGCCGATCTATACGGTCTGGAAGCGACTCACAAATGGACGCCGCGCGATCTCTACATCAACCTCATTGGGCTGGTTTATCTTTTCATCGGCTTCTTTGTTCTTTTCAGACACGGCGGGCGCGCGCCTTTTGCTTTGCACTTTGCGACGCTTTGCCTCGCTGCGTTTGTTTTTCATTCCTACACGCCGGTGGGGACGTACCGGGATCTCGATCTGGCGGTTGCATTTCTACGGAACGCGGCCTTCATTCTTTTTCCTCCGCTCTTCTTACACTTCTGCCTGGTTTATCCAGAGCGCCAGCAGGTTTTCAAGAACAGGAGATGGCGCACAGGATTACTCTACCTACCGGCAATCTTTCTGCTGGTGCTGGCAACATTTGTGTTTTTGCGCGGGGCGTTGATTCCACTGGTGCCGGTGCTTAGCAGGGTTCCCGCCCCTTCAGAATCGTTTATCGGGCTCTTCTATAAGTTGAGCTTTGCGCACTTCGTCGTGGCATTGCTTGCCAGTACTTTCTTCCTGGTTCGAACCTGGATTACCGCCCGCAGTGCGGTAGTTCGCCAGCAAATGAAGTGGCTGATCTGGGGGTCGTTGCTGGCGGTTGCGCCTTTCACTTTCCTTTACGCGGTGGGTTATCTCCTGGGGACGCCAACGGACCCGTGGTTGACTGATACTGCGGTTCTGCCCTTGATCCTGATCCCGCTCGCGTTCGGCTACTCCGTTCTTCGTTACCGTCTGATGGATGTTGAGCTGGTTGTGCGTCGCGTGTTTGTCTACGTTTTTACTACGCTGGCCATCTCATTGATGGTGGGTGCGGTCGTATACCTGGCCGGACTCTACGCTCTGCGCGGTAACGATGGGACTAGTTCGGGCGAACTAACTCTGGGTGTGGTCGTGGCCATAGTGGCGATGGCAGCCATCGTAATTATTGCCGCCCCGGTTAAGAATTTCCTGCAGGAGCAGATTGACAGATTGTTTTATGGCGAACGCTACGACATGCGCAACAGCCTGCTTGATTTCGGTCGCACTCTTTCTGCCACCACCGTGCTGGATCCTTTGCTTGATTCGCTGGTCAGCCGCCTCCAGCAGGTTATGAACGTCGGCCGCGTTGCGATTTTCATCGAGGACAAAAATGCCTCTGGAAACTATCGAGTGGCGCGCGCCGTGGGCCTGTCCGCTGAAATGGTTGTGCCTCCCGACTTTCGCGAAATGATTCGAGTTCGTTCCGCCGAAAGCGGAGTTGTACGCACCGACGACCTGGATCTGATTCCGGAAACGACCGGCTTTGTCCGGCGAGCATTGCATTACTATGTCCCCTGCGTCGTGCGCGGCCGCATGGTGGCGGTCATCGGACTGGGACGCTCTGCTGATGGCTCGTTGCTTTCCTCTGAAGACCTCCAAATACTGCTCACCGTTTCCGGCTACGTTGCGGTCGCAATTGAAAACAGCCTGCTATATCAGGAGCAGGGAGACCGGGCGGCAGAGTTGAAACTCCTCAAGGAGTTCAACGAGTCGATCATTGAGTCGATAAATGTGGGACTGCTGGCGGTGGATCTCGACGGCAGAGTAACCCGACTCAATTCCGCCCTGGAAGAAATCCTCGACATCAGCCGGAACGAGGTTGTGGGGAAACGAATTGAGAATCTCTTCTCAGAAGACTTTACGGATACTTTGCGCCAGGTTTTGGGGAATGACCGGTGGCGACTCAGGGAAACTCGCAACATCTACAAAATTCATACAGCCACGTTCGCCGGCCGGACCCTGGTACTCAATATATCAATAGCGCCTTTGCAGGATTCGCAGGAGCAGACCGGGGCACTGGTGGTGCTCGAAGATGTGACTTCCCGCGTCCGCCTTGAAGAACAGTTGCAGCAACGCGAGAAGCTTTCCTCAATCGGTTTACTGGCAGCGGGTGTGGCCCATGAAGTAAACACGCCGCTAACGGGGGTGTCGTCTTACACCCAGATGCTTCTCGGAATGCTTTCCGAGACCGACCCAAAACACTCGCTTTTGTTAAAAGTCAGGCGCCAGGCCGAACGGGCCACGAACATCGTTAACAACCTGCTTAACTTCTCGCGCACCGGCGACGCCGCTCAATTCAGTGAAGTGGACATTGGTCGCGTCCTGGACGATACCTTACAACTCCTCGAGCCCCAGTTGCGCGGTAACCAGATTCAGATAGTTCGCGACTACGATCCGGAGTCACCCATGGTCTTTGGTAATGCCGGGAAACTTCAGCAGGTGTTCACCAACCTGTTACTTAACGCCAAGGATGCGATACCCGCCGGGGGCTCGATAAAAATTTCCACTCTCCCGGCCGAGGACCATTCACTAACCATTGAAGTAGCTGATAGCGGGATGGGAATCGCTCCGGAAAACGTCGCCAAGATTTATGACCCGTTCTACACCACCAAAGGGGTCGGGCGAGGAACCGGGCTCGGACTCGCTGTTTCATACGGCATCGTGCAGGAGCATTCGGGTCACATTAGCGTTGAAAGCAACCCAGGGCGCGGTACGACTTTTCGTATTACTCTGCCGACCGCCAATGCGCGCGCTCAGCTGCAAACAGTTGGCGATTAATAAAACGAGGGTACTTCAGGGATGCAAGGGCACCGCGTCATCTCGCTTTGCTCTTGCCTTTTTTTTTGTCTGGATCTCCCCTAAACTGATTTGCTTTTTAACTTGAGGATGATCATTGGTACTAAAAACGGAAAGACGTGTGGCTAAAAAGGGTTCAGTACTCATCGTTGACGATGAAGAGATAATGCGCGAGGTCCTGGAGACGCTGCTTTCGGCTGAAGGCTACCGCGTCGACCTGGCTAAAACCGGCGAAGAGGGACTTGAATCTTACGGCCGGCGGGCTTACGACGTTGTCTTACTCGACGTTTCTATGCCGGGCATTGGCGGACTGCGCGCGCTCGAGGAATTTCTGAAGATGGATTCCGATGCCGTGGTGGTGATGATCACGGCATACGCGACCTTTGATACCGCAATCGCCGCCTGGGAGCATGGCGCTTTTGGTTGCATTCGCAAGCCCTTCCAGAACGATCAGATTACCGCCACCGTTTCGGCAGGGATCAAGCGGCGGCGCAAAGAGGAGGAACGGCGAACCCTCAGACGCGCAATGAGTCGCGCCGTCGATCGCGGCGCCATCGTCGGTCGCTCCGATGTCATGCAGGAGGTGTTCAGGCTTGTCGAACAAGTTGCGCCGGCTCGTTCAACTGTCCTGATTACCGGTGAAAGCGGAACGGGAAAGGAACTGATCGCGAAAGCCATCCACGAGGCGAGCACGCGAGCCGGACGACCCTTCGTTACTGTCAACAGCTCCAACATTCCTTCCGAGCTGCTTGAATCAGAACTCTTTGGCCATACCCGTGGCGCTTTTACCGGCGCCGTCGCGGCGAAGAAGGGCCTCTTCGAGGTTGCTGATGGAGGTTCAATATTTCTTGATGAAATAGGCGACATCCCACCGGAAACACAGGTGCGTCTGTTGCGAGTAATTCAGGAGCGCGAGTTCACACCACTGGGTGATACAACGCCGCGGCGCGTGGATGTGCGGATCATTGCGGCGACAAACATCGAGTTGAAAGAGGCTGTCAAACAAGGGGCTTTTCGTGAGGATCTGTATTACCGGTTGGCGGTGGTACCGATCGAACTTCCGCCGTTACGCGACCGGCGGGAAGACATCCTGCCGTTGGCCCAGCATTTTATTGAGAAGTACAACGAAGAGAATGGCCGCCAGGTATCTGAACAGATTGCGCCCGAGGTGCTGGCGCTGCTCGAAGGTTATTCCTGGCCAGGTAATGTTCGTGAACTTGAGAATGCGATTGAGCGCGCCGTGGTCATCGCCCCCGGTAATGAAGTTACGCGCGAGTGTCTCCGACCTGAGATTAGCGATCCTAATTCTGTGATGGTGGCTTCGGAGGAGGGCGCCAGCGTCGGTGCGGTGCACGATCTTGGCCGTGGCATTAACTTTTACGATCAAGTGCGGCGTTTTGAAGTAGACCTCATTCGCCGCGCCCTGGAGCAAACGGGCGGGCATCAATCGAGGGCTGCGCGATTGCTTGGGATGAACGCCACGACGCTCAATTCGAAAATCAAGACCTACAGGATTAGCTTGAGGCCCTAACTAACCAACTGTTTGAGGGCATGAAGAGCGGGGGCAGAGTTCGATAGGTCCTATAGGACGTATTGGACCTATCGAACCCTGCCCCCGCTCCTGGCTGCTGCTCCTCTACAATCTAACCAGACTTCAGCGTGAGTTTTATGACCGAAGCAGCCGAACAAATTGCAATCCTGAAATTGCCACTCGCCGAAGCGCACGAACGTCTCGGCGCCGAGATGTTGGTTCAGAATGGTTGGTTTGTGCCGGCGAACTACGGTGATACGTTGTTGGAGTATGCGTCCGTGCGTGAAGGAGGCGTTGGCCTCATCGATCTCAGTCCGCGTGGCCGCATCCTTGTTCGAGGCTCGGAAGCGGTCTCATTTCTTAATGGGCTAATCACAAATGATATGAAAACGCTCGCCGAAGGTCGTTGGATGCCGGCGGCGTTTCCAAATGTCCAGGGCCGATTAATTGCGAGTGTTCGAGTCGTTCGCCTGAACGATGAACAGGCAAATCAGACCGACACAGCGGACTTGCCTCAACCTGGGACTCAGAAGAATCTCGGTCCTACTTTTCTAATCGATACCGAAGCTGCCACTCATCAAGCCGTAATGAGGACCATTGAACGATTCACGCTGGCGGGCGATTTTCGGGTCCTTGATGTGACAGAGCAAACCGTACTTTTGACGGTACAGGGGAAAGGAGCACGAAGCAAAGTTCTTTCGGTTTTGGGCGAGGCAGCGGCAGGTTTAAAGACCAATGAAGCGCTGCAAACGTCCTGGCAGGAAAGCGACGTTGCAATAATCCACGCCACGCACACAGGTGAAGACGGATTCGATCTGATCGTCAATGCGCCTGAGGCAAGCCGTTTGTGGGACGCTTTGCATACAGCCGGTGCGCGTCCAGTTGGATATGACGCTCTTGAGATTTTGAGAATCGAAGCCGGGATTCCCCGTTACGGCACCGATATGGACGACACTAACGTGGTTACCGAAGCTGCATTAGACGAGGCAGTTAGTTATACAAAAGGATGTTATGTGGGCCAGGAGATCATCGCCCGCATTAAGTACCGCGGGCATGTCGCCAAGAAGCTGACGGGTATCAAGTTCACGCAAGCGGTGATGGTGAAAGCAGGCGCGACGGTCAAGTCAATGGACAACAAAGAAGTTGGGCGAGTCACATCAACGACCTATTCCCCTTATCTTGGCCGCACAATCGCGCTGGGTTATGTGAAATACGATTACTTGGCGTCCGAGACGGAGGTAAAAGTGACGGCGGAGCGCGGAGATGTGGAAACGCGCATTGCAGAACTGCCTTTCGTGAAACGAGAGGCTCCTTAGGCTGGATTAATATGGATGAAACGGAGCCGTCAGTGCCGCCAGACTCGCCACGCGATCTTGATTA
>Ga0070697_100000985_pt1 | contig 21526 bp, 10 predicted proteins | sample KBSK1501metaG_FD_65475 | JGI IMG/M metagenome (GOLD analysis project Ga0070697, IMG submission 65475) | Corn, switchgrass and miscanthus rhizosphere microbial communities from Kellogg Biological Station, Michigan, USA - KBS K1-50-1 metaG | ecosystem: Host-associated > Plants > Roots >... | reverse complement strand
CCACCTCCGAGCAGATCAGCGTGCGGCGCGAGGAGACATCGGTCCGCGGTCTGGGCGATCTCAGAGGACGGACGGTCGGCACGCTGAAATTCTCCCTGGCCCAGCGCATCCTCGAGAAGGAGCGCGGGATCGACGTGCGAACCTACGAAGGACAGATCAACGCGTACGAGGATCTCGCCAACGGAAGGCTCGATGCCGTCCTGATGGACTGGCCGATCGCCATGTACTACAGCCGGCCGAACCCCGCGCTCAAATTCGCGGGCGATCCGATCGCCCGCCTGGAGTACGGCATCGGGGTGCGGCCCGGGGACACGGGGCTGCAGCGCCAGCTCGACGCCGCGCTTCAGGAGCTGATGCGCACCGGCGTCCTGCGCGCCCTCTACGAGAAATGGGGCATCTGGAACGACGAGACCGCGCGTCTGTTCGCCGAGCAGCTGCAGTCCCCCGGAAAATACGAGGAATACACCCGCGCCGTGACCGAGAAGCGCACCTTCGGCGACCGCATGCGGCAATATGCCGGCTACCTCCCGCTTCTTCTGGGGCGCGGGGCGACCATGACCCTCGTCATCTCGATCACGGGGATGGCCCTGGCGGTGGCCCTGGGACTCCTGCTGGCCCTGGGCTACCTGTACGGCCCGCGACCGCTCGCGTGGGGGTCGCGGGCCTACATCGAGGTGGTGCGGGGCACGCCGCTGTTGATCCAGCTCTACCTCATCTTCTACGGCCTGCCCAACATCGGCATCCGTCTGTCGCCTCTCCTCGCGGCGGTGGTGGGGCTGGGGCTGAACTATGCCGCCTACGAGGCCGAGAACTACCGGGCCGGCATCCAGTCGATCCCGCGGGCGCAGACGGAAGCGGCGCTGTCCCTCGGGATGACCCAGGGTCAGGCCCTGCGCTACGTCATCGTCCCGCAGGCGATGCGCCTCGTCATCCCGCCGGTCACCAACGATTTCATCGCGCTCTTCAAGGACTCGTCGATCGTGTCGGTGATCACCATGGTCGAGCTGACCAAGGTGTACGGGCAGCTCGCCTCCACGTATTACGACTACATCGGCGTCGGTCTCCTGACGGCCGCCATCTACTTCCTGCTGGGGCTTCCGTTCGTCCGCCTGGCCCGGTGGGCGGAGGCGAAGATGGCGGTCGACAAGCGGGTGGCCGTCCCGGCGAGACGTCGCTGGTTCAGCATCGGCTCCAAGCCGGTCATGGATTGATGGGCGGGGCGCGCCGCACGGACGCCCTGCTGCCGACGCGGAAGCAGGCGAGGCGCTTCGGCGCCGAAGTCCTGCGGGTCACCCTCGATCATGTCTACGGCGGGGAGCGTCGCACCTTCAGCGGCGCCACCCTGGAGCAGCTCGACCGGCTGTTCGACGGACCGCTGCCCGAGAAAGGCGGTTCTCCCGACCGCGTTCTGCGCGAGTGCCGCGACAAGGTGTTCCGTCACTCGATGCAGATGTCCCATCCCAGGATTTTCGGCTTGTTCAACCCCGCGCCCTTGCCGGTGGCCGCCTTCGCGGAGATTCCGGTGGCGTTCCTCAATCAATCGGTCGACGCCTGGAAGGCGGGGCCGGCGGCCACCCATCTCGAGATGAGGCTGATCCGGTGGTTCAACGACCTGATCGGCTTCGACCGGCGCGCGTTCGGCGTGTTCACCAGCGGTGGCGGCGTGGCCAACGCCATCGCCCTGAAAATGGCCCGCGACCGGGCCGCCGGCGCGAGGACCCGCCGCGACGGGGTGCCGTCGCGGCTGGCGCGACGCCTGCGCGTGTACGCATCGGAGCAGGCGCATTTCTCCATCCGCCGATCGCTGGATTTGCTGGGGCTGGGAGAGGCGTCGCTCGTCCTCATCGAGGCCGACGATTCGATGAAGATGCGGGTCGACCGTCTGGAGGAGACTCTGCGCAGGGACCGGAGACGAGGGCTGGTGCCGATGGCGGTCGTCGCGACCGCCGGTACCACCAACACCGGAAACATCGATCCCCTGCGCGATCTGGGGCACGTGGCCAGGGCCCACGACACCTCGTACCACGTGGACGCAGCCTACGGCGGGGCGCTCCTGTTCTCGAGACTGTACGCGGACCGGTTGGACGGACTGGCCCTGGCCGACAGCGTGACCGTGGACCCTCACAAATGGCTGTTTCAGCCGTTCAGCCTGGGCGGTTTGTTCGTCAGGAGCCGGCAGGCGCTCAGCGGCAGCTTTCGGATAGAGCCTGGCTACCTGAAAAAGGAGCTGGAGGCGGAGCCGGAGCGTCTCGACTTCTACCATTATTCCCTCGAGGGCACGCGGCCGTTTCGCGGACTGAAGCTCTGGTTTACGCTCAAATCGCTGGGAAGACAAGGGTTAGGACGACTCGTCGATCGAACGATGGAGGTGGCGCATTACCTTGGAGACGAGGTTGAACGTCACGACTGCTTCGAGCGACTGAAGGCGCCGATCGAGTGCGCCAGCGTCTGCTTCCGTTACATGCCCGGGTGGTCGCGCCGGATGACGCGGAGGACTCGCGCGTCGTCGGGTGTGCGCTCGAGGCTGAACAAAGTGCAGAACAGCATTCAGCAGGAGGTCGAAAGGCGGGGCTTCGCTTGGTTTCCCAACATCGTCATTGGTCAGACGGTATTTTTTCGATTCGGAATCTTCAACTACATGACCTCTCCCGCCGACGTTGACTCGGTTCTGGCGCACATCCGTAAGACGGCGTCCCGGCTCGGTTTCTGATCATCCCGTCTCGCGGAACCTGAATTTCGGCGGGCGCGGTTGTCTGCTCCACCCTGTCTCGATGGGCCCTGGGCCGTAGGACTCACCGCCGGGTCGGCGTGCGGGCGTGACGGTAACTCTTGGGCCCGGGCCCGATTGAAGTTGACAGCGGGATCGTTTCACCGTACATGAAACTTCGAGACGGGCGGACCCTGACGTTGCGACCCCCTTACCTACGCACGCCGGTGCCGAACCTGTCACGGTCAACACTGCTTGAAGAACCGCGATATCCAGGTTCGACCATCCGATTTCTCATCGCTCTCAGTCCGGCCTTTTCAAAAGGGAGGGCTCCATGCGTTCTAGCCTGAAGCGACGATCCCTGGCCAGCGCAGTCGGGGCGACAGCGGCGGTGACGGCCACGCTCGCGCTCTTCAGCTTCGCGACCTGGGCCGAGCGCAACCAGAACCAGGGAGACCGGCAGCGCCTCCTCGGGCTGCAGGACCTGGAGGCGCAGATCGCCAAGAAACTGCAGAAACCGACGGGGTTCGAGCGGCCCGCCGGACGCTCTCCACTCGAAGGGGTCGCCATCCCGCAGGAGGTCTCCCCGGGACAGCGGAAAAAAATGATCGACACGCCGATCGGGTTGATCGACCCGGCCGCAATCGGCCAGATGCGCTCCCGGTTCCCCGGGCTCGCGGGGTCGGCCGGCCGGCGGCTGAGCGACCATGGCCGGAGGGGAGAGATCACACCCGGCTTCAATGCCATCCAGATCAGCGAAACGGCTCTGGCCGCGCGCAGCATGGACGACATCGCGGCCGAATTGAAGACGATGGGCGTCAAGGTCCATGACGTCCTCGAGAGTCGATCGCTTCTGGTCGAGGTGCCCGGAAGCGCCGTCGAGAATCTCGCCCGCGCCGGATACGTGGAGGCGGGTCTGCCGTGGGACGCGATCTTCCGTGTCGACCCCGCCCTCGGCAAGACGCCCATGATTCAAAAATCCCGTGCCGCCAACGAAAATCTCAAGGTGATCGTGACCTTCTTCCGCGACACCGACGAGGCCGAGGCGCGGAGCGAGATCGATCAGGTCGCCGGGGCCGGCTCGGCCACGCCGTTCTCGATCGACGGACTGTCGTTCGAGACGAACGTGCATTTCTCGAAGGTGGCGCAGCTGGCGAAGCAGAAGCGGGTCCGCTTCGTCTACGAGCTCCCCGAATATCTGTTGATGAACGTCGAGACGCCGACCACCGCGATGGTGGGGAACGTGAAGGACAATCTGCCGTTCCAGAAACCGTATCAGGACGTCGGGGTCGATGGAGGCGGGCTGAACGCCGCCGGTCTGGCGCTGTACGACGGCTCGCGTGTCAACAACGGCTCCGCGCAGGTGCCGCCCCAGATCGTCGTGGTGACCGACAACGGCATCTCGGGGGACTCGGTGCAATTCTCCCAGACCGCGACGCAGGTCTTCGACCTCAACCATAGCTTCCCGTCCATCAACCACAGAAAGGTGCACTCGATCCAGGGCGTCATTGACGACGGCACCTCCTGCGACGGGATGCTCTACGGCAGCGGCACGCACGGCAACGTCGTGGCGGGCGTGGTCGCGGGGGACGGGACATCGGTGGGCGCGCGCGTGTCGAAGCACATCTACAACAGCCGGCCGCGCGTCGACAACCTGGAGATGGACGGCGTGGCGCGGGGCGCTCGGATCATCATGCAGGACGCCGCCGACCAGGGTCTGTGCAACCTCAACGAGCTGACCGAGCGCGGTGGCAACGTCCAGCCGGGCTCCTTGCTCACCCGCATGCAGCTGGCGATCTGTCCCCGCAGCAACGGCTCGGGCTCGTGCTCGAGCGTCGTCGGCGGCGGGAACGAGGCGCATCTGCACGTCATGCCGTTCGGAATGCCGAACTTCGATCTGCTGATCCAGAACGGCACCGACGGGACCTACACGCAGGATTCCAAGGATATCGATACCTTCCTGGTGAACAACCGCGATTACATGGTGTTCGTCCCGGTCGGGAACCAGGGAACGGTCAAGGGCCAGAAGTTCTTCTCCTCCTTCAACGGGTCGCAGCGCAACCAGTATCCCGACCTGTTCGACGGGACGGCGGCCGACAACTGCACCCAGCCATGCCCGCCGGACCACGTTCCGGCCCCGCTGCAGATCTCCCCGCCGGCGACCGCCAAGGACATCGTGTCGGTGGGAGGTCATTTCCAGGACGTCCAGACGGCCTGGTCCACCAACCTCGAAGAGGATGTCCTGAACTTCTCCTCCAAGGGGCCGGCGACCGCCCTCTCCCTGCGCACCGCGCCGATGGTGGTCGGTGTCGCGGCCGACATCACCGGCTTCTTCTTCGGCCCCAACACGGTCTCGGTGGCGGTCTGGAGGAGCCGCGACAACGACAACCTCGGCCCCGTCGACGCCATCCTCGATGACGGCAACTTCGGCACGTCCTACGCCGCCGGTGAGGTCGCCGGGGTCGCCGCGATCATCCGTGACTACTTCGCCCAGGGTTTCTATCCGACCGGGACACGGGTGACGACAGACCGCGTCCCCAACGTGTCGGGCCCCCTGGTCAAGGCGGCGATCGCCGCGTCGGCGAATTTCATGGAGGAGCTGCAGTCGGAGTACCCGACCCAGACCGACTCGCAAGTGGCGTTCGGCCGCGCCGTCAACATCGGAACCGTGTCCGGCACGCAGGTCGGGATCATCGGCAACAACGAACAGGGTTATGGCCGGCCGGTGATCTCGTCGATCCTGCCTCTGGCGAACTGGCCCGCGGGAAAGGGGATCGGCGCCCCGAACACGATCGAGTATCCGGCGGCGGGTCTTCTGATCTACGACGACATCGCCACGGGCGAGCCGCCGATCAACAACACGTCGCCCATCAACTGCGCCACGAATGCCGGGTGCATGGAGCACACCTTCAAAGTCGTGTCCGACGCCATCGGGACGGTCGGCTCCACCCAGATCGTGACCCGAGGGCAGCTGCGCATCGCCATGGCGTACAGCGACCCGCCGAGCGCCGCGGTCGGCGCGGGCGCGGCGGGCGCCATCGTGAACGACCTCGACCTCGAGGTCGAGTCTCCCGGTCCGGACAATTGTCTGTTTTCGGGCGACATCGCGCCGAACGGCTCGGTCTGCCCGGCCAACAGCGCCAACGACAACCTGACTTACGACGGCAATGACTACATCATCAGCAGCGTGAAGCTCGGTCAGTGGAGCCAGTCACGGACGTCCGGCTCGCCGGACGCGGGCGACAACAAGAACCCGGTCGAGGCGATCCACCTGACGGCCGATCTCAACGGTGACGGCAACCCGTCCGATTCACAGCTGCCCGTCGGCACCTGGAGGGTGCGGGTCAAGCGCGGCTCCGGGGGCGCGACTGCGGGGCAAATCACCATGATCTCCGGTCCGAACGAAGACGCGAACGCCAACGGCCGCCTGGACCCGGGCGAGGACACCACGAACGCCCAGTGCGTCGGCGCCGGCAACCCCGCTCCCTGCTGCACCGGGGCGGGAACCGGCACGTGCAGCATCGGCAACGGCAACGGTCTCCTGGACGCCGGCGGTCAGCCGTACGGCCTGATCCTGGCCGGCCCGGTTCAAGGAATCGGCACGCAGACGATCGGCGGCTCGCCGCGGTCCTTCCCTGCGAGCACGGCGCGCCTCGACAAGAGCCTGTACGGCTGCGCCGACCAGGTCACCTCGACCATCTTCGACACGGGGACCAACGCCGCGGCCGTCGCGCTCGCCTCCACGTACGAGGTGATCAGGAAGGACGGCACGGTGGTCGACACGGAGCAGGGCTTCGCCGTGCAGGCGACCGGCAACACCTACGTCTCGGTTTCGATCCCGGTCCGGGAAGGGAAGCCGGCGGCCAGCTTCAACGGCATCCTGGAGACCAACGGCAGCGCGGCGGACGAGCCGTATTTCGTGCGCGTGCGCTACAGCGACACACCGCGCGAGGCGATGGCCTCGGCGCGCATCTCCTGCACACCCAACCTGGTGGCCTGGCGCTTCCAGATCGAGAACCAGGACTGGACACAGCAGGATTTCATCGGTGGCGGTTGCGACCACGACCAGTACATGGATTCCGGTGAGAACCTGACCTACTCGGTGACGTTCGGCAACTCCAACCGTGACCAGGATTTCTCGGAGGTCAGCGCGAGCCTGACGATCGGCGGCCCCGGTGCGGCGGCCGTCCGCGTGCTGAACTCGCCGCAGAACATCGGACGCCTGCCCGGAGGCCAGATCAGCGCGGCGACGTTCTCGTTGCGCATCGATCCTGCGCTTCTGGCGCCGATCGCCGTGAACAACCGGATCGTCGACATGACGGTGACGCTGCAGGCCTCCTCGGGGAACATCCAGCTGCCGCGACAGGCCTTCACCTTCCGTCACGCCCTGAACTCGGACGACGAGACCTTCCACTACTCGACCGACTACCCGCAGGGGAACGTCCGCGAGATCCGGGATTTCAACCGCAACCTGCAGATCGACCGGCCCGATCACATCGACCCGTTCCTGGGGATCGTCAATCCGGACGAGGACATCACCTTCTCGTCCATGTTTACGCACGACGGCAGCCCGACCGGGCTGGTGCGCAACACGCTGGGAGAGGATCTGGACGGCGACTTGAGTCTGGACCACAACGAGTTCGACATCATTCCGAACGGCCTCCTCGACAAGGGGATCCTGTTCTCCAGCGCGGGACCGACACCGGGGTCGGACAAGGTGCCGTTCCATTTCGATCTCAACAACGGAGGCTGGCAGGCGTTCCGCCAGTCGGCCAGCCGGCCCGGACTGGCACCGGCGCAGGCATGGGAATACGTCACCACCGGGGTGTGCGGCTTCCAGACGAAGAGCGACTCGACCCATATGGGTATCTGGCATACGGGGGACGGCAACCCCGCCACGCCGGGGACCAGCCAGACGTGCGACAATCATCTGGTCGCGACCGACGGTTCCACGCCGCCGGGGACCGAGTACGTCGAGGACTACATCCTTTCGCCGATCATCGCCAAGGTCCACCAGCTCCCCGACAGTCGCAACCTGCCCTACACGGCGGAGTTCCAGCGTCTCGGTATGAACGCCGAGATCCAGACGCAGAACGACAATACCGGCATGAACTTCAACGTCGACAACAACGTCGAAGACGATACCGGCAATTGCCTCATGTGCCAGGAATTCGACTTGAGCTACGGCGGAACCGACTATGCGGTCGGATTCATGGAGGGATCGGGCGGCGGCGGGTACTGGCCGCAGGGACCGTTCCCGCAGCGGACCTTCGGGCCGTTGAGCGACCCGGATGGGTCCACGACGAATACGGGGGGCAACAGGGTGGTGAGCGGCGACGAGCTCGGTTTCACCGGGTTCACACTGAACACCAACCCCAATAGCCAGAACCCGATCCCGACGGCCCCGCCTGATCTCCTGCCGTACCCGTTCGACACGGCGCCGGTGGTGATGGCCGGCGACGGAACCCCCTGGACCAACAACGTGGAGGGTCCGGTCCGCAACCTCGATTTCGACCTGGTGACCTACCCCGGCGGGTTCGTCTCGCCCGTGACCGGCCCGGGCGGGCCGACCGCGGACGTCACGCCGTTCGACGTCAATCCCGGAGTGCGCTGGCAGATCGGCATCGGCTTCTTCACGGTGGAGGACGCCTCGAACCCGGCCGACTACGGCGTCGGTATCGACGACGTCGTCTTCGAGTGGGACGAGCGTCATCCGGTGGACGAAGGGTCGTTCGTGCCGGCGCATACCCCGGCCTGCCAGCGGTTCGGCCAGGCCGGTCAGCCCGCCGGACAGCAGTGCGCCACGCTCTCCGTCGATCGCACCAATCTGTACGAATGCAGCGACTCGCTGACGGTTACGGTCAACGATCCGAAGCGCGCCGGCGCCGGCACCGTGCAGGTGCTCGCCGCCTCCAACAGCGACGCGCGGCCTTTCAGCACCGGGGTGGTCACGGCCCTGCACCCGGTCAAATCGTTCACCCTCACGGAGACACCGGCCGGTTCCGGTCTCTTCGTCGGCTCGGCCCCCGTGAGCCAGGCGATCAACTCGCCCGCGACGCTGTTCGTGACGACGGGGGACCAGAACATCCAGTTCTACTACCAGGACCCGCTGTGCGACGGCAACGGCAACGGCGTGGTGGCGCAGAATGACTTCGACAACCTCGACGGCGACGGGGTCCCCTTCGCGACCGATAATTGCAAGTTTGACTACAACCCTTCGCAGGCAGACTCGGAGAAATCCTGCTCGGGCGGGACGAGCAACGGGCTGGGCTGCAATACCGGGGCGGATTGCCCCGGGGGTACGTGTGTTTCGAGCCCCGACGGGATCGGCGACGCCTGCGACAACTGCCCCGGTGTCTCCAACGCCAATCAGCTGGACTCGGATGGCGACCGGGTCGGCGATGCTTGTGATTTCGATGACATCGACTTCGACGGCGTGGTGAACGCCCTCGACAACTGTAAAGACGTCTACAACCCGTTCCAGGCCCCCGGTCAAGGAACCAGGGGCAGCGCCTGCGATTCGACCAACAACGACCGCGACGGTGACGGCTTCAAAGACGCCAATGACAACTGCGTGCGCACCGCGAATCCGACCCAGGCCGACAGCGATCAGGACGGCATTGGCGACGCCTGCGACGGCGACTGCAACGGGGCGCACCCCCAGCTCCTGGCCACCGGCTCCTGCAACCGGTCGGGGACGCAGTGCACCGCCGACGCCCAGTGCCCGACGTCCGGCATCTGCCAGGAGAACCCGACGCAAGTGTGTCTTGCGAACGCCGCTCATTGCACCTGCATCAACATGGCGCCGGAGACCTGCAGCCGGATGGGCACCGTCAACAGCGGCGGGTGCTCGACGAGGGACGACGATGAGGACGTGGACGGCGTTCCGGACAGCGTCGACGACTGTCCCACGACCCCCAACCCGCCGATCATCCCGAACACCTTCCGCCAGGCCGACGCCGACAACGACGGGGTGGGAGACGCCTGCGACTCGCCCTTCATGGTCGATGGCGACAACAACGGGATCCCGGACGACATCGTGTCGTTCGGCGTGGCCGTCGGCTGCCGCCAGCTGGCGCTGCCCAACCTGATCGTCCAGTCGGTCGTGGTCAATGACCTGAACGGAGACCACGACGGCTTCTGCGACACCGGGGAGAAGTGCGAGATGACGCTCGTCGTGAAGAACTTCGGTCCGACGAGCCTGACCGACGCCACCTTCTACCTCGCGAGCGCCGACCCCGACATCCAGTGCATCAGCAAGCCTGCCGTGGTGATCGGCAACCTGCCGGTCGGCGCCGTGGTGAATACCGCCAACATCGGCGGGCAGCGTCGGCCGTTCGAATACACCGTCTCCCAGACGACCCAGACGATCGTCTCCTCCGACCCGGCGACAGCCGACTTCACGCTCAACCTGACGTCCCGCGAGGCGCTGGGGACCGCGAAGCAGGTCAGCTTCCGTACGCTGCTCGACCTCGACACCCCGACCGGCGTCGTGCTCACTCCGCTGCCCAGCACGCATCCGGGGCACCCGGCCGGCGAGATCTTCGAGGACTTCGACGTTGCCGTCGAAGGGGACGGCATCATGGATCTCAGCGACGGTCGCACCGGCGTCGCGAACGACACCATCGGCTATACCGTGGGGAGCGCGCTGGGCGGCATCAACTCCATCGCCGGAATCGGCTGCGGAGGGTATATCGTCCCACCCGCCGATAAAGGCTGTCGGATCGACCCCGACAATGACATGGACTGGCACATCCACTGCCCGCAAGCGAATCAGGGGACCGGATCGATCTGTCCTCCCACGCACGTGGCGCCCGGGACCTCGACGACCGCCTTCATGACCAGCGCCCTCGACGGGAGCATGGCGTACTCCGGCAACAACTCGCTGCACTGGGGCAGGCACACGGATCTCAACAGCCGGCTCGGTGACACGTCGAGTTTCCGTGAGATCGCGGCCTTCACCACGCGCCCGATCAACCTGACGCCGGTGCCGACGGCGACCGACCTCGTGCTTTCCTTCTACCACATCGCCGACATGATGGATAACGCCCAGGCCGACATCCCGCGCGGCACGGCGGTGGACTACGGCGACGTCCAGATCCGCGTCGACAAGAACCCCGACCCGACCCCCATCACCGGCGACACCTGGGGCACCTGGGACAAGCTGGCGCCCTTCGAGAACGTCTACGACCACATCCCGGAGGTCTGGAGCCACTACGGCGCGCGCGTCACCTACTGCAACGTGACGCCGACAGACACCGGCACGGCACCGCCGGCTCCGAGGGGGGTGCACGAGACGATGTGCTGGCCCCTCGGGATCTGGTCGCACTGTGGCACCGCCTGGGGCATCGGCACGACCTTCGGATGTCCCGGACCGGGCGTCCCCGGCAGCGTGGCCCCCTCCAGCGGCGCGTTGTGGGTGCAGAGCAAGTTCAACCTGGCGAACTATGTCGGGGCCCGCGTCCAGATCCGGTGGATCGCCTCGACGTGGGAGTTCGACCTCAACGGTCCGGCGCAGGACTACCAGACCTACGGCTGCGGCGCGGGGACCTGCTGGAACAACAGCCTGAACGACGACGGATGGTGGATCGATGACATCTCCATCACCGGCGCCATCACCGCGCAGGTGGTGCCGATCGCCGACAGCAAGGCGGCACCCGCCTCGACGTGCGCTCTCACCGCCGCGGGCAAGTGCGACCCGACGCAGGGCGACAAGGGGTTCGCGGTCAGTCTGGCGGTCAACGATGCCAACCACAACGGCATCTACGAGAAGGGGGAGACCGTCGAGCTCTCCGCCGCCGGCACCGCCAATCCAGGCGGCTGCGCCGACGGCGAGGCGGAGTTCCAGTTCATCAAGAACGGCGCCGTTGTGCAGGACTTCTCGGCCCAGTCGATCTTCAAGGACTCACCCACGGGCGACTCGAGCTATCAGGTCATGGCGCGCTGCAGCAGCAACCTCGCCTGCACCACGACGACCGGGGCGAGCACCGGGCTGCTGAAGGTCTACTCGGGTGACGCCCTGGATATCGGGCTGACGCTGACCCACGACCGGCTGACCGGCATCACGACGCTGAACTGGCTGGCCCGACCGCAGCCGGCGCCGCTGTCCGGATACGATCTGTTCCGCGGCTCCCAGTCGGACGACGGAAATGCGACCACCGCGGGCACGCCCGACACGGCGCTCGCTTCACTGGTCACCCTGCCGCCGTGCGACACCGGGATCGGCGCCGCCGTCGGCAGCCCCCAGACGTTCAACACCACGGCCGCGCCGTTGCCCAACGCGATGCATTACTATCTCGTCGCGCACAGCAGCACCGTCGCCGGGGTGCACGACGTTCTGGGCCGCGGCGTCAACAACGGCATCGAGATCGCGCCGATCACCTGTCCGTAGCCGTTCTCGTTCGGCCCGTGCACCATCCAAGAGGCCCGCAAGGGCCTCTTTTTTTGTAGACTCGGCGCAATGTCGGGTACCTCGAGGAGCGCGCTTCACCGCGGGCTGGGCGTCGTCACCCTGGCCGGGACCATCTTCGTGTTCGTCTCTTCAGGCCCGTTCGGGCTCGAGGTGCCGGTGCGCGATGCGGGACCCGGGGCGACCGCTCTCTTGCTTCTCGTCGGTCTGCTGTTCTGGGGTCTGTCGCACACGCTGGTCGCCACGGAGCTGTCGAGCGCGGCTCCGGTGGAGGGGGGGTTCTTCCGCTGGATCGAGATGGCGTTCGGTCAGTTCTGGGGGTTCCAGGCAGCGTGGTGGTACTGGATCAAGATGCTGGCGGACACCTCCATCTATCCGATCATGTTCGCGGAGTACCTGAAATACTGGACGCCCTGGCTGGGACCATGGCAGGGTCGGCTCGTCAGGGTGTTGTTCATCTGGCTGTTCGTCGCGTTCAACCTGCGCGGCATCCGCGCCGGGGGACGGCTGGCGCTCGGGTTCACGCTGTTCATCCTGGCGCCGTTCGTCCTGTTCGTCCTCCTGGGAGCCCCCCATCTCGGTCCAACCGCCGTGACACCCCTGGTCGCGGAGGGGCACGGAACACTCGAAGCGCTCGGTCTGGCTCTGATGTTCGGGATGTGGTCCTACAACACTCTCGATTCGGTGTCGATCGTCGCGGGAGAGGTGATCGACCCGACCCGGACATACGGGCGGGCGTACGCGCTGGCGCTGCCGTGCATCTTCCTGGGTTATATCCTGCCCGTCGCGGTTGGCGCGGCCGTCGATCCCGATTATTCCGCGTGGACCGATCATCACTTCACGACCCTGGCGGGCCTGGTCGGCGGCGTCTGGCTCGCGGCCTGGGTCGCCCTGGGCGCCCTTCTGAGCAACGCGTCCCTGTTCCACGGCGCCCTGATGATCAACACCCGCGTTCCCCTCGTCCTGGCCGAGGAGGGTCGTTTCCCCGTTCTGTTCGCCGCGGTCGGAAGGCGCACGGGGGCTCCCTGGATGTCGCTTCTCTTCGCCGGGGCGGCCCACACCGTGATCGCTCTCGCGGTCGATCACTTCGTCGACATCGTGGTCTGGAACCAGTGGCTGAATCTCGGGATTTACACGCTGCTTTACATGGCGTTCCTGCGATTGAGGTGGGCACGCCCGGACCTGCCGCGGCGTTTTCGGGTTCCCGGGGGTTGGCCGGGGGCGATCGGCATCTGCGTCGGCCCATTCCTGATCTGCTGGGCCGGTGTACCGATCGGTGCGCGGCACCTGGTCTGGCCGGGAATAGCGGGGCTGCTCAGCGGCCCGCTGATTTTTGCGGTCCTGAGCCGGATCCGTCCTCGAATTGATCCAGGTACCAGGCCTTGAAGACGGCGGAGTGCTCTTCCTGGGGCGTGTAGACACCCTGCCGATGGGCCCGGGAGCCGACGCCCTTCTGCACCAGCTCGCACACGTCCCAGTCCTGCCGCGCGATCAAATTGATGAACTCGATGGCGTCCGAGGGATCGAAATCGTGGCGCGCCATGGTGGACGGCTCGAACAGCCACTCGGTGACGATACGGGTGCGTCCCGGCGCCAGGGGCCACAAGACGCGGTACTGCACGTAGTCGGGGAACAGGTTGAGCATCATCGTGGGGACGATCAGCTCGCCATCGTACTTGCGCCTCTCCTCGTCGTTCAGACCCGAGAGCAGCGGTCTGCGGGTGGTGCCCGTCCGCGTGAACGTCCCCGCCCCCTCGCGGAAATAGGCGACCTCATCGGTATCGGCTGCGTCCACGATTCCCTTGCGATAGAGTGGAACCAGGTCGCAGAGCTCGGGGTGGACGCCGGGACAGTGGTAGCACTCCTGATAGTTCTCGATCAGGATCTTCCAGTTGCACTCGACCTCGTGCGCCACGCGCGACGCCGACTTCAGGGTGACCAGGGGGTAGCGCTTCAGACGCTCCGGCGCGGCCCCCAGGTGCTGCGCGAGCGGCGCGGCACGCTCGCCCTCGAGATTGATGAAGATGAACCCGCCCCAGGTTTCCAGGGCCACGGGCACGAGCGAGAACTCCTCCCTGGGGAAGGCCGCGCCCGAGGCGAGATGCGGCGTGCCGATCAGCCGCCCGTCGAGGGCGTAGGTCCAGGCATGGTAGGAACAGGTCACCGCGCCCTTGAGCCGCCCCTCCTCGGCCGGGCAAAGGCGCGCACCCCGGTGGCGACACACGTTGTAGAAGGCGCGCAGGCGGCCGTCGCGGTCGCGGACCACGAGGACGCTCTCCCGGCCGACCGGCAGCGTGAAATACTGACCCGGCGCGGCCGCCCGTTCCTCGCGGCCCGCGCAGATCCACGAGCGCTGGAAGACCCGCTCCCACTCGCGCTCGAGGATACCCGGGTCGCAGTAGTAGGCGCCCGGCAGGGTCGCTTCGAGGTTCATGCCGGTCGTGGCGCTCATGCGGCCGTGTTGCCCCCCGTGAAACATCCGGACAGAAGGATCGAACCGGATCTTACTACAGCAGCCCGGAGGGCCCTCGCGGGGCGTTCCGGTGCCGACCTGACGTATACTGCGTCACTCCGCGGCGGACCGGGGCACTTCTCACACAGGTGATGGGCCGTTAGCTCAGGCGGTAGAGCATCTGACTTTTAATCAGAGGGTCGCTGGTTCGAGTCCAGCACGGCTCACCAACAATACGCGTTCCACGCAACGAGCGGGACGCGAGAACCCGGCGCTTCAACGGTGGCACTGGATCGAGTACCATACCGCCCCGGTTACAACCGTCGCGTCCCCATCGTCTAGCCTGGCCCAGGACACCGCCCTTTCAAGGCGGTAACACGGGTTCAAATCCCGTTGGGGACGCCACGTCCCAGCGATCCCTCTCAGGTGGCGCTTCTCGTCCCGGCCACGGGGCCGTCACGGCGCAGAAAACGGAGAACGGCGTAGATGATCGACCCGGAGAGGAGGGCGGCAGTTCCGGCCGGCCAGTCCTGCCGAGCGGTGGCGTAGAGCGCCACGACCCAGGTCGCTGTGGGCAGGATCAGGACGATCCATGCGCCCAGCTTCCCGCCCGGCACCCTGAAGCCGGTGTGGTCCGGGCGCGACCGGGAGCGCAGACGCGCCAGGAGCGCCAGGGTGGTGATCGAATAGGCCCCGGTCACCCACATGTCCACCACCAGGAGCCTCTCGAAGGGGAACCAGACCAGGAACGAATAGACGAACGCGTAGCCCAGCAGCGTGAAGTAAGGCGTGCCGTAGCGCGGGTGCAGACGGGTCAGGATGCGCGGCAGGTAATGATCCTCGGCCATCGCCCAGGTCAGCCGCGAATACCACACCAGATAGGCGAGGAAGATGACCATGTAGCTGGCGATGCTGCCGAGGAAGGCCCAGGTCTCCAGGACGTGACCCCCGAGTATCCGGCCGATCTCCATGTAATAGCCGGACGTCCATTGGTCCCATTGACCGACGGCCGACAGGCCGGCAAGCGTGGGCGCGGCGTAGCTCAGGATGATGATCGGGACGATGAGAGCCAGGCCGAGCGGGATCGTCCTCGCGGGGCGCTTGATCTCCTCCGCGGCGGTGCTGATCTCCGTCATGCCCGAGTAGAACCACATCGCCAGCGCCAGACCGGATCCGAAACCCGCGAGCCCGTCGACACCGGGGGCGCGGAACGGAACGAGCGGATTGAACCGGGCGTGCAGGCAGCCCGCGACGACGATCCAGAGCAGCGGGGCCATCAGGAAGAGGCTGAGAAACACCGAGGTCGCGCCCACGATCTCGATGCCCCGGTAGTTGAGGAAGGTCAGAATGAAGATGAATCCGACGGCCGCCAGGTTCTGCTGCCACCAGGGGATGTCGGGGAACCAGTGCAGAAGGGACTTTCCGAACAGCGCCGGGTAGAGGGCGTTGTCGAGCAGCGAGGCGATCACCGCCCAGGTGCCGGCCTGGAAGCCCCAGTACTCTCCGAAGATCTCGCGCACCCACCGGTAGTAACCACCCTCGACCGGCCGCAGGCAGGAGAGCTCCGCCGTCGCCAGGGCCATCGGCACGCTCCAGACCCAGGGGAGCGCGAACAACAGCAGGATCAACAGGCCCGGGCCGGCCTCCCCCACATAGTTCTCCGTCCCATAGGGCCCGCCGCATCCCGAGGCGTACAGCAGCCCCAGGACGCCGAGCAACCCGGCGCGCGCCTTGAATCGCGCCCCTGCCGGGGCGTCGCTCAACGGGGGACCCCTTCGCTCCGTTCCTGACAGGGCACGCAGAGCGTGGCGAACGGGAGTGCCTTCAGCCTCGCCACGGGGATCGGCTCGGAGCACTTGGCGCACAGACCGTAGCGTCCGGCGTGCAACCGGGCGAGCGCCGCGTCGATCTGCCGCAACGTGCGGTCGAGGGCCTGCAGGACCGCCAGATCGGCGCCACCCTCGCGGCTCGCCTTCCAGCCGTGCACGCCCTCGCTGTCGCCCGCGGCCGAGCCGGATGTCTGTTGCGACAGCGCGTGGCGGTAGCGGGTCTCCGTCTCATGCCGGCGCGCCGTCAGGACGCGGAGCAGCTCGGCGTTGCGAGGGTCGGACGGCTCGTCCATGTCGTTGTCCCGTCCCGATGGGGTGCCGCCCGCGCGTGCGCCGTCGTTGCGGCGCAGCGCGGCCGTCGTCTATGATGCGCCGCTCTCCCACCCCTCGACGGAGACGGACCGCGCCATGGCGATCTGGCTGATACCTACCGTTGTGAGCCTGGTTCTCTACGGGCTCGGCCAGGGCCTGGTCAAGAAATATATCGCAGAAGTGCCGCCGGCCCGCTTCTGTCTTTACTTCATCGCGGCCCGCGTCGTCCTCAATCTGTCGTACTACGCGCGGTTTCATCAGGCGGGACTGTCCCTGACGCCGGTCTCCGCGTTTGGAGGTACCTGTCTTCTGGCCTACCTGTTCGATGGAATCGGCTGGGTCCTCTATTTTCAGGCGATCGTCTACGGGCCGATCGGCATCGTCGGGACGCTGAGCGCGGGGTACCCGGCGCTGACCGTCCTGTTCGCCCGTCTGTTTCTGCACGAGCAGCTTTCGTCCTGGCAATACGCCGGTGTCGCGATTGTCATCGGAGGCTGCATCGGTCTGTCGTACGCGCCGCCCGATCCGGGCTCGCGCCCCACCTGCGGCCGCTGGATCCCGCTGTCGTTCATCGCCGTCGTGTGCTGGGGCTGCTCCTCGACCCTGCTGAAGACGGCGTACCGTCAGCCGGGCGCCGACGAAACCAACGCCCTGGTGTTCAGCGTCATGAGCGGCCTGGCGACGCTCGGCGTCTACGGGCTGTCGCTCGGCCGGCCGGGGGAAGCCGCTGCGGGCGAGTGGAGGCGCGCCCTCCTGCCGATGGGCATGCTCGCGGCCGGCGACATCGGCTTCATCGTGGCCACACGATACGGACCGGTCTCGCTCACCACACCCTTGAGCGGCGCCTATCCGGTGGTCACGCTGATCTATGCGCGGGTCGTCCTCGGAGAGCGCATCAGTCCCTGGCAGGCGATGTGGATCACGGCGATCCTGGGAGGGATGGCTCTGACTCCCGGCTATCTGTGAGAAGGTCCCTGCCGGACAGCGGGGGAGTCGGGGCGTCCGCTCAATAGCGGAATCCCAGGGTCACATAGGGGAACCAGTCGCCGCCGTGGGCGCCGAGACCACGACCGTAGTCCGCACGGATGACGAGCGGCCGGTGGGGCACGATGAATCGAATCCCGAGGCCCGCTCCGGCGATCGACTCGGTCGCGCCGGCGGTCGTGCGGGACAGGGTGCCGCCGTCGACGAACAGGGCGAGCTTGAAGAGGCGCGCGGCGCGCGGCTCCACGGGCGTGCGGGCTAGATCCGGTTCCTCCCCGGGGGCCGCGGGCGGGCCCGTGAAGATCGGGCGCGCGAATGGCAGCCACAGCTCCGCCTGGAGCGACGCCAGATCGCGACCGAGGAACGAGTCTTCCCTGAAGCCCCGGACGGTCGACTGGCCCCCGAGACTCAGGAGTTCGTACGAGGGCACCCTCTGATCGATGGTGCCGCCGTGGAGGTGCAGATCGACCTCCAGCCCGCTGGGAAACCGGCCATGAAACGAGCCGTCCAGCGTCGGGCGCATGAACGTGCGCTCGCCACCGGTCGCTCCGACGACCCATTCGACGCCGGGCTCGAGACGCGCCGACAGGCTGGGCCATCGGTACGTGTGCCTCCATTCGTAGGTCGCCCCGAACAGGACGCGGTCGCTGTCCCCGCCTTCTTCTCCGAGCGGCGTCTCCGCCAGCGACACCCGCTCGCGCCGAAACCCGATCTGCAGTCTCAGGCTGTGGGGCGCCGCCAGACGCAACGGACGTGCGCCCAGCGTGACGGAGTATCCCGTCTGCCGTTCGTCGGTCTCGACGCCTTCGAGAAGCCTGTCGTGCTGGAACTCGGAGAACAGCCGCAGGTCCACATCATAGAGACGGTGCGGCTTCTCCCGGGAGGCGAGCACCGGCGCCAGGTAGGCGAGATCGCCACCGGCGCCGGAGTTGTAGGTCGGTGCGAATGTGAGGCGATCCAGGTCGCTGATCAGGCTGTCCTTTTCGTACAGCAGCCCGACGGTGCCCTTCTGGCGGGGGGCGTACGAACCTGTCCCGCCCAGATAGTTGGTCTTGCGCCGGGGCTCTTCGGTGCCCGGGGCATGCGGCGTCAGGCTCTGGATCAGGTAAGCGCCCGATGGATAGACGGCGGAATCCTGCTGTTCGCCGGGGATGAAGACGACCACGTAGCCGATTCTCTGGAGCGCCTCACGGTCGACGCGATAGCGCTCGCTGTTGTACAGATCCCCTTCGCGTGTCAGGAGCAGGCTGCGCAGGAGGTCCCTCGGCGCGTCCGCGGGTACCGGGTAGAACGTCCTCTTTTCCTCGTAGTCCGGGTTGGGCTCCACGCCGATCCGCGCCAGCTCGGCCGGGTCGAAGGTGATCAGATCCACCGTGTGGCTGCTCTCGCGCACGCGCAGCCGCGGACCATTCCCGGCGCAGCTGATCTCGAACGTGGGAACGTAGCCGAGGAAGCGGTAGCGCGGCGACAGCGCCTGTTCGATCGCCCCTGGATCACAGGCGGCGCCGCTGAAACGGACAAGGACGTCGCGCAGTGTGCTCTCCGGGAACACCGGACGATATCCGGGATGATTCGGAGGAGCCACGATCTCGACCTCGACGTACTCGAGGTCTCCGGTCGCCGCCGGCAAGGGAGCCACCGACGCGGCGGCCAGCAGCGCGAGGATCGCTCCGGACCATCTCATGAGCCGTGTGTAGCCGTGAATCGGACGAGTGTCAATAGCGCAGGGCGGGCGCGACACGCGCGCCGCAGGCTCCGGCATTTTCCAGTTGATCCGCAGGGCCGGGCGGGGGATACTCCTGCGTTCCCGGCCGACCCCAGCCCGGTATGGCGAGAGGATGGTGACGGGGTTGCCGCGCCAACGCCGCGTCCGGGTCGGGAGCCATGGAGGATCGATATGCCGCCCGTCCGCTGCCGCTTCGCTGTTGTCCTGCCGATCTTTGTGCTCGTCATCGCCCTCGGCGCGGGGACTGCGTTCGCGCGCGACAGCGAGAAGCAATGGGAGTTTGGTGCGTACGGGGTGGACAGTCGCTACAGCAACTCGACCAATCTCAAGACGGCCGGCGGTTACGGCCTCCGGGTCGGCTACCATCTCAAGGCGATGCACGAGTTCGAGCTCGACTACGACTCGACGTCCACCGACAGCGTCAATCTCACCAACGTCAGCTACGACATCAAAAAGTACGTCGCCACGTATCTCCGCATCTATCAGCCGAAGGGACACCAGAAAATGGCACCGTTCGTGGTCTTCGGGCTGGGAAAGCTGGGGATCGACAGCGGGGGAGATAGCGAGAATTCGACCGTCTACAAGACCGGAGGCGGCATGAAATATTTCTTCTCGCCGCGCATCGGTCTCCGCTTCGACGTGATCCTCTGGCGCTGGCACGGTCATGGGGATATCGCGCCACGCGATCCGTTCTATTCGTTCGACGCCAACCTCGGTGTGAGCTTCCTGCTGGGCGGGGCGAAATAAGGATCAGGAGGGCTCTCCGTGACCATCAGGAGCGCCTCCGTCCAGATCGATACGCCGGCGGAAGTAGCCGTCGTGAACATCACCGCGCACGTGGGTGACGCCCTGGCGCGCGCCGGTGTCGGTCACGGTCTCGCGGTCCTCACCGTTCCGCATACCACTTGTGGTCTGTTCGTGAACGAGGACGAGGCCGGGCTCAAGGACGACCTGATCCGCCTGGCGTCCCGCCTGCCGGCCTCGATCAGACCCCCGGAAGGCTTCCACCACGATCGGATCGACGACAACGCCCGTGCCCACCTGGGGGCGGTGCTGTTCGGCCATTCCGTCACGGTCCCTGTGGTGGACGGCGAGCTGGTCCTGGGCTCCTGGCAGAGCCTGTTCCTGATGGAGATGGACGGACCGCGCAGCCGCAGGGTCGACATGATCTTCATGGGGGATCGGCTCGCGGCACCTCATGCGTGAGCTCCTGCACGGCTACGCGGTCACGACCCTCTGCGGCTGGTCGGTCTTCCCGCTGTTGCATCGACTGCTCCCGCGTCTGCCCGACCGGGGCTACTCCCTCTGTCGCTGTTTCGGCGTGCTGATGGCCTCGTGGATCGCGTGGATGCTCGCCGGAGCGGCACGGCGGCCGCCGACCACCGGGATCGCCGTCCTGGCGATCCTCCTGACCCTGGCTCTGTCGGCCGCGGCCGCCATCGGATTGCGCTCGGCGTCGCGGGCGGGGGAGATGGACCAGGGCGACCGCCTCGCGAGTTTTCTGACCCGCGGCAGGCCGTGGATCCTCCGGGTCGAATTGCTGTTCCTCGGGGGTCTCCTCCTGTTCGGTTGGATCGAAAATCACAATCCCGCCGTCGATCCCGACAGTGAGCGCTTCATGGATTACGCCCTGCTGCGCGCCTGCCTGCGCAGCCGGGGGTTGCCGGTGATGGATCCCTGGTTTGCGGGGCGGAATCTCACCTACTACCACTTTGGATACGCCATGGTCGCCTTCCTCGTGCAGGCAGTGGGCGCCGAGCCGGCACGGTTCTTCATCACGGCGGTGTCTCTGCAGCACGCCCTCCTCTGGTCGGCGGTGTTCGGTGCCGGTCTGGCCCTGACCGGCCGCTCCGCCGGAGGGTTCATCGCCTCCTTCCTCGTCCTGGGTGCGGGAAATGGGGAATGGATCAGGCAGTGGACGGGTGTGGCCGGGGCGGCACCGTTCGACTGGTTCGCGTCGTCGCGCGCGATCGCCGGGGCCATCACGGAAGTTCCGTGGTTCAGCATGCTGTGGGGTGATCTGCACCCGTACGTCATGGCCCTGCCGATCGCCGCGTGCGCGCTCACGTTCGTCATGGCGGAAGGGATCCCCCCGGCGACTCTCGAC
>Ga0070697_100000984_pt1 | contig 21548 bp, 22 predicted proteins | sample KBSK1501metaG_FD_65475 | JGI IMG/M metagenome (GOLD analysis project Ga0070697, IMG submission 65475) | Corn, switchgrass and miscanthus rhizosphere microbial communities from Kellogg Biological Station, Michigan, USA - KBS K1-50-1 metaG | ecosystem: Host-associated > Plants > Roots >... | reverse complement strand
CTCTAAAGCATCCGGCGACATGGCGCGCTCGCTGATCTCAGGATTGGTGTCCCGGGGGGGCAACGTATATGACGAGGGGCGCCGTCTCATGTGTCGGCAACACCCTGAAGCGGGCGAACCGGCGGTGGTGCTGCGCTAGCTCCCCGCCACCAGCCGCTGAAACCGCGCATTGCCGCGGAGCGGCGTGAAATTGGGATCGATCTTCAGCCAACCGGGCGAGAGAAAGTACGGCGTCTTGAGCAGCGGCTCGAGCTGGTCGAGCGCCCTCTCCGGCTCGTCCACCAGGACGTAGATCCGCGCCAGCTGGTGCTGGAAGTACGGGCCGACGACCGCATCTTTCGCGATCGGCACCAGCCCCCGCTCGCCTTCCCGCACGGCGTCCGCCTTGCGGCCGAGGTAGGCGAGCGCCAGGCCAAGCAAGGCGTGCTGTTGGGCGTCGTTGGGCGCAGCCCGGAGGTGTTCTTCGAACGCGATCCGCGCCGAGTCGGCGTAGACGTGTGCTCGGACCTGGTCGCCGCGCAGCGCGTAGGTCTGGGCGAAGACGATGCCCCACTGGGCCCGGTCGTCGTCGAACGCGCTCGGCGTGAGCTGGAGCAGCAGCGCCTGCTGAGCGCCGTCCAGCACCCACATGAGATCCCAGTAGGTGGCCGTGTAGGTCACGAGGGCGCTGGGCTTGACCTCTTTGGGGACCGCCTGAAGCACCGCTCGGGCCCCAGCCAGGTCGCCCTGCGCCAGGAAGACCATCGCCTTTTCCTCGAGCAGTTGGAGATTAGCCGGCGCGAGGGCGAGTCCGTGGTCGTAGATCGGAATCGCCTCTCGGTAGCGCCGCAGCCAGACCAGGCTGCTCCCCAGCCGCTGGGCCGTCACGACCGACCGGGGATCGAGCCGCTCGGCCTGCTGAAGATGCTTCAGCGCCTCCTGCGAACGACCGAGACTCCATTCGTCGCGCGCTATGTCGGCGAGGAGATCCGCGTTGCCAGGGGCGAGGCGCTGGCCCTGGGTGTGCTGCTCGAGTGCCCGGAGGTTATCGGCCAAGACCCATCTGTAGTAGGTGCCCAAAGCGAAGTGTCCCTCGGGGCTGTTCGGGGCCGACGCGAGGGCGCGCTCGGCCGCCCGGCGAGCCGCCTCCGCCTCAACCGGCGTCGGCGTGCTGTGAGCGTACAAGGCGGAGTGGGCTCGGGAGAGTTGGGCCCAGGCCTCGACGAAGGTCGAGTCGAGAGCCACGGCCTGCTCGTAGTAGGCCACAGCTCGTCGGAGGCTCGGCGGATCACCCAACATGCCTTGCGACGCCTCCTCACCGTGCAGGAACGCGTCGTAGGCGGCGAGATTGGCCGTGGGCCGCTCGGCGAGCTGCTGCTGGGCTGTAGCGCCAAGCGCTACGTCGAGCGCCTGGGCCACGCGGGTCGCGATGTCGGCCTGCACCTGGAACACATTCGTGAGCTGGGCGTCGAAGGACTGCTGCCACTTGGTGGTCGGGGTTGAGCCGCTCCGCACCTGCACCAGCTCCGGGCTCACGTGCACCGCACTCGCCCCGCCCGGCAGCTTCTCCCACCGCACGGTCGCAGTGAGCAGGTACTGCGCGCCCAACTCCTGCGCGATCTGCTGGGGTGTCTTCGTGGTCCTCTTGTAGGGAGTCGAGCTCCCCCGCGCGATCACCTGCAGGCCGGTGAGGGCGGACAGCTTGCCCCGCACCTCGTCCGTCATCCCGTCGGCGAAGTACTCGTCGTCGGCGCTGCCGAGGTTTTCGAAGGGGATCACGGCCAACAGCTTGCCGCCGACGGGCTCAGCGCCGCCGTGGGTGCGGCGCCAGGCGAAGAGCGCACCGACGCCGAGCAAGAAGCCGACGACGAGCACGGCGAAGAGCGGCTTCTGCGCGAGGACCCGGAGAGCGACGGGGCGTCTCCCCTCGCGGCTTACCAGCCCCGCCGCGTCCAGCGCTCTGGCGAACTCTGCCATCGAGGTGAAGCGGTCTGCCGGGCTCTTCGCGAGGGCCCTGGCGATCACCGCGTCGAGCGCCTCAGAGACTCCCGCGCGCGTGACATGGAGCGGCTGCGGTGCCTCGGTCAGCGCCTGGGCAATTATCGCCTGTGCTGTCGGCCCCGTGAACGGGGGCTCGCCCGCCAACGCCTCGTACAGCACGCACCCGAGTGCGTACACGTCGGTGCGCGCATCGAGCTGCCGCTCCCCGCTCGCCTGCTCGGGGCTCATGTAGGCCGGGGTGCCGACGGCCACTCCCGTCCCCGTCAGCTGCTTGTCGTCACCGGTGAGCGCACGGGCGATCCCGAAGTCCGCCACGAGGGCGTGGCTCTCGGTGAGGAGGATGTTCTCGGGCTTGATGTCCCGGTGGATCACGCCGTGGCGGTGGGCGTAGTCGAGCGCGTCGGCAGCCTCCCGCGCGATCCGGAGCGCGTCCTCGAGCGGGAGCTGCTTCTCCCGATCCAACCGCTCGCGCAGTGACTCGCCCTCGACGTAGGGCATCGTGAACCAGAGCTGGCCGGCCGCCTCTCCCGAGTCGTACACGGAGAGGATATGGGGATGCTGGAGCCGGGCGGCGAGCATGATTTCGCGGTGGAAGCGGTCGGGCCCGAGCGCGGCGCCGAGCTCGGGCCGGAGAACCTTCAGAGCGACAAGCCGATCGTGCCTTGAGTCCCGGGCGAGATAGACCGTGGCCATGCCCCCATGGCCGAGTTCGCGTTCAAGCGTGTAACGGCCCGCGAGGCCGGACTGTAGGCGCTGAAGGAGGTCCGACATTTGGCTCTGAGTCTCGCGCAACAAGATACGGACCGACGAGAGGACCAGCCAGAATGGAGCGCGCCCTTGCGGAGCCCGTCACCGCGCGAGAGACTTTCCGTCCGTTCCGTCGCAACCGACGTTTCCGTACCGGGAGGCCCCATGCCCGCACCCACGCTCCGCGGCCGTTTCGTGTGGCACGAACTGATGACGACCGATCCCGACGCCGCCGCCCGCTTCTACCCGGGCGTCACCGGTTGGAAGGTCCAGGCGTGGGAGCAGGATCCCTCCTACCGGCTGTGGATGACGGGCAGCGTGCTCCGGGGCGGGTTGATGCGACTCCCCGAGGAATCGCGCCGCTTGGGCGCGCCTTCCAGCTGGCTCATGTACGTGGGCGTGCCCGACGTGGACGCCGCCGTGCGCCAGGCCACATCGTTGGGCGCGCGTACGGTCGTGCCGCCGCAGACGATCCCGGTGGGACGATTCGCCGTGCTCGAGGACCCGCAAGGCGCGACGTTCGCCCTGTACAAGCCGAGCGGGGAGCCTCAGGGGAGCGACAAGGCCAGCCTGGGTGACTTCTCCTGGCACGAGCTCGCGACCACGGACTACAAGGCTGCCTGGGAGTTCTACCGCGCGCTGTTCGGATGGCAGAGCACCGACGCGATGGACATGGGGCCCGCGGGCATGTACTGGATGTTCGGGCGCGGGAGCGGGTCCCTGGGCGGCATGTACAACAAGCCGCGCGAGATGCCCGGGGCACCGCGCTGGCTGTCCTACGTGCTCGTGCCCAACGCCGACAAGGCGGCGGCGACCGTGACGCGGCTCGGCGGCCGGGTGACGCAAGGGCCGATGGAAGTGCCGGGCGGGGGCCGGATCGCGATGTGCGTGGACGCCCAGGGAGCGGCGTTCGCCGTGCACTCGCAGGCGCCGGTCAAGCCCCGAGCCAAGCCCAAGAAGAAGGCGGCTAGGCCGAAAGCCAGGAAGAAAGCCGCCAAGAAGAAAGCCGCCAAGCGGAAGCCGGCCTCGAAGAAGCGGCGCCGCTAGCGTCGCGGCGAAAGGGCGCCCCCCTGCTCGCATTCTACCTCGCCCTCACCATCCAGACGGCGCCCGGCGACTGGCCCGCGTACGGCCGCGACGCGGGAGGCACGCGCTTCGCGCCGCTCACCCAGATCACCCGCAGCAACGTGGCGGGGCTCCGGCTCGCGTGGGTGTACCGCACCGGCGACTACCTGCGCGACCGCGGCCGCTTCGAGGCAACGCCGCTCGTCGTGGACGATGCACTGTACGTGTCGACCCCGGTCGCCCGGGTCATCGCCCTCGACCCGGCGCGCGGGACCGAGCGGTGGACCTACGACCCGCGCGTGTCCCTCGAGGGGGACTACGGCGACTTCGCGAACCGCGGTCTCGCGACCTGGATCGACCGGGCCCGCGCGCCGAAGCAGGCGTGCCGTCGCCGCATCTTCGTCGCCACGGTGGACGCCCGCCTCGTCGCGCTCGACGGCCGCACGGGCCGGCCCTGCGCGGACTTCGGGGATGCCGGCCAGCTCGACCTCTCGCACGGCCTGCGCCACGCGCCGGCCTACCACTGGGAGTACGGCGTCACCTCCCCGCCCGTCGTCCTGGGCGGCCGCGTCATCGTGGGCGGGGCCGTGAGCGACAATCAACGGGTGGACGCGCCGGAGGGCGTCGTGCGGGCCTTCGACGCCCGCACCGGCCGGTTATTGTGGAGCTGGGACCCGATCCCGCAGACGCTCAACACGGGCGCCGCCAACGCCTGGTCGGTCCTGTCGGCCGATCCGGAGCGGGACCTCGTGTTCGTGCCCACGGGCAGCGCGAGCCCGGATTTCTACGGCGGAGAGCGCCGCGGCGCGAATCTCCATGCCAGCTCGATCGTAGCGCTGCGCGGGTCGAGCGGCCGCCTGGTGTGGCATTTCCAGGTGGCGCACCACGACCTCTGGGACTACGACGTGCCCGCGCAGCCCGTCTTGTTCACGCTGCGACTGGCCGGCCGCGTCATCCCCGCCGTCGCGGTAGCCACCAAGATGGGCCACCTCTTCATCCTCGATCGGCTCACAGGCAAGCCCCTCATTCCAGTGGAAGAGCGGCCCGTGCCCGCGAGCGACGTCCCCGGCGAGGAAGCGTGGCCGACCCAGCCGTTCCCACCGGCCCCGCTCCGGCTCGCTCCCGAGACGCTTGCGCCCGCCGACGCCTTCGGTGTGACGCCCGCGGCCCGGGAGCAGTGTCGCGAGCGCATCGCTGGGCTGCGCTACGAGGGTGTGTTCACGCCTCCTTCACTTAAGGGGACGATCCTCTTCCCCGGGGACATCGGCGGGATGAACTGGTCCGGCGTGTCCGTGGACGAGCGGCGCGGCCTGCTCGTCGCGCCCACGAACCGGCTTCCTATGGTCGTGACGCTGATCCCTCACGACGACCTCGCGGCGGCGCGCCGGGCCCATCCGCACACCGAGATCAGCGCCCAGCGGGGCACCCCTTACGGGATGATGCGCGACGTGTTGGGTTCCGCCGACGGCGTGCCGTGCAGTCCGCCGCCCTGGGGCGCGCTCACGGCCGTGGACCTGGGCACCGGCGCGGTCAAATGGCAGGTGCCGCTCGGCTCGATGCCCCAACTCGCGCAGGTGCCGGGGTCGGGCCGGTGGGGCTCGCCCAGCCTGGGCGGGGCGTTGGTCACGGCGGGCGGACTGGTGTTCATCGCCGGCACCTTCGACCAGCACCTGCGGGCGTTCGACGTGGAAACGGGCAAGGAGCTCTGGAGCGCGGCGCTCCCCGCAGGCGCCCACGCCCTGCCGATGACGTATCTCGCGGGCGGACGTCAGTACGTGGTGATCTGCGCCGGGGGTCACGACCGGCTCGGGACGACGATGGGTGATTACGTGCTGGCGTTCACGCTGGCCGGACGCGGCGCCCCCGTGCCCGATACGATCCCCCACCCAGTGGAGGGTGTGTACACGGGGGACATCCGGGTGGGAGCGGCGCGCATCGGCCTGACCCTCACGATCGGCTCGAGCGGCGACTCGCTCCGCGGAGCGATCACCCGGATCGATTCGCTCGACGTGACGGGACGCGTCGCGGTGTGGCGCTCCGCGGACGGCGTGCATTATCGGGCGCCCTTCGTTTATCGCGCGAAGCACTGCGCCGGAACGATCGACGCGACAGGCGAGCTGTGGAACGGGGGCGGCATGCTCGAAGGGGACGTGGCAGTAACGGGCTCCTGCGGCGGTGGCCCCCCCGAGCGCGGGACCTTCGCGCTGCGGCGGCAATAAGGAACGGCATGAGGCTCCTGGCGGGAATCGGCGGCGCGCTGCTGCTCGCGTTCGTGCTGTGGGACGCGTTCGAGACGATCATCCTGCCGCGACGCGTCAACCGGCGGCTGCGGCTCACGCGGGCTTTCTACGGCGCGACCTGGGCGCCGTGGGCGGCGAGCGCCCGGCTCGTTCGCGCCGGGAACCGGCGTGAGCTCTTTCTCAGCTTCTACGGCCCGCTGTCGCTGGTGCTGCTGCTCGCGCTGTGGGCCGCGGGGCTCGTGACGGGGTTCGGGCTGCTGCAGTACGCGAACGGGTCCGCGATGCACGCCGCAGGGAACGAGGCTCCCGGGCTCGCCATGGATCTGTACCTGAGCGGGACGACCTTCTTCACCCTGGGCCTGGGCGACGTGGCGCCGCAGGGCTCGTTCGCGCGGCTGCTCACCGTGGTCGAATCGGGTCTGGGCTTCGGGTTCCTGGCGATCGTGATCGGCTACTTCCCGGTGATCTACCAGGCTTTCTCGCGGCGGGAGGTGACCATCTCGCTGCTCGACGCGCGGGCGGGCTCGCCGCCGAGCGCCGCCGAGCTGCTGCTCCGCCATGGCGGCGGTGAAGAGGGCGCCGCCGCGCTACAGCAGATGTTGCACGAGTGGGAGCGCTGGTCCGCCGAGCTGTTGGAGACCCACCTCTCGTATCCGCTGCTCGCGTACTTCCGCTCGCAGCACAGCAACCAGTCGTGGCTGGCGGCGCTCACGACGGTGCTGGACGCGAGCGCGCTCGTGATGGTCGCGGCGGAGGGGGCGTGCGCGCGCCAAGCCCGGCTCACGTTCGCCATGGCGCGTCACGCCGTGGTCGATCTGGCGCAGGTGTTCAGAACGCGGCCGGGACCCGCGGCCGAGGACCGACTCCCCGCGCCCGTTCTCGCGAAGCTCACCGCCGATCTCGCGGCGGCCGGCTTCCCGTTGCTCGCAGGGCCCGCGGCCGAGGGGAGGCTGGCGGAGCTGCGGCAGACGTACGAGCCGTACGCGGCCGCGCTGTCGGGCTACCTGCTGCAGCCGCTCCCCCCCTGGCGCCACGAAAAGCCGCGACGCGACAACTGGCAGTCGAGCGCCTGGGATCGCACCCTGCTGGCGCGCATCACCGGTCGGCGGGAAGGGTCGGGGGAAGGGTGAAATAGAACGTGGCGCCCTCGCCGACCTTGCCCTCGGCCCAGACGCGCCCGCCGTGCCGCTCGACGATGCGGTGCGCCAGCGCGAGGCCCACCCCCGTGCCCTCGAACTCGTCCACGTGGTGCAGCCGCTGGAACACGCCGAACAGCTTGTCGGCGTAGCGCATGTCGAATCCGGCGCCGTTGTCCCTCACGTAGTAAACCGCTTCACCGCCCTCCTGCCGCGCCCCGATTTCGACACGGGGGCGCGGCCGGCCGCGGCTGAATTTGAGCGCGTTGCCGATCAGGTTCGCGAACACCTGACGCAGCAGCGTCGCATCTCCGGTTGCCGCCGGCAACGGCTGCAGGGCGACTTCCACGTCCTGGCCCGCCGCCCGGCGCAGCTCCTCGACGACGCCGCGTGCCAGCTCGGACATGTTCACGCGCGCCCTACCCAGGGGCTGCCGCCCCAGGCGTGAGAAATTCAGGAGCGCGTCGATCAGGTGACCCATGCGCTTGGCGTTGTCGCGGATCACCGCCAGGAGGCGCCGGGCTTCGGCGTCGAGGGTCGGGCCGCGATCCTCGTCCAACGCGCGGGCGTAGCCGTCGATCGCGCGCAGCGGCGCGCGCAGGTCGTGCGACACGGAATAGGTGAACCGCTCGAGCTCCGCGTTCGCCGCGCGCAGCGCCTCTTCGACCCGGCGGCGCTCGGTCAGGTCGCGCGTCACCTTCGCGAAGCCAAGGAGCTCCCCCCGCTCGTTCCGGACCGCCGTTATGACGACATCCGCCCAGAAGCGGGAGCCGTCCTTGCGGACGCGCCACCCCTCGTCCTCGACCCGCCCTGTCGCGATCGCGCTCTCAAGCTCCCGCTCGGGCTTCCCCGCCCGCACGTCCTCCGACGGGTAGAAACGGGAGAAGTGCTGGCCTAAGATCTCCTCGGGACCGTAGCCTTTGAGCCGCTCGGCGCCGGCGTTCCAGCTTATGACCCGCCCCTCGACGTCGAGCATGAAGATGGCGTAGTCCTTCACGCTCTCGACCATGAGGCGGAACCGCTCTTCGATGTCGAGGAGCTGGGACCCGGCGGAAGGGCGCTTGCGAGGTGCCATGGGCGTCAGCCCATAAGCTGCGGGCGGACGCGGGTACGGACAATGGACCGCTAGCTGCGGTGAGCCCTACCCTAGAGCGGCGCGGCGAGTGAGATCAGTGAGCCACTGACGGACGCTCTTGCGACAGGGGTCGAAGGACGACGCCCAGCGCCACGCTTCGCGGAAGGCGGCGGCCACCGCCGCATCCGCGTCGGCAGGATCGAACAGCAGCGAATAGGCGATCGCGTAGAGCGTCATCCCGTGCCGGGCGTCCAGCTCGGCCAGGGCAGTCTTGTCGCTCAGCGCCGCGATCCGCTCCACGAGGAGCGCATCGGGCGGGATCGACTCAGGTGCCGCGGCCATGCTGTTGCGGCCGTGCATCATCCCCTCCCCACTTTGATCTCCGTAGATCACCGGCCCCAGGGCCGATGTGGCGTCCACGCCTCACGTCTAAAGAGTGCCGTCAACGGCGGGGAGTCACCGTGCGGGCCGTCACGAGCGGAGCGGGCGATAACAGAGTGGACAGATGGCCGCGGTATGCGTGATCTCACTCACACGGCATGTGCCTAAGGGGAACGGGCATAGCCCTTGCCCCACAGGGCGGTGGGGTACTGGGCACGCGCCCTTACTCAGCGCCCCTATCCACGGCCTAGGTATCGATACGACTGACACACAGGGAGGTCCACGTCATGGGGCCGCGAAGCGCGGGCGCCGAGCTGTAGGGGACGCACGGGGTATGGGCTTGGAAGCGCGGACGCCGCAGGTGATGGTCGTGAGCGCGCGTGAGCACGCAGTCGCGGCGGCGCTCGAGCAGCAGGGCTACATCGTCCTGCGGGCCCGCACGATCACCGCGGCGGTGGCCGCGGTGAAGGACGCGCAGCGGGCGTCGCCCGACGCCCTGCTCATCGTCGACGCGTCGCCCGACATGGAGAGTCTCGCCCTAGCCCACAAGCTGCGCGAGGAGGCGGCGCTCCCGCCCGACACTCCGATCTTCATCGTTGCACCGAGCGCACCCACGGTACCCCAGCATCGCGCCGCCCTGCGGGCGGGGGTGTGCGAATTCCTGCTCGAGCCGCTCGATGGTGAGCACGTCGCGGCAAAGCTCGCTAGCCGCCTGCTCGCCCGCGCCGCAGACGCAGGCGCCGTCGCCGATCCGGCGACGGGCCTGTACGACGTGCAGGGGCTCGCCCGCTGCGCGCGGGATCTCACCCGGCGAGCGTTCAATCACCGAGCGCCCCTCGCCTGCGTGGTACTGGCCCCCGAGGTAGTGGACGGCGCTGCCGACGACGCCGCCGCGGCGCAGGTCCTGACCCGGGTAGCGAAGGTCCTCAAGGCGAGCGGTCGTCAGTCGGACGCGTTCGGGCGGATCGGGCCGAACGAGTTCGCCATCATCGCGCCTGGCAGCGATGCCCAGGGCGCCATGATCCTCGCCGCGCGGCTGCTACAAGCCGTCGAGGGCGCCGGGGAGCCGGGCGATGCGGCACCGCGCGTGAAGTTACACGCGGGGTACGACGCCGTGCCCAACGCGCGCTACGCTCCGCTCGGGCCCGAGGACCTGTTGGCGCGGGCCGTCCGCGCCCTGCGGCGGGCGCGCGCGTCGGGGGCTTCGATCGGGGCTCCGCCGGACTGAAAACGCGGGGCATCGCCCCCGCGTCTCCCACCTGCGACTGGCGGCTATCGGCAGTACCACATAGGGTTCGGGGCACTCCGAGACCCTGACCGTGACCCCGCCCGGCGACACCGACTCCCACGCGGCGGAGCGCGCGCGCCTGCGCGCGCTCGTGCGGCAGCGGCCGACCAGCATCGTGCCCCCGGCGCCGGGCCAGGTGTCCGTGTGGGATTTCCCCCGTCCGCCGCGGGTCGAACCAGTGCCGCAGCGTGTCCGCGTGGAGCTCGGGGGCCAAGTGATCGCGGACAGCCTCGCCGCGCTGCGCGTGTGTGAGACCTCGAGCCCGCCCGCCTACTATATGCCAGGCGCCGACATTCTCCCGGGCTCGCTCGAGCCGAGCGAGCGGACGTCGTTCTGCGAGTGGAAGGGCGTGGCGAGCTACTGGACTGTGGTGGCCGGCGGGCGCCGTGTGAAGGACGCCGCGTGGAGCTACCCCAACCCCGATCCGGGCTACGAGGCGATCAAGGACTACGTCGCCTTCTATCCGCGGCGCATGGACGCCTGCTGGGTGGGGGAGCACCGCGTCGAGCCGCAGCCGGGGTTCTACTACGGCGGCTGGATCACGCCCGAGCTCGTGGGGCCGTTCAAGGGCACCCCCGGCAGTGAAGCCTGGTAGCGTATTCGCGCGGGAGGAAGCGCTGTTCGTCCTCGCGGTGCTGGGGGGCAGCGTCGCGGGCCTCGCCGCGGGACAGATCCTCGTGCGATGGATGAGTGGCGCGACCGCCGGTAACGTCGCGCTCGCCGTCGCCACGACCGTAACCGGGGCGACCCACGCCCGCCTCGTGCACCGCCGCACGCTCGGGTCGCTGGTGCCGAGCGTGGCAGTGGGCGCCCCGCTCGCTTATGTGATCATGCGCGCCATTCACGCGCTGCTCGGTTCCTGAGGGGTCTACCCCGCTCCTCCACCCGGCAGCTGGACGCTCGCGAGCGCGGCCGCCGCGTCCGCCCACCGCGCTGCCGGCTCCGGCGCGAGACAGCGGTGCACCAGCTCCGCGACGCCCGGGGGCACGGAGCGGACTTCCTCGAGCGGCTCCGCTTCCGGTGCCGGTGGCTGCCCCGTCAGCATCTCGTGCGCGAGCACCCCCACGGCGAACATGTCGTCGCGCGGCCCGGGCGTACCTCCGTCCCGGCGCTCGGGTGCCATGTAGGGGGCCGCGCACAGCGCCGGGCCCGCTGCGGCGGCGCCGCCTCGGAGCGAGCGCCCCACCCCGTCCACCATCCCCGTGTCCGCCACCAGCGCCCCTTCGTCGGCGAGCAGCACGTTCTCGGGCTTCAAGTCGCCGTGGGGGACCCCCGCCGCGTGCGCGTGGGCGAGGGCGGCGAGGACGTCCCGGAGAATCTCGACCGTGCGGCGCAGCGGCAGCTCGCCGTGCCGCATGAGCCAGGCGCGCAGGGTCGTGCCTGCGACGAACGCCCTCGTGTGGTAGACGAACGTGCCCGCGCGGCCGGCGCCGCGCGGGGCCACGAGCCGGGGATGCCGCAATCGATCGGCGACGAGCAGCAGCTCCCGCTCGAACAGCGCCGTGTCAACGGCGAGCGACAGCCCCGCCGGCAAGAGCTTGACGAGCAGCTCGGGGCCGGTGGGCACCTCCCGGGCGACGAACAGGCGGCAGTCGCCCACAGGGCGCACTTCGCGCTCGACCCGGTAGAGGGGGCCGAGCGCGTGTGTCAGCGCCGCACGCAGATCTGTCATGTGGTCCCTCCGGCCGCCGCTCCATCATAGGGGCGATGATGAAGCGCAGCCAGAGGGCTTATCGGCGGGGAGGCCTATTCAGTGGCTGCCGCTCTCTTCGTGGTCGTCATCGACGCCGTCATGGTCCTCGTCTCCGAACGCCCGGAACGAGTGCCGGATGTTGGCGTTGATGGTCTCGGCGTTGGCGGGGTCGTTGGGATCGAGGAAGGCGCCCGACGCGTCCTTGAACCAGCTCGCGACGTCGACGGAGACCGTGAAGTTCGAGGTCCCCGGTCCCACCGTGATCGGGGTGGAGAACTCCATCTCGATCTCCGCTTCGGCGTGCGACGTGAAGGTGAAGGCCTGGGCCGTGCCGCCCGCGGGCGTAAACATGCCGGACACGGTCACTCCCTCGAGCTTCGCCTGAACCCCGCCGTAGGTGCCGGCGGGAACGAGCGCGTCGAGGATCAGCTGCGTCGTGGGGTCGAGCGGCAGATTGACCTGCAGCGGGCCGAGCTCGAGCTCCGCGCAGTCTTCGTTCTGCTCGTCCTGCGCGTCGTGCTCGTCGCCGCCCGTGCCGGCGGCGTCGGCGTTGTCGGTCTCGGCTTCGCAGTTCGTTCCGGTCGTCTTCAGCTCGATCTCTTTCAGCGTGACCTGTGCCGCGGAGAGCGAGATGGAGCCGCCGCTCGGGTCGGCGCTCGCGCTCGCCATCGAGGTCGAGGTCGCGGATTTGGTCGTGACGGAGAGACTGAGCGCATGGCTGCCGGGTCCCGTCGACTCGCACGCGGCGAGCGCCACGACCATGGGAGCGAGCCACACGAGGAAGCGCGGGGGACGCGCGGTAGTAATGTGAAACATGACGGCCTCGGGGAGTTGGTCGCGGGATACTACCCCGGCGGCGTTGGATCGGCCACGGAAAAAACTCGACAACACGGGCGCGATCTGGTGAGGCAAGTCACACCGCGCGCGGTCGCACGTCGAGCGAGGCTCCGGCCTACCGCTCTCCCGCGCCCCGCAGGTGCAGCTCGCGCACCGTGGCGATCGTGTCGGCCAGGTCCGGACCCTTGTCGGGGCGGTAGCGCTTTACGCGCGCGAAGCGCAGGGTGAGGCCACCCGGATATTGCGGGCTCGCCTGGACGTCGTTGAAGGCGACTTCGACGACGAGCTCAGGGCGCACGTACACCGTGTAGCCGTCGCGGGAGGTTTCGAGCTCGAGCAGCTTCTTGGTCTGCCACTCGAGCATCTCGTCCGTCATCCCCTTGAACGTCTTCCCCAGCATCACGAACCCGCCCGAGTCCGCGTCGCGGGCGCCGAGGTGCAGGTTCGAGAGCCGGCCGCTGCGGCGACCGTGGCCCCACTCGGCGGCGAGCACGACGAGGTCGAGCGTCTGCGCCGGCTTCACCTTGAGCCAAGCGGCGCCGCGCGCCCCTGCGTCGTAGCGCGCGCCGAGGGCCTTCGCCATCAGGCCCTCGTGGCCCGCCGCGATCGCCCGCTCGTAGAACGCGCCGGCTTCGCGGGGGTCGGCGGTGACGAGGCGCGGGACGCGGTGCGCTTCCGGCACGGCCGCGGCGAGCGCGGCGAACCGCCGCTCGTAGGGCTCGTCCACCAGGGCTGAGCCGTCGGCGTAGAGAATGTCGAAGAAGAACGACCGGAGCGGCAGCTCGGCCCGGAGGCGGTCCACGTCGAGCTTGCGGCCGAAGCGGCGCATCGTCACCTGAAACGGCAACGGCTTGCCGTCAGGACGGAGCGCGATCGCCTCACCGTCGAGGATCGCTTCGCGCAGGGTGAGCCGCCGCGCCGCTTCCACGACCTCCGGCACCGCGACCGTCACGTCGTTGAGCTGGCGCGAGAACACCCGTACCTCGTCCCCCTGCTTGTGCACCTGGATGCGGGCGCCGTCGAGCTTGTACTCGAACGCCGCCTCACCGAGCTGGGTGAGGGCGTCGAGCACGTCGTCGGCGGCCCGGGCGAGCATCGGCTGCACCGGGCGGAACAGCTCGACGCGATAGCGCGCGAGGCCCTGGGCGCCCTCGGTGAGCGCGACATGCGCGACCGTCCCGAGGTCCCCCGCGAGCATCGCGGCGCGGCGCACGAGCTCCGAGTCGAGCCTCGTGGCACGGGCCACGGCTTCCGTGACGAGCCCCTCGAGTGCTCCCTGGCGCAGCTCACCGATCATGAGCCGGAACAGAAACTCCTGTTCGTCTTGGGTCGCTCGCCCGAACAGCTCGCGCAACAGCTGTTCCTTCGCCTGGGTCGACCCCTTCCCTGTTGTCTGCGTCAGGCGGTCGAGCGTCCGGTCCACTTCGGCGAGCTCGAGCATCGGGGCGTCGGCCGCCCGCTCGGGCCGGGCGGCGGCGAGCGCCGCGTACCCGACGCCAAGCCGCCCTTGTCGCGGGGATCCGGAGAGAAAGGCGATCACGGTCGCGATCTCCTCGGGCGCGGCGCGTGTCAGCAGGTCGGCGACGAGCGCGATCTTCGCGAGCCGGCCGCCGGTCTGGGCGACGCCGCGGGAGGTTTGGACCAGATCGTGGAGGCGCACGCCCCTACTGCACCATCCCAAACCGCTTGTTCTGCGCCGTCATCTTGAGGAAGTAGCGGAGCCGCTGCTCGAATACATCGCGCCGGCGCCTCGCGGCCACGATCCAGCCAATGCGGATCCGTTGGTACGATGCGGGAAAGCGCTGGAAGTTCCGCCAGATCGTGCGATCCCGCTTGAGGCGCCGGAGAATGTCGTTGGGGACCTCCCACTTCGGTCTGGGCTTCGTGTCTCTCTTGTGATCGAAGGCGTGCTTGATGCTTTCCAGGCCGAACCTGGTCATGCGGCCCGAGGCGATCAGCCGCCGCACCCGCTCGCGGTTCATGGCAGAAAGGCGGCTCGTCGGCCGCCGCGGCGAGAAGCGCTGAGCGTAGCAATTCGCATCGATCGGCTTGAGGAGGCTGTCGATCCAGCCGTAGCACAGCGCCTCTTCCACGGCGTGGTTGTACGGAATGCGCGGCTTGCCGCTCTGCTGCTTGTAGTAGATGAGCCAGATCTCGGGAGCGGTGCGGTGGTGCTTGGAGAGCCACGCGCGCCATTCGCGGCGATTCGTCGCATAGAAAGTCTTGCCGACATTCATCGGCCCATAGTGTGCTCGACTCGGCGGGAGGGTCGCAAGGGGACGCAGGGCGCACGATGCGCGACACGAAGAGCGCGAGTGAACTCGCGACTCGGCCTCGGCCCGTGAACGGGCGAATTCCGCTTCAGCGGACGGTGCCGAGCCGCGGCTTCAGCCGCGCCCAACTCTCCGACGGACCGGAACGCGACGTGGTCCTCAGCCTTGCAGCGCCGCGAAGATCCCGACCACTGCGATGACTATTCCCAAGGCGATCTTCGCCGCGGCGGCAACCGCGCGTCCCAGCACCGCACCCCACCCCGCGCGCACGGCCGTCGTGGCCGAGGATCGTGAGTACTCAAAGACGGCGGCGCCCGCGAACGAGCCGACGAACCCGGCGATCACGCTCCCGATGATCGGCACGGGGATGCCCACCACGGCCCCGACGATCCCGCCGACCAGCGCCCCCCATCCCGCGCGGGACGATCCACCGTAGCGGCGCGCCAGGCGGAATCCCAGCCAGGTCTCGACGATCTCGCCCCCGAGCGCGAGTCCCAGGGCGAGGGCGATCGTCGTGACGCCGACCGAGCGGAAGTCCGTGAGCCAGCCGTAGCCGACGACGCCCGCGACCATGACCCAGAGCCCCGGCAGGCCGAGTGGCACGAGCGCGAGGCCCGCGAGGAAGCAGAGCGCGAGCAGCAGGGCGGCGAGGGTGTGGGTCATGGCCCAGAGGAAAGTAGCACCGTATCATCCTCTCATGACCGACAAGACCATGGCGAAGCTGCGCTCTCTCCTGAAGACGTACGCGGACCGCGTGGCGAAGGCGCAGCCCGCACCGAAGACGGTGGACGAGGAAGGCGAGCGGCGCAGGGAGGAGTGTGGGGAGCGCCTCCAGGAAGTGGTGCTGCCCGTGCTCCAGGCGTTCGTGGCCGAGCTGCGCGGTACTGGCCACGGGGCCCTGATCGAGGATCACACCGAGGGGATCGACGGGTATCCGAGTGTCGGGCTCGCGTTCGCGCCACGCTCCCCGGGTGCGCTCGCGTCGGTGCTCACCTTCCGCTACGATCCGCGCCGCGGCATCGCCGTGCAGCGCGACGTCAAGCCGCCCGCGACGCGGGCCCGGGTGGTCACGAGCAGCCACGACCGCATCGGGACCATGACCGTGGACGCCGTCTCGGCGGACTGGGTCGAGACGAAGACGTTGAGCTTCATCGAGGCGGTGCTCAAGGCGAACTAGTATACTGTGGACCGTCCTTAACCGCGGACTCGTCCATGACCGTCCCCCGCTTTTCCGTAGCGTTCCTTCTCGTCCTCCTCGCGGCGGGCTGCGGGGGGAATAAAGTCCTCGTGCCGCCGCGGCTCGATCTCCACCCGTACGGCAAGCTCGGGCTGGTGAGGTTCACGGTGGAGAGCGCCAAGGGGTCGCTGCACCAGTTCGCCACCGAGCGGTTCGCCGAGGAGATGCTGGCGGCGCAGCCCGGGATCGAGGTGCTGGAGCTGGGTCCGCTCGATTCCGAGCTCGACGCGGCGCGGGCACAGCAGCTCGGCAAGGAGCGCGGCGTGGCCGCGGTGTTCGCGGGTCATCTCAAGGTCACGAACCCCACGGCGGGGGGCGGGATCGCAGGGCTCGTGACGCCGCACCTCGAGGCGACGATCCGAGTGGATCTCGCGGTGCGGCTCCTGTCGGCGCAGTCGGGCGGCACGCTGTGGCGCTCGAGCGCGTGGGCGACGCAGAAGGTGGGCCAGGTGTCGCTCGTGGGGGGCGAGCTGAACTTCGCGGCGCGGGATCCCAAGGCGGCCTACGGGCCGCTCGTGAACCGGATCGTAAACCTGGTGGCGCAGGACATGTGGGCGACGTGGCAGAAACGGTGATCCCTGGAGGAGGGAGATATGAACCTCGCGTTTCCTGCGCTGTTACGGTTCGGCGACGTCGGGCTGCTGCTGTTGAGGCTCATGGTGGCGGCCGTGTTCTTCGACAGCGGCCTGAATCACCTGAGGAACCCGACTGAGCGGGCGAAGGGCATCGGGGCGAGTCCCGGCTTCACCGCCTTCCTCGGTACGGCCGAGGTCGCGGGCAGCGCCGGCGTGGCGCTCGGGATTCTGACGCAGCTCGCCGCCATCGGGCTGATACTCATCATGCTCGGCGCGATCCAGAAGAAAATCTTTGTGTGGAAGATCGGCTTTTGGGGCGGGCGGGCCTATGGCTGGCACTACGACTTGATGCTGGTCGTGATGAACCTCGTCATCGTGACAACCGGGGGCGGCAAGCTCGTCCTACTCTAGGGCGAGCGGCACGCGCAGCGCGGGCCGTGGGGGCAGTAGTTCGGCATCCAAGCCGGCTCACAGGGGGGTAGCTGGTCGGGCGCGGCTCCGGCCTCGAGCAGCGCGAGGCGCCGGTCCGCCTCGGCCTTGATCTCCTCGAGGCTCCGGAAGTGCACGTCGTACACCATGAACTTGTCGTCCTTGACGGCCTCGTAGTACACGACGACCCGCCCCGTCTGGTGACCGCTGAGCGCGCACTCGAACGCGATGCGGTCGAAGTAGTAGGGGAACTCTTCCACGAGCTGTGATCGCTCGACGAGCTTCGTCTTGCGAGTGGAGCGGAAGATCGTGGGCACTCCCCGGAACGTCCCCACTTTGCCCTTGAGGCTGCGGAGCGACACGGGGATCCTCGCGAACGCGCCGGGCACGCCGTACCAGAGCGCGTCTTTCAGGGCGTCGCCGAAGCCGAGCCGCTCCATGCCCGCGAGCGCGGTGTCCAGGTCGGCGTCTTCCTCCTCGGGCTTCGCCTCAGCCACGGCTTGACGCTCGATCGCGGCCCGACGCGGGAACACGAGGTCGTTCAGTCGGAACTGGGGACCGGGTTTCGGGACGTCGGTGAGGAGGGCCGTCATGGCAGTGACGAGCTCGGGGTTCTCGACGATCTGTACGGCGGCGGCGGGCACGACGCGGCCCAGCGGCTCGGCCGCGGCGCAGCCGCATACCGCGCGGTAGTCGCAGCGCAGGTCGAACCACTCGCAACGCGGCAGGCGGGAGGGGTCCTGGCTCGCGAGCGCCTCCCGGAACAGATCGCGGCGCCGCACCATCTCCCGCTCGACGGCTCGGAGGTCCCGGAAGCGGACGTCGAACCCCTTCAAGGCGCCGGGTCGGCCGTATAGGGCGCGCTTGTAGACGAACAGCCGTCCTTGCTCGCGGCCGGTCATGGTGCAGTACATGCCGAGCTGGTCGACGTAGCTGGGCCGCGCGGCGGCGGCGCCCTGGGGGAGCGACGCGGTGGTCTTGAGCTCGACCGGGACGTCGTCGTAGATGTCGATCTTGCCGACGATCCCCTGGAACTCGACGAACTGCTCCACGAACTCTTCGGTCGAGACGGCCCGGCCGAACACCTCGTGGAACCCCGTCCCCGCGAGCATCGCCTGTTTGCGCTCGGGATCGGGCTGGATGTCGGGCCGGGCGCGCTGGAAGAAGGCCTGGCGCGGGTTGACGAGGTCGGTGACCGAAATGCGGCGGCGCCGGCCCTGGCGCTGGAGCGCCGCGGTCAGCTCGTCTTTGACGGTGCGGTTGGCGTCGATGCCCAGGACGACGCTTTGGGCGAGGGGCATGGAGGCCTGCGCTCAGAGACGGGACAGCAGTACCACCGCCACGAGCGACCCGATCACGAGCCACCAGAGGATCCGCGGCACCCACGCGCGTGAGTGCGTTTCCGTGACCACGTTCACGACCCGCACGTCGGTGGGGGCCTGGTCGCGCAGCTCCAGCTTCTCGGCTCCGTGCAGGGCCTGCTCGACCCGCGCGCGGACTTCGGGCGGCAGCTGGGACGGGTCGTCGTACGTCTTGCCGTCCACGGTGTACTTCACCTGCTTCGTGTGCACCTTGACGGACACGCCGTCGCGCGCGGTTCGGACCGTTCGCTCCGTCGTCCCCTGCGGCGCCGCGCCCTGCGCGACATCCTGAACGAGCTTGAGGGCGCGCTCGTACTGACGCCGCACGTCAGGGGGCATGGCCTCGGGGGATTCGTACTCGGTGCCATTGACGACGATCTTCTGGGTCATGTCGCAATATAAGATTTCCGAGCGGCGGCCTAGAAGAGCGGCAGCAGGGCGCCCTCGTGCTCGAGGAGCCAGCGTTTGCGATCCAAGCCGCCGCCGAAGCCCGTGAGCTCGCCGCGCGCGCCGATGACGCGGTGGCACGGGACGATGATGGGGATCGGGTTCCTGCCGTTGGCCGCGCCCACGGCACGCGTTGCGCGCGGGTCACCGAGGCGGCGCGCCAGCGCGCCGTAGCTCGTGGTGGCGCCGTAGGGGATGGTGCGGAGGAGATCCCACACCTGGCGCTGAAACGCCGTCCCGGGCGGGTCCAGGGGGAGGTCGAACGCCGTGCGGGCCTTGGTGAAGTACTGCGCCAGCTGCTCGCAGGCCCGGGCCAGGAGGCCGCTCGGGGGCTCACGTCCGTCGTGCGCCTGGACGCCCGGGGGGTCCGCTCCGGGAAACCACACGCCGGTGAGCCCCGAGTCGGAGGCGGTGATCACGAGCTCGCCGATCGGGCTTTCGAACCGCGTCGCTTGCATCGCGCCGCTCCTGCCCGTCACTCTAGTTCCCCTTCCAGGCGCCAACCAGGCGTCGGAGCAGCACGAGCTGTCCCACGTGATAGGAATTGTGGTCGGCGAGCACGAGCGCCTCACGCAGCACCGTCTGCCCGGTGCCGTGGGGGATGCGGGCGTAGAGATCGGTCTTGCGATCGGCCACGATCCGCGCCATCACCTTCAAGGCGCGCGTCACCTGGGCGATGCTCTTGTCCCAGGCCGCGGCGTCGGGCGGCGCGTCCCGCTCGGGCCAGTAGCCCGCCGGCCACTCAGGCGAGACGTGTTTCGCGCTCTTCGTGAACTCGACGATGTCCCACTGCGAGATGCGAATGTGCTCGAGCAGGCGCCACGGCGTGAACGGCTGCCCCGGAGGCTTCGCGCCCCGAAGCTGTGGCGGCCAAGCGGCGATCGCGTCCTGGAACGTGACGTGGGCGTGACCTCCGCTGAGCAGCTCGAGGAGGTGGTCCCGGAGGGCTCGGTCGGAATCGGGCTTCGTTTGCTTCGGTCGTTTGGCGGCCATGTACCGTTACCTCCAGTTCAACAGGAACAGCACCAGGGCGATCGCGCCGCCGGAAAGTTATCCTGCTCGAAGTCTCTGCGGGCGCCGCTCCCCAGCGGCAGCCCGTCGCCTTGGTGAACGCGGAACCGTGTCGCTCGTAACGCCGTTGTCGGAGACGCATCCCTTCACTGGAGCCTCCCCATGCAAGTGTTCGTCACTGGTGCTACGGGGTACGTCGGGTCGAGCGTCGCCACGGCGTTCCGGCGGGCAGGGCATCGTGTCTGGGGCCTCACCCGGACGGAAGCCAAGGCGCGGCGGCTCGCGCAGCAGGAGATCGAGCCCGTCGTAGGCGAGCTGGGGGATCCCAAGACATACGCCGACGTCGCCGCCGAGTGCGCCGTGCTCGTCCATGCGGCATTCGAGTACTCGGCGAACGGCGTCGCCAAGGACAAGAAGGCGATCGACGCGCTGATCGAGGCGGGGCGCCGCGGCGCGAAGCCCAAGACCCTCATCTTCACGAGCGGGGTCTGGGTGCATGGCGACACGGGCGACCGCATGGTGGACGAGACCACGCCCCTCAATCCCATCAAGCTGGTCGCGTGGCGGCCGGCGCACGAGCAGCTGGTGCTCGAGGCGTCCGGGGTGCGCGGCCTCGTGATCCGGGCCGGCTGCGTGTACGGCGGGCCGGGCGGCCTCACCGCCCCGTGGTTCGCCGATGGCAGCGCGGGGAAGCCCCCCACGGTCGTGGGCGACGGCCGCAACCGCTGGACGATGGTGCACGGGGACGACCTGGCGGACGCCTACGTGCGGGCCGGCGAGAGCGGGCTCGGGGGCGAGGTGTTCGACGTCAGCGACCGGTCCCGCGCGACGGTGCTCGAGCTGGTTGCCGCGGCCGCGCGCGCGGCGGGCTATCGGGGCGAGGTCCGCCGAGTCCCGCTCGCCGAGGCCTCGAAGACGATGGGGGACTTCGCCGAGGCGCTGGCCCTGAACCAGCACGTGGACGCGCGCAAGGCGGTGCGCCTGCTCGGCTGGCAGCCGCGCCACGGCGGATTCCTGGACGAGGCGGACCTGTACTATCGGGCGTGGCGCGCCCACCAGGCTTGATGCCTCGCTCCGGGCTACTTCCGCCGCTTCGATCCGAGCAGGGAATGCTTCACGACGCTGTCCGGCTCGCTGTCCCCGTGCCGCATCGTGAACACCGCTTTGCGCCGCAACCCGAGATCGACCTCCACGACCAGATGACTGCGGTCGCGGGCCACCCGCCAGGCGCGGGACGCCTTCGGCCCGCCACCCGTCACGGCTCGCGCGGCGGAGACCACCTCGTCCGGCGGGTCGGCGACCACCGCCAGCTGCACGCAGGTCGCGCACAGGCGGGACGGCTGGGCCAGGTCGGCGGTGCACACGTGCCGGCCGCAATGGCCGCAGGCGGCGCGATGCCGGGCGCAGGCGCCTTTCCCGCAGATCGGACACTCGCTCACCCCGGTGAGCGAGAACGCCTGGCCGTCCACATGGCACTGCTTGCGGTGCTCCGCACAGCCGTAGGAGCCGTTCGCATCGAGTAGCGGCTCCAGATGGGTGACGCAGTGCCGCTGCTTGTCTGCGACGCACTCGGCCGAATGGCCGGCGCACACGAGCTTCCCGCAGGAAGCGCACGCCCCCACTTCATCCGACGCGAAGATCGCTGCGGGCTCCTCCGTGCAGGCAGCCCGGTGCTTCCCGCAGACCAGGCGCCGTGACTGGTCGGTGCGGCGCAGATGCTGCGAGCAATGGACCTGACCATCCACGACGCACACCGCCTGATGTGCCGTGCAG
>Ga0070697_100000983_pt1 | contig 21549 bp, 19 predicted proteins | sample KBSK1501metaG_FD_65475 | JGI IMG/M metagenome (GOLD analysis project Ga0070697, IMG submission 65475) | Corn, switchgrass and miscanthus rhizosphere microbial communities from Kellogg Biological Station, Michigan, USA - KBS K1-50-1 metaG | ecosystem: Host-associated > Plants > Roots >... | reverse complement strand
TTGTGGACATCCATCGCCACATACTTATCATTACTCATAGGGCTCTCCTTTTGGTGAAAGTTGTTTTCTTGACAACTTCAACTTACGCCATTAGGGGCGCCCTTTCATATAATGCGGTGACTGAGATGCGCCGAAATGATCCTTGAACCGTTTCTAACGGTTTCTTCTGCGCCAGCGCTAAGAAAAACCGTTCAAACGGTTCTGCATTCTTATCCTCCACCCCCGATCACCGGGCTAAAGCCACGGTGTTAATGAGATCGCTTCGCGTTGCGCACGACCGCCGCCTTCGTAAGGAGTCGATAGAATCGACATAAGAGACTCATTCTGATCCACTAACTTGTATCTATCTCAGTCGGCAATAAGATTTGGGAATCTGCTAAACTTAAACCTCGATGCTGAAGATTATTTTGATTGGCCTGGCCGGGTTTGTGGGCACCCTCGCCAGATACTGGTTGTCGGGTGTGGCGGGCAGACGTTATGGAGAGACTTTCCCTTACGGAACCTTTGCTGTGAACGCCATTGGCTGCTTACTGGCAGGCTTTCTGTTTTATTTAATGTCTGACCGGTTCGATACCAGCACCACTTTGAGAAGCGTCATTTTCATAGGTCTTCTGGGCGGTTTCACCACCTTCTCGGCTTATGGGCTGCAGACCTTCACGTTGCTGCGCGATGGACAAGTTTTTCTTGCGTTGCTGAATATTGGACTGTCAAACATCGCCGGTTTATTTCTGGTTTGGGCGGGCTACAGGCTGGCAGGTTTAGTTTGATGAACAGTGACCTTTTCAAGATGTTCCAGGCGCACCCGTGGCATGGCGTATCTCCCGGAACCGCAGCCCCCAAAACGGTAAGCGCTTACATTGAGATAGTCCCGACCGATGCCGTGAAATATGAACTGGACAAACATTCCGGCCATCTGCGCGTCGATCGCCCGCAACGGTTTTCGTCAATGTGCCCATCGCTATACGGCTTCATTCCCCAGAGTTTTTGTGGCGAACAGGTGGCCCAGCTCTGTGCCGACCGAACCGGAAGGGATGGGATCCAGGGCGATGGTGATCCAATGGACATCTGCGTGCTAACCGAAAAAACGTTTGCTCAAGGCAACTTCTTTCTTCAGGCGGAGCCAATCGGCGGATTACGAATGATTGACGGCGATCAGGCTGACGACAAAATCATTTCTGTGCTGCAGGCCGACCTTGCCTACGGCCATATCAAGGACATTACCGACTGTCCGAAAGCCCTCGTCGATCGTCTCAAGCATTATTTTCTGAGTTACAAACAGTTGCCGGGTGACGCTCCCAGACGCGTTGAGATTGTTGATATCTACGATAGGGTGGAGGCGTTGGACGTCATCGAGCGCAGCTTAAGAGACTACCGCAATAAGTTCGTCGAAAATACTTTGTAAGGCGAAGTTTTTGTTTATGCGACTTTTGAGGCAAAGCCGGATCTGGTCTAAGCTGTTTATCTGAGGAACCAATCAGGTATTCCGAATCGCTTCTTCAATTCCACAACGTGGGCAGGTAAGCGCGTGACGTGTAGAGTCGGTCCAACCTGCGAGGGCCAGGCTGTAAGTTTTTGAAGACTTCTCGGCTGGCTCAACTTCAGAAAAGAACCCCGTAGAAGTCTGGGGGTGTTGTCTTAGTTCGGTATCTTCCGCACTGCAATGTTTGCAGAGCCAGCCGTAACCTAGATCGAAGAAATGGTTGGTTTGATTCAAGGAATCAGAAGTCTGAGGTCAGAAGTCAGAAATCAGAGGTCGGAAGTCAACGATTAGTCACTGACCTCTGACCTCCGATCTCTTGACCTCTGTTCTTATCACCGAAAGCGCCTGCTATCGGCCGGCGCCGCCAGACGTACGGGTACGACCATTTTTCTGCCGTTGCGCACTATTTCTACCCGCACAGTTTGTCCCACCTGATGTTTTTCGAGCAGTCGATAAAGATCATCTGAATTGCCTACTTTTTCACCGTCGAGGCTAACAATAATGTCTCCTAACGAAAAGTCGCCGTTTTCATCCTGGGTGACGCCGCGGAGACCGGCAGTGGCCCCGGCGCCGCCGCGAGCAATCTGGTAAATCATCGCTCCATCCTCAACAGGAAGATCCACCTGGTTTCTAAGTGCCTCGACGTCACGCGTGTTCAAATCCATCGTGGGCCTATTCACCACGCCATTGCGGATCAGCTGCGGCACAATGCGTTTGGCGATATTAACCGGAACTGCAAAGCCCACTCCGGCAGAGGCGCCGGACGGCGAAAGAATCTGTGAGTTAATCCCGATCATGCGTCCGTGGGAATCAAGCAAAGGACCACCCGAGTTTCCCGGGTTGATTGACGCATCTGTTTGGATTGCCCCTTCAATGGGACGATTATTGCGGGCCCGAATGGGTCGTTGCAGTCCACTGATGACGCCGGTGGTCAATGTTCTATCGAGACCGAACGGGTTTCCGATAGCCAACACCTTCTGGCCCACCGCAAGTTTATCGGAGTCGCCCAGCGGCACGAGCGTTAAGGGCTCTCGCGGTTTTTCAAGTAGCCGGATTACCGCCAGATCTGTGTCCGGATCGCCGCCAATGAGTTTGGCTGGATAATCTTTCTCGCCGCCCAGGCTGACGGAAAGCTTCTGGGCGTTCTCAATTACGTGATAATTGGTCAGGATGTCGCCCTCCGCATCGATTATCGATCCGGATCCATTTCCTTCCTGGGCATCCACGAAGCCAAAGAAATCACGAACGTAAGAAGTTGAGTGAACGTTTACGACGCCGGGTGACAGCGTGCGGTAGATCTCGATGTTGTTCTGTTCATCGTTAGCAACGGCCGGATCCGTTATACCTGCCGGGGCGTTCTCCGAAAACGCTGAGCCGGTAGGCTGGAACCAACCCGCAAAACGATCTACGAGCGCAACGGCGCCGGCCGCAAAGATCGCGGACGCTAAAGCTATGACTAAGATTTGACGTGCTGAGAGTCTATACATGGCTTATTTCTCGCTTGGTTATTTCTTCAAAAGTTGTTAATTCGAGCCTTCATATGATGCCCTATTCCCTGATCACAGTTGCGCGCTTCCCTGGGTGCGTCTTCGCCAGGCACGGTACGGGATGAATTTAGGACTTCCAAGCCTCGCGTGCAAGGGTGAAAACGTGAGACGCGCACCGAGGCTGACCCAGTCGCTATTGCTCCCGGTTCTGATACGTCGTGTAACCCGCCGCTTTTGTGCAAACCCGCCCCGAGTGCCTATTTTCCTAAGGAGAGTGCCTATTTTCCTAAGGAAAGGAAAGGCAGAGTGATTGCCCGTAAAGCCCCGTAGCGCTGCATATTTCAGGTAAGATTACGAGAAGGAAGCGAGAAAAGTATTTGGCAGGCTGCCAAAGTAGGAAAGAACAATAGCCGGCGCATGCCATCCTAATGCGGAAAAGCCGGTCGCTATGTGAACGATCATCAAGGCGAGGTAGATACCCAACACCAGTTTCATCCCGCGGCGGGCAACTGGAATCTCTGCGAAGCGGTAGAGCGTGTAGCCTGCTATTGCCCCGATAACCAGTTTGACGGAGAGAAACGGCGCCTCGCCACGATTCAGCAGGCTGGCCATCAATCCGTTGCCCTCGGTGGCAATGTTCAATCGCACCCAAAGAATGGTCAGCTGCGCATCCAGCCAGTTCATCGCGAATAATAAAAGCGCTTTGGAAAGTGCCGGCACGCGGTTCTCCTTGAGAAACGTTGTTAAACTTTTGGCCCCTTTTAACGCCAGAACCTCCGAAACCGAATGGTTTGGAGGCTCTGTCGTATACAGGAGGCACGAGATTCGTACCTTGGTACTAGAAGAAACTCATAATGAGTTTCTCGTTCCCGAAATCACGGCAGAGACATCCCCGGGTTACCAACTTTTGTGTCTGACGAAGAACACCTATTATAAAGCGTAATTTAAAAAACGCGAAAAATCCGGACGTCCTCGCGCAAAAATGTTTGTAAAGCAAACTCTTAGTTTGCGGAAGATTCATTAGCTGGGCGCTTACAAACAACCCCCCAATTTCCGTTTCCTAAAACGCGCAAACTAACAGTTTGCTTTACTTAAGAAAAGATGCCTACTTCGATAGCCGAAGCAATATTGCAGGGAGCGCCGTATCTCAGGAAGGCGGGCGTACTCGAAGCGCGACGCGAGGCGGGATCTTTGCTGGCACATGTTATCGGACGAGACCGCACGTTCATCCTCAGTCACGCAGATGACCAAATCAGCGAAGCGCAACTTCAAGAGTTTCGACGGACTCTTCACTTACGCGCCGGCGGCCAGCCCCTGCAGTACATTACCGGCCACCAGGAATTTTTCGGGCTCGATTTTGAGGTCACCAGTGACGTACTTATTCCCAGACCTGAGACCGAGCTGCTGGTGGAAACGGCTCTCAAATTAGTAACCCACGCCGGAGTTGCGCCCTTGATCTGCGACGTCGGCACCGGTTCTGGTTGTATTGTCGTCACGCTGCTACATGAACTTCGCAAACTTCGCAATTACCCTGAAGCGCGCGCAGTGGCGATTGACGTTTCAGAAGCGGCCCTGGTAGTGGCCAGACGGAATGCTGCGCGCCACTCAGTTTCCGAGGGCATCCGTTTTGTGCTTTCGGATCGTTTCGCCGCTCTGGCTGATCGAGATAATGGCAACCAGGGAAGTTCGCATCGAGAGCTTTTTGATTTGATCGTTTCAAATCCGCCCTACGTGGCTGATGGCGCAATGTCTGGCTTGCAAAGAGAAGTCAGAGACTTCGAACCAAGACTGGCCCTCGAGGCCGGCGTGGATGGACTATCTGTAATCAGTCGCCTGGTCGAAGAGGCTGGTGACTTTCTCAAGACCGGGGGACATTTTGTATTCGAAATCGGATTCGATCAGCGCCAGGCGGTCGAGGAATTAGTTGACCAGAAGGTTTGGAAACTGTTGGGGATCTATTTCGATCTGCAAGGGATCCCACGTACGGTGGCACTGGAAAAATTGGGCTCAAAATGAGATAGCCGCCAATTCGAGTCTTCGGGTAGTTTCCTAATTTGAAGAATCTCTTTGCGGACCTTTGCTGCTCTTTGCGTACTTTGCGGTGAAAAACCTTTAAAACAATTAACCGCAAAGAGCGCCAAGAACGCAAAGATCACGCAAAGGGTGAACTTAGGTCGTCACGTTTTTCGGTTCCTGTCCGATTTTTCGTTCTTTAACCTTTCGGGTTTTTATTCTAATCTGTTCACATCGTGGACAAATTTCGCATTACGGGCGGCCGGGCTCTGGAAGGTCGAGTTTCGATCAGCGGCGCTAAGAATTCCGCATTGCCATGCATGGCTGCTGCGGTGCTGAGCGCTGAGACAGTAACGCTGCATAACCTTCCCTACGTCAAGGACATTATCACGCAACGCCGTTTGCTTGAAGACATCGGCGCTACAGTGCTTACTCCTGAGCTGCGTACCCACAAGATAACCGCAAGCAACATTGAACTATTCGAAGCGCCTTATGAACTTGTGAGAACAATGCGAGCTTCGGTCCTTGCCCTGGGACCATTGGTGGCTCGATTTGGTAAAGCCAAAGTTTCTTTGCCGGGTGGATGCGCGATCGGTACGCGGCCCATTGATCTACATCTCGCCGCATTTGAAAAACTCGGCGCTGAGGTGAGACTTGAAGCCGGAAATGTTATTGCTCGCGCGCCGCAAGCAGGCCGTCTGATTGGTGGCGAGATCCATTTCGACAAGGTCACAGTAACCGGCACTGAAAACCTGATGATGGCCGCCACGCTGGCACAAGGGTTAACAATTCTTCACAACGCCGCTTGCGAACCGGAAATCAGCGACCTTGCCGAGCTGCTCAACAAGATGGGTGCGCGCGTGCGCGGTGCGGGAACCAGCCGGATGGAGATCGAAGGTGTTGAGGCGTTGGGCGGAGCCGAACACACCATCATTCCCGATCGGATTGAAACCGGAACTTTTATTGCGGCGGCCGCGATTACGCAGGGTGACCTGGAAATCAAAGACTGCCGGCCTCTTCATCTCGCCAGCGTAATTGATAAGTTTCGCGAGGTGGGCGTGGAGATCGAAGAGCTTAACCCGAGTACTCTTCGCGTCTGTTGTACCAAAACGATTACCGCGAAGGACGTCAGGACTGAACCCTATCCTAAATTTCCCACAGACATGCAGGCCCAGTACATGGCTTTGATGACCCAGGCTGAGGGACGCGCAGTTATTGAAGAAACAGTTTTTGAGAATCGCTTCATGCATGCCTCCGAACTGCAACGTATGGGCGCGCGGATCTCCATCGATGGTCACGCCGCGACTGTCAACGGACCGACGCCTTTAGCAGGCGCGCCGTTAATAGCTTCCGACCTCCGTGCATCTGCTTCGCTGGTGTTGGCAGGTTTAGTAGCAAATGGTGAAACGATCATCGACCGCGTCTACCACATCGACCGCGGGTACGAAAGAATTGAAGCCAAGCTGCGCGCGGTGGGGGCGGATATTGAGAGGATACGAGAGTCAGTGACGGCGTCGCTGTCGCAAGCCTCGCAAGGCGTTACTGCGGAAATGTAAGGCAAACACCGTAACGCAAACTGTTAGTTTGCGGAGGGTTCCTGAGCTACCAAGCTGCGATTTAAGTAGCGGTTTGCGCTGTCCAACGATCGCAAACTAACAGTTTGCTTTACAAGGAAGGGTAGTTAAATGTCGGTAACAACCTGTTTATTCTGTCGGATGATTGCGAAGGAGATTCCCGCCGAATTCGTCCATCAGGACGATCGCTCGATAGTTATTCGCGATATTAATCCACAAGCTCCTACTCACCTGCTGGTGATTCCACTCGAACACATTGAATCGCTGGATGAAGCGTCACAAAAAGACGAAGCCCTTTTGGGGCATTTGCTTCGAGTGGGCGCGCGAGTCGCAAATGCGGAGGGCCTTGATGAAAGCGGCTACCGCACCGTTATTAATACCGGCGCGGGTGCGGGCCAATCAGTCTTCCACCTTCACGTTCATGTGCTTGGCGGACGCCCAATGAACTGGCCTCCGGGCTAGGTCCTTCCGTCGAAGCTTTGAGACCGATATTCCAGTTACAGGATTGCGCTTAAATAAGTAACTCTTTCAGGCGCAATGCTTTCCGAAGTTTCCATTCTTGTTACAGGGGTTGCTCTTAAATAGGTCAAGCCCAGAAGGGGTAGTATCGGGCGAACTTCCGCGACCCGCCAGACTTTTCATCCACCTTGATCAGACCCGCTTCTTGTGTTGCGGAAATGATTTGGGAAACGATAGCGCTCTTTGCTTCCGGCAGATGAAAGCGCTCACGCAAGCTTTGATTTGTCATCTGCTCGCCCATAACACACTTGAGGGCACAATGCTGATAGCAAGCACGAATTCGATCACTCCGGTCCATATCTTCAAAAGCTTTTGGACCATAGATGATCGCTTGGGTTCTATGAAATCCAGAGCGAAAATCCGGTGCGGGTAATTGAAATACTTCTGCCGCCTGAACCACCTTGTCAATGCCACTGCTCTTTTCCTCACACACACCGAATCGCCTCATCAAATTTGCCATCCGCTCGTTACGCGATTGGTAACCATCAATGAATCGATCTACGGGAACAATTGGTTCACCAGGACTAGAAATTTCAACACGATTGTTGTAAATCTCGATCATCATTCCTGTGCCTTCTTCGCTGAAATCTTGATGGATTAGTGCGTTCGCAGCTAGTTCACGAATAACGATCTCCGGCAGTAGTTTCACCTCCTTGCGCAGAGCGTCGACTATTACTTCGTTTTGAGGCAACTGGCTCATTACATATCTCACCAGCCGCTGAAATCCTACCGCATAGCCTTTTGTTCCTGTTTCGTCCGACTTGGTTTCGATTTTCGACCCGCCGATGTAGACGACCACTCTCGGTGCTTTTCGTGACACATCAGGAAAGTCCTGCAACTTCTTCGCAAGCAGCAACGCCCCCAGTCTTCGAATGCTTAGTCCGCTTTCGCTCGCATCGACCAGCCTTTCGCTGACTAGCCGACCGATGACCGCTTCTCGTTCAGAGGGATAGCTGATACCCAACAAGGTAAAAAATGTCTGCACGTCTAAGAGTTCCACAACCTCTTCCGAGTTTAAACCAGTTCTCGAATACCCCTCTAACCAGTCAAGCTTACCCTCTTCAAAGATCTCTTTGAGTCGCTCAGGCGTCATGGGTTTTAACTCTTCGCCAGAGCGCATCCAATACGCGCCTTCATATTGCCTTGCTGTCCCTTGATCTCGCGAAGGAATATGAAAAATCACCACTCGACCCTCTGCATGTTGTAACTCCTCAACTTTGACCAAAAAATGAAGGGTATCCAGAATTCTCTTCTGCATGCCAGCGGGGTCATTGGCGGCACTGGTTCCGACTATTTTACGGGGTCGGTCGTTAGACACTCCAAGGATTAACTTGCCGCCGCCCTCGTTCGATATGGCAACGCAATATTTGAAAATTCTCTCCCCATGAATTCCGCCACTTGCCGTCGCCGCCTTAAACTCTAGGTTTTCGTGTTCCGTAGTGACATTCATCCAGCCTACCAGTTCTTCGATAGAGGTTGTCATGATTTGCCCTTATAGAACGCCTCTGAATTGACTCAAGTGTGTTCTAGCCATAGCAAAGGGCGGACATATAGAATCCGCCCTGGCACTCAACGCCGACACTCGTGTGCATTAGAAGTTCAGATCTTCTCGCCTTCGCAGCGACTGCCAACGAACCTCCGCCTTCAGCGCGCTATTATTCAATCGTGACCTCAACGGACATCTATAGCCGGCAGATCAGTAATTCGCGTTCGTAGATTGTCTCGGGTGGTAAACGGTCGTGTAAATCTAAAAAGAGTTCCTCGTGTCCGAGCACTTCCTCGCGCCAGGCAAGCCGATCGAATGCCTGCAACTCTTCAAATTTCGCTTTCGGGAATTCAAGTCCCGTCCATTCAATGTCTTCGTAGTGCGGCATCCAGCCAATCGGAGTCTCCCTGGCCAGTGCGCGGCCACGGGCTCGATCGACGATCCATTTCAGCACCCGCATATTTTCGCCAAACCCCGGCCACATAAACTTTCCTTCCGCATCTTTACGAAACCAGTTCACATGAAAAATTCGAGGTGTCTCGCTCAATGAGCGCTGCATCTGGATCCAGTGTCGAAAGTAATCACCCATGTGATAACCGCAGAACGGCAACATAGCCATGGGGTCGCGGCGTACTTTGCCAATAGTGCCGGCGGCAGCCGCTGTCATCTCTGAGCCCATGGTGGCGCCGATGTAAACGCCCGAGCTCCAATTGAATGATTGGTACACAAGTGGCATCGTGGTGGCGCGGCGGCCGCCAAAAATAATAGCGTCGATAGGCACCCCGTTTGGATTCTCCCAGTCGGGATCAATCGTCGGACATTGCGAGGCAGGAGCAGTGAACCGCGCGTTCGGATGCGCGGCTTTCGCGCCTGTCTGTTTTCCGATTTCCGGGGTCCAGTTATTTCCCTGCCAATCCAGGCATTGTGCCGGCGGCTCGTCGGTCATGCCTTCCCACCAAACGCCACCTTCCGGAGTGAGCGCAACGTTGGTGAAGATTGAGTTCTTCGCCAGCGCGATCATAGCGTTGGGATTTGTTTTGGCGGATGTTCCCGGCGCAACTCCGAAGAATCCCGCCTCGGGATTGATGGCGCGCAAGCGTCCTTTTTCGTCCGGCTTGATCCAGGCGATGTCATCGCCGACTGTCCAGACCTTCCAGCCGTCAAATCCAGCCGGGGGAATCAGCATCGCAAAATTCGTCTTGCCGCAAGCGCTGGGAAAGGCAGCGGTCACATAGGTCTTTTCACCTTGTGGATTCTCGACGCCGACGATCAGCATATGCTCCGCCATCCAACCTTCATCGCGGGCGATGTTTGAGGCGATGCGGAGCGCGAAGCATTTTTTACCCAGCAGCGCATTGCCGCCATAGCCCGAACCGTAAGACCAAATCTCACGCGTCTCGGGAAAGTGGACGATATATTTTTCTTTGTTGCAGGGCCAGGGTACATCCTCCTGCCCGGGCCGGAGCGGCGCGCCTACCGAATGCATGCACGGAACCACGCGCTTGTAGTCCTTATCGATCTCTCTATAAACCGGCAAACCAATACGCGCCATGATGCGCATATTGACCACGACGTACGGAGAATCGGTGAGCTGTACTCCAATCTGGGACATGGGAGACCCGACCGGTCCCATGCTGAAGGGCAGCACGTACATCGTCCGACCGCGCATTGAGCCGTCGAAGAGCTCTTTCAGTTTCCGGCGCATCTGATAAGGCTCTTCCCAGTTGTTAGTCGGACCCGCGCCATCCTTGGAAAGCGAACAGATGAAGGTGCGGTCCTCGACGCGAGCGACATCACTGGGGTGGGAGCGCGCGTAAAAACAGCCGGGCCAGAGTTCATCATTGAGCTTGATGAAGGTGCCGCCGGCTACCATTTGAGCTTTAAGCGCTTCGTCTTCTTCCGGCGAACCATCGACCCAGTGGATAGTCTCTGGTTTCGTCAGATTCGCCATCTTTTCGACCCAATTCAGCAAATGAGCATTCTTGCTTAACGGTGTCGAGGGATCCTTATCGCTCAATGCACCGGCGTGTGGGTCGGTTATTTGAGTGCGAGATGAAGTCATAAAATCACCAGGAGTTAGAACTGAACCGAAGGCGCCAGGAATATTAGGAGTCCTCGGGGTTGCGGCGTTGCTCAGCCAACTCTCGCAGAGCTACCGAAAAGTCGCGCGCGGCGCGTTCGACCCGATCCGCAATGGCTTCGAGCGAATCGATCTCAGCAGTTGTACGAACAGCTACCACCTTGAGCGCGTCTTCGATGAGTTCGATGAGCCGGGTCGCTTCAGTTTCTGTTTCCTTTTCGCCGCGGCTCTTAGGTCGGACTGAAAGATCTGGTTTCATGATTGAAATGTACAACCTACAACTGGATTCGATACCTACCTCTTACATCACAGGGGGCCGTCGAAGCAAGAGCGGAGGCAGCGTCTAGCCCTGCCCGCTCTTCGATCCTTTGCCTTTCCCAAACTCATCTGCTAATAGCTCTTGAGAAATGGTTAACAAGCCTGGCAGAGAGGCCTTCACTAAAAAGGAATGGCGGTTAATCCAATCGCTTCGCAAACCCGCGCAAGTGCAACGCTTTTTCAGCTCCATGCCCTACAACTGGGAGCGAGACGGCGGCACCCTGCGTTCTTTCCGTGAAACGTTGAAACGGAACGAGGCCCACTGCCTGGAAGCAGCTGTGGGCGCTGCAGTGATCCTCGAACAACATGGCTATCCGCCCTTGCTTTTGGATATCGAGTCAAAAGATTTGCTGGATCACGTAATCTTTGTTTTTCAGGAACGGGGCCTCTGGGGAGCGATTGGCCGTTCTCGTGATATTGGACTCCACGGTCGGAAGCCGCTTTTCCGATCGCTGCGAGATTTGACCTGGAGTTATTTCGATCCGTATGTGGATTTCTCGGGAAGAATTAAAGGCTACGGCGTTACCAATCTCTACGAACTCGGAAACTATGATTGGCGGTTTTCTCCCCGAAAGATGTCAAAAATCGAAGACCATCTCCGTGAGCTGCCACATCGGCCACTTCGTTCCTCGGACAGACGATACGAAAAGCTTTTGGCGCGCTACAAAGAATATAAGAAGCGCTACCCCGATCGTTCGCCCGCCTACTATGAGAATCGCTCCCAGTGGATGCTTTGAAGGAGGGGAAGTCATTTTCCATATCAGAGAAACCCATTAGATTTTCCATATATCGTTTGACATTTCTCATTTGTCATCGCCGGAACATAGTTCTTAGAGGAACAATGACAGGCCAGGGTTGCGGGATTTGAGAAACGATAAATCGAACGATAAATGTACCAGGAACTCTAAGACTTCGGGCGATGACAAATGAGAATGTCAAATGATATATGGAAAATCTACCGCCCACCGGACATTGTCTACGACTCTGTAACGACCAGTCCTTCACGTGAAAACTTCCAGTCGATGATTTCCGCCCCATCCTCGCCATTGAGTGCTCGCTCAACGTCAGCTTTTCGTCCTTCAGCACACAGAAAGGCGATGCAGCCTCCACCTCCCGCGCCGCAGATTTTTGCTGCTTCCGCGCCGTTAGCCAAAGCTGTCTCAACCAGTCGTTCCATTTGTGGGGTGGTTACGCCGGGCGCCAGTCGTTTTCGATTCGGATAAGCGGCTCGCATTATTTCGCTCACCTGAATCCAATCGTCAGCTAACAAAGCCTCACGCATGCGCACCGCGGAATCTCGAATACCGTCGAAGAGCTCAAATAGTTCCGGGTCGCCGTCAATGTGCCGCTTGAAGATTTCCCAGTTATTAGTACCCGAAAGGCGAGGCTCGCCGGTGTAGCAGATCGCAATTCGGTTTTCGAGTTTTGCTTCGTCGATCTGCAGTGCTTCGCGCTCAATACCTGCAGGACCAAAACTAATGCAGGACGCGCCGCCGTAAAAAGCGGAATAGTAATCCTGGAAGCCGGCGGGCACTCGAATCACCGTGGTCTCTACATTGGCAGCGATGGTAATAAACTTTCGCTGGTCGTAGCGATTTCCTACCAGTCGGTTCAGGGCTCCGATGCAGGCGATTGCCAGCGCGGACGATCCTCCCATGCCGGCCCCGGCCGGTGCTTCGCTGTTTGCGATCAAGTGAAATCCGGTGGTGGGCTTAAAAAAGTGCACCAACTTTGAGATCAGCTCTAAACGCTCCTCGCGAATAAGGTCTTCGAGTGCCGCGAGTTCGGTTTCAAAAGCTATCTTGCGATCCCGCGATTCGAGCACGATGCGACCGTCGTCCCGCGTTTTTATACTGCAATGAGCGCGCAGCGAAGTAGCGAAATTCACGGTCGCAGCGCCCGGATGAAAGAGGTATAGAGGCCAGATATCGATAGTGCCGCCCGCAAGATCGACGCGAGTGGGTGCGGAAGATTCAATTAGCAAAGGGTTTTAGTAGCCTTTCAGATTATTGGGTTAACGTTTTGAGATATATGAAAACCTGTCTCTACTCCGTGTTTAGTGTTTTCTCAATTTGCGCCGCTTGGCGCGCGCCTGTTTCTTCTGTTGCTCACGCCTCGCCTGCTTGAAAGGAATGTGCTCTTGAAATTCCTGCCTCAAGTCCTGCAATCTCTCTTGCGCCGCCTGCTCCAGTTCCTGCAAACGTTCGGGGTCGGCCTCTTCGACCCTTGAAGATAGCCAAAACCGCTCCGCAAGATAAAACCCGGCGATGCCGACCACGACAATGACCAGAAGTACTTTGCCGAGACGCTGGAAGTCTCCCAGGAGCCCGATTACCGCGCCGCTGAAAAAGTATCCTGCCCCGCTGAGAATCAATACCCAGGTAAAACAGCTTGCCAGTGACAGTAGCATAAAGCGCAAATAAGGCATTTTGCCAACGCCGTAAAATATGCATGAAGCCCACCGAAGTCCGTAGATGTACTTGGAAAGGAAAATCGAGAGGCCGCCAAATTTGTTCGTTAGCCGTTCCATTCGGGGCTTGGCCGCGCGATAGAAGCGGATATCCCGAACACCCTTGCGAAACTCGCGGCCCATCAAGTAGGCAATGTTGTCGCTGACTGAGCCGCCCAGAGTCCCCGCCAGCAGGACCCAGAGAAAACTGTGTTCACCGAAAAAATAACTGTGAGCCAATACCCCGGCAAGCAGCAGGGTGATGTCCCCCTCAATCATGACGAGGAGAAAGACGGCATAGAGACCGTAGCGGCCGAGGAGGTCGTAAAGGAAATCGAGATGCATGTTTGGAAGGTGAGCAGTAAGCAGTGAGCAGTAAGCCGTTTAGTGCCGTCACCTCCGCACAACTGCTTACTGCTCACTGCTTACTGCTTACTAAGGCTCTTCTTCCTGCGACGGTTTCACAACCAGCACCGGGCACGATGCATGACGCACAACCGCTTCAGCCGTCGAGCCAAAGAGTATTCGACCCAATCCCGTCCGGCCGTGTGATGAAACTACGATCAAATCGACATTTCTCTCTTTCGCAACCCGCACAATCTCGGAAGCTGCCTCGCCATGAGCGATCACTTCCTCAACCTCAAGTCCGGCACACTCTTCACAACCGGCGAGTTTCGGCAGTTCACGCTCCGCTGAGTCCTCCAACTGATCGGTGATGTCCGCGATGGGCAATGGCTCGGTCATGCCGGAGTAACCCACAGTCGGCACCATAGGCTCGATCACGTGAACACAAATTATCGACGCGCCAAACGTCCGGGCCAACGACGCGGCATAATGGAGCGCGTAGTTAGCGCAATCGCTAAAATCCGTTGGCAATAGAATTGAGCGGATCTGCATAGTAAATTGGACTTTGGTCTTTGGTCTTCGGTCTTTGATCTTCGGTCTTTGATTGCTTCGCCAACGCATATCAAAGACCCAAAGCCAAAACCCAAAGACCGTTTTTAGGATTGGCATTCTACACGCAGAAAGAGCTGTTTGACAGCCCTACTACCCTCGATTATGCTTCGCTTGTCCGCAATAGTAACCAGTTGTAGGAAGGGTTTAGACAGGGATGTCTGCTAACGCCGAGTCGAGTTTTATTGGGATCGATCTTTCCGGGTTGAAGCTTTGCGCCGCGACAGTAAGCGGTGACGGCAAAATAGGAGAACGCCGTGAAACGCCGGTGCAACGCGAGGACCTGGTGGCTCAAGTAACCCAGGTAGTCAGCGATTTACGCCAGACCGCCAGCAATATCGGCGCGATCGGAATCGCCATCCCCGGCTTAGTTAACAGGCAAAGTGACAGAGTGATCTCTTCGAGATTCCTCCCCGCGACCGTTCGCGGAGACCTTCACGCTGAGCTGATGGACAAAACGGGCTTGAGGGTGGAACTGGAAAATGACGCCAACGCCGCCGCTTATGGCGAGTACAAGATAGGCGCTGGTCGCGGCGCCAGGGATATGTTCTACATCACAATCGGCGAAGGAATAGGCGGCGCTATCATCCTGGACGGCAAGCTTTGGACCGGCGCATCCGGCTTCGCGGGCGAAGTGGGACACATCACGATCGATACTGAAGGCTCGGAGTGCCAGTGTGGAAACACAGGGTGCCTGGAAACGGTCGCTTCCGCACCCAATATCGTACGCCGCGCGAATGAGCGTCTAAATCGGGATTCAACCTCGTCACTTTCAAAGCTGGCCACGAACAAAGATTTCACTGCCGATGATATGGCCCGCGAGGCCATGGAAGGTGATGATTTTGCGATGATGATGATTGAGCGTACCGGAAAGTATATTGGCACCGGAGTCGCGAGCGTCATCAACCTTCTGAATATCGAAAGAATCGTGCTGGGCGGGGGAGTCATGGCGGCGGGTGATTTGATCTTGAATCCCATTATTCAGGAAGCGAAGCAGCGCGCCTTCCAACCTTGTTTTGAAGCAACCAAAATTCTTGCGGCCGTGCTCGGAAGTGATGCGGCTACCATCGGAGCTGCAATGCTGGCGCGCGACGCGTCTGGAGAGCAAGGGTAACGGAGAAAAGGGGAAAAGGGGAACGGGTAAAGGTGACGGGTGACTCAGGGTGACTCATCCCGTTTACCCTTTCCCCCTTTCCCCTTTCCCTTTTTTCCTCGTCCCCTTTCGCCCCCAAGGTCTTGCCAAACAATGTTCGATCCTTCGTTCGTTGCATGAGAATTTGAAAAAGTTTGGTCATCTGCTAAAGTACAACGCAACTTTGCAAGAATAATAGTTTAGGCCATGAAGTTCTGCGGACCGCTGCGTGTTTCTGACACTGCGGGTATGCAGCAACACTTCGCGCGCAGCTCACGCTATGCCGCTTTCCGGCTGCACGCTAATTCGAATTTAGTGACTTCGATAGGATTAGCAAAGCCGCGGCAATGCCACAGATTTTCCACCACAGCACCAACGCGCTCGCGAAGCTGACGATTTACGGCGCTATTTTTATCCTGGTGGCCGCCCTCTGGGTGACCGCGCAATTGAATCGTTCATCCTGGAATACAGGTCAGTGGGTCGAACGGCAACAACCCGTCCAGTTTAGTCACAAGCACCACGTCGGGGACGACGGATTAGATTGCCGTTATTGTCATACCTCGGTCGAAACCGCCGCCTCCGCCGGATTGCCATCAACAAACACCTGCATGAACTGCCATAAACAGATTTGGGCGGATAGTCCTTATCTGGAGCCGGTTCGCGCCAGCTTTCGCACCGGTAAACCAATCGAATGGATCCGCGTGCACGACCTACCCGACTACGCCTATTTCGATCACAGCATTCATGTAAACAAAGGCGTGGGCTGTTCGACGTGCCATGGACGGGTGGATCAAATGCCGATTGCCTACCAGGCATCGACGCTGCAAATGGAGTGGTGTCTGGGTTGTCATCGAGCTCCGGAAAAATTCGTGAGACCCAAAGACAAGGTTTTTGATATGGAGTGGCGTTCCGAAAACAAGAGTAAGAGTGAAATTGCTGAAGGCACGTCGCTCGTAGCGAAGTATCACATTCAAAAGCCCAACGTGTTGACGAGTTGTTCGACCTGTCATCGATAGGAGCGCAGGCATCTTGCCTGCAAGGAGCGCGGAGCGCGAACCGATTGAGTAGCACATGAGTGAAGATCGCCACATAAACTTCAAGCTGTTGAGTCAGTACATCCTCGATCATCAGGACGACTCTTCCGCGCCGTCAGCAGATATCGCAGGTGGTATGGACCGGCCCGTGCGCGCGAAGAAATACTGGCGGAGTCTTGAAGAACTGGCCGACGCTCCGGAGTTTCGCGAGTTTGTCACACGCGAATACCCACAACACGCCGAGGAGTGGGACGACCCCGTTGAGCGGCGCACGTTTCTAAAGTTGATGGGCGCGTCGCTGGCGCTGGCAGGCCTCAGCGGATGTGTGTTTCAAGCGCCCGAGAAGATAGTCCCTTACGTAACGCAGCCCGAGCACGGGACTCCGGGCAAAGCACTCTTCTTTGCCACCGCTTCATCCCTCGGTGGTGTGGCGACACCTTTGTTGGCCCGAAGTAATGAAGGACGTCCCACGAAAATCGAGGGAAATCCCGATCATCCAAACAGTCGCAACAGCGATCCTCTCGATCGCGGCTCGAGCTCGACAGACATCTTTTCTCAGGCATCAATCCTGACGCTTTACGATCCCGACCGGGCGCAGACTCCTCTTTACCGCGAAGAGGCGAGGACGTGGTCAACCTTTGTCGGCGAAATTCGAACCGCGCTTGATGAGCAGCGTCCAAAGCAAGGCGCCGGTATTCGTTTCCTGACGGAAACAATCACATCGCCAAGCCTGGCGGCGCAGTTGAAAGCAATTCTGACTGAGTTTCCACAGGCGAAGTGGCATCAATACGAACCCGCCAACAACGACAACGCGCGCGCCGGCGCGGTGATGGCTTTCGGTCAACCCGTCAATACTGTCTACGACTTCAGCAAGGCCGAACGCATTCTTTCGCTCGATGCTGATTTCCTCGCCGCAATGCCGGGAACGCTGCGTTACGCGCGCGACTTCGCGGCGCGGCGAAGAATCACCGAAGGCAAGAAGGAAATGAGCCGGCTCTACGTGATCGAGACGACGCCAACCACGACCGGTGCGGCCGCGGATCACCGCTGGTCAATTAAGCCGAGTGAACTGGAAGGTGTTGTTCACGCCATTATGATGGGGCATGTTCCCACCCGCGGGGAGATACCCCATCCATCTTCAACCCTTTCAATACAGTCGATTGTTTCCATCGCCGATGATTTGGAAAAGCACAAAAGCGCCAGCATTGTCATTGCCGGCAAGGAAGCATCGCCGAGTATTCACGCGCTTGCCCACGCGATGAATCAGTCCCTTGGGAATATCGGCAAGACGGTCTTCTACACAGATCCCCTTGAGGCAAATCCTGTAGATCAAAAACAGTCGCTTCAGGAGTTGCTCAACGATATCGATGCCAGCCGAGTAGATATGCTGGTTATCCTGGGCGGCAATCCTGTTTACAACACGCCGGCTGATTTGAAACTCAACCAGGACCGGATGTTCAAGACAAAGCTGCGAGTCCATCTTAGTCTTTACCGGGACGAAACTTCAGAGCTCTGTCATTGGAACATTCCGGAAACCCACTACCTTGAAGCATGGGGTGACACGCGTTCGTACGATGGCACGGTAAGCATTGTCCAGCCACTCATCGAGCCGCTTTATCAAAACAAGAGTGCCCATGAGCTGCTGGCTGTGTTCACTGCCAAATATGATCAGAAGCCCTACGAAATTATTCGGGATTTTTGGCGCGCGGGAAGTCAGACGGCAGGAGGCAGGAGGCAGGAAGCAGGAGCGGGTACGGCGACGGCGAGTGGTCAGCCGAGTCCCGTTGCTTCCGCAACTCCGTCGGCAGATTTTGAGACGTGGTGGCGCAAGTGTGTTCACGATGGGTTTATTCCGAATACGGCGCTGCTGGCCAAGACAGTTTCTCTGAATACTGGTAGTGCTAACCAACCAAATGCGGGCGGGACGCCCGCGGTCCCAGTAACAAGCAGCGCGCAGCCTGCGACTTCCGGGGCGTTCGAGATTGTGTTTCGCACCGACCCGACGATCTATGACGGTAGGTTTGCCAACAATGGCTGGTTGCAGGAATTACCGAAGCCGCTGACCAAATTAACCTGGGACAACGCGGCCCTCGTTAGTCCAAACACTGCCAAACAACTGGGCCTGGAAAAAACGATTGGAAAAAAAGGCGGCGACATCTACGTCGACACGCTCAAGATCACTTATCAGGGACGCACGTTTAGCGACCGCGTTCCTACCTGGATAACCCCTGGCCAGCCGGATGGCGTCATTACCATTCATCTTGGCTACGGCCGCAGGCAGGCAGGCCGCGTCGGTAACAATCTTGGATTTAATGCCTACGACATTCGTACGTCGGATTCACCATGGTCCGGAACGGCGGCGGTACAAGTTGAAAAGGCCGGCGGCGACCCATATCAGCTCGCAGTCACGCAGCTTCACTTCAACATGGAGGGCCGCGATGTGCTGCGGTCTGAAACGCTGGAGGATTACCTACACGGCAAGCATGAGGAGCACGAAACGCACGTGCCCGGGCCCGACGAGACGCTTTACGATCCGAAGTTGTACGACTATGAAAACCAGGGCAACGGTTTGAATTACGCCTGGGGCATGGCCATCGATCTAAACAATTGTGTCGGGTGCAACGCCTGCACGATTGCTTGCCAGTCTGAAAACAATATTCCGGTGGTTGGAAAAGAACAGGTGGTTCGCAGCCGCGAAATGCATTGGATTCGGGTCGACACCTATTTCAACGGAGAAAACCCGGGCAATCCTGAAGGCACAAACTTCATGCCGGTGCCCTGCATGCATTGCGAGAATGCGCCTTGTGAGCCGGTCTGCCCTGTTCACGCTACGGTGCACAGCGCTGAGGGCTTGAACGACATGGTCTACAACCGCTGTGTCGGCACCAAGTATTGTTCGAACAACTGTCCATACAAGGTCAGGCGATTCAATTTCTTTTTGTATCAGGATTGGGAAACGCCGACGTACCAGTTGATGCGCAACCCGGATGTGTCAGTGCGCAGCCGCGGTGTGATGGAGAAATGCACCTACTGCGTCCAGCGCATTCAGAGCGCGAAGATCCACTCGGAGATTGATGGACGAAAGGTGCGGGACGGCGAAATCGTGACCGCGTGCCAGGCAGTGTGCCCGACGGAAGCGATCGTGTTTGGTGACGTCAACGATCCGACCAGCAAGGTTTCAAAGCTGAAGGCGGAACAAAGAAATTATTCATTGCTGGCGGAGCTGAATACAAAGCCGCGCACGACGTATTTGACGGCGCTAAGAAATCCGAACCCGGAGATTGGCGAAAAGAGTTGATCGCTTGCGGCTCTGCCGCCTTCCGTGCGGAAAGGCTCAGCCTTTCCGGTAAATGGTTTGCTCCTTCGAGGCTGCGCCTCGAAGATTGTGGAGGCAGAGCCTCAATGAAAAGAGTGGCCCACGGTGAGGCAGAGCCTCAACGCACGGAAGGCGGCAAAGCCGCTCCACAAATCACGGAAGGCGTCCAAGCCGTATCGGCGAACTGAAGGCTGTAGAACGTAACTAATGCCAGACGAACCACATAGCCAGCAGCACCAAACGACGGCGCCGGTCGTGGCACCGGGGCTGACGTTTGCGTCTGTAACCGACAAGATCAGTTCCATCGTCTTGAAGCGCAAGACGCCGATCTGGTGGTTCGCCGGATTTGCCATCTCGTTCATTCTCTTTCAGCTGATGCTGCTGACAATCACCAAGCTGCTTTTTGTCGGCATTGGACTCTGGGGCGTCAACATTCCTGTCGCCTGGGGAATGGATATTCTGAACTTTGTGTGGTGGATCGGGATTGGCCACGCCGGCACGCTCATCTCCGCGATTCTGCTGTTGCTCCGGCAACAATGGCGCACCTCGATAAATCGTTTTGCCGAGGCGATGACGCTGTTTGCGGTGGCCCAGGCGGGCATGTATCCGGTTATGCACCTGGGCCGTCCCTGGTTGGCTTACTGGTTGTTTCCTTATCCAAACACCATGGGCATTTGGCCGCAGTTTCGTAGCCCTCTGATGTGGGACGTGTTTGCCGTCTCCACTTATGCGACGGTATCGGCAATGTTCTGGTTTGTCGGTTTGATTCCCGACTTCGCCACGCTCCGCGACCGGGCTCGAAGTAAACCGTTTCAACTGCTTTACGGTTTGCTGGCGATGGGCTGGCGCGGTTCCGCCCGTCACTGGCATCGCTACGAAATGGCCTACCTGTTACTAGCCGGCCTGGCGACACCGCTGGTTCTTTCCGTGCACACGATTGTCAGTTTCGACTTCGCGGTCGGAGTAATTCCGGGATGGCACGCGACGATTTTTCCGCCTTACTTCGTGGCCGGAGCCATCTACGCGGGCTTCGCGATGGTCCTGTTGCTGACTATCCCTCTGCGAAGAGTTTATGGACTGCAAAGCTTCATCACCATGCGGCACATGCACAACATGGCCAAGGTGATGCTCGCGACCGGCCTGATTGTCGGTTACGGCTACGTGATGGAAGCATTCTTTGGCTGGTATAGCGGCAATGAGTATGAGCGATTCATGATCTGGAACCGAATGCATGGGCCCTACGCGGGTTACTACTGGGCCTTGATTGTTTGCAATATCGTGACGCCCCAGTTTCTCTGGATTAAAAAGGTGCGGTCCAACCTGCTGGTCCTGTGGCTGATCTCGATAGTAGTAAGCATTGGCATGTGGCTGGAGCGCTTCGTAATTGTGGTGACCAGTTTGCACCGCGACTTTTTGCCTTCGTCATGGGGAATGTATCAAACCTCTATGTGGGATTGGACCATGTTTATCGGGACGATTGGATTCTTCTTTACTTTGCTGTTTTTATTCATCCGCTTCCTGCCCATGATTTCGATCTTCGAGATGCGCACGATCTTGCCGGAAGCGGAAGTTGAGGAATAAACGTAACGCAAACTGTTAGTTTGCGGTGGCGTTGGAAAGCGCCGGGGCTCGAGGTAAATCGGTAGTTTATTCTATCGCACGCGACGCAAACTAACAGTTTGCTTTACAAGGTGTAGTCGCAATGGC
>Ga0070697_100000981_pt1 | contig 21557 bp, 18 predicted proteins | sample KBSK1501metaG_FD_65475 | JGI IMG/M metagenome (GOLD analysis project Ga0070697, IMG submission 65475) | Corn, switchgrass and miscanthus rhizosphere microbial communities from Kellogg Biological Station, Michigan, USA - KBS K1-50-1 metaG | ecosystem: Host-associated > Plants > Roots >... | reverse complement strand
CCAAACTTCGACAACCCGCGCGATGCTTCGGTGGGTTCGCCGACTTTCACTACGGACGCATTTGCCCAAGCCTGCTGCGCCACAGTCGCTCCTCCTTCAACCCAGACGATCATTCAAACTGGAGAAGCAGGACGCGTGATACAGTTTGCGCTGAAGCTACAGTTCTAGAGTGTCAATAATTGAAACGAAAAAGAGGCGTCCAACTGGGCGCCTCTTCTTTCGTCTGTCCTGAGAGTAGCTTCGGAAGGTTAGAACCAAACAAAACGATCCACCAAATCACACTATGCAACACTAATCTTTCTTAGTGAAGTTTCGTGTATTTCGTGGATCGTTTTTACCAACGACGACTAAAAACTATGTTCGAGATCAGGCGGCCAGATACGCCGCAGTGACGCCGTCGAGAAATGCCCACAGTGCTTTGGCGGACTCTTTCGCGACACCCACTGCCCTCTCCTGTTCATCCGCAGTCTTGCACTTCTCGCCCAGGATCTGCTTTTCGGTTTGCTGGTGAAGAACGTCGATTCCCTCATGGACTCGAAAGAATGAGACAGCCCGCTCGGCCTCAATTCCGTAGAAATCTTTCAATCCTTCGCGCTTAGTGCGAGCGACTTCGGGAATCTGCGACTCGTAGGCATAGAGAGCTGCTAATCCATCGCGGTAATTCTCGCTCGCGGTAAGCGATTTCAAACGAGCTACCGAGTCTGCTGTTGACGGAAGCAGTTTGGCGTCCCTGACATCTGCGCGGGAGACGCCCAGACCTTCGGCAAAGCGGAGCCACAGCTCAGGATGATTTTCTTCACCGCGCTCTTCTTCAATGAGGTTCTCCAGCAGCTCTTGCCTGATTTGCAGGTCGTCGCAATTTGAATGGACCGCGCTTACGTAAGTTGGGAAAGCACGAACATGTGCGTAATACTGTTTCGCGTATTCTCCCAGCACCGATTTACTTAACCTACCCTCAGTCCACGCCACATAAAATGGGTGCTTGAGCATCGAATACTCCATGATTGCGTCGCGCAAGTCGCTTTCAAACTGCGTGGTCGCCGAAAGTTGGTTTGTGTTTCTCACTGTATCCTCCGAGTTCGTTCAGCTTTGTAGAATTTGGAGCGCGATTGTATCGGCTGGCTTTGCAGCGTGACTAGAAAAATCTTTGAATAGTTGACGCCGTTGTCAAAACTTCTCTGTGCATCCTCTGTGTTCTCTGTGACTCTGTGGTAGCACAATCTCAGAAAAAGGCTCACCACGGAGACACAGAGAACACAGAGGAGGCACAGAGAATTATTAGCTAGTAAAGCAGGAACCGCGAACGCGTCTTGCGAAACTCTTCCAGCTTCGCCGCCCAGGAACGCGTGATCTGTTCCGTCGATTCACCGTTCTTCAGTTTTTCAAGCGTGTCCGAGTTCACCAGCAGACGCAGGTAGGCGTCGGCTTTCCACTGGGCCGGATAAAGTTTGCGCAACGCCACCGCAATCTCCAATCCATTCGTAACCGGACGAAACCGGGCGCGGTCAGTAACTATAACGTTGATTCCGCCACACTCCTCGTCTTTGAAGACTGAACTGCGAGGCGTGAAACGGACGGGAACAAAACGAACGCCGGCAATCCTCCGGCTGTTCAGATAAGCGGCCAGCTCCTGCCCATCAATCCATGGCGCGCCGATAACTTCGAAGGGCGTGTCTGTACCGCGGCCCACTGATACATTCGTAGTTTCAAGCAGCCCAACACCCGGATAGAGTGTGGCCTCGGTGAGACTGCGCATGTTTGGCGACGGGTTAACCCAGGTGAGATTCGTCTCGTCGAGCCACATTCCCCGTTGCCATCCCTCCATCTTGATGACGTGAAGCTTGCAACCTATCTGGCGGTCCTCATTAAAGAGTTGGGCCAACTCTCCCAGCGTCATTCCATGTCGCACTGGAATCGTGTGGTAAGCCGTGAATGAAAGTTTGTCCGCGTCGGCAACCGGCCCTTCAATCTCAAGACCCCCAATCGGATTCGGCCGGTCGAGAACAAAGACCGGCAGCTGAGCTTTCGCTGCTTCTTCCATCACCAACCCAACCGTGGAGATGTAGGTGTAAAAACGCGCGCCGATGTCCTGAATATCAAACACTAGTGCGTCAAGGTCCTGCAGTTGTTCGGGCTTTGGCCTGCGGGTTTCTCCGTACAACGAATAAATGGGCAAGCCGGTTTGCTCGTCTTTGGAGTCGGAGATCTTCTCGTCTGCCAGCCCTCGAATCCCGTGTTCCGGTGAAAACAACGCTACTAGTTTTACTCCCGGCGCTTTATGTAAGACATCAATGGTCGTGCGGCCGGCCCGGTCGCGGCCGGTGTGATTGGTTACCAGTCCGACACGCAATCCGGCCAGCTGCTTGAAGCCGTCACGCTCGAGCACGTCGATGCCTGTCAAAACACTCGCGCTGGCGGTGTTGCCGGCAGCCATTGCCAGCGCTTGTTCGCGCGACAGAGTAAAGCGGCCGAGGTCACCATTTAGTTGTTGGTAATATTCAGACAATTCCTGTCGGGCACGTGTGACTACTGCTGTGTCAGTGACCGCTCCAGCGACAATTGAGGCCACTCGGCCACGCAAGGGACCAACGTCGCCCTTACCGTCCGGATGCACCCGGTTGCTCAGAAACACGACGAACATTTTGCTGGCTGGATCGATCCATAGCGAGGTGCCGGTGAAACCTGTGTGCCCGAAAGAGCCGAGTGGGAAAAGGTCACCGCGGTTGGTTGAAAAGCTTGTGTTCATGTCCCAGCCCAGACCGCGAGACCAGCCGGCGTCGGAAACGAGGCGCGGTCGAGTCATCTCTGCGACAGTGAGCGGCGCCAGAATTCGAACCCCGCGATAGATGCCGCCGTTGAGAATCATCTGGCAGTAAACAGCCAGATCGTCGGCGGTTGAAAAAAGTCCAGCGTGGCCGGCGATGCCATTCATTCGATAGGAAGTGGGATCGTGAACCTCACCCCTTAGCCACTTGTCCGCATCTTCGCCGGCGTTTTCCGGCGCGTCTCCGAGATAGCTCAGTTGGCCCTTTCGTTTCTCGGTGGGCGCGGTACGTGAGCGCTGACCTATAGGAGGACGAAATTGCGTGTTACGCATACCCAGGGGGACAAAGATATTCCGTCTCGCAAAGTCGTCAAGCATAAGACCGCTGGCGCGATGAACAACCTCACCGAGCGCAATGTAACCAATGTCGCTATAAACGAAACGGGCGCCGGGAGGATTTCGTAGTGGCTCATGAATCAGCCTCTTTATGGCTTCGTCATAACCAGTCCAGCGTTCCTTCAAATCAAAATCCGGAGCATAGCCGGCGCGATGTGTCAGGAGCATTTCGATAGTGATTCGTTCTCGTACCTCGCCTTTAATCTCAGGAATATAAGTAGAAAGCGAGTCGCTCAGACGCACCTTTCCACGCTCAACCAGGATCATGATGCTGGTTGCCGTGGCGACAACTTTCGTCAGACTTGCGAGATCAAAAACCGTATCCGTCGTCATCGCTTCACGGGACGGCTCGGTAGTGCGGGCGCCGTATGCGCTTCGCTTAACCACCCTGCCATTTCGCGCGACCAGCACCACCGCGCCCGGAAGGCGGTGCTCGGCGATATCCTTCGCAACTACCTCGTCAATCTGCGACAGTCTCGGACCAGAAAGACCAACTCGAGCAGGTCGCGAGTCGGGTAAGCGGGGACCGGGGTTTATGGTGACGGCCTGAACCGCAAGCGCAGCAACAAGAATAAGGACGGCGACACAGCAACCAGCAGAATGCTTCAAAGAGCATCGATGCAAAATGAATGACAATTTGTTCAAGATGGAATTCTTGTGGAAACTAAGATGAAGACTTAGGTTGTTCTAGCGAGACTTTCCGTTGCGCCCTTTCTGGACAATATCGATCAAGGCATCCAGGCGACGGTCGGTGTTCTTTTGCGACTCAGCTAATTCAGCAAGTATTCGGTCAGTATTTTTTTGAGACTCGGCCAGTTCAGCGAATCGGTCTTCGTTCTTAGCCTGCGCATCGATTATGATCGCGATCTTTTCGTCATGTTGCTTTTGAGACTCGACCAGCTCAGCGAACCGGCTTTCGTTTACCTGAGTCAGTTTCGCGAACCGGTCTTCGTTTTTGATCTGGGCGTCGATCATGATCGTGATCTTGTCGTCCTGCTGGCGCATCTCGCGCCGCGCACGTAGTCCGGCGCGCACCATTAACCTGGCGATGCGCTCCAGCCGATCAAGTCTCTGTTCGTGCGTCATCATGAATTCTTATTGAAAGTCGTGACATCAAGATAAAACAACCCGTGCTTCTTTGTCACGTCTGTGTCAAGTTCAGTAGTGTCCTGATTCCCAATCTCAAACTTTAGTTTGCGGGTGGAATCAGCAGCCTAAAGCCTGGTGAACTCTGAACTTCCGGCTTCAAATAACTAATGCCTCACTCGACATGCTTCAGTTGAATCCCGGTGCCCCGCGGATAAAGACCCGGCAAAGAGATCGGCAGCTTGCCGGTGACATCGATCTTACCCAATAACGCCCGGGCTGCTGCCTGCTGCAAACTCGGCATGTCACCATAGACAACCATGTATGTCCGCAACTCAGGAAAGCTCTGCAACAAGTATGGATTGCCAAAGCTGATTCCGACGATTGGAGCTTTGCTGGAGATCAACGCCGTCAGAGTCCTGGCTCCCGGTTCAGGTATGCCAACGCTGCGCACCTGGCCCGTTCGCACCCGTCCATAAAGGGAGACGACCACGAGATCGGCGCTTCTGGCAAGTTCCAAGGCTTTCTGAACGTCTGCATCAGATGAGCGATCGTCCAACACAACCGTTTGCACCTTGCGCCCTCCTCTATCCATTGTCCCCGCGAAGGAGTTTGCAATCCACATACGATCGTCGCCATTGGTTATCGCCAGATTAAAAATGCGCGCGTCGGTTTTAAGCTTAACCAGAGGCACCAGATTTTCATCGTTGCGTACCAGGGTTACCGAATGCTCGGCGATATCGCGCGCCAGCAGGCCCACGTCGGGTCGGCTGACGATACGATCGATCGCGTCGACCGGGGTGATTCGCTGATGGACCAGACCAAGATCGTACTTAGCCGCCAGCAGCTTGCGCGCGGATTCCTCAATCCGCTTCTCAGTCAATCGGCCGCTGCGCACTGCGTCGCGCACACCGCGGAAGGCTGCGTCGTTGTCGGCCGGCTTTAGCAGCATGTCGGCACCGGCTTCCAACGCGCGCACGGCCGCCTCGTCCTGGTTGAAATAGATCGTCAACCCGCTCATGCTCAAGGCATCCGTCACCACGATGCCGCCGAACTTGAGGTCGTTCTTGAGCAATTGGCCGATAACCGGCGAGACAGTTGCCGGAATTGAAGCGCTCTCAGCAATAATCTCGCCCGCTTCATCCGTATCGATTGGTCGAATCTTATTATTGCGGGGCAACGGTTTGACTGCGGTGGGATCGATTTGAGGCAAGCCCACATGGGCCACCATGACTGAGCCAATTCCGGCATCAATTGCTGCGCGGAATGGAACGAGTTCTACCGAGTTCAGACGATCGCGCCCCACATTGATTTCCGGCAGGCCCCGATGCGAGTCGACAGCGGTGTCGCCATGGCCCGGAAAATGTTTGGCCGTGGCAATCACTCCTCCCTTTTGTGCCCCCTCGGTGAAAGCCACCGCAAAACGGGCCACTTCCGCCGGGTCTTCTCCATATGAACGAACATTAATCACCGGGTTGGCGGCATTGTTATTCACGTCGACGACCGGCGCATAGATCTGCTGGACCCCCATGGCGCGTGCTTCACGCGCTGTCACCTCTCCCTGACGCCGCGCGTAATCCGGGTTGCCCGTGGCGCCAACGGCCATGTTCCAGGGGAAGTTGACGGTGTCGTCGAAACGCATGCCTGAACCAGCTTCAAGATCCGCCGAAATCAGGAGTGGATACTTCGCGAGTTGTTGCATACGGTTCATCAACATCACAGATTCGTAAACCGACCCGCGAAAGAGAATGATTCCCCCAATGTGATTCTCATCAACCTGGCGCTTCAGCGCGCGAAACGCATCACTATCCTGATTGAGGAAGGTCGCATTAACCCCGACTGAGATGAGTTGCCCGATCTTCTCTTCCAGAGACATGCGGCGCAGTTCTTTGTCAGCCCATTTGAGTGCATCCTTGGATGGGGTTGCGGAATAGGGGCCTGACTCCCTTGACGCCTTCTCCTTTGCTACTGCTGCGCGGTTGAATGGGACCAGCGGCATTCCTGCGAGCGCAAGTAAAAGAACAACTATCAGAAGTCGGGAGACTACCGGAAAAAGTTTTGATTTCATCATAACGAGCGTCCACATGATGCTGCTTACGCGCTGGGCGACAATTCATCGCGCCTTTCTGGCGGCGATGGAGCGAAGGCAAATCCTGCAATCCAGGCAACCAGAAAAGTTACCAAGCTTCCGATCAGCACATACCAGGTCCAGGCAATCGGCGTCCAGAAACGGATGTAGGTCATTACTATCATGCTGGCCAACATTCCCAGAAGCGCCGGCGGTTGGCTAACCCGCCGCAGAAACGTTCCTACCAGGAAGACGCCCAGTATCGGGCCATTAACCAAAGAGGCGACCGACAATGCCTGGTCCAGCGCGGAGCGATTCTGGCGCATCGCGATTAAGGCAACGCCGATCTGAACAATACCCCATAACAACGTTAACCAGTGAGACACGCGTAGATAGTGTTTGTCATCCTTTTTAGGCCTGAAGGGCTTGTAGAGATCGTTTACCGACGTCGAGGCGATTGAGTTGAGGGATGACGAGAGCGCGGCGGCAAAAATCGCGGCGACCACCAGACCCGAGAGTCCTGAGGGCATGTACTTTGTAATGAAGTCAGGAAAGACGCGATCGCCTCCAGTGAACGGATAATTCGCACTGGCGGCTTGAGCAAACGCTGGGTCAGACAAACACTTTGCGGCTGCGGCCGGTTGTGCCTTTGCGCAGGCTGCGGCCGGATTCGTATAAAGCGGATCTTTGAATGGCTGATAAAAAGCGAACAACAAGACGCCGATGAACAGGAACCCAATGAATTGACCCAATACTACCGCGCCGCTGGATAACAGCGCTGCTGCAGCTCGCCGCGGCTTGTCTGTGCAAAGATAACGTTGGACCAGGTACTGATCGGTACCGTGGGTGCTCATGGTCAGGAAACATCCGCCGAGCAGTCCAGCCCAAAGCGTATACGTTTTGGTAAGATCAATCGGCAACGAGAAGTTAAAGGCGGCGCTCGTAAACGGAGCGGTAAAGGCGTAACTTGTCGATCTGAATCCCATATCAACAAAGTTGAATTTCTGGTACTGCTCCCCCAGCGAAACCGCGTGGCCGAAGCCCCCATCAATAGCCATGATCAAAACGACGGCCGCCATCACCGCTCCCAGCAAGTAGATCCCGAGCTGCACCACCTCGACCCAGATAACTGCTTCCATTCCTCCGAAGTAGGTGAAGATGATCATGACGACGCCAAGCAGGACCACTGAAGCAATCACGATCGTTTCGGTGTTTGCCTGGGGTTGAAAAGCGGTATACACAGCGGCTAATACGAAGGCCGTAAGCAACAGTCGAATGCCGTCGGCAATGTTGCGCATCACCACGAAAAGTGACGCCGCCAGCATTTTGATCCGGCTCCCGAAACGCCGCTCCAATAGCTGGTAAACCGTCATCAACTCGCCGCGAAAATAGGATGGAATGAACAACAGCGAAATAACTATTCGCCCCAGCAGATAACCGAAAACGAGTTGCAGAAACTGAAAGTTTCCACCGCGCGCAAACGCGATGCCGGGAACGGAGATGAATGTGATGGTGGAAGTTTCAGTGGCCACGATGGATGCGGCAATGGCCCACCATGGCACAGTGCGATCGCCGAGGAAGTAATCCCTGGTGGTTTCCTGTTTACCTGAGAACCAAACGCCAAAGAGGGTGATGCCGATCAGGTAACCGAAGATTATTATCAGGTCCAGGGCCTTCATATCACTTTCCCAATCCATCCACGAGAATTTCTGAGAGTCTGGACATCAATAACAACGCCGGGTTGTCGACCGTCCAATTTACCTCCGGCATCTCGTTGCAGGTAATCGCGATCGCAATGCGTCCGCGAGGATGGTAAAGGATGCCGACGTTACTGCGCAGTGCGTCAAGCGCGCCTGATTTAGTCGCTTTTGACACCCGCCACTGTTCCCGCCAAATGCCGTTAGTTCCCTGCTCGCGTTTCATCAGATCGAGCATCTCTTTGGACGCTGCAGGACTGATGACCTCGCCGCGTTCCAGTTTCTCCAGAAGCATAACCATTTCATGCGGCGTCGTCCGACCAAGGCCAAAGCGCTTATTTTCCTCTTTCTTGCCCTCCGCACTTTCGCCGCCGCCGAAGACTCGTCGCATCAGTCGCGTTTCTTTAAGCCCGAGTGACTCCATTCTCGCGTTGATTGCGTCGGCAGTTAACACATCTATCACGAGATTGGTCGCTGTGTTATCGCTCATAATCATCATCAACGACACACCATCGCGGAAGGTCAGGCGCAAACCATCAGCGAACTCCTGGAGAATTCCGGAACCACCTACCTTTTTTTCCTTCGTCAAAACCAGCTCGTCCGACCACTTTGCTTTTCCTTCAGCGACCCGAGCGAAGGCCTCCACCATTATGGCGATCTTGATTGTGCTCGCGGTTTGGACCCGATCGTCGCCGCCTAGTTCATAGATGACCCCCGTATCAAGGTTCCTGGCGAAGAGATTGACCTTGCCTTTGAACTGCTTGAGCTCCGCCTGTACGCGTTGGTCCAGAGCGGCGTGCTTTGCTGCCTGGTCAGTTTGCGCAAAAGCGCCCGGACCGGCGAGCAGCAACCCGAGCACAACCATAAACCTGAAGAGGGTCTCAGTCATCACACAGTCTCAGCCGAACATAATTCGCCCAGCGACTTGATGCGCGGGCAAACGCTTTCAGGATGTAGATCCAGTGGATCGAGCAAAATTCCGCGGAGCCCGACTGCCCGGGCTGCCAGCGCGTCGTGCACGTAAGAATCTCCAACGTAAGCCGCTTCGTGCGGCTCAAGTTTGAGGCGTTCGAGCGCGAGCCGGAAGATTGCCTCATCAGGTTTACGAAGGCCGACAAGGTGCGAGTCGATTAGCAGATCGAAACTGCCGGCGATGCCCGCCGCCTCGAGCGAGTCAATCAGTCGCCCATCCTCCGTGTTCGAGATGACGGCAATAATCAAACCCTGTCGCTTCAACTCACCGAGCACTCGCGGGACTTCGTTATCAATCCCGCACCAAACGTGTCTTTCGAGGTGCGACTCTGCCAGTCGATCCATCACTCCTTCGCATGACTCATGGTCCAGACCCAGTACGCCGTACATGCGCCGGAAAGTCCAGTGCGGCCGGTTCATTTCGTCCGGCATCACGAATCCTTCGCGCTGCATCTCGATTCCCACGCCTCTCAGCATTTCACCGAAAGCGCGGGCCATCTCGTCGGAATCGAAGGAACGCCCCAATACCTCTTCTGCGATGCGCGAGAGACGGGGCCAATCCGGATGCACGAGAGTTCCGCCCGCATCGAAAATGCAGGCGCGCGCGCCCTTTAGTGCGGGATGAAGCATTTCAGACAATCAGGACAATAATCCGCTAACTACCTTGAAGAAGCTTAACCGCCTGCTCCAGAATGCCGCCGGCGCGTGCGAGGGCGGCCTCAGACTCTGCGCGCGAGCGGCCAGTTTTGTCCATGACCAGCGCCGTGCGCAAATCGCCGCCGGCGCTTTCGAGAGCAGCGTGTGCTGCTGCCTCACCAGACCCGGTTTCGGCGCTGAAGATGCGAAGTGAACGCGCCCGCAGCTTGGCGTTACGCGGCAGCAGATTTGTCATGCGATTTCCAGTCACGTAGCCCAGTTTTACCATGGTCGCGGTAGACAACATGTTGAGAACCATCTTCTGGGCCGTGCCGGCTTTGAGTCGTGTCGAACCGGCCACGACCTCCGGGCCGACAACTGGAACAATACAGACTTCAGCCACGTTGGTGATTGGAGATTGCGGCGCGCAGGTAATTGCGATAGTGAAGGCTCCCAGCCCTCGCGCAAACCCGACCGCCCCAACCGTGTATGGTGTGCTGCCCGACGCCGCGATGCCCACCAACACATCTCTCGGCGTAAAACCGCGGGCCAGCAAATCATCAATTCCAGCTTTCGCATTATCTTCCGAGGCTTCAACTGCCCGATGGCATGCTTCATAACCACCGGCAATCACGGCCTGAACCAGTTCCGGCGATACACCAAACGTCGGCGGACACTCGGCAGCGTCTAAAACGCCAAGACGTCCAGACGTGCCGGTGCCGATATAAAAGAGCCTGCCGCCGTCCCGTAATCTGCTGACAATACCCTCAACAGCTCGGACAACTTCAGGGAGGACCAAACTAATCGCGGAAGCGACCAACATGTCCTCATCGTTCATGAGGCGCACAACCTCGGGCAGCGACAACGAGCTCAGATTGGAAGTCTTTAGGTTGTCTTGTTCGGTAATCGGGAGCGAATCGGCGGTTTCAGGGTTCATCTGGCTGGTTTTCTCGGCGAGCTTCGACTTGGTTTCAGACGGCAAGGGCAACGTGGTCCAGATGTTCTCGAGCCATACGAGCGGCGGCAACCGCCGGAGCAAAGCGGGGCGGCGCGAGAAAGGCGTGCGGAGCAACCGCGTTTATTTCTTCGCGCATCGACGAGAGCACCAGCTCTCCACCTGAGGCAAAGACACCGCCGACGTAAGCCACCTGGAAAACTTCCCGTTCCAATTTTAGATTACGAATCACCGCTGCAGCCATGCCGGCTAGTTCCCTCCCCGCTTCGGCCAAAATCTCAGAAGCAATCCTATCTTTGGAGTTGGCCGCTTCGATAACATGCTTGCCGAAACCCGCGAGGCGCTCGTTAGTTATCGATGGCGCATAAATAGCCGTCGAAAGATCGTTTGAATCGGAAACGTGAAAGTATGCACAGGCGGCCTTCGTCAGTGAGGTCGCAGCTCCACGGCCGTCGGCGGCGTGCGCAATTGCCCGCAAGGCCCGTCGCGCAATCCATGAGCCTCCGCCCTCATCACCCGCAACCGGCCCCCAGCCTCCGGCGCAAATCCTCTTGCCGCGCCCGTTGATACCGCAACAGATCGAGCCTGTGCCGGCGATTACAATCAATCCCGGTTCACCCTCCGTAGCCCCATAAAGGGCAATGTCGGCATCGCCAACGACGATGATCTCACCGATGCCCATTCCATGCAGCGCTTCCCGCATCCGGGCGCGCAACTCAGTGCGGCTGGCGCCGGCTAATCCAATCTCCGCCACCACGAGGTCCGTACGCCGTAGTTTTGCAACTTCACAGGCCCGGTCAATTGCTTCGCGAACCGCCGTCGCAGCGTTCGCGATTCCCACCCGCAATGGATTGGATGGACCAGCAAAGCCTTCACCAAGTATCGTGAAGTTGGCATCGAGTATTACAGCCTGGGTCTTGGTTCCGCCCCCGTCGACGCCTACCACGGCGCGACGCGATACGACCCGCTGCGTCGTCAGGAAACCGGGTTTTCTTGTTTCAGTTGTAACCATACTCGCTCGCGAACGAGTGCCCCCAGGCAAACACCCCTTGATGGACCATCTTAAGGGCGTCATTCTAGGTAAGGCTGATTTATAATGGAAACTAAAAGATTTTATTATTACAATAACCCATCGTGATAGTCGACAATTGACCGCTGAACGGGAGTCTTATGGAAATTCGACAACTGAGAGCTTTTATTGCGATCGCTGAACTGGGCACTTTCACCGCCGCCGCGTTGCGCGTTCATGTCACCCAGGCGGCCATAAGTATGCAGATCCGGCAATTGGAGAATGAACTGGGGGCGCGACTATTTGTGCGCGCGCCGCGCCGGGTGATGTTAACGGAGGCTGGAGAGCAGCTGCTACACCGCGCGAGACAAATACTGCGGGATCACGATGCTGCACTCGATGAGATTGCCGAACTGGCGGGGGCGGAGCGCGGCCGACTTCGCATCGGAAGCGCTTCCGCAATGGTAACCACTGACATCTTGCCGAAACTCCTGAAGGAAGTTCGAAAACAACACGGCGCCGCCGAGATTTCGGTTGTGTCCGGAACCAGCGAGACCCTGGTGCAACAGATTCTCGCAGGTGAGGTTGACCTGGCTTTTGTGTCGTTGCCGGTTGAGGCGCGCGGAATTACCAGCGAGCGGTTGAGTGAGGATCAACTGGTTGCTATAGCTTCACCGCGCCACCGGCTCGCAAAGCAACGCACTATCAGCGCCTACACCCTGGCCGGCGAAAAACTTATTCTGGGTGAACGTGGCGGCAACACTCGCCGCTTGATTGACCAGTTTTTTGCGCACGCTGGTGTTGCGCTGCAAGTCTCAATGGAGCTGAGTCGACAGGCTGCCATCAGGCGAATGGTCGAGGAAGACATGGGGGTTGGGATCGTACCTCTGCAATCAGTGGCTGATGAAGTCGAGCGGGGCCGCCTGGTGAGATGGTGGATAGAAGGCGCGCAGATCAACTGGGAACTGGGCATCGCCAGACTGACTGGGGGTTACGAGTCGCCTATCACGCAGACTTTTATCAAGCTCTCGCGAGACCACTTTGCTGCTTCCCGGCGACCAACTGCTAAAAAACCCAAACCCGCCCCGGGTAAGAAACGCTCCCGGAAGTAGCCGGGCCAATGCAGGGTATTAAAGCGCTTAGAAAGCGGACTTGTCCGCCCCAGGGGCACAAGTGCCCCTCTAAACAGCGCGGATTTTTTCTTTTGACGGTTAAGGCTTAACCCGGAGTGCCTCTATCAGTCGGTCAATGTCCGCTTCGTTGTTGAATAAATGAGTCGCGACGCGGATGCCCTTCGGCTTTTCGGTAACGATGATCTTTTCCTTCGCCAGCCTCGTAACCACCTGAGACGGTTCATCCACTGCAACCAATGTCTCGGCCGAACGCATGCCCTCCGCGGCGAGTGGTGAAAGCACAGTCCACCCAGTGGCCATCAATCGATTGGTGAGCAATCGATTTAGCGTCAGGGCACGCTCTTCAATGTTCCTGACCCCGATTCCAGTCATCAAATCAACTGACGCTCCCAGAGCAAACATGCCCGCGAAGTGAGGGCAGCCTAGTTCAGTGCGCGCCGCGGCATCGTGACGCAAATGCAGCTCATCGTTGTGCATCGCGTAGGGTTCCTGCACGCTCAACCATCCAATGGCGCGCGGTCGGGTGCGTTCCAGCAATTCCCTCGACAGATAGACAAACCCGCTGCCATATCCTGAGAGCATCCACTTATGACCCGTCGCACAAAGCGCGTCGATTTTCATGCGCTTCACATCGATTTCAAAAACACCGGCCGACTGGCTGGCATTCACCACCAGAGCGTGCCCGCCTTTCGCGTCTGCCACCTCTTCAAGATTCATCCGCAAGCCATTGGAATACTGAACCTGGCTTAAACAAATGATCCCGGTTCTCACGTTCATCGCGTTGTGAATATCTTCAACTCGTACCTCGCCTTCAACCGACTTCACCAGATGCACGGGAATGCGCCTGTTCATCCAGGGAAGAGTTGAAACCGGAAACTCGAGATCGCAGGAAATGACTTCGCCATGTGTTTCCAGCGCGTCGACAATAACGCTCATTCCTGATGAGGTGTTGGTTGTGAGGGCAATCTCGTCCGGCTCCGCGTTTATGAAGGCAGCGACTTTGCCTCTCACCTCCTCACGTTTGGCGAGCCACTCGTCCCAGTGAGTGTCGCCATCGTGCATCATCTGTTCGTAATACTCGGTTGCAGCCGCCACGGTCGCACGCGACAAAGGACCCGCCGCCGCAGCGTTTAGGTAAGTGGAGTTCCTGGTAACCGGAAACTGTTTTCGAATGTCGTCCCAATTGATCATGTGAGGCCGAAGATACACGATCAATAGTTCGCGGAGGTAGTCTACGCACGAAGCAAGGATTCTTTCATCTTGCCCGTCTTGGGATATCACTCGGTCCGCTGGCGCTTTGACCAAACTCAATGTTGAATGGTACTGCCAAGCTCACTTAACTATTTGAAGGAACTCTGGAATAGGAGATAATCATAATCGTGGCCGACCAGAACACAGATGAGATGAACAGCAAGCGCCCTTTCGAGGAAAGGGTATTTGCTCGCTTCGATGCTGTCGATTCGCGTTTTGACGGTGTCGATTCGGCCATTCGCGGTTTGGATTCGCGGGTGGAAAAGCTGGAGATCCGTGCTTACGATACAAAGCCAATTTGGGAACAGGCTCTCAAAGAGATTATCGAAACCAAACGAGAGGTTGTGGAAACCAGACGCGAATTGTCTAAACGTTTAGATCGAATTGATGCGATGGCACTTGAAACCCGCGCTGACCTGCGAGATTGCCGAAGATCGTCTTGATAAGATAGAACGTAAACCTGCCCAATAAGCCTTTTACAGCGGCACGCAATCAGCTGCAAGGTATTTTCGGCATCCCGACTGCCACAGGGGTTTGATATACTTGCGACCTCTCACTTAGGGACGGAGGACCGTTATGGCGCAATCTTTATCAGATGTCGCTATTAAGCAGCTCAGCGTAGCGGAGCGGCTGGATCTAATAGGCGCACTTTGGGATAGCATCCCGGATTCGCTCGAAGAGTTGCCAATCCCGGAGTGGCACCGCGAGGAATTGGAACGCCGGCTGGCCGCCGCAGATGCCGATCCCGATGGGGCCATTCCCTGGGAAGAAGTCAAGCAGCGCCTGCGAAAGAAGGGATGAGCCGGCGCATTGTCCTTCGACCAGAGGCGGAAGCTGACTTGTTGGCGGCGCGTGACTGGTACGAGCAGGAGGTTCCAGAGTTAGCTCAGGCGTTCGCCGATTCCTTCGAAGCAATGATCACCCAAATTGAAGCGATGCCGGAGCTTTATGTCGCAGCCCTTGAGAACATCCGCCGTGGTAAGCTGCGTAGATTCCCTTACCTTATTTATTACAGAGTGCTCTCAGATCGGATCGAAGTAATGGGCGTTCTGCACAGCAGCCGAGATCCACGCGTGTGGCAAGAACTGGTCGATCGCGCGCAGATTTTGTAGAGCTACGAATTCCGGGGCACCTCAAACCACAACGTTGCCAGTGGCGGCAGCGTAATCCTCGCCGAATAAGCCTGTCCGTGAATCGGATTCTCTTCAGACTTAACCGACTCAACGATCTCCATTCCACTACCACCAAACGACTCACCGTCAGTATTCAACAGCAACCGATACTTCCCCGCACGAGGCAACCCCAGCAAATGGTCTTCGCGCAGCACCGGTGCAAAGTTGCCCACGCAAATCAATTCTTTTCCGGTTGATGGCGAGCGGCGGATAAACGAAACGATGTTTTCGGAGCTGTTGTTGGCGTCAATCCACTGAAAACCTGCCGGTTCACCATCTGCTTCCCACAAGGAGTCTTCCGTCGCATAGATGCGGTTAAGATCGCTTATCAGATTCTGAATTCCTTTGTGTATCGGGTCTTCAAGCAGATGCCAGTCGAGACTCTCCGTTTCGTTCCACTCGCGCCACTGCCCAAACTCCCCACCCATGAAAAGTAATTTCTTGCCGGGATGCGCCCACATGTAGGCATAGAGCGCGCGTAACGTCGCAAACTTCTGTTCGATGCTGCCCGGCATCTTGTTTAGCAGCGCACCCTTACCATGAACCACCTCGTCATGTGAAAAAGGCAGGATAAAGTTTTCGCTCCACGCGTAGAGCAAACCAAAGGTCAGCGCATTATGATTGCCGCCGCGGAAAAGTGGGTCGGTCTGAAAGTATTTGAGCGTGTCGTGCATCCAGCCCATATTCCATTTAAAGTCGAAGCCAAGCCCGCCGGCGTAAACCGGATGACTTACCTGCGGCCACGCAGTCGATTCCTCCGCAATCATCATCGCACCCGAACCCGGCCGGTGGACCGCCTCGTTAATTTCTTTCAGCAACGAGGTTGCTTCGAGATTTTCGCGCCCCCCAAACTGATTTGGCACCCATTCCCCTTCCTTGCGGCTGTAATCCAGATAAAGCATTGACGCCACCGCATCCACGCGCAACCCATCGAAATGAAACTCTTTGAACCAGTAGAGCGCATTCGCCAGCAGAAAGTTTCGCACCTCGTTGCGCCCATAGTTGAAAATGTATGTGCCCCAATCCGGATGTTCGCCTTTGCGCGGATCCAGGTGTTCATAGAGAGCCGAACCGTCGAAACGCGCTAACGCAAATGCGTCTTTGGGAAAATGCGCCGGCACCCAGTCCATGATCACACCGATACCGCGCTGGTGAAGATAATCAATCAAATAGCGGAGATCGTCCGGGGTGCCGTATCGTGCCGACGGCGCGTAATAATTGCTGACCTGATATCCCCAGGAGGGCCCGTAGGGGTGTTCCTTCAAAGGGAGAAACTCGACGTGCGTGAACCCCGTCTCCATCACATAGTCGGCAAGTGCCGGGGCCATCTCGCGATAACTGAAGGGACGATTGTCTTCCTCCACACGCCGGCGCCACGATCCGAAGTGAACTTCATAGATCGAAAGAGGCCGGCGAAAATGTTCGCGGCTCGCGCGTCTCTTCAGCCACTTGGCATCGCGAAAACGATACTTCGACTGGTAAACGACTGACGAAGTGTTTGGTGGTACCTCCGCGTAGAAAGCGTAGGGGTCGGCTTTTAGAATGGTGGGCCAGCCCGGCGGTTTGATCTCATATTTATAGAGCTCGCCGGCCTTCAGTTTCGGAATGAAGGTTTCCCAAACACCGGAATCACCCAACGGGCGCATTGAATGTTGAGTGCCATCCCAGTTGTTGAAGTCTCCGACAACGCTCACTCTCTCCGCGTTTGGAGCCCAGACAGCAAAAGAAACGCCCTTCACGCCCTCGTGCGTGATCACATGCGCGCCGAGCTTCTCGTAGACTTGCTCGTGCCTGCCCTCACCAAAGAGATAAAGATCAAGTTCACCAAGAGTCGGTGCAAATGGCTCGCGGTCTGACAATGCCGCCGATTTGCGCGACCTGTGTTTCGCGGTTGGAGGCTTGGCGCTCGCTGATTTCTTCACTGAACGCGCTGGCTTAGGAGTAGTAGCGGAGGTCAACTCTGCAACACGGCGGACCGTATTTTCTGAGACAGAATCTTTCTGTTTTGACTTTGCGGGTTTGGTCGTCTTCATGTCCTTGAACGAGGCCGACGGCACAACGTTTTGTATGGGCGTCACTCCGTGGGCGCCCCTTGTTACGCCACCGAGCAGTTCCCACGGAGTAAGGTTGTTGTTCCCCACCGAGGGGCCCCCACGGAGTGGCGCCCCTACAATGACTAAGTCACCAGAACTTCATCACTCATTTGATTGAACTGCAGCGGCTCAACCAGCCGGCGATAAATGTCTGCTCCATTACCCAGCTCCGGCCGATTACTCTTAGCTTTAGAGAGAATTTCAAGAAAACCCTGTCGCGGCGACGGCAGCCCAAGCTGATTCATGAGATCAATGGCCCGGGCGGCATACTTCAAAATCTGAATCGGCTCGATTCCCGCAAGGTCACTGAAGAACCAGCCACAACTCGTGTACATCAATAGCGTATTCCGCTGCAATTCAAGGAACAGCAGGGCCCTTCGTTGATCTTCGGGACTTAACTCCCGCCCCGCATGTGCGCGAACAAACTCCTCACGCGATTTCTGTGGCTCGAGTATTAAGCTTATTGCATTGTCACGGGCCGCCCAGGGATCCACAAACAAGTCACCGCGTGTAGATTCGAAATGTTTGATTGCATCATCCCGCAGATAGTCGAGCGCTTTTCTCAAGGGTTCACGCCAGGCCTGGTTCCAGCCCGCTTCGCCGCCGGTATGACAACCGCAATCTCTAATCCAGCGACTGACGCCGTGGGCACAACTCCACGAAGTACCTTCACCTGCGCTGCCATGGCTGATCTCAACCTCTGCTGCCGGAGGATATTGATCCAGATACTCACCATAATTGGTAACCTGAAAACCTCGCGCCGGCGCGTCCAGCTCGAGCGCATAAGCCAGGCAGAGGTCGCCAAACTTGTGATGATGTCCGTAGCTTTCGCCGTCGGTGGCAACATTCACCAGCGAGCCCGCGCGTCCATTGCGAGTCGCCGCCGCAACCAGCCCGTTAACCAGCGCCGCACTGGACGATAACAACTGCTCAAATGCGATCCCATGGGCGAGCGCCTGATCGTAAAAGAAAGCGCCAATGGATCGTTCTGAACCGTCTCGATGTAGATATTTATAGGCAACGCTCGTGTCGATCGTGTCCCCGGTCACGTCCTCACATTCTCGACTGCCTGGGACACTCCGAACACGTTTCGCCTGTTGTGGCGCCAGAATTACAAAGCGGAGACCCTCGTCAATCAGCAAGCCCAGGACATCATCATTGCAGGCTGTCTCTGCCAACCACATTCCCTCCGCGTCGCGATTAAAGCGATGCCGGAAGTCAGCCAACCCCCAGCGTATCTGCGTGCGCTGGTCGCGTTCGTTGGACAGCGGAAGAATCGAATGGTTGTAAGCCTGTGCCAGCGCGTTGCCATGTCCGCCGTTTTTGGAAGCGCTTTCAACATCGGCGGCGATGATGCGCGCGTACGTTGCCGGGTGTTGCGCCTCGAGCCACGAGAGCAGTGTGGGACCGAAATCAAAACTGACCTGCGCGTAGTTGTTTACGATCAGCTCCCGGTTGGTTTTCTGGTCAACGATACTGACGGCGCTGTTTGGCAGGTAACATTCGGCGTGAATGCGCTCGTTCCAATCGTGAAACGGTTGCGCGCTCGGTTCAGGGTCAACGGTTCCCGTCCAGGGATTCTCCCGTGGCGGCTGGTAGAAATGTCCGTGAATAATGAGTGCGGTCATATGGATCTGTCAGTATCACTCGCGACAGCGAGTGGTTTGTTTCTCGAGTTCATCCAACATCACTCTCAGGTTAATCGCCAATAATTTTTACCAGCACGCGTTTTTCTCGACGCCCGTCAAACTCGCCATAAAAGATCTGTTCCCACGGACCAAAGTCGAGTTTTCCGCCGGTGATTGCCACTACCACTTCCCGGCCCATTATCTGCCTTTTATGGTGCGCGTCACCGTTGTCCTCGCCGGTGCGGTTGTGATGATAGCGCTCGGGGCTTGGGTCGAACGGCGCCAGCCATTCGAGCCAACGTTTATAATCCTCGTGAAGACCCGGCTCATCGTCATTGATAAAAACGCTCGCCGTTATGTGCATGGCGTTAACCAGACAGAGCCCTTCGACGACGCCGCTTTGCTCGACCTCGTCAGCTATCTGTCGCGTGATGTTAGTGAAACCCATTCGCTCAGGAATGCGAAACCTCAAATGTTTGGTGTGGGACTTCATAGCATTTTCGAAAAAAAGGAGTAATGCAGTTTAGAGTTCAAACTTTAGTTTGCGTGGCGAACCCACAGCCTAAAGGCTGAACTCTGAACTACCGGCTTCAAACTGCATCCGATAAGATCTCGTACTCGGCGCAATGATACGAGGTAATATAAACTGTTCCGGCCCGATTCAACATCACGAACTAAAAAAATGAGACTACTTGTCGCCATTGCCGGTGTTGTGTTGATTCTCGTAATTCTCTGGGACGCCTTCGAGACGGTCATCCTGCCGCGACGCGTAACCCGGCGTATTCGTCTGACAGGTCTCTTCTATGCATCGATATGGGCGCCATGGTCCAGCATCGCCCGCTCGATGCACAATCCCAAAAAACGCGAGAAATATCTCGGTTTCTTTGGTCCCTTGTCGTTGTTGATGCTGCTCTCGCTCTGGGCGACCGGACTGATTCTTGGCTATGCCGTGCTGCACTGGGGACTCGAGACACAGGTTAACCTTCCCGAGGAAACAGGCCGTTTCGCAACTTATTTTTACATCAGCGGCGAAACGTTTTTCACACTTGGCTACGGCGATATTGTCCCGCAGTTTCCGCTGGGCCGGGCCATCGCCGTCCTGGAAGCTGCAAATGGTTTTGGCCTCCTGGCCATCGTGATCGGATATCTGCCCGTGCTTTACCAGGCCTTCTCTCGTCGGGAAGTTAACATTTCGCTACTCGATGCTCGCGCAGGTTCGCCGTCCAGCGCCGCTGAAATGCTACGCCGGCACAGCGAGACCGATCGCCTGCAGGATCTGAATTTGGTTTTACACGAATGGGAACACTGGTCGGCAGAGTTGCTCGAGAGTCATCTCTCGTACCCCGTGCTTTGTTATTTCCGCTCGCAGCACGACAATCAATCGTGGCTGTCTTCTCTAACAACCATCCTCGACACCTGCGCACTGGTGTTGGTGGGAGTGGAGGGCACTCCCACGTGGCAAGCGAAGCTGACTTTTGCGATGGCCCGTCACGCTGTAGTTGATATTGCGCAGGTATTCCGAGTGGACCCGACAGCGCATCCCAGCACTCGTTTGATCGAAGGCGACCTCGACCGAATTCGGGAGATCCTCGCCCGGAGCGGGACGCGACTCCATGATGGTGAGGGCGCCGAAAAGAGATTGGCGGAGCTTCGCTTAATGTATGAACCTCACGTCTCCGCCCTCTCGGAAATGTTGCTAATGCCCCTTCCCCCCTGGATTCTAGGCAGCGAAGTAATTGACAACTGGAAAACCAGCGCCTGGGGACGAATTCAATAGCTTCGAAAAAGACTTTGCATATCTTCAATGCGCAGCTAAACTCTGATTCCAAATGAAGCTGTTGAGCTGGATAAAGACACTCGGTTTCTGGGGACTTCTGTTCTTCCTCATCAAGGGGTTGTTGTGGCTAAGTATCCCGGCCTTGATTGCGCTCTTTGCCGACTAGGGCGGGCTCCATGTAAAGCAAACTGTTAGTTTGCGTTCGTGGCGCCCACACGACTTGAGTCCTTCCAATCACCGCAAACTAACAGTTTGCTTTACACTAGTCAGCCATGACACCTCAACTTCGTGGTTTGAAGAAGCATCAGCTTAGAACTGCCGGAGCCCTTTTGGTTCTGATCCTGGCGACGGCGCTACCGGCGGCACATCCATTCTCAAGACATTCAATTCCGCAAGTTCCCAATCGACCGCGCGCACGTGAAGCCGGCGTACGGGTCGGTGTTCTTCCAGTTGGTCCACTCAATTCGATAACCGACATTGCCGGAGTCACAGTGGGCCACACTACAATTATTCGTGGCGACAACATTCGCACCGGGGTCACGGCGATCCTTCCACACCAGGGAAATCTGTTTCGCGAGAAGGTGCCGGGCGCCGTATTTGTTGGCAATGGATTCGGCAAGTTGATGGGCTCGACCCAGGTAACCGAGCTCGGCGAAATTGAAACTCCAATTCTGCTTACCTCGACGCTCAGTGTTCCACGCGTTGCGGATGCGTTGCTGGATTACATGTTGTCTTTACCTGGCAATGAGGACGTCCAATCTGTGAACCCCGTTGTCGGCGAAACTAATGATGGGTATCTCAACGACATTCGCGGGCGGCACCTCACTCGCGACGACGTGCTCAACTCCATCAAGAATGCGAAAAGCGGGGCGGTTGAGGAAGGATCGGTGGGGGCGGGAACCGGCACCGTAGCGTTTGGT
>Ga0070697_100000980_pt1 | contig 21560 bp, 10 predicted proteins | sample KBSK1501metaG_FD_65475 | JGI IMG/M metagenome (GOLD analysis project Ga0070697, IMG submission 65475) | Corn, switchgrass and miscanthus rhizosphere microbial communities from Kellogg Biological Station, Michigan, USA - KBS K1-50-1 metaG | ecosystem: Host-associated > Plants > Roots >... | reverse complement strand
CGGAGCGAGGCGAGCGCAGTGGAGCCCGCAGCTCTTCACGCTCGCAGCTCAAGTTTACGACTTCTGGCTCCCCACACCACAAAACCACTACAACAGTTCCGCTATCGGCTTGCCCTGGGCAAACGAAGCAGAGAACCCCAGCATCGACCCGAGGGTTGGCACCAAGTCGGTGGGCTCGATCGGACGGTCGAAAACCACTCCTTCACGGACGCCGGCTCCCATCGCCATCATCCAGGTTGTGCGGGAAAGCGCATCGCCGGTGCGATGATGCTGAAATCCGTTACCTCCGGAATCGTCATCCGAGTCCCGGCCAAAATCCGGCAGAATGAACAGAGTCGTGTTGCCGGCGTATTCCGGCTCACTCTGGATCGTCTTCCATAGATCAGCGCAGAGGCGATCGGTACGCCGGATACCCTCAACATAGAGCGAATAGGCTCCGGCGTGCGCGATATCAATATCGTGCATCGTGATCCACAGAAGGCTGGGCGCCACTTGCCTCATCAACTGACGCGCGATATAGACCGAAAGCTCGTCGGGACTCGACAGCGTACGCGCCTTCGCTTTGAACTCATCGACCGAGAGCTTCAGTATCTGCTCTAACTGTTGCAACTCAATCTCGCTGCCTCCGAGCTGCGGCACGTAGAACGGCGTCTCGTAGTTGTCGCGAAGCAAGTGTTCAAAATCCCGACCGCCGGAGGTTGCCGCGGTTAACAGATGCTTCGGCAGCAGCACTCTCGCCCCCAGACCGGCGCCATAGGAACGGTGATTGCTTTCTCCAATCCGGTTGAACCCGTTGCTGGGAGCAACCACCCACGCATCCGAGGGCGGGCGCTTCAGGTCTTTACGGAAGTACTCAAACGCGGTCGGGTGTTCGGGGGGGAGAGAGGCAAAGTTATTGATTGTCTCGTAGACCCCGGTGGCCAGGCTCGCTGTAGCCACATAGTGGCCCAAGATTCCCCGATTTACCACCTGCGTAAAGAAGGTTGACTGCGGGATGAGATCCCGCATCAGGTGCGGAATATTCTCCTGCCCTTCCGGTGCAAAAGTTTCCTGATCGCGCGCCCCACCGCCGAACGTGATGACAACCACCTTCTTCCGTTTGGGGACAGTCGCCGCCTGAAGCAACCGACCGGTACCAAACAGTGTGCCCCCCAAGGTCAATCCAGCAGCTGTGCGCAGGAACTCGCGGCGGTTGCAGGCGAGCTGCAAGGCGAGTTCTCGAGGAGAGGACCCTCTTTCTCTAGCCCGCCGTCTAGCGATCTGCGTTGTGAAATCGGACGTCATAGTTTCCGTATCGCAAAGACCGACCGACTACGGCTTCGCGGTAGCGCCATTCTTCGCTGAATACACAAACTGCCGGATTTCCGCCCTCTGTTTGTCGAGCTCCGCCAAATGCTGCTCCCGGATTTTTTGATAGATGGCAAACTCCGCTTGGGCGCGGTCTTTTGCGCCGGTGCGAACATAGGCCTGACCCAGCCGGTAGCGCACGTCGGCCAGGTCCGGATCAAGCTCGCGGGCCTTCTCGTACTCCGGAATGGCCTCGGCATACTTGTTCTGGTCAGAGTAGAGATTGCCCAACTGCAGGTGCGCTTGCGCCGACTTGGGATCGAGCGCCAGCGACGTTTTCAGTAACGCTTCGATCTGATGGAGGTCGAGGCCAGGATCTTCCGCCCGCTTTCCTTTCCACAAACTTATGGCGTAGTAGTAGTGGGCCCGCGCGTTGCGCGGTTGAAGCTGCGCAAAACGGCGGAATCGCTCAACAACTTCCCCCGCCTGGCCGGGCGAGCTGTTGTAGGCCTTGGAGAGAAAAAGATAGCAGTCGGGATCGGAAGGGTTGAGATCAGCCCCTTTCAACAGGGACTTGACCGCATCGTCGTAGTTACCGCGCGCGTACAGAGCCATGCCGAGGCCGATCACCAGTCGGGCCGACTTGGGGTAGCGCTCGCTGGCCTGCTGGAAAACTTCCACCGCCGGTCCGAGCGTGCGGTGGAGAAGGAGCTCACTCCCCCAGTCGAACAGGTTGCTCTCGCTGGGGTCGGCGTGAGCGGCGATTTCGTATTCATTCGCCGCAGCCACGAACTTTCCGTCTTTTTCTTCGATCTCGCCCAGCAGGTTATGCAATTCCGCTGTATTTCTGACTTTCAAGAGATCGTGGACCAGTTGCCGGGCGTCCGCCAGCCGCGTGGTAAGAATGTACGCCAGTGCCAAATCGTAGCCGTTGTCGTAAGAAGAAGGATCGATCCGCTGCGCCTGCTCAAGATAAGGCGCTGCCTTCGCGACCTTTCCCGACCGGACGTACAATTCGCCCAGATTGTGGGTGGCGTCAAAATTCCGGGGCTCGAGCTCGACCGCCTTCTTGAACTGCATTTCGGCCAGGTCGTGCTTCCCTAGGCGCGCGAGGTTCGCGGCCAGGTTGGTTCTGGCAGCTGCCGAATTCGGCTTCAGGCGCACCGCCTTCTCGAAGTGAGGGTTGGCCTTAGCGTCCTCGGACTGCCCGGAATATACCAATCCCATCAGTTCGTGAACTTCAAAGCTTTCCGGGACTTGGTGCAGAATTCCTTCCAGGCGCAGCGCAGCTGCCGCGTACTGCCCCGAGTCATATTGGGCAACAGCAGCGTGAAACTCGCGATCCAAGCCCTCGCGATCCAGACCTTCAGTCTGCTCTCCGCCGGCTTCGGCCACTGACAGGCATGCCAGAAGGCACAGAAAAACAAGCCACATCGACCGATGTCTGATGATCACGGCCTTCGTATGTTAGCACCGCACCGCAGCAGGCGGGAGCAGGAATAAGGATTGGGCGAAGGCCCCCGGAGAAAGCGCTTCAGGTGAAGCGCCTTCCCGGAGGGATGTCACATTAGGCTTAGAAATACAGCTTCAGAGCGAACTGGATCTGTCTCGGATCGTAGGGAGCATCACGAGTAGACCCGATCTCTCCAAAGTTTGAACTGGTGTAGTTGGTCGACCCCGAGATCGCGACCACGCCGTTGCCGCCGAATCCGGGAGCATTGAAGTTGGGGTGATTGAGAACGTTGAACAACTCCGTCCGGAACTGCAGCCGGAAGCGTTCGCTCAACTGGAAATCCTTAAAGGCGGAGAAGTCGAGCCGGTAGAATGTTGGACCCGCAAGCTGCGTAGGTCCGCCACCCAACGCGGCGAAACCGGTCAAAGGAACGCACCCCGCCGGGGAGCCCGCAGTGGGCACCGGGGCACCCACCGTCCCTCCTAACACGCAAGGCTGGGTCCAGGCGGCCGGGTTCCCGAGAAAGCTCAATTTTCCGTTAGAGTCAGTGTGCAAGCCCCTTTTGATATCTTGCCCGGGCAGCAGGATAGCGTTACTCGCTGTTCCTGCCGTCGTCGGACTGGTCGCGGCGGGAATAGTGAGAGGTTGGCCACCTTGCATCGTGGCGGCCCAGTTGACGCTCCACCCGCTGGCCAGCACATTCGAAATTCCTGAGGGCGTGGACATGAACCGCTTGCCCTTACCGAAAGGAAGCTCGTAACCGCCGCTGAAGTGGAAGACATTCCGAATATCGAACGGGGCCAAGCCGTAATCCCCTTTGATTCCGAAACCGGGAACGCTCGGCGCACGATAGCCGTTCTGGTTCGACCCACCGGTTGTGTTCGAACTCCCTCCGTTAAGCAAGTCGTGAGCGTCCGAAAGCACTTTCGACCACGTGTAGGTAGCCAGGAAATTCAAGCCGCTGGCAAATTGCTTTTCCACCCTGGTCTGCAGACCATGGTAGTAGCTGCTGCCCTCTGTAATCGCGTAGCTTGAGCCTCCTCCGAAGTCCGCAAATGGTCGCCCCCCCTGGGCCGCAGGGACCTTGGCAGGATCTGCGCTGACTGGCAAGAGTTGGGTGACGTTGTTGGAGTTGGGAAACACCTCCAAATGGCGTCCCAGTGAAGTTACATAACCTGTCTGAATGGACAACGAAGGCGTCAGTTGATACTGAACCGTGAAGTTGCCAGCCATCGAGTAGGGAGTGATGTAGTCAAACTGAATTCCACGCAATGCCAGGCCATTGGCCTTAACCAGGGTCGGGCTAAGCGGAGTGCAGGAAAATCCGGTCTCAAGAGTTGCGCTTCCAATCGGAGTCGCAGAAGGGCTGGTGCAACCCGGATATGTGATCGGCGTACCGTCGTTAGCCGCCGCAAACTGGAAGTTGAATTGGAATGGATAGTTCTCTCCCAGATTCGGCGAGAAGCCGCGGTTCTCAAACCCGTTGTAGAACATGCCGAATCCGCCTCGGGCAACCAGCTTGGGGGTCACTTGATAGGCAAACCCGACGCGAGGCGCGAAATTGTCCTTCTGCGACCTTCCCAGTCCTTTGCCGTACTTGTTACCGATCACGAGCCCTATGCCATCCTTGGCCAGCAGGTCGGTAAAGCAGTTCGCGCAACCCGAAGAGAGGTTCGCCGGGTTGGTTCCTGCCGGGAGCAAGAACAACGGACCACCCGTCGGAGGCCCGCTCGGAACAAAATTGGCCTGGGCCCCGTGGTGCTCGTAAACCAGACCGAAGAAGTCCCAGCGCAAGCCCAGGTTGACGGTAAGTTTGGGGGTGACTTTCCAGTCGTCCTGGATGTAGCTGCCGTAATAGTTCTTTCCGTTATCGGTTAAAGAGATGTTGGAGACGAATACGGCATTGCCCGCTCCTTGTGCGCCGGGCCCCCCAACATAGTCAACTCCTCCCACGCTCGAGACCGTCGGGCTCAGCAAGAATTGCGCTATGCCCGTGTTCTCCGCCGAGGTGCTCGCGCCGGGGATGTTGGTATACACGCCATCGAAGTTGAATTGTCCGCGCGACCACGGTGGCTGCAGGGTCGAGAACTTGACGTGCTGGAACTCGAAACCCATCTTGAAAGTATGTTTGCCGTAAATCTTGGTGAAGTCGTCGGTCACCTGGAAGGTGGAGCTGACTTCATCCGAAGGCAGGAAGGCGTTGCTGCCGAGCGTCTGCAGTCCCGTGATCCCGAACGCGGGGAGCCCGCCGTTCTCGTGCTCCTGAGGGATGCCCGTGATGCCAAACTGTCCGGGCAGGTCGCTCAGATCATTGGCCGACGGGGAAACGCGCGTCGTATGAAGGTAATTCAACCCCGCCCGGGCAACGTTAACCGTGGTCGGAGAAAACACGTGGGTCCAAGCCAATGCGCTCTGTTGCGCCAGCGCAGTCTGAGGACCCTCCTGGAAACCGCCGCCATCGGCCACGCCCCCAAAAATTCCGGGAATGAATTGCGGGTCATCCACGTAGCTGAAGCGGTAAAAGATCTGATTCTTGTCGCTGATGTTGAGGTCCACCCGGGTGTCAAAGGCGTTGCGGTTTTCGCTGATGGCCGGTGAAGTCGTGAAGTTGGAGGACAGCGACCCGTTGATGGGCGCCGGATAGAGGTTCAATAACTTAATGGCGTTCGCATCGAGCCGCCCGGCGGGAAGAATGTTGAGGCCGCAGCCACTAAGCGTGAAGGCTGCGGTACCGGCCGCACAGGTGCCGAAGGGATCGCGGGCAAACCCGGTCTTGGTCGCGGTCAAACCTGATACAGGGTCCACGGCACCGCTTGTGACCGCCCGCGTGGTCGCGGGATCCAGAATCGTTCCCGTGGGCATGGTCCGACCGAGGGCGTCGGTTTGGGTGCCCGTTTGTCCCGTAATCAGCTCTGCGAAGTTGGTGTAACCGCTGCTTCGCTCCAGGGCGGTCGGCACACTCCCCGTGTGCGGTGCTCCCTGCCGCCGCCGCAGTCCTTCGTAGTCTCCGAAAAAGAAGACTTTGTTCTTGATCACCGGTCCGCCGATGGCCACGCCGAACTGGTTCAGGCGCAGTTCGCCCTTTTTTGTGGTGTTGCCCACGCGTTCAAAATAGTCGGCGGCATCCAGTTTATCGTTACGGAAAAATTCCCAGCCCGCGCCGTGGAAACTGTTGGTGCCGGATTTGATCGTGGCATTCAGAACCGCGGCGCCGGAGCGGCCAAACTCGGCGCTGAAGTCCGTGGTTTGCACCTTGAATTCCTGAATCGCATCCACCGGGGGAAGCACCACAAAATTCGTGCCGTTGAGGAAGTCCACCGTGTCCGAGTTGTTGTCAATTCCATCCAGCAGGTAATTATTCTGCGCCGGTCGCGAACCATTGGCTGCGAACGCGCCGCTGGCCGCGTTGCCTCGGGTGTCCGCCTGAGGTGAGTTCACTCCGGCGGCCAGCTGGGCCAGGAAAGTGAAGTTTCTTCCGTTCAAGGGAAGGTTGTTAACATTGCGTGAGTTGACCACTTGGCCGACGGAGGCATCCTGGGTTTCGAGCACGGGAGTGGTGGTCGTCACCTCCACGGTCTCGGTCACCTGACCGGGCTTGAGCGTGAAATTAACCACCACCGACGATCCCACGTTGACCGCGATGTTGCGCTGCTCGGTGGTCTGGAAGCCTTGGGAGGTGGCCGTAAGCTTGTAGCTTCCGATCCGGACCGGCGTGAATTTGTACCCTCCATCTGATCCCACCGTGGTCGAAAGCGAGGCGCTCGTGCCTTCGTTCGTCAGTGTGACGGTGGCGCCGCCGATCACGGCTCCCGAGGCGTCCGTGACCGTCCCCAGGATGCTCCCCGTGTCAACCTGGGCATGGACTGGACTGGAGCTCAACAGCATAATGCTGGCAGCGATCGCCAACGATATTCGCAGGATCCAAGACGAAACGGCCTTTCGTTTCATGACTTCCTCCCCAAGCTTCATGGCTCGCGTTAAACGTTTTCTCGGGTTTGAATGTAAACGTATACATCAAACCCGCACAACCTTAGTCCAGGTTCTGAGAACTTGTCAAGAATAAAACTAATGTCTTTGTACTAGTAAACAAGATGCACCCTTTCCAGGATTCACCGTTCCCAGTTTTGGGTCCACGCTGCTGATTTTGCGGCCTTCGCGTCCTTCCCCATTTGGCTTAACTTTGTCCCGGTGCTAACATGCGCACGCTGGGGCATCACTGTCAGGACACTTTAGTAGCGCGCCGCAAACGCGAAGATCCCATTGTTCTCACCTCGAACGTTTTCACGTCGAACCTTCTTGCAAGGCATGCGCTGGGCGCCTGTGCTTTTCCTTCCAGCACCCATGTATGGGTCGCCCTTCCGGCCGCTATTCCGGGCGGCTACAGGTCAAAGTTCTTCCTTCCCCTTCTCTGATTTTCGTCTCACCGCACACTATCCCGCGAAATCTCCGCTGGACGACGTCCTTGGTCTGGTACTCCCTGGCTCGGATGAATACGTCACTGAAAAGTACGCCTTTGAAATCATGCCGCTGCTCGACGAATGGAGCCGGGGTCTCAAGGCGACACCGCCCGCTGCCGCCGTTGTAGCGAAATTCCTGGATGCCTCGATTGAAGCCACTTCCCTACGCCCAACCCAGGAAATTAAACTGCGGTCGGGGGGCGGCATCGAAGTCTTTCGCCGACGCTTTGCGACCAATGTGGTCTCTGGCCGCGCATCTGGCCGAGAAAGATTTCTGGCGGAGATCAAGACCTATCTGGCCGGGATGTCGCAGGTGGAGACGGCCGAATTCGAAATTGTCGCCATCGAAGAAACCGCGGGTTCCGCGCCGGCCGTCAACATCACGATTCGCTATGACTTTGTCGGCACGCGTCCTGACATGGGACGCGAGGAGCGCGTTGGACAGTGGCGAACTCGGTGGTCACGCGATCAGTCCGGCGCATGGCGAGTTCTCAAATGGGAGGCGACCGAGGAAACCGTTAGTCGGGCCGCTGAGCCCATCTTCATCGACGTTACGTCCCAGGCTCTAAGCCAAACTGAATCGTACAGAAATCAGATGCTCCGTGGAGTTGACCACTGGCGCACCCTTCTGGACGGAGCCTGCGGGATCGACGTCTATGGCAACAACGGCCTGGCGGCGGGAGACATCGACAACGACGGCTTCGATGATCTCTACGTCTGCCAACCCTCTGGGCTTCCCAACCGCCTCTATCGCAATCGCGGCGACGGAACCTTCGAGGATATGACGGAGCAATCCGGAGTGGACGTGCTGGATAATACAGCCTGCGCCCTCTTCGCGGATTTCGAGAACAAGGGACTGCAGGATCTTCTCGTGGTTTGCGCCAGCGGTCCTCTGCTCTTCCTGAACCAGGGCAAAGGCAAGTTCCTGCTCAAGCGTGATGCCTTCAAGTTCGCGCGCCCACCCCAGGGAACGTTCACCCACGCGGCCATCGCTGACTATGACCGCGACGGCCGGCTCGACATTTATTTCTGTCTATACAGTTACTATCTGGGCTTGGACCAGTATCACTATCCCGTTCCTTATTTCGATGCTCGCAACGGCCCGCCCAATTTCCTGTTCCACAACCAGGGCAACGCTACCTTTCAGGATCGCACTGAGGCCGCGGGATTGAATGTGGACAACGACCGCTATAGTTTCTCGTGCGCCTGGGGCGAATCAAAGTCGGGTAACTATCGTTCTGATGGCTTGCCCGATCTCTATGTGGCCAACGACTTTGGCCGCGGCAATCTCTACCGCAACCGGGGCGATGGCACCTTTTCCTCGGTCTCAACCGAAGCGGGCGTGGAGGAGCCCGGTGCGGGAATGAGTGCATCGTGGTTCGATTCCGGCAATGACGGAAATCAGGATATTTATGTTGCCAACATGTGGTCTGCCGCCGGCATCCGCATCTCCGCACAAAACAGCTTTCATGAAAAGGACCCCGAGGACATCCGTGCTCGATATCGCCAGCACGCGCACGGCAATTCGCTATATCGCAATCAGGGGAACGGGAAGTTCCAAAACGTAGGCCGGCAAGCGGGGGTCGAAATGGGCCGCTGGGCCTGGTCCTCGGACACCTGGGATTTTGACCACGACGGCTACCCCGACCTCTACGTCGCCAACGGCTATATTTCAGGGCCCGACCCGCGTGACCTTTCCAGTTTCTTCTGGCGCCAGGTAGTGGCGAAATCGCCAATGAACGCAATCCCGGGGTTGAATTACGAGCAGGGATGGAACGCCATTAATGAACTGATCCGCTCAGACTCATCCTGGAGCGGACGCGAGAGAAACGTTTTCTACGCCAACAATCACGACGGCACGTTCTCTGAAGTCTCGGGCACAGTCGGTCTGGACTTTCCCGACGACAGCCGTGCGTTTGTACTCGCCGACCTAGACCACGACGGGCGGCTGGAAGTAATCCTCAAAAACCGGAATGCTCCGCAACTCCGCGTCTTGCGCAATGCGATGAAAGATCTGGGCCACTCCATCGTCTTCCGCCTGCGTGGAAAGAAGAGCAATCGTGATGCGATCGGGGCAGCGGTAACTGTCGAAGCGGCAGGACATGATCAAACGCCACCTCGCCAGACCAAATATCTCCAGGCCGGCTCTGGATTTCTATCCCAGCACACTAAGGAGCTTTTCTTTGGCGTCGGAAGGGTAGCAGACACTGTCCGCACCACTATCCGCTGGCCCAGTGGCCTGAGTCAGGTCTTCGAGCATCTACCCGTGAACCGGCGAATCGAGATCGAGGAAGGCTCCACCGATTTTGCCGCCAGGCCCTTTGCGGCCGCACCTGCCTTTTATACCCATGCTGGCAGGACTCCAAAGCTGGAGCCTTTACCCTCGTCGGTCGAGACCTGGTTGATTGACCCCCTGATTGCTCCGGATTTCTCCCTGCCCGACCTTGCGAGCAAAATGTGGGAGCTGAAGTCGTTCCGAGGCGGCTTCTTGCTTCTCAATTTTTGGACTACAGCCTCGCCGTCCTGCATGGAACAGATGCGGCTTCTCGAGCGCCATCAGGCAGCTTTCGCCTCCAGCGGTCTTCGCGTCGCAGGTATTAATGTCGACGGCGTTAACGATGACAGCCTGCGCGATTCTGGCGGTCTGCAAACGTTCGTCGCCCAGGAACGGCTCTCCTTCCCTACACTGATTGCAACCCAGAATGTGGCCGGCGTCTACAACATCGTTTATCGCTACCTGTTCGACCGCCGCAGGGACCTCGCTCTTCCGACGTCTTTCCTCATCGATCAAGACGGCATGATCGTCAAGGTTTGCCAAGGGACGCTGAGTTCGGAACGGCTGACGGCGATTCTGAGAGAAGACTTGGGATCGGTCCCACGCACTCGTGCCGATCGCATTCGCAAAGCTCTGCCGCTGGGAGGAACACTCTACGCGGAAGCGTTCCAGCGCAACGACTTTACTTATGGAGTGGCGTTTTTCCAGCACGGTTATCTCGATCAAGCCGAGGCGTCCTTCAAACAGGTCATCGCCGTCAAACCCGACGATCCCGAAGCTCACTACAACCTGGGAACGCTCTATCTCCGAAGAAATGCTCTCCCCGACGCGCGCCAATACCTCGAGCAGACGGTGAAACTGCGTCCAGACTATCCGGAAGCGTGGAACAACCTTGGAATGCTCGATGCCCAGGAAGGTCACTCGGATGAGGCCGTCGGTAACTTCCTACAATCCCTGCGTCTGCGTCCAGACTATGCCATCGCCCTCGCGAACCTCGGAAACCTTTACCGCCGGCAAGGCAGGTTAGCAGAAGCGGAAAAACTCCTGAGTCGCGCGCTCCAACTTGAACCTGATAATCCCGAGGTCAACTACAACCTCGGAATGCTTTACGCCCGCCAGGACCAGCTCGATCGTGCCGCGCAACACCTGGAACGAGCCACCAACTTGCGGCCCGATTATCCCGACGCGCTCAACAACCTGGGCGTTCTTCTTGTGCGCGAAAAAGAATATTCTGGGGCGGAAGAGAGGTTCAAGACTTGCATCCGCGTGGCGCCGAACTTTGACCAGGCCTACCTCAATCTGGCCCGTCTGTACGTGATTTTGAACGACAAAGAAAAAGCCAGAGAGGTGTTGCAGGCGTTGCTCCGCCTGCAACCTCAGCACAAGTTGGCTCAGCAGGCACTGGAGATGCTAAATTGACCTTCAGAGCACCTGCGGAGAAACATCGGAGGATGGTTACTGGCGCCTCATTTCAGCATTCGCCGGACGCCGGAACCGTTCGGCCAGGGCTGCGTGGAATGTTTGCATTAACCTTAGTCCTTGTTTCCGCCATCTACCATGCAGCGCCGCAGTCAATCCCCAGCCGGGGCCGTGTTCGGTCATCCGCGCCCGGTGCATCCTCGAAAAGCCCGTCTCCTTTCCTGGAAGCGGAAGCCTTGCTACGTCAGGGTTCAGTTGACGAAGCGAAAAAGAAAATTCAGGAACAGCTCGGCCTGAATCCCAGTGTGGAGGGCTACAACTTGCTGGGGATTGTCTACAGCAGCGAGAAGGATTACGCGAATGCTCTCGAAGCGTTCCAGCACGCGCTGAAGATTGATCCCACCTCCACCAAGACCTGCAACAACCTCGGCAATCTCTACGTCGCTCAGGAAAGGCTCGACCTCGCTGAGAAAGAGTTCAGAAAAGTCCTGCGCCTGGATCCCGGCAACAGCGACGGCAACTACAACCTGGGCCTCGTCCTCATGGCCAGGGGCTTGCCAGCCGAAGCCATTACCAGCTTTCAGCGAGTCCGTCCCTCAAGTGTCGCAACTCGCTTCAACCTGATTCGCGCCTATCTTCAGGCTGGCCGGACCAGGGAAGGGTTAAAGCTTGCCAAAGACCTTTCTCTGGAAAGCAAGGACGACATCCAGTTGCATTTCACGCTGGGTGTGTTGCTGGCTTCCGCCAAGCAGTACGAACTGGCCCGGCATGAACTGGAAAAGGCCAACGCCTTACAACCAGAAACATTCGAGATTCTCTTCAACTTGGGACAAACCTATCTGCGCAGCAGCGACTACGCAAAAGCCGAAGTGATCTTGAAGCGAGCGCTGAAGCTGAAACCTGATGCCCCCGCAGCCCTGTACTTGCTGGCCCAGGTCTATTCCGAGCAGACCCGCGCCGTAGACGCTCTAGACTTGTTGGCGCGCGCTCATAAGCTGGCTCCGCAGGACACGGACATCATCTTCCTCTTGTCCCGAGTTAGCATGTCCCAGAACTATTTCGAAGACGCGATCCCTCTGCTGGAATCAGGTTTGAAAATCGACCCAAAACGAGCCGACCTTCACGCCGCCCTGGGCGAGAGCTATTTCATGTCGGGTAAAGTTGAAAAAGCGATCGATGAATTCAAACGATTAATCGACCTCGACCCCTCAGCGCGATCCTATGCGTTTCTGGGGCTCTCCTACCGGCACCTGGGACGCTTCGACGAGGCCAGAAAGTATTTTCAGGAAGGCCTCAAACTCGATCCTCGGAACGCTTCCTGCCTTTTCAACGTGGGCTACATCGAGGGGCGACAGGGAAATCAGGCAGCCGCCGAACAGCTGTTTCAGCAGGCCCTGAAGTCCAACCCGGATTTTTCCGAAGCCCTGCTAGAGCTGGCCAATCTGCGAATCGCCGGCAAAAAATTCGAGGAAGCCGCAGCCCTGCTCCGGCGATACGTCAAAGTAAGCCGCGACCCTGCTTCCGGTTACTACAAGCTCGCCATGGTCGAAAGGAGCCTCCACCAGAACGAAGCCGCACAACGGGACTTGAGTGTCTTCCAGACCCTCTCCAAAGATTCCTCACCGGGTCCGTACCCTTATCAACACCTCTTTGAATATCTGAATAACCGCTCTAACCTCGCTCCTCAGGCCCGTACTCAACTCGACCAGACCGAACTGGTGGAACAGATTAAGAAACATCCCGACCGTCCACAGGATCTCTACCTCCTGGCTGAGACTTATCTGAAGCTCGGAAAACCGGAAGACGCCCGAAACACAATCGCACAGCTCGACCAGATAAGCTCGGGCGACTACCGCACTCAGACAGGCGTGGGCGTGCTCCTCGCCCGCTACCGTTTGTATGACGACGCGATCCAGCATTTCCACACGGCGTTGCAAGCCAATCCCGATTCTGACGATGTGAAATTCGATCTGGCCGACGCCTACTTCCGCAAGGGCATCTACGATCAGGCTCTCGAAGCCGCTTCGAAAGCTTCGATTTCAGGGCAACAGGACGCCGCATTCCTGGCTCTGCTTGGAGACATCCACGCGCATCTGGGGAACACTGCCAAGGCGGAAGAAATTTTCCGCGATGCCATTGGCCGCAACCCTGACAATGACCAGTACTACCTGTCGCTGACATTAGTTCAGCTCCGCAGCAAGGATGTCAGTGGCGCGGAACAAACGTTGCAAAAAGGCTTGGCCCGAATTCCCAGCTCCGGAAAAATTCTATGGGGTTTGGGAATTGTCTCGGCCCTCGAAGGTAAAACCGGACAAGCCGCCGAGCGCCTCGAGCGAGCCGTAGATCTGTTACCCGAGTGGCCCGGCAGCTATTCCACGCTGGGCGTCTTCTATTACCAGACCGGCCAAATAGAAAAAGCCCGCGAAGTGCTGAATCGTTTCAAAGGCAGCAATACCGGCGGCCTGGATGTGAATCGCATCGAAGAAGTTTTGGCCCGAGCCCCGGCAACGTCACCTTCGACCGAGGCCCCGATGTCTATGGCCGCCCGGCAACAATTGCTTCAGCTCGCGCTATCGCTCGCCGACCGTACGCTCTGAGCCCGGCCAAAATGAACAGAAGAAGACCCGGGAAGGGCCATCCGAGAATGGGAAAAAAGTCGAAAGCAGGCAAGGGACTCGCTCTCGGGACCACGCACAGCGCAATCCTCGCATTAAGCTTAGTCATCGCGATGGCCATCCATCTGCTGGCCTTGGCCGGCCAGCCTCCGAAGCAGGCTGACAACGGAATCCCCGTCCGCTATAGCGACGTCCGCCAGGCTGCCGGCATCACTTTTCTTCAGGACGCCACGGCCACCGAGGAAAAGTACTACCTCGAAACCATGGGTACTGGCGTCGCATGGCTCGACTATGACCAGGACGGGTTGATGGATCTCTTTTTTGTTCAATCTGCCGCCACCGATACTTACAAGCCTCCCCAACCCCTGCGCTGCGCGCTCTACCACAACAACGGTGACGGAACTTTTACCGACGTCACCGAGAAAGCTGGCTTAGGCGGCGCGGGACATTATGGCCAGGGCGTCGCCGTCGGAGACTTCGACAATGACGGCTATCCCGATCTCTATGTGACTGGCTATAACAGCGCGATCCTCTACCACAATAGCGGCAACGGGACCTTCACCGACATCACCGCTAAATCCGGCGTAGCCGACGAAGGCGGATGGTCGACCAGCGCCGGATGGTTCGACTACGACAAGGATGGCTTCCTCGATTTGCTGGTCACCAACTACATTGAGTGGTCGCCGAAGAACAACCTTTGGTGCGGCGAGCGCCGCCCCGGGTACCGTTCCTACTGCCATCCCGGCAACTACAAAGGACAGAAGACCAAGCTCTATCACAACAATCACGACGGCACCTTCACCGATGTCAGCGACGCCTCAGGCGTCGGCAAGCCTGAATCCAAGGGCATGGGTGTGGTTCTGGCCGACTTCAACAACGACGGTTGGACCGACATCGCCATCGCCAACGATTCCTGGCCGAATTTTCTGTTCATCAACAAGCACAACGGAAAGTTCGAGGACGCATCGTTCGTCTCCGGCATGGCCGCCAGCGAGGACGGACGCTACGAAGCGGGCATGGGCATCGATGCGGCCGACGTCGATGGTGACGGCTGGCAGGACGTCTACATCACCCACCTTGATTTCGAATTAAACCGCCTCTACCGCAACAACCGTGACGGTACTTTCACTGACGACACGTACGGCTCCGGCATCGGCAACAAGGCCATCCTGTTGAGCGGCGTCTCCATGAAATTCGTGGACTACGACAACGACGGCTGGAACGACATTCTGCAATTGAATGGCGCCATGCTGGACAACGTTCAGCTCTACCACAGCGAAGTGTCATACAAGGAGCCGCTGCTGATGTTCCGGAACTTGGGCAAGGGTCAGTTCGCCAAAGTTTCGGATTCGCTTGGCCCTGACTTCATGCGCCCCATCGCCGGCCGTGGCCTCGCTACCGCGGACTACGACAATGACGGAGACACCGACATCGCCATCAACAACCGCGGCGACTATCCCGAACTCCTGCGCAACGATGGCGGAAACGCCAATCACTGGCTGGAAATCCTCTTGATCGGAACCCGTTCCAACCGCGACGGCGTCGGCGCCTCGCTGAAGCTAACCTCCGAAGATTTTGTGCGCGTCGAACAGGCCAAAGGCGGCATGAGTTATATGTCCGCCAGCGACCCGCGCATTCTGTTCGGCCTGGGAAAGCGCACCAAAATCGATTCTCTTGAAATCACCTGGCCAAGCGGTCAGGTGGACAAGTTGAGGAACGTACTCGTGGATCAGATCATCGCGGTCAAAGAGGGCACAGGAATTGTCCCGCATCCGTTCCCAAAAGTAGCGCCCCGATAAAGAAAACGAGAGCAGCACAAACGGGTGCCCCACCCTCGTCTTTCCCGCTTTTTGGGAAAAGAGAGGGTGGGATTTTCACTTCCGCCAAGGCAAGCTTGGGTCTCAACCAGGCACTAGCTGGCCAGATTTAGTCTGGCATTAGGGTGTTTCACAGCAATCGAGCTTTGAGTTTCGCCGTGAGTCGAATCCCTTGATAAGATGAAGCGATCTCATGTCGAACGCCGTGGCCATGATCGCCGAGCTGTATCTGTACCCCATCAAGTCCATGTCCGGGGTCTCGGTACAGGAAGCACACGTCGGCCTGGACGGCATCCTGGGAGATCGGCATTTCGCCTTCACGCGGGCGAACCAGGCAGCCACGAATAGCTTTCCATGGATGACGGCTCGAGAGGATTCCAGGATGCTGGCCTACAAGCCCTTTTTCACCCGACCGCCTACTCCGGATCAACCAGAACCTCCAGTCCAAGTGCGCACTCTCGACGACCAAGTTCGAAACCCAGAAGACCCCACTTTGCGCGAGGAGTTGGGAAGCAGGACAGGTCAGCCACTCTTCCTTTTGAAGAGCGCTCGAGGAATTTTCGACTGTCAGCATATTTCTCTCTTCAGCCTTGCCAGCGTTCGTGCTCTTGCCGCCGAGGCCAGCTGCACCATTGATCCCCGGCGGTTCCGCGCGAATATTTATATGGAGCCGGTATCAGGCAATCCTTTTGAAGAAGAAACATGGACCGACTGCTTGCTGCAGATTGGCGATGAAGTCCTCACGGGGGTGACCCAACGAGATGCTCGCTGCATGATGATCAACCTCGATCCGGAAACCGGGGACCAGAACCCGCGGGTGCTGAAGGCTGTAGCTCAGAGCCATCAGGGCCAAGCGGGTCTCTATGCCAACGTGCTCCGACCGGGTCGAATCCGATTGGGAGATGCCATTCGTCGAATTGCAAACCCTCGATCGTGAATGCCGTTTTGATTGCCGATGTCGTAAAATCCCAATATGAACGCGACCAACGATGAGTTCCCTCAGTCGTCGGCCTTCAGTCGTCAGCCAAGCCAGTGTTCCTGGTGACTGACGACAGAAGACAAACGACCGCCCCTCATGAATCTCCCACGACGTCATTTCCTAGGGTCCTCCCTCGTAGTTCTCGGCAGCACTCTGCTGGACGCGCTGACCATTCCACTCTGGAAATGGAAAAACTTAGCCATCCTTGAGTCAGTTTCGCCCCCTCCAGGTACTTCTCCGGTCGTGTTCGTAGATGTGGCAAAGGAAGCCGGCCTGACCATCCCCAACGTCTGGGGCGCCACCGACCACAAGAGTTACATCATCGAAGCCAAGGGCAGTGGCCTGGCCTTTTTCGACTACGACAACGACGGCTGGCTCGACCTCTACCTCACCAACGGAACCCAACTCGACGCCCACTGGCCGCCGGGAAAAGCGCCCACATCGCATCTGTACAAAAACAACCGTGACGGCACCTTTACCGACGTCACCGAAAGATCCGGACTAGCGCGCACCGGCTGGCAGACCGGCGTCTGCGTTGGCGACTACGACAACGACGGATGGGACGATCTGTTCTGCTGCTTCTGGGGACACAACATCTTGTTCCACAACAATGGCGATGGATCGTTCACCGACGTCACTCGGAAGGCCGGTGTCTACGACGAACAGGTCCGATGGGGCTCGGGCTGCACCTGGCTCGACTACGACCGCGATGGGCGCCTTGATCTTTTCGTCTGTAACTACATAAAGCTCGATCCGGCCAAGACGCCGGACCCCAATGGTCCCGCGGTCTGTCAGTGGAAGGGAATCCCGGTAATGTGCGGCCCCCGCGGTCTTACCGGCGACACCAACGTCCTTTATCACAATAACGGCGACGGAACTTTCACAGACGTCTCCGCCAAATCCGGCATCCTGAAGCCCGGCCCGCGGTATTCCATCACGCCCGTCGCTTACGATTTCGATAACGACGGCTGGCCGGACATCTATGTGGCCGTGGACTCGCAACCCAGCATGTTGCTCCATAACAATCATGACGGCACCTTTACCGACATCTCGGTGCTGGCCGGATGCGCTTACAGCGAGAATGGCCACGAGCAGGCCGGAATGGGCGTGGGTGTCGGCGACTACGACTGTGACGGATGGTTCGACATTTTCAAAACCAATTTCGCTGACGACACTTGCAACCTCTACCACAACAACGGAGACGGCACTTTCACCGATGTAACGTTTTCTTCAGGGATCGGAATTAACAATCGTTATGTCGCCTGGGGCTGCGGCTTTGTCGACTACGACAACGATGGCTGGCAAGACATCATCCAGATCAACGGCCACGTCTACCCTGAAATTGACCAGCACGATATCGGCCAGACCTTCAAAAACCCCCGCCTCGTCTACAAGAACCAGGGCGATGGACGATTCAAAGACGTTTCAGCCGAGATGGGCCCGGGCATCAGCGAACAGTTCTCCAGCCGCGGCGCAGCGTTCGGAGACTACGACAACGATGGCGACATCGACGTGCTGGTTTTGAATCTCAGCGATCCACCGTCACTGCTCCGCAACGACGGCGGGAACTCGAAGAACTGGATAAAGATCAAACTGATCGGGACGCAATGCAATCGCACCGCCATCGGAGCGCGCGTGCGCGTTGTGACCGGCAAACATTCTCAGATGGATGAAGTCCACAGCGGCTCCAGCGTCATGTCGCAATGCGACCTCCGCCTCCACTTTGGCCTCGGCCAAGCCCAGGTCGCGGATCTGATCGAAGTCAAATGGCCTACCACGCAAAAGATAGAACGCTTCACCCAAGTGAAGGCCAACCAGATCCTCACCATCCGCGAAGGCAGCGGAATCGTAGACACGTTCAAGCCCAAAGCAAAGTAATTGGCTGGTGAAGTCACGTGGAAGAGTGGCGGGCTACGATCAAGGCTCCCTCCGGGACCGATTGATTCGCATTCGCGCGAAGAGGAGCACGCGTCCGCTTCTAAGCCAACACCCTTACCCCGTAACCACTTAGCTCGATTGTCCCAGAATGCGCATCTTTAGTAAGAAGATCTGTAAACGCCCTGGGAATGGTGACCGTCTGCACCACGGAAGTATTATTCAGGAGAAATATCCATTCCTTGTCCCCCGCCTTCCGCACCGTCATCTCGACCCCTGCCGGCACGTCAATTGCCGGCTGAACCCCGGCCGACGCGGTAAGCGTTCGAAGCACTCTGGCTAAGCTCGCGGCATCCAGATCGGCGCCGACATAGACTGCTTTACCTTTGCCAAATCGGTTGACGCTGACGGCCGCCTTTCCGGCATGTTCGCCAGCCGTGTACGAACCCACGACCTCCGCTCCCGAGGGCTGGAGAATGTCCGCCCACAACCCACACTCCCCATCCGATCCCGCGAATGGGGGGGAGAACTTGACCCCTTGCTTCACGGAGTAAATCGGCACGTAGTCTTCGACGCTCACGCCCATCACTTCGCGAAGCAAGCCGGGAAGTGGAGTGCGCACAATCTGGCTGCTCTCGGTCTTCACTCCCAGCCGGAAGCTGGTCACAAATACGCCGCCCCCTTGCACGAAGTTTCTGATCCGCGCGGCCTGCGCTTCTGACAACACGTAAGCGACTGGCGCAAACACAATCTTATAAGCCGCCAAATCCGCGCCAGGCTGAATGACATCAATGCCCGAGTGGCTGGCCGTGATGGCGCCGTACCAAGCGGTTACCTGCGGCATGTAACTCAGCCCATGATGCCCCGGTTGAATTTGCAGAGCCCATCCACAATCATAGTCAAAGATCAGCGCCGCCTCCGCCGGGTAGCCCGAGTTCAACACCTTCGGCCCCAGACCCTTCAGCTCCTTAACCGTCTGCTTGATCTCGTCATAGGCCGGGCTCTTCGACCGGTCATGATTCAGAACGCCGTGCCAGTATTCTTCCGCTCCGAAGGTAGCCGTATCCCAGCGAAAATAATTCACCCCCATGGCGCCGTGAGCGATGGCCTGATACGTCCAGAGCCTGACTTGCCCTTTCTCAGGCTGCGGAGAGAATGTCTTCTGGCCGGCTTTGCCGGACTGCTCCTCCATGATCATGAATGGCTTGCCGCCTTTGACGCAGCGCGCGAAATCGTGCCCCATTGCCGTGGCGGTGCTGATGGTGCCGGCTGAAATCGAGCCCGATTTCATCTGCTCATGCACCAGCATCTCAAAAAAACCGGGGTAGTTATCGAAAGCAACAAAATCGAGATTCTTGTAGAGCTCGCGCAGATCGATGTAGTCCACCGGCGGCCCCACATTGTTGGTGGTCACAAAGTGCCGCGGACATTTCTGGCGGAGCATAGCCAGCTGTTCTTCCAGAAAAGATGCGTTGGCATACGACTGGTAACGATCGTAGTCGAGAGCGAGCCCCGGATTCGGATCGCCACCCGACGGTAACGGCACAGGTATCTGGCCAAAATCCGTATAAGTCTGGCTCCAGAAAACTGTTCCCCACGCTTGGTTCAACTTGTCCAGGCTGCCGTACTTGGCGCGAAGCCATTCTTGAAAACCTGCCTGGCAGAAGTTGCAATAGCACCGCGGCGATGAGGACAACGTAAACTCGTTGTCGATCTGCCAGCCGATCACCCCGGGGCTCTCGGCAAAAGCCCGCGCCATCTCGCTTGCGATGGCGAGTGAAAGCCGCCGGTAAACCTTGTTGGTGGGACAGGTAAATCGCCGCCCGCCGGAATGCAACCGTTGGCCTTCGGCATTGACTTCAACGATCTCCGGATATTTGAGGCTCAGCCACGGAGGAGGCGCCGCGGACGGCGTTCCGAGAATGACCGCAATGTTGTGCTTGTGCAGGGTTTGCACCGCGCGCCGGAGCCAGGCAAATTCAAATTTACCCTCGGCGGGCTCCATTAGCCCCCAGGCAAATTCGGCAATCCGCACGTTGGTGAAGCCGGCGTCGCTCATCATTCGCGAGTCTTCTTCCCATAAAGCTTCCGGCGTCTGGTCGGGATAGTAGTCAACCCCCAGCAGCAGTTGGCTCGCGCCCGCAACCGCCGCATCCGTTTGCCCCCAGACCGGAAGCCGCATACCCGCCGCCCCGATCACAGCCACGCTACCGCTCAAAAATTCACGTCTGCTTACAGGTGCCAGTGTAGGCCTTCTCTCGAAAAGCAGTGAGCTTTTCCGTGGAATCAATTCTCGAGCGCACATTCTCGGCGGAAGCCGCCGGCCTGTCAAGAAAAACGGACACAACGCTCGCCTGGCAGTCGCAAGTGGCGTTGCCTCAGTTGCCTCACGCACGTATAGAAAGATTTCCGGAGAACAAGTAGAATGACACTGCTCAAGCGGAAGTGGTGGAACTGGCAGACACACCATCTTGAGGGGGTGGCGCCGAAAGGCGTGGGGGTTCAAATCCCCCCTTCCGCACCAATTTTCAATCAGTTAGTAGCGCCCCACAGTCTGTTACAGTCTATTGAACGCTCACGTCACTTCCCTCCCCTGTTCTCATCAAGCAGCTTGCCCACCAGACGTGAGTTCGCACCTTCCGATCTGCCATAATCTTTCCATGTGGCGGCGTTATCGACTTTCGCGGAGGAAGCAGCTTGTTGACGAGTACTTCGGCAGCGTCTCGGCAGAGGAGGAGTGATGCTTGGTTCATGTCCACTACTCCGGCATACCCACGACCGAAGAACGTAAGGGATTCTGAAAGAATCTTGCCTCGTTCTAGCGCCTTCGATCTGTGGTTTCGGCCGAAGGACTTCGAATCTGAACGCCTCTACCAACGATTGGGTGCGTTGCTGATCAAGCGTTACGTGCCGACTGGGGGTGATCTCGTCATGCAGCGCCTCCGTCGCCATCATCCCAGCAGGCGGTGGGTGACTTCGACCCTCCAGTCACTTTGCCGCTACGAGCGAAAGACGCGTCTGAATGAGACGATTCACCTGATCGGCTTCATTGGCTTCACTGTCCTTGCCGCGAGTAAGTTTGCCGCGGGTTCGCTCACGGCGTTCGGGCTAACGGTCGCTCTAGTTTTGAACCTGATCCTCGGACTGTGGCCTGTTGTCCTCCAGAGATACAATCGACTGCGTCTGTATCGGGCAATCAACCTGCACTCGCGCCTGCGACATCGCGACCGGGCGTGACTCAGCCACGCATCAACCTGACGTTCCGGCGCATAGAGCACAGATAGGGGGTGCCAGCATGGGAATCCGCACGCGCACACGTGCATCCGAACTAAGCCGTAATATCAGGTCTATTTAAAGATTCCCCGCCAGATTCGGTTCTGCTT